>Ga0256405_10000517_pt1 | contig 127213 bp, 93 predicted proteins | sample RumenRJG_02DNA_FD_189096 | JGI IMG/M metagenome (GOLD analysis project Ga0256405, IMG submission 189096) | Bovine rumen microbial communities from Lethbridge, Alberta, Canada - RJG_02 | ecosystem: Host-associated > Mammals > Digestive system > Stomach > Rumen | place: Canada: Alberta... | reverse complement strand
GTTTTACTGCTTCTTCTTTAAAGCTTTTTTCGTAGGTCATCTTTTTTCTCGCCTTTCTTTTATGTTTTTTATTATATCACATCTTTGGGCGTTTGACGACTCTACTTAAATGATAACACTCCACTTCTACTGTTAACCCTTCTGTAAAAATAAACTGCAAATGAGTTTTCCGCAATGTTATTGCCATAATCCACACCCCCGATAGCATAATACTTTGTAGAAACAGTATCATTACCGTTGAGTTGTGGGGATTGGTGACTTAAAGCGTATTGTAAAGATTTATTGCCAATGTAATTCAAACTTCCAAAAATGTTACCATCCACAAATTCCATGTGATTTCCGGTGAACAATTGGCTATCCGAAGCCAAATTTACATTCATTGGGCAGAAAATTACTGAAGCAAATATTCTTGATGATAATCCCAGTTGTGCCATCGAAGAGCCATAATGCGGTGTATCAATCGTTATCAGTTTGTCAATGTGTCTGTCACCGCCAAGGTTTTCAACATAGTATCTGGATACAAGTCCGCCGTTGCTGTGACCGATCAGATCAAATCTTACAAAATAACTGTCTCTTTTGCTTGCTGTAGGGTACATAATATCAGTATCAACATAAGTTGAGTTGCTGTCTTCTGCCATTAAGTTTTCAATGTATCTTGACAGGAGTATAGCGTTAACATAACACATATCCTCATTCGGATAGTTGAATACAAACAGGTTGCTGTTCGTGGTATAAGCCTACACTTATTTAAGTCTTTTCATCAGTCTACTGTTTTATCGTGTAACTGGTCAGTAATACTTTTCAGATAGTTGTTGATGTCTTCTCTGAGCGTCTGGGCGGAGGTTTCGTTTCCACTTATTGACAGTTCATAAGAAGTAATATCCGGAAGCTTTATTTTTCTGTTTTGAAGCAGTTCAACATATTCCTGATCGCTGTATTTTTTAAGATCTGCTAAATTGTAACTATAGTCATCTTTTAATTGTTCATCGCCGGAAAGCCATGAATATATTCGTATCTTCTCTATTTTGCAATCTTCAGGAACCGAAATATTGGCAAGCAGCCAGCGTTCGATCATTTTTCCTCTGTAAGAGCCGACATAATCATCATAATACTTGTAGTTACTGATATAAACATGAAAATCAAAATCATTGGCATTATCATGCAGACAAAATGTTTCTTGGGTAACCGGAGCCATCCAGGTACAGTCTGTCAATACACCACAGTGACATTTTGCGAAGCTTTGAGGATAATCAATACTTTTAATCGAATAGGAAACACCGTTGTACTTTGCGTTCATCTGATTGGAAATCGTGACACTTCGTCTGATAAAATGGATCAGTTCAAAAACGGCAGGCAATAAGAGAATACAGATTAAAATAATCATTCCAACAAGAAATGCTTTTTTAGGTTTGTTTTTAGGTTTAATCATTTATAAATTCAACCATCTTCCTGTGACACTGTGCATAATGATAAATATCAGAATGAAAGGGAATTCCAAACCCAATGCCCTGCTGTATTATCAATGATTATAACACGTTTTTTGAAGTTTAACATATTTCGCAGAGTTCCATCATCACGAAACCTTAGTCCCAGTTGACTATCTATACTAACCACTCCGTCGTCTATATGAAACTATACCCTATCGTCCGAATTTGTGTTGTTTCAAAAGGAAATAACAAACTGCAATGAAAAAAGAACCACTCCAATCATTACAAAAGGTATGGTAGAAATTACGATATTGATTATACTTTTTTTATGCGGCTTGTCTTTATCATAGTTGGTTGAACTTTTTTGAGCACAGATAATATTAGTGATCACTGCCATAACTATTTGAGCGAAATAAATCAACATAAAAACACATATAAATCTACGATATGTCCCCGTAAAAACGGCTGTTGATGCTTTGAGCGTTCGAAAGTATTCATTGTAATTGATCCACAAATTTCCTGCAACAGTCACGAATAATCCTATCATAAGATTAACGATACTGCATACTAAAACTGCAATATTAAAAGATAATTTTTTTGGGGTTGTTACATTATTATAAGATTCCATAAGCTAACCCTCCGACGAAAGCAATCGAAACCGGAATAATAGACCACATGGTTACTCTGAAAAAATATTGAAAAAAAGTTTTGTCAGGAAACTTTTTCTTAACCTCACTATATCCCTTTAGATTAACGATTAACAATATTAAGCCGGTTATAAAACAGTCTGTATATATGAAACACAACATTTTCAATGCATCATAGTGCCAACCAAGAGAAGATATCTTGAATGATGCTGTCGGATGAATGAAATACATATACAGAAAAAAACGACATCCGAAAAATACACCTAAGAACAAATTGATACCAATATGTATTTTTTGCTTCATTTGACCTAACCCTCACTTAAAAAGATTGGCTATATATTTCCATAAGGTTTGTAATATAAGTGTCGCCAATACCATTTTTATTCATGTAATAAAGAAACGCTTTTTTAGGTTTGTTTTTAGGTTTAATCATTTAAGAATTCAACTACCTTCCTGTGACACTGTGCATAATGATAAATATCAAAATGAAAGGAATTCCAAAACCAAACCGACAGACAATACAAACGTCAGCAGCCCCGATTATATAGCACTTCCCCCCTTACACATACATTCTTTTCACTATTCTATCACACCTGCATAATATATGCAACCATTTTCACAAAAGAAAGATATTCTGTTCATTTTGTACAAACAGCCACGCTTGATGACATGTCTTTTTCCAATCCTTCATTCAGAATAAAGTCCTGTCAAGCTGCTGCTTCATTCACAGTACCCGAACTGCCCGTAATATACAATCTTCATTTAACTCGGAGCAAAGCCCGATGTAAGCTCGCTTAACATCGGCTTCATTGATCCAACCTCACCGCAGGAGCTTTAGCTCCTCGGGGTTTCAGTGGGGGGATTATAACCCCCACTGAAAGTCCGAATGGCACCCGCCTACTAAAAGGCGGGGGACATCGGTGATTGGTTATTGACGATACGGCAACCTATTCTCACACACACGTCACGGATAGTATCTCTCTGAAAATATTACAGCAACGATTTTTGCTGATCTGACGGATAAAGAGCGGCAACGGTTGATATATGATTCAGAAAAAACAGAAGGAGTCTGTTTTTGGCAAACAGCAGAACAATGCGGATCAAATAACGTGGATGGCATTTCAGGAATGGCAGCGAAGGGACAAACTGCCGGGGAACAACGATGACCCGCCCTTACCTGTTGCGTCTTGATGATTGATGAAGGAAAATATGCTATGTGATAACGTACGACCGAAAACACCGTACCTTTAACGATACACCTTTGTAACAAAGATGTCAGTCACGCTAAACAAGCGACAGCATCGTTGCCGTCGCTTGTTCCATTCTTCTTTTCTGTTTTAATTCGGATTTACCCCAACTATTGACAAAGAGCCTTTATAATTAAAGCAGGGACGAAAGTTTCTTGCCAAATAAAACTCCTACTAAACATAACCCTACACTGAGTACTACATACAAACCTCCAAGCACAAACATCTTCCTTTCAAATAAAGAAAAAGCTTCAAGTGAGAATGTGGAAAAAGTAGTAAAGCCTCCGCAAACTCCTGTTTTCCAAAACAAAAGTGTGTTGGGAGATTTATCATGTGCTATTCCGATAACAAAGCCTATAGCTAATGCGCCGATAAAATTTGTTATCAATGTCAGAAACGGGAAATCCGTTTTACAAGGTATCAAACTGATTGTATATCTTAATGCCGACCCCAGCGCACCGCCAAGCGCTACAAATAAAAAACTCATATCGTTCTCCTGATTCTTTTATAAGAATTATTCCATCGTTAAATTCCGATTTATCGGGATGTTAATATAATAGAAATACCGCCCGAGAAAACTCGGGCGGCGGTGGTGGACCATAGGGGGATCGAACCCCTGACCTCCAGATTGCGAACCTGGCGCTCTCCCAGCTGAGCTAATGGCCCTTGTCAATTGTATGAAATTGTAAATTGTTTTGGGGTGCGTAAGCTACCCACTCGGGCTACCAACTGAGCTATACCCCCGTGTCAAATGTATGAAATTGTAGATATCGGACTCACCATTATTGAATGGCGGGTCGGAGGCATCGCGAAACGATGTCGACAACAAAATTTTCTATGGAGTGCGTAAGCTATCCTGTCATGCTGTACCTGAATGATACCCCACCGACTGCTTATATTATATCAAACCATGGCAGTAAATTTCAAGTATGAAATGACAACTTTTGCATCTATTTTTATCTATTTCAGACTTTTCATGATTTTTTGTCCGTTCCGACATCATCAGGAACAGCACTTCTGCCGTCACAGCCATCACCCTGACATCTGCCAAAAATCCCCGTGAACGCCAAAGGTTCACGGGGATTCTTCATTTGAAAACGGCTGCGTTATTTTATCACAGGCCCTGTTGCAACAGGAGAAACGAGGAATACCTGAGCAAAGCGCCTTGAGAGATAATCCTCACAATCCTCCGCCTGATTTCTGTTCTCAAACACACCGAACACTGCCGACCCGCTGCCTGTCAGACAGGCGCCTGCCACACCGAATTCGCTCATAATCTGTTTGATATCCTCTATTTCAGGAATATTGACAATATCTTCGAATTTATTGTACAAGCCTTTGCCGATTTCAGCAATATCGCCTTCGGCAATGCCTCCTACCACCGTTTCCGAATCCGCCAATGTATCATAGCCCTTTTTGTCAGACAAGCGGTATGCTTCGGCAGTGGAGATGGCAATATCCGGTTTTACGATCACAATAGAGCAGTCGGGCATATCCGGCAGCGGACTGAGAATCGTCCCGATCCCTCCTGCTGTCATGGTTCCTCCGTACACGCAGAAAGGAACATCTGCGCCAATCTGTTCACCGATATCCGCCAGTTCGTCCTGTGAAAGCTCCGACTCCGTCAGCTCATTCAAAGCCACCAGAACGGCTGCAGCGTCTGTACTGCCGCCTGCCATACCTGCCTGTGAAGGGATTCTTTTTTTAATACGGATCAACGCTCCGGCGTCCGGCTGATGGATATACTCAAAAAAAGCCCTGGCTGCACGATAAGCGGTATTTGTTTCATCACACGGAATCCTGCTGTCGCTGCATTCCACCCGAAGTTCCTCTGCGAGACTGACGGTAACCTCGTCATACAGCGAAACCGCCTGCATCACCATATTGACAATATGATACCCGTCACTGCGTTTGCCGGTAATATCAAGAAACAAATTCAGCTTTGCAGGAGCAAGCATGGTCAGCTTCATTGCACTCTACCTTTCGTTCAATCAACATTAGTCCTCATGCTTTTCATTCAGGAAGCGTTCAATTCTTGTCAGCGCCTCCTGAATATGCTTAAGCGAGTAGGAATAAGACACTCTGGCAAATCCTTCACCGCATTCGCCAAACGCCGTTCCTGGAACAATAGCGACACGCTGTGCATAAATCAGTTTTTCACAGAAATCCTCCGACGTCATGCCGGAGATCTGAATACTGGGGAAGACATAGAATGCGCCTTCCGGCTCAAAACAGGTAAGCCCCATTCTGCAGAACTCGTCCACAATCAACCGGCGGCGGATATCGTATTCTTCTCTCATGTGTTCAATATCGCTGTCCCCATGCTTCAGCGCTTCAATGGCTGCATACTGTGCGGTAGTTGGCGCACTCATGATGGCATACTGATGAAGCTTGAGCATCTGGGAGATGATTTCCTCCGGACCCAGCGCATAGCCCAGACGCCAGCCTGTCATGGCATACGCCTTTGAAAATCCGCTGACAACAATGGTGCGTTCCTTCATGTTTTTAATATCGGCGAAAGAAACATGGCGTTCCTTGCCGTATGTCAGTTCTCCATAGATTTCGTCAGACAAAACCAGAATATCCGTACCCTCAAGCACCTCGGCAATCTGTTCCAGATGTTCTCTTCTCATAACAGCGCCGGTCGGATTGTTGGGGAAAGGCAGAATCAGCAGCTTTGTTTTCGGTGTAATCGCCGCTTTCAGTTCCTCTGCTGTCAGACGGAACCCGTTTTCGGATTTTGTTTCAATAATCACCGGTGTGCCGCCTGCCATCACGGTCATAGGCTCATAGCAGACAAAGGCAGGCTGCGGAATGAGCACTTCATCGCCCTCCTGAACCAGCGCACGGATACAAAGATCAATCGCCTCCGAACCGCCGACCGACACCAGCACTTCGGTATCGGGATTATATTCCACGTTGAAGCGCCTTGCGTAATATTTGCATATCTGCACTCTCAGTTCTTCAAAGCCTCTGTTGGGCGAATACCATGTATGCCCCTTTCTGAGCGTTTCAATGCCCTCCTGACGGACGTGCCAGGGGGTTGTAAAATCAGGCTCGCCGATACTCAACGAAATAACGTGATCCATTTCATTGGCAATGTCAAAAAAGCGGCGGATACCTGACGGTTTCAGACTCATCAGTCTGTTGTTCATCAGTTTTGAATAATCTATCACAGTATAAGACTCCTTTGTTCTTCATCTTCTTCACTGTCACAGAACGATACGCCGCCGTTTTTATAGTGAGTCAGCACAAAGCTGGTAGCTGTTCCTATGACATTGTCAAGGGTAGAAAGCCGCTTCGAAACAAACTCAGCGATTTCCTGAATTGTGCTGCCCTTGACCATAGCGATCAGGTCGTAGCGGGAAGAAGCCGCCAGATAAACACTTTCCACATTATCATAAGACATCACTGCCTTAGCGATGTCATCAAAGCCTGTTTCTGCTTTAGGGGTAACCTTCAGTTCGATAATTGCCTTAACGCCTGCGTCGGGCACTTTATCCCAATTGATCAGGGTCGTGCTTCCCATGATAATACCCTTCTGACGATATGCTTCTATCTGATCCGCAACTTCTTTTTCACTCTGTCCCAACATTACCGCCAACTGTGCTGTTGTAAAATTCGCATTTTTACTCAAAATATCCAATAGCTTATTCATTTCTTTCCACCCTTTCAATAAAATTGATGATTCCTATTATACACTACGCCCCAGTATTTGTCAAAGCCTCCGCCAATCAAAGCAGGGAAATCATGATTTGCCGGAGAAGATACACGGGGAATGCCCTTTTCCGGCGGAAAAAGGGTATTCTCCATCCCCCTTTCCGGAAACCGCCGCATTTTATGTAAAGCATCTTTTTGAAACAGCGTTCAAAACAGATGAAGCACTACTTTTTCGCTCATCAGATTATGAAAAATTGATTTCCGTACAATCAGAAGCAAGGTTTTGAACGAGTGAAAAAACCGAAACCAAGAGCGTCTATTTTGCATAGAACGCTCTGCTGATATTCCGGACAAGACAGCACTATGGCTGATCACCTGTTCATTGCCACAAAACGGTTGATTTCCACCAGACGGTCCGTGGCATCTTTTACGCCCATCTGATAAATCTCCTCCAGCTCTTCCGGCTTTTTACACTGCCGCTTAATATTGATCGGTCTTGACGGTGCAATCACCAGCGCATTGCCCTTTTCCTGTTCTTCAAAGCAAAGCCGTCGTTCCTCGTTATAAATGGTCGGACGGTTGACCATTGCTTCCACCAGCTTCGGAAACTGTTTATATTTTCGTTTCAGATAAAACAGCGGAAAATCCGGCTTATTCTTTTTGACATAGCTGATATCCCGGGTAAGAACCACAATATTTTTACGGATACCGTCATTCATAGCGACATCTATCGGAACAGGCGCAGAAACACCTCCGTCAAGCAGCTTATGTTCACGAAACTCCACTATATTGGCAACCACCGGCAGAGACGCAGAAGCAATCAGCGCACGCAAATCCCCCTTAGACAGATCAGCATTTGTGAAAAACAGCGGTTGTCCGGATTCTATATCAGTGGTACAGATATGCAGCCGCATAGCCGTTCTTGCAAATTCTTCATAATCAAAAGGAAGCAGCTTATTTGCAAGCTCTCCGAAGATAAAGTCAAAGCCGAACAGACTGCCTGTTTTCATCAGCAGCCCAACACTGCTGTAACGCTTGTCTGCGGCATATTCGGTGTAGATATGATAATTTCTTTTGCTTTGTTTTGACAGATAAGACATGGCATTGCATGCCCCTGCCGAAACAGCATAGGTGTCCTCCAGATAAATATCATTTTCCGACAGGACGTCCAGCACGCCGGCTGTATAAGCGCCTCTGTTGCCTCCGCCCTCTAAAATCAATCCTACTGACATTGTTTCATCGCCTCTGTCATTCATATACGGCATTTTCTGCCAACAAAATCAGATCCTGACAATATGCTGCAGCCTGTCCTCTGTCCACCGGGCTGCGGCTCTGTATCATAAATAGTATAGTATGATTTGTACGGTGATTTATAAACAAATCGTTAATAAAGATATAATTCTTTATGAAATAAATGTAAAAACAGACGCATTTCTCTGCACGAAAAAATGCGTCTGTTACTTGTTACTTTTTTTCAGAAACCCGTTTGAAGGATACTTTATGGATACCCACGTCGCAAATCAACAATGATCCGATCATTTCATCTCCGCTGAACACCATTTCTTCAAAAAAGCCGACATGATGAACTGCAGGATCCTGATGAATCACGGAAAAGCCGTCCGCAGAGGCTTGCCGGGCAGGTATCACAGCATGGATTCGAAAGGTTTCGTTGTTGATGGTCATCCGATCCCCTTCAATCCGAAAAGCCGAATAACCGTCCGTCGATTTCCATGCACCCTGAACCGATGCTAAAAGATCATCCCTGACAATGACATTTCCATAGCGTGATCTGTCGGTCGGCGTCAGAATATCCTCCGATAGCCCGGATATGGGAAAATCCTTGATCAGATGCAGCCTGCCGTTTTCATAATACAGTCTGCTCACATCTGCATATTTTTTCGACGCACCCGGATTACAAAGTCCCTTTTCTGCAGGCAGCAGTTCTGTCGTTTGTCCGTTTTCCTGTGTATGAAAGGTAGTTTTCAGCACCTCTGCGCCCTGCCAGAGTATCGTCATCTGATTGCCGACAATTTCGATCCGTGTGCCGATCACACCCCGCACTTCCCAGTTGCCTGCCAGCTTGGCGATATCACTCATGGCTCAGCTCCGCAGCAATTTCATCTCTCATGCGAATTGCTTCCCGTCGTGCTGCCGCAGCATACTCTTTCGGATCCAGTCCTTCTTCCTTTTTCCATGCACACATGATACCTCTGGAAGAATTGATAATCGCACCGATACCGTTTGCATCAAAGGCAGGTGCAACGTCGGCAGCTCCACCACCCTGAGCACCGTAACCGGGTACGAGGAAAAATGTATGCGGCAGTTCTTTTCTCAGCTCTCCAAGCTGTCTGGGATATGTAGCGCCGACAACAGCGCCCACACCGCTGTAACCGTATTTTCCGGGCAGTTCTTCTCCCCATTTTTCACACATCTGACCCATGGTACGGTAAATAGTCATACCGTCGTCCAGTGTTCTGTCCTGCAGCTCTCCGGAAGAAGGGTTAGACGTTTTAACGAGGATAAACATACCCTTGTCATTTTCTTTGCAAACATTCAGCACAGGCTTCACACCGTCTGTACCCAGATACGCATTAACCGTCAGCGCATCACTGCCAAAGGCTTCAAAGCACTCGTCTTCTACAGCAGTGGTGCCAAGGTGCGCTTTGGCATAAGCCTCCATGGTAGTGCCGATGTCATTGCGCTTGCCGTCAGTTATCACAAACATTCCCTTGCTTTTGGCATAGGCAATCGTCCGCTGCAGCGTTCTGACGCCCTGCCAGCCGTACATCTCATAATAAGCCGCCTGAGGTTTGACAGCGGGTACGATATCACACAAAGCGTCAATCAGCCCCTTGTTGAACTCAAACAAAGCTTCTGCCGCACCCTCTGCGGTTTTCCCGTATTTTTCATAAGCGGCTTCCTTTATATAAGCGGGAATATAGTCCAGCTTCGGGTCCAGTCCTGCTACCGTAGGGTTATTCATTGTTTTAATACGATCAATCAGTCTGTCAAATGACATAAGAATTACCTCCGTTTATTTTCAGATATTTTGATACACAATTCTGCCGTTAAAAATCGTCAGCACCACTCTTGCTGACAGCGTCAGTCCCTTAAAGGGGGTGTTTTTTGATTTTCCGTGGAGTTTTTCGGGATCCACCACCCAGTCCTCCTTACGGTACAGCATTATATCGGCAGGCTGACCAACACTCAGCGTACCGCCGTACGTTTTCAGAATAGCGGCAGGATTGACCGACATCTTTTCAATCAGCTCCGCCTCACTCAGAACGCCGCCCTTGACCAGTACGGTATAAGACGCCGCAAAAGAGGTTTCCATTCCGACAGAGCCGTTTGGCGCTTTGACAAAGTCAGCCTTTTGTGCAGGCGTATGCGGCGCATGATCCGTTGCAATAGCGTCAATCGTACCGTCCTTCAGGGCTTCTATCATAGCCAGACGGTCTTTTTCGGTTCTCAGAGGGGGATTCATGCGATAGTCCGCATCTCTTTTGAGCAGTTCCTGTTCTGTCAGCATCAGATAATGAGGAGCTGTTTCCGCCGTTACACGAACGCCACGCTTTTTGGCGTCCCTGATCATGCCGGCAGAGGTATAAGTGCTGACATGACAGATATGAACCGGCAATCCATACGCTTCTGCCAGTGCCAGTTCTCTTGCCGTACCGGCATCTTCGGCAGCTCTCGGCATTCCTTTCACTCCCAGCGCTTCGGACACCTTGCCTTCATTGACCTTGCCCCCTGCCAGATACGGATCTTCACAGTGTGCCGTAACAGGAATATTGATATCGTCACAGGCAGCTTTTTGCATAGCAGCCACCATAATGGAAGTGTCCAGTACTGGTACGCCGTCATCAGACAGCGCCGAAATTCCCGCTTCACGCAGCGCTTCAATATCCGTTGCCTCATGTCCGCCAAGACCTTTGGTAATGGCGCCCACCACATGAACTCTTGCGTCAGCATTCTTTGCCTTGTCAAGAATATACCGCACTGTTTCGGGGGTGTCAACAGCGGGTACGGTATTAGGCATTGCCAGCAACTGCGTCACACCGCCTGCCGCTGCCGCTTTGCAGCCTGAGATAATATCTTCCTTGTCTGTCTGACCGGGATCACGCAGATGAACGTGCAGGTCAATCAGTCCCGGGGCGGCTGTCAGACCTGTTCCGTCAATGACAACGGTATCGGTATCCGGTTCTTCCGGTACGGCAAACCTGCCGTCCCGGATAAAGATATCTCCTGTTTCATCTCTGTTGTTGGCAGGATCGAGAATCCGTACGTTCCGGATCAGTATTTTACTCATATTACTCCTCCTCTTCTTCCTCAGGACTTTCAGAGGCAAAGAGCTTGCCAAAGGATTTTTTCAGCCGCTTGCTCATAGGTTCGTTACTTTTTTTCTTGTGATCCTTGATAACTACCTCTTCTCCGCTGTGAAACTCGGAAAACGGATCATTGTTTTCTTCTTCATAACCCTTGTAATACTCAAAAGTACCTTCGTTCTTTGCAGTATTTTCCTTTTCTTTTCTGAATTTTTTGCCCCTGCGCTGTTCATCTTCCTGTTTTGCCGGCGCCTTGGGCGGTTCAGGCTTTGTCACCATCGGTTTTGCCGTCTCCACAAAGGGCTGACGGATACCTGCGCTGCTGAAACGCTGAGCATAGGCGTGGTTCTTCGGCATGGATTTTCTCATTTCTTCATACTGCTTATTATATTCTTCCGCATTGACGCTCTCCAGACGGGGAATATAGGTAAACGGCGTCTGCATCGGAATAATCGGCGGCTGCTTGTCCAGCGGACGTTCAAACACTATGCCGCAGTCACGCTCAAAGCTGAAGGTGTTTTCCATAGACTTTGTTTCCTCCTCCGTTTTTTTCACATCAGCCGGATCGGCATCCGGTACTTCGGCAACAACCGGCATTTCTGCCTGCACGCCTTCAAGGAATTCTTCTTCCGTTTCAGGCTTTTCGGCTTCTTCCGGTACGGCAGCATTCATTTTTTCTTGAACGGCTCTGCCCTTGACGGCAGCCGCTTTGTCAAACACAGCCGCTACCGCTGCAGCGCCTGCTGTTGCAGCACTACCCTTTTTCTTGCCAAAGCGCTTTTCAAATGCGGACAGTTCGACACCGTCGCTGTCGGAAGGAGCGTCTGTATCGGCCTGTTTTTCCGCCGTCTGCTCCTGTCTGCTGCGCTCTCCACCGAACAGGCTGTCAAAGCGTGAGCCGGATTTTTCATCTGTCAGGTGAGGTGTTTCCGCCTTCGCCTTAACCACAAAGGGATTATCCTCCATCTCTGCAGTTCTGGCATTATAAATCTCGTCCTGGCGGGCTGTGTCAAAGCCCATCTCCGCAAGCTTTTTATCCTCTTCCTCACGATAATGGGAAGCGTCCCTGATCTCAATATCCAGCGGCTTGCCGCTGCCTTCATTGGTAGCGCCGATAATCAGGCTTCCGTCTGCCGATTTGGATATTTCCAGTTCAATACCGCCTGTCTGCTTTGCAGGTTTTTCAGCAGGCGCCGTATAGATCGTATCTTCCGGCTTTGTCTGCAGTTCTTCAGCCGGTTCCTCACCCTGTTTTTCAGGTGCTTTTTCAGGCTGTCCTGTCAGAATCGGCGTACCCGATTCGCTGCGCTCCATACCGGCAATGGCGGGCGCTACTTCCTCGTTGGTATTTTTTAACTTTTCCAAAAATCTCGAGAAGAAAGTAGCTTCCTCGTTTTGAGGCTCAGCCGTCTGTTCATCGGCTGTATGAACCTCTGTTGCTGCTGCGGAAGACGGTTCTGCAGCGGCTGCCGTTTGTACGGCATTCTGCGGTTCCGTTTCCGGCTCTGCTTCCGGCTCAGGCACAACGGCTGCAGGCGTCAGTTTGCCGAAATACTTCTCAAACTTAGAGCCTCGTTTTTCATCAGTATTGACGATCATAATATCAGGTGATGCGGCAGTCTGTGCCTCACCTGCAGCATTGGTATGATTCTTCTTGCCAAAGCGCTTTTCATAAGCGGAAAGTGCTTCTCCCGTTTCTGACGATTCGTTGGCTACGGTTATATCTCTGCTCATATCTTCTCCGATCTGTTCGATTTCTGTACGGCGTTTTTCGCTGCTTTCGGCAAAAACAACTTCTTCGCCGGCGTCTTCCTCTGTTTCCTCTGCTGCATCAACAGTCGGCTGTTCGGATTGTACTTCCTCCTGAGTCAAAGCAGAAGAAGGCTGTTCGAATTGTACTTCTTCTTGAGATATATCGAAAGTCGGCTGTTCGGGCTGTACCTCTTCTTGAGTCGGCTCAAAGGGCGGCTGTCCGGGCTGTACCTCTTCTTGAGTCAGCTCAAAGGGCGGCTGTCCGGGCTGTACCTCTTCTTGAGTCAGCTCAAAGGACGGCTGTTCGGGCTGTACCTCTTCTTGAGTCAGCTCAAAGGACGGCTGTTCGGGCTGCGCTTCTTCTGAAGCATATTCCTGCATGACAGACTCGTAAGTCATGGGCTTGGCTTGGATATTCGCAAAGCTTTCAAAGTTTTCCTCCTGCGCCGGTTCGGTATCAACCCCATTGTCGGAAGGAACAGCGTTGGGCTTGGAAAGATTCACCTGAATATCCGTAAATGCTGCCGGCAGATTTTCCTGACGGGATTTTTCTGACGCTTTCTGAATGCTTTCCTTTGCTTTTGACGTATCGGAGAAAATATCCTTTGACTCGGTATCTTCTGCCTTGTCAACCGTTTCAGCGGGCATTTCCGGTACGGAAGCCGATTTTTTTCTGGACTTTTTATATTTGATTCCCACGATAATCATAATCATCAGCGCAATAACACCGATAACGGCAGCCACCATCAGATAGATATAACGAATATCCATATTGCTCAGGTTCAAAGAAGGTGACGGCGCCGTCGGAGCCGGCGCTTCAACACCGTCAAATCTGACGGATTCCATGATATCGGCAAACATCGCCTTGTAGCTGTTATCAGCTTCGGCGGCTGTCTGGTAGGTAATCTTTATATTTTTGCCGTTAATAATGGTATATTGCTGCAAACCTTCTGTTTTGGTGCCGTTGCTTTCGTATTCAATGGTAAACGTCAGAAACAGCACGCCGTTATAAGTCTGTCGGGAACAGCTTGTATAGACATCAGACTCCAGCAGCTTATCAATAATACTCTGCAGGTTTTCCTGGCTGAGAGAAGACAGGTTGCCGATTGTATTGGTATCGACGGTTTCTGTTACTGTCACATTCACAACACAGGCGAAATCTCTGGTATTCGCCCGAAGATAAATATCATTGTCTTCAAAACGCTTGGTAATTTCCTCTTTGGTGGTACGGTTGACAGCAAGAACCGGATCGTCCTTATCGGTATCTCTGGTAATAACATACATATCCGACGGAATACCAATGGTCATATCACCAGCTTCAATCCGATGTTCCTTCAGCGTAATCTCTTCTTTTGCCTCAGAAGCAGCGCTGTTCTGCTGCGGCGCTGCAGAAGACGCACGATTGTCGCCGGCACTGCTTTCATGACTGCCGGAAGTCTGTGCGTCACTTTGCTGAGAAGTCTGTGCAGACGACTCGGCAGAATTCTGCACTGTTGACTGCGTATTACTGCTGTTGTCCGGCTCGGCAAATACCGGCAGTGCTACTGTCAGTGAAATGAGAGCCGCCGCAAGTATTGCAGCTAATTTTTTCATGAATATTCCTCCTTATGAACTGCCAAAAGGGTCTTTTACAAATCCGGAGTCCATCGCTCCGCCTTCAGAATTCCTTTTTTCAAACTCTGGCCTGTTATTCAGGCGCCAAAAACAATCAGGCGCCGCACAATCATATTTATACATAGTACATTATACTTGACGCCAAAAAAAAATACAAGACCTATCAACAATCCTCTTCGATTTTTTTAGCAAAAAACAGGCGATTGCATCATCAGCAACCGCCTGTGTATACAGCTTATTTTCTTGTATGGTCTTCACGTGCTTATCGTGCATACTCAATCGCACGGGATTCACGAATGATATTGACCTTGATCTGACCGGGATATTCAACTTCTTCCTCGATCTTTTTACAGATATCACGGGCAAGCAATACCATATCATCATCTTTAATAGCCTCCGGCTTGACAATGATTCTGATTTCACGGCCCGCCTGAATAGCAAAGCTGCGTTCAACGCCGTCAAAGGAAGAGGCAACCTCCTCCAGCTTTTCAAGACGCTTGATATAATTCTCCAGATTTTCCCGTCTTGCGCCGGGGCGTGCTGCAGAAATAGCGTCAGCCGCCTGTACCAGACAAGCGATAATGGTTTTGGCTTCAACGTCACCATGGTGTGCATGAATCGCATGTACAACGATTTCGCTTTCCTTATACTTACGGGCAACGTCCACACCGATTTCGATATGTGAGCCTTCGATCTCGTGATCCAACGCCTTGCCGATATCATGCAGCAGACCGGCACGGCGTGCCATAGTCGGCTCCAAGCCCAGCTCAGACGCCATAATACCTGCCAGATACGCAACCTCAAGGGAATGATCCAGCACGTTCTGACCATAACTGGTACGGAAATGCAGTCTGCCCAGCAGCTTCACCAGTTCCGGATGAATACCGTTGATGCCTGCCTCGATAATGGCTCTTTCGCCCTCAGACTTGATCATATATTCGACTTCACGGCGGGCTTTTTCATACATTTCTTCAATTCTTGCAGGGTGGATACGACCGTCGGAAATCAGTTTTTCGAGCGTTACTCTTGCGATTTCACGCTTAACCGGCTCAAAGCATGACAGGGTGATGGCTTCAGGCGTATCGTCGATGATCAGATCGACGCCTGTCAGCGTTTCAATTGCTCTGATATTACGGCCCTCACGACCGATAATGCGGCCCTTCATTTCATCACTGGGCAAGGGTACTACCGATACCGTAGATTCACTTACATGATCGGCAGCCACTCTCTGAATAGCAAGGGAAATAATCTCTCTGGCGCTTTTTTCACACTGTTCCTTGGTCTTCTGCTCATATTCCATAATTTTGACAGCCTTCTCGTGGGAAAGGTCGTCTTCGAGGTTATCTAAGATATAAGCCTTTGCCTGTTCCTGCGTAAAGCCGGAAATTTTCTCTAGCACGTCCATCTGACCCTGCTTGAGTCTTTCGGCTTCTTCCAGACGCTGTTCCGCAGCCTTTATTTTCTGGCTGACAATTTCTTCTTTTTTCTCAAGATTTTCCAGCTTCTTTTCCACAGTTTCTTCCTTCTGCTGGATTCTTCTTTCCTGCCGCTGAATTTCCTTGCGGCGGTCTGCTGCCTCATGCTCAGCGTCAGACAGCAGCTTGTGCGCCTCGTCCTTACCGGCAATTACCGCTTCCTTTTTGGTTGCCTCAGCTTCACGCTGAGCTTCTTCTACGATTCTGCGGGCTTCCACCTCAGCTGAACCGATCTTATTTTCTCCAACCTTTTTTCTGTACCGGATTCCGCCAAAAAAAGCGCCGATACCTGCCAATACTGCCACAACAATAATCAGTATAACGGCAACAATAGGTTCCATAATAAACTGACACCTCCTGAATTTGATTAGTTAAAAACTGATTTTTCCCTGTTCATATACCGTAAAAAAATCTATCCAATCAGCTCAAGGTGCCGCGGGTTTATTTACTTTTTTCAGACTGTCAAAAACAAAAACGCCCCCACCATCGTCCGGCTCATACACTGCTCCGGCGATTCAGATTCAGGTACTATCTGCATGATCCGCACAGCGGACAAAAAATACCATAACGAAAGCTGCCCTTGTTTCATACCGGTGCAGCAGTCGTATCACCTGACAACAATCAGGTCCATATAACCAATCACCGATGTCCCCCGCCTCTTAGGCGGCGGGTGCCATTCGGACTTTCAGTGGGGGTTATAATCCCCCACTGAAACCCCGAGGAGCTAAAGCTCCTGCGGTGAGGTTGCCTCGTCGCAGCCGATGTTAAGCGAGCTTACATCAGGCTTTGCTCCGAGTTAAAAAATATGCAGTCATCTTCATTATAAACAGAAAATTGCAAAAAAGAAATATTATCTATCCCAACAGCATCATTGAGATGAAACCAGTAGATAAGGTATAAAACCATCACAGGCGCAAGAAGCAAGGTCTTCTTTACTCCTAAGTTATATTTTATACTAATCCATAGTATATTGTCAAGATTTTTATGCATTATATAAAATATGTAGCATATTATACAGTTTTCAACTGTTTGTTTTTTGCAACCTTCCTTCTGCATTTTCCATTTACTGGGATTCTTTCTTAAATCAGCCATATCTTTGCAGCTTCATTGATTGTCTTTTTCGTTCAGCAGCGGTCTGTTTCGATACATTCTGAAAAAATATTAAAAAAGCACTTGCATTTTGAAAAAAGATATGCTATTATAGTTAGGCAGTCTGAAAAAGACTTATGCGCCGGTAGCTCAGCTGGATAGAGTGACTGGCTACGAACCAGTAGGTCAGGGGTTCGAGTCCCTTCCGGCGCGCTGAAAAGATCCGAATTTCATTTGATATTCGGGTCTTTTTTTTGTCTGAATTTCATTGATAGACACACCGGTGCCGGATAGAGAATTGGGAGCGGAGGCTCTCCGCCTACGAACCGGCAGGTCAGGGGGGCGAGTCCCTTCCGGCGCGCTGAAAAGGTCCGAATTTCATTTGATATTCGGGTCTTTTTTATCTGAATTTCATTGATAGACACACCGGTGCCGGATAGAGAATTGGGAGCGGAGGCTCTCCGCCTACGAACCGGCAGGTCAGGGGGGCGAGTCCCTTCCGGTGCGCTGAAAAGATCCGAATTTCATTTGATATTCAGGTCTTTTTTTGTGTGAATTTCATTGATAGACACACCGGTGCCGGATAGAGAAGTGGGAGCGGAGGCTCTCCGCCTACGAACCGGCAGGTCAGGGGGGCGAGTCCCTTCCGGCGCGCTGAAAAGATTCGAATTTCATTTGATATTCGGGTCTTTTTTTGTCTGAATTTCATTGATAGACACACCGGTGCCGGATAGAGAAGTGGGAGCGGAGGCTCTCCGCCTACGAACCGACAGGTCAGGGGTTCGAGTCCCTTCCGGCGCGCTGAAAAGATTCGAATTTCATTTGATATTCGGGTCTTTTTTTGTCTGAATTTCATTGATAAACACATCGGTGCCGGATAGAGAAGTGGGAGCGGAGGCTCTCCGCCTACGAACCAGTATGTCAGGGGTTCGAGTCCCTTCCGGCGCGCCAAAGAAAGATCTGAATTCGCAGGAATTCAGATCTTTTTTGTTTTGCTATCATACAGCCTTCGGACAGAGGATTGTCAGCAACCGCTCATTGCCTGCAAACCGCCTGTTCGAAAGTCTAAGCCCCTGCAAAAGAACGCAACAATAAAATCAGCAGGCACAGCACCGTTTAACGGATACTGTGCCTGCTGTTGGTTTTTTACTATATTCCGAAAGAAATCCACACAGCCGGGTGGCACGATTACTGCTTGACTTCTTCCATCTGATAGATTTCGAAAATGTCGCCTTCTTTGATATCGCTGAAACGGTCAAGTGTAATACCGCACTCAAAGCCTGCCGCAACCTCTTTGACAGAATCCTTGAAACGCTGCAGAGAGGCGATGGTATCATCGGCAATGACAATGCCGTCACGCACGACACGAACCTGAGCGCCTCTGACAACCTTGCCGCTGAGTACATAGGAGCCCGATACAAGACCTACGTTGGTAATCTTGTATGTCTGACGGACTTCCACTTTGCCAAGGATTACTTCCTTGAACTTCGGCGCCAGCATACCCTTCATCGCAGCTTCAATCTCTTCTATGCAGTCATAGATGATTCTGTAAAGACGAAGATCGACACCGTCACGCTTTGCATTCTCCTCTGCTACGGCATCCGGACGGACGTTAAAGCCAACAATAATAGCATTGGACGCAGACGCCAGCATAACGTCGGATTCACGGATAGCGCCAACGCCGCTGTGAATGACATTAACTCTGATCTCATCATTCGTCAGCTTTTCCAAAGACTGTCTGACAGCCTCCACAGAGCCCTGCACGTCTGCCTTGACAATGATCTTCAGTTCTTTCATGTCATCCAGACGCATCTGATCGAAGAGGTTGTCCAGCGTAACCTTTGTGCGGCTGTTAAAGCGTTCTTCCTTCTCGGCAGTTTTTCTCTGCTCCACAAGCTCACGGGCAAGACGCTCGTCAGATACGGCGTTGAAGATATCTCCGCCGGTAGGAACGTCGTCCAGTCCGGTAATTTCAACAGGAACAGAAGGACCTGCATTTTTAACACGCTGACCCTTATCGTTCATCATCGCTCTTACACGGCCGACAGTCGTACCTGCTACGATAATGTCGCCCACGTTCAGCGTACCGTTCTGTACCAGAACGGTGGCAATCGGACCTCTGCCCTTATCAAGTCTTGCTTCAATAACGGTACCCTTTGCCGCTCTTTCAGGATTAGCCTTCAGTTCCTTCATGTCGGCAACCAGCAGTACCATCTCCAAAAGATCGTCAATACCCTCTTTGGTGTGTGCGGAAACAGGAATGACCGGTGTGTCGCCGCCCCATTCTTCCGGAACGATTTCATATTCCGTAAGCTGCTGCTTAACCTGCTCCACATTGGCGCCCGGCTTATCAATTTTATTAACGGCAACAATAATAGAAACGCCTGCTGCCTTAGCATGATTAATCGCTTCAATCGTCTGCGGCATGATACCGTCATCGGCAGCCACTACGAGAATTGCAATATCCGTCACCTGAGCACCTCTGGCTCTCATGGTGGTAAACGCCTCGTGTCCGGGAGTATCAAGGAAAGTGATTTCCCTGTCGTTGATCGTCACACGATATGCACCGATGTGCTGTGTAATACCGCCTGCCTCAGTAGCGGTAACGTGTGCATGACGAATGCAGTCCAGCAGAGAAGTCTTGCCGTGGTCAACGTGACCCATCACAACAACTACGGGCGCACGGGTAACCAGATTTTCATCTGCATCATCACTGTCATCAATGATCTTTTCTTCAATGGTTTCAATGGTTTCTTTCTCAACTTTCGCATGAAACTCCATAGCAACCAGAGAAGCGGTATCAAAGTCTATCACATTATTAACGCTTGCCATTACGCCCAGTGCCATCAGCTTCGTAATAACCTCTGCAGCTCTTGCCTTCAGGCGCAGCGCCAGCTCACCGACAGTAATTTCATCGGGAATCTGAACGGTAATCGGCTTTGCCTTTCTGTCCTTTTCAATGCGGCGCATTCTTTCCTGCTCGGTTTCTTTTCTGGAATTGCGGGGTTTACCCTTCTGCTGAGAGCGCTGTGTAATCTTCTGTCTGGAAACCGTATTGACATTGTGCATTTTTTCGCTTGCCAGACGATCATATTTTTCGTTGTACCTTTCAATATCCACGTTGGAAGAACGGGTATTGATTACACGGCTTCTGCTGCCGAAGCCCTCCTGAGAAGCGCCGCCTGTCTGAGGCTGCTGCGGCTTTGCACCTGCTTTGGGCGCTGCAGCGCCGGTCGTATTGCCCGGCTTTTTGCCCTGCTGCGGTCTGCGGTCTCCCTCCTGCTTTGCGGGCTTTGTTTTGTCAGACTTTTTATCAGGCTGTTTCGCGCCGTCTTTTCCGGACTGTTTTACCTGCTTCTGAACAGGCTCTGTTTTTTCTGCAGGAGCAGCCGTTTCGGCTGCTGCCTGCTCCGGCTCATTTTTCGCATCGGCAGAAGCGTAATAAGCGTCAAAGCTTTCTACGCTGTTTTGCTGTGTATAATGGTCAAACACTATATTCAGTTCTTCTTCTGTCAGGGCAGTTGCCGGCTTTTTGACAACCCCAAGACGATTCTTCAGTACATCTGCTACATCTTTATTGGCAACGCCCAGATCCTTGGCAACCTCACTAAGCTTATATTTTATCATATACATTCCTCCTGACTGTTCTCTTTACAAAGGCCTTTTATAGATTTGGCAAAGCCGCTGTCATTGATGGCAATAATTCCCGTCTGTTTTCTGCCGACGGCTTTTCCGAGAATATCCATTCCGAAACCGGAACGAACTATTTCCGTATTCGTCTGCTCCGCCACGCCGCTGATATTCCGCAGTGTTCTGTCGGACAGATCCGACGCCAGCACCACCAGCCTGCATTCTCCGTTTTGCATCGCTGACTGCGCCGCATCATATCCCATGGCTGTTTTTCCTGCTCTTCTCGCTATTCCCAACATTGACAACAGCTTTTCCCCCATATTTCACTGTTCCTCCCGCTCTGTTTTGCAAGGACCGTGACAGACACGCAGAGAAGTGACTGCTGTACAGTTCATTACCGATTCTGCGTACCTGTTTTCAGTCTTTTGTCTGACAACCGTTCAGGTCTGTCCATTCAGTTCCTGCTCCAGCCGTTCATATACCTCGTCGGGTATCCTGCAGCTAAATGCCCTTTCCAGCCGTCTGGCTTTTCTGGCAGCCGCAAGACACGCCGCATCTTTACAGATATAAGCGCCTCTTCCGGGCTTTTTACCCGTCAAGTCAACGCTGATTTCTCCTTTTTGCAGCACCTCTCCGTTTTCATCTGTCTGATCAGGTGCCTTTACCACACGGACAAGCTGCTTTTTTTCTTTCATTTCATTGCAGCCTGTACATTTTCTCAGCGGAACCTTCTTCTGCTTCATCTTCAAAAGCACCTCTTTTCCAAGGCTTATTCCTCTGCTTCTGTTTCTGTCGCTGCTTCCGTTTCAATTTCTTCCGCAGCCGCCTCTGTTACCGCCTCTGCCTCAGCAGCTTCTGCCTCAGGAACTTCTGCCTCAGCGACTTCTTCCATTATCTCCGGCTTATCAGCTTCTTCTTCCTCTTCTCCGTAGAATCCGCTCTCCGGACGAATGTCAATCTTCCAGCCTGTCAGCTTCGCTGCCAGACGAACGTTCTGACCCTTGTTGCCGATCGCAAGCGACAACTGACTGTCCGGTACGGTAGCCTTACATACTCTCTCCTGATCGGGGTCGATATCAACCTTGACGACTTCGGCAGGCGAAAGCGCTGCAGAAATAAACTTAACAGGATCTTCACTGTATTCGACGATATCAATTTTCTCTCCGCCAAGCACGTCGACAATTGCGCTGACACGCTGTCCTCTCTGACCAATGCAGGCGCCTACTGCATCGACGTTTTCATCCTTACTGTATACGGCGATCTTTGTACGGGAGCCTGCTTCTCTGGTGATGGACTTGATTTCTACCGTTCCGTCAAAAATTTCGGGAACCTCGGACTCGAACAGTCTTCTGACAAGATCGGGGTGTGTTCTGGAGATCAGCGCTCTGGGCTCCTTGCCGCCTGTTTTGATATCCACGATATATACCTTGATCTGGCTTCCCTCCGTCAGCACCTCACCGTTAATCTGTTCATTCTTCGGAAGAATGGCAATAGACTTGCCCAAACGCAGCATAGCGCTTCCTGTTTTAGCGTCCACCTGTTCTACGGTAGCTGTTACAATCTCCTTCAGCTTGCTCTGATACTCAGCCAGTGCCTGACCCTTTTCACCGTCACGGATACCCTGTCGGATAATGCTGCGGGCAGTCTGAACGGCAATTCGTCCAAAGTCCTTGGGATCGAGCTTGATACCCACCTTATCCCCCGGCATCGTTCCGGGAGCGATCTTGTTAGCTTCTTCCAAAGATATTTCCTTATCAGGATCCAGCACGTCGTCTGTTACGGTCTTGTTCAGAAACACATCAAAAACACCTTCGTTGGGGTCCATCTTGATGGTAACGTCTTCATTGCCGTTATAAGTGCTCTTGCAGGCAGTCACGATAGCCTTCTGGATCTGCGTCAGCATAAAGTCCACCGGAATGCCTCTTTCCTTTTCCATCAGCGCCAGCGCCTCATACAGTTCTGTATTTCTGTTGTCCTGGGGCTGTTCCGCTTTTTTCTTTCTCATGGTTTTACCTCCGTATTCATTGTCATCAATCTTTTTTCTGATTCGGAAAATCCTTCTGCAGCATTCTGCAAAAGGTCTTACAGCTCAAAGTCATCTAACTTAATATATACCGTATCCTTTTTGTTTATCACTCTTTCAGCGCCTTCAGACACAATGGTTACGGTATCCTTGTCGTGAGCGGTCAGCGTTCCTTTCAGATCACGCTCGCCATTCCCGTCCGGTCGGATCAGCCGTATCATCACACCGGCTCCCAAAAAAGCATCAAAATGTTCCGGCCGTATCAGTTCCCGTTCAATTCCGGGGGACGATACTTCTAAAATATAGTTCTGCTCAATGGGGTCCAGCTCATCCAGCGGCTGGTCCACAGCTCTGGTTACCGCTTCGCAATCATCTATGCCGACGCCGCTGTCCCTGTCGATAAAAATCCGCAGATACCACTGTGCGCCCTCTTTCAGAAACCGCACGTCCCACAGCGACAGTCCCAGACCTTCCACAATAGGCTGTACCAGCTCTGTTACCGCTTCCACAGTACCTTTTTTGTTTTTCTTTTTTTCTGCCATAGCTACTCCTGATTTCTGTTTTATTCTGTCAATGCCTGCACGGCATCAGAAAAAAATTCCTGCACCATATAACACAAGCATTGCCGCAAAGCATATTTTGCCTTATTAACGATAAAAGAGCGGGTCACCCCACTCTTTTGTCAAATAGCATATTCTGTCTTACATCATCTTAGCATAGTTTTTCGCTTTTTGCAAGTTATTTTAAAAAATAATTCCCCTGTTTTCCCCGTCACAGAGCCTGAACGGTTCCGTATTCTCACATTTCAGCAAGAAAAAGTTCTGCCAGCGCCTGTGCAAGCTGTCTGTGCGCCGCAGGGTCAAAGTGTACGCCGTCAGCCGGACTGACAGCGGCGACTTCTGCCGCATCAAGAAACCTGCACCGATACCTTTCGGCAAGCTCACGGTACAAAGGAGCAAGCTGTCCGGACTTGACAAGACTTTCAGCATCAAAGCTGCCGTCCTCTGTTGCCGGTTCCGTCATGGGAACAGGTGAAATCAGGACAATCCGCATTCCGGAATCGTACGCTCTCAACTGCTGCAGCAGTTTTTCCATTCCGCAGGCAATCGCTTTTGCGTCGGCAAAAAAACGCACTTTGCAGTCGTTTGTACCAAGCATCACAATCACCCAGTCTGTATGCGGATACTGCTTTAACAGAACGGGCAGCACTTTACTGCCGTTTCTTCCGGGATCAACCGGATCGTCAAAAACCGTTGTTCTGCCGTTCTGACCGGCTTCAATAACAAGGCAGTCCTTATCAGCCAGCATTTCGGACAACACGCCCGTCCACCGTGTTGTTTCATCATAGCGACCGCCGACAGCCGGTATATAACCGTAGGTATTGGAATCCCCAAAGCAAAGAATTGTTTTCATAGCGGAACTCCCTTCTGACTGCATCAGATACAGTAATTGTCAGCACCGCCCGTACTGAAGCTGTCAATCATACTTTGCAGGGTGATTTTTTCAAGATAATTGTTTATGACATCCAAAAGTCCCTTCCATACCGGCAGCGTAATGCATTCAGCCGCCCGGGGGCAGTCGTTCTGCTCGCCTTCCAGACACGCCACAGGCGCCAGCTCACCTTCTGTCAGACGCAGAATTTCCGCCACTGTATATTGATCAGCGGGCTTTGAAAGCATATAGCCCCCCTGATAGCCACGGTTTGCCTTCAGCAAGCCCGAACGGGTCAGCAGCGGAACAATCTGCTCCAGATATTTTTTGGAAATCTGCTGCCGCTGTGCGATATCCTTCAAAGAAATGTAGCCTTCATCAGCGTGCATTGCCAGATCCAGCAGCATTCGCAGGGAATATCTGCCTTTTGTCGATATTTTCATATCATCACTTCCTGTTTTCAGATCCTATAATATACTATTATAACATAGGAATTGTATGTTTTCAATCAGTAAAATGACAGATTCCGTATTTTTCTTCCGGAGAAGACTTTTTTACAAGCCTGCCCAAAAACGAAAAGGGACTGCCGGAGCAGTCCGAATAGATGCGGTTATCAAGTCAGATCGGGATTTATGCTGATAATTCTCTGATTTTTGTTTTGACTTTCTCAATATCACTGCAAGTCAGAAGCGGAATAAGCGAATCTATCTCTTCAATGCTTTTATCCCACCATTTGAATTTAAGCAGTAAACTGATCATTTCATCATCAAAACGCTTGCGAAGCGCAACTGCAGGATTTCCGGCAACGATTGTATATGGCTCAATGTTTTTCCCCACAACACTGTTTGCACCAATAATAACTCCGTCACCGATATGAACGCCGGGCAGAATTGTTGCATTCTGACCTATCCAGACATCGTTTCCGATAACCGTATCACCTTTTATCGGCATATCCGCAATAGCCGGCGGTTCCATATCCCAGCCTTCCAGTGTATAAAACGGAAAAGTGGATATGGCATTCATCTGATGGTTAGCTCCGTTCATAACAAATTCAACGCCCGATGCTATCTGACAAAACTTGCCTATAATCAGTTGATCCCCATTCCAATCGTAAAGGTGAGTGACGTGACTTTCAAAATCCGAATCAGCGATATAAGAGAAATCGCCGACAATAATGTTTGGATTTTTGATTGTCGGTTTGATATAAATTTCTTTATCATAACCCTTGATTGGGTGAATGACATTCGGATCCGGCGCTTTTCCGTATTTCATCTGATTCCCCCCTAAAGTCCGGTTCGCCCTGCTAAAAGCACTCTGAGTATACCACAACCGCCCTGAAATATCAACATCACGCAGCGTTATGAGAATCAACTCTATAGCACAGCAATAAAATGAAAATGATTTTCAAATGTATTGACAAAGGCACAGCAAGATGTTAAAATTAAGAACGGATTTCAAATTGGCGGCAGCACCGGTTGCTGAAGACAGCAGTCCGGCAGTTGCTTGCGGTCAGTCTGTTACAACATGAAAAAAGGAACGGTATTAACAAGCATGAAGAAAAAACTAATCAAAGGACTCATATTCATCATGGTGCTGGCAGGACTCAGCATAATGTGCATGAGCGGCTGTACCAAAGAAACGAAAAAAACCGGCACAAAGCAGATTGTCACCACCATCTTTCCGATATATGACTGGACAACAGAGATACTGGGAGAGAACCCGGACGGGATTGATGTTAAAATGCTGTTGGACAAAGGCGTTGATCTTCACAGCTATCAGCCCTCTGTAGACGACATTATGCTGATTTCAAACTGCGACGTGTTCATCTATGTAGGCGGCGAGTCAGACGCATGGGTCAGCGATGCGCTGGCACAGGCAACCAATAAAGACATGGTTGTCATCAACCTGATGGAGCTGATGGGCAGCAATGCCAAAGAGGAAGAAACCGTTGAGGGTATGCAGGAACACGACCACGAACATGAAGAAGACCATGACGAGGATCATGACGAACACCATGACGAAGACCACGACAAAGACCATGACGAAGACCATGACGAGGAAAAAGAATATGACGAGCATGTGTGGCTGTCGCTGAAAAACGCCATGTTATTCTGCCGTAACATCTGCGACAAGATTTGTTCGCTGGACAGCGCAAACGCCGACCTTTACCGCAGCAACACAGACGCATACTGTCGTCAGTTGGAAGCGCTCAACGGTGAATATCAGAAGGCAGCGGACGCCTCTGTCTCAAAAACGCTGTTATTTGCAGACAGATTCCCCTTCCGGTATCTGACAGACGACTACGGACTGCGGTACTATGCAGCATTTTCAGGCTGTTCTTCAGAAACGGAAGCCAGCTTTGATACCATCATCTTTCTGTCAGACAAGCTCGATGAGCTGAAGCTGAACGTGATTCTGCAAACCGAAAGTGCAGACGGTTCTGTCGCCGAAACGGTGAAAAGCAACACCCGGAACAAAAACCAGAAGATTCTCACCCTTGACTCTTTGCAGTCTGTCACATCTGAGAATATCAAAAACGGCGCAACCTATCTGTCAGTCATGAAAGATAATCTGAAAGTACTGCAGCAGGCATTTAACTCGGAGCAAAGCCCGATGTAAGCTCGCTTAACATCGGCTGCGACGAGGCAACCTCACCGCAGGAGCTTTAGCTCCTCGGGGTTTCAGTGGGGGATTATAACCCCCACTGAAAGTCCGAATGTCCCCCGCCGCCTAAGAGGCGTGGGACATCGGTGATTGGTTATAAATCCGCATGAAAAACGAGGTATACCATGTCATTGATCGAAGTAAAAGAATTATCCCTTGGATATGAAAACAACGTGATTGTCAGCAGCCTGAGCTTTTCCGTCAGCCGGGGCGACTATCTCTGCATCGTGGGCGAAAACGGTTCCGGAAAATCTACGCTGATCAAAACCCTGCTGGGGCTGCAGAAGCCTCTTGGCGGAGAGATCGTTTTCGGAGAAGGTCTGAAAAAAAACGAACTCGGCTATCTGCCGCAGCAAACAATCGTACAGCGGGATTTTCCTGCTTCTGTCAGAGAGATTGTTCAGTCCGGCTGTCAGGCAAGATGCGGACTGCGGCCTTTTTATAACAAGGCAGAAAAGCGGCTTGCCGAAGAAAACATGGAGCGAATGGGCATCAAAGAATTTGCCTCCCGCTGCTACCGTGACCTATCCGGCGGTCAGCAGCAAAGAGTCCTGCTGGCAAGAGCGCTGTGCGCCACACAAAAGCTTTTGCTGCTGGACGAACCGGTCTCCGGCTTAGACCCGAAAGTGACGGCAGAAATGTACGAACTGATTGAAGGGCTGAATAAAGAAGGTATTACCATCATCATGATATCCCACGATATCTCCGCTGCTGTATGTTATGCAAGTCATATTCTGCATATCGGAAAAAATATGTTTTTCGGAACAAAGGAAGCCTATCAAAGCAGCGATATCGGCAAGCTGTTCATTCTGCAGGGAGGCGGCGAAAACCATGTTTGATACACTGATTCACTATCTGCAGTATCCCTTTGTGCGTTACGCTCTCATTGTCGGGGTACTGATTGCTCTGTGCTCTTCGCTTCTGGGTGTCACACTGGTACTCAAGCGGTTCTCCTTCATCGGCGACGGATTGTCCCACGTTGCCTTTGGCGCTATGGCAATCGCCGCCGTGCTGAATCTGACCAATCAGATGCTGATTGTCATGCCTGTCACGATTATCAGCGCCGTTTTGCTTTTACAGGCGGGACAAAACGCCAAAATCAAAGGTGACGCTGCTATCGCCATGATCTCGGTAGGTGCGCTGGCATTTGGCTATCTGCTGATGAATATTTTCTCTACCTCATCCAATCTTTCCGGCGACGTCTGCAGTACACTGTTCGGCTCCACTTCGATGATCACACTCACCATGACAGACGTCATTGTCTGTACAACGATTTCCGCAGTAGTGGTAACGGTATTCCTTCTGTTCTATCACAAGATTTTTGCCGTTACCTTTGACGAAGGATTTGCGGCGGCTGTCGGCACCAGAACCAAGCAATATAATCTGCTGTTAGCTGTCATTATTGCGGTAGTGATCGTCCTTGCGATGAATCTGGTGGGATCGCTGATGATTTCGGCACTGGTTATTTTTCCTGCCATTTCTTCCATGCGTATTTTCAAAAGCTTCAAGTCCGTCACCGTCTTTTCTGTCATCTTGTCGGTCATTTGTGCCGTTGCCGGCATACTGATCTCCATTCTGGCAAGCACCCCTGTCGGCGCAACTATTGTAGCGGCAAACGTAGCTGCTTTTTTGCTGTGCAGCCTTACAGGATTGTTTCTCAGACGGGCATAATGATTACCGCAGCAATCCCTCATACCGCCCCGGTCTCCCTCAAGCCGTCGGAGTATCGGCGGCGGTTTTTTGTTGAAGTTTTTGAAGGGCTTGTCGGAAGTTTTATCGAAGGATTGATTGAATAGATGATGACTGTTTAACTCGGAGCAAAGCCCGATGTAAGCTCGCTTAACATCGGCTGCATTGATCCAACCTCACCGCAGGAGCTTTAGCTCCTCGGGGTTTGGTTATGACGCTGTTCGGTTTCTGAAAAGACAGGCAACCGTGTTTATTGTGGCAGAAGCTCTTAAAGATCATGCCAAAAAGCACTGAAACGCCGCCGACCTCTTTCCTGCGCAAAGAGGTCAGCGGCGTTTTTATGACAACCTTTTATTTTTGATATATCCTTGTAATCAGATTTTTTCAACGATCAGCTCATCAGAACCGTCTTCAAGAGCATTCCATACATCAAGATGAAAATGACATCCCGGCTGTTCATCTGCCAGAGTCGTCAGAAAGTCTGCCAAGGAAAGCAGCCCCTCTCTATTGGCAGATATCTGCGTTGAACCGTTTTCTGTTTTCACACTGATACAAAAGTCATCATGCCATTTCATTTCCATTTTCATCACTCCGCTTTACATCTCGCTGAAAAAAATCTTCTGCAGGTTTGTATTGATTCTGATAACTAAATTGACAGACATAGCTGTTCTGTCAAGGATCATTCCAAAGCAGGCGGCTATCATATTCTTTCAGGCGCCGGACATTTAACTCAGAGCAAAGCCCGATGTAAGCTCGCTTACCATCAGCTGCAACGGCGGAATGTCTGATCAGCAGCGGAATAGAAGTGGCAAATTTGAATTAAGCAACAGCGGACTTGTCCAGTGCGGTCACGCACCGGTCACACACACAGCAGGCACGGTGAAGTGATGGCGTAAACTGAATGTGCATTTTCAGATACAACAGCCTCAAGCAGCCCTTTAGGGACTGCGACGGCGGTGATCGTGAATAGCAGCGGCGGATTGCCGCTGCCCGTGCCGGAAGCCTGCGGTATAAAATGAGCAGATTTGTATGAAGCAACAGCGGACTCGTCCGGTGCGGTCACGCACCCGACAGGCGAGACCCGGGGGACATCGGTGATTGGTTATATCACAGCAAAAAAAGTCATGAACATCAGCTTGATATCATAAAAGAAATTGAATTTTTTAATATACTCTAAATTATATGCCATTTTTTGCGGAAGAACAGTATGAAGATATACCTCGTCGGTATTGTCGGCACCGCTGAGAAGCTTTTCTTCATCTTTGAATTGAATACTTGCCAGAGAAGTAATACCCGCAGGCATCAGAAGGGTAGCATACATCTCGTCTGTATAACCGTCCACATATTTCGGCACTTCGGGTCTTGTTCCCACAAAGGTCATGTCGCCCTTCAGCACATTAAAAAGCTGCGGCAGTTCGTCCAGACGACATTTCCGCAAAAATCTGCCGGCGCCGGTCACACGGCTGTCATTTTTCACCGTGACCTGCGTTCCCTGTTTTTCGGCATCGGAGACCATGGTACGGAACTTCACAATGCGGAAGGGTCTGCCGTATTTTGTCACACGCTTTTGCAGAAAAAACACGCTTCCTTTCGAATCGCACTTGATCCACACCGCAATGATCAGCATAAAAGGCAGACAAATAACCGTCAGTATCAAAGCTGTCAGAATGTCAAAAAACCGTTTGACAATCAGACTGCCGGTTTTATGTGCAAGAATATCATAATACGGTTTTACAGCTTCATTCTGAAACTGCGGGGGAAGCTTCTCCCACTTTTTCATGTCATTTGTCCCCTTTTACTCATTCTGTCCTGTTATTGCCGGGCTGCATCTGCACTGTTTGCATCCTGCACGGAAGGCTGCTGCTTTTCAGCGAGCTGTTCATCAAGCTTTTCTCTGGCAACCGCCAGCATCAGCTTGATTCTGTTTTCCTGATTAACACGGGGCGCACCGGGGTCATAGTCGATCGCAACGATATTGGCTCTTTCATCAATCTGCTTGATCTTGCGGATCATTCCCTTGCCGTTGATATGGTTCGGCAAACAGCCAAAGGGTTGGGTACATACTATATTTTCGAAGCCGCTCTCAATCAGTTCCAGCATTTCGCCGGTCAGCAGCCAGCCCTCGCCCATTTTACTGCCGTAGCCCACTACACCCTTTACCAGTTCTTTGGTATGCTGATAACGGGTAATCGGACGGAACCCGTGCTTCACCTGATTCTCGATCACCAGGGTTTCATAATCCGTCAGAAAATCCATCAGCGCCTTCACGGCAAGATACTTTGCCTTGCTGCCGCCATAGAGCTTATAATCTTCCATACGGTTATCAACCTTGAACATGGCAAAGCCTAAAATACCCGGAAGGTTAACCTCGCAGTCCTGTTCGTGCAAAAAGCCCTCTAAGTTATTATTGCCGAGGCTGGCGTATTTAACATAGATTTCTCCGACAATTCCTACTTTGATCTTCGGGGTTTTTTCCACTTTAATGGCAGCAAAATCGGCAGCAATACGATCCAGATACTTGTTCAGTTCCTTACGGGTAAAACCGTAGCCGTCGGAAAGCACCACCGTCAGCCGTTTTGTCCATTTTTCAATCATAGCGTCAGTATCGCCCTTGTTAACCTCGTAGGGTCTGACCTGATTGGACAGGCTCATAATCATATCGCCGTAAAGACCCGCAGCGGCAATTCTGCGCAGTAGCGGCAGAGTAATCTGAAAGCCGGGATTTTTTTCCATACCGGACATATTCAGAGAAATAACCGGAATTTTCTCGTAGCCCGCCTTGACCAGTGCCTTTCGCAGCAGATGGATATAGTTGGAGGCTCTGCAGCCGCCGCCTGTCTGCGTCAGCAGCAGGGCAATCTTATCAACGTCATACTTTCCGCTTTGTACGGCATGGATCAACTGCCCGATCGTCAGAATCGCCGGATAGCAGGTATCGTTATGCACATATTTCAGTCCCACCTGCGCTATTTCGGGACCTTCTGTTTCCAGCAGCTCTACCTTGTAACCAAATTTTGCAAAGATGTTCTTCATCAGATTGAAATGAATCTTCGCCATCATCGGAAACAAAATCGTATATTCCTTTTTCATTTCCTTGGTAAACAGCAATCTGCCGTCCTTATCATATTCTAATTTTGCCATATAATCACTTCTTATTCTAAAATAATGAAATCTGACACCGTCAAACTGCCGTCCGGCAGTTTGACGGGCTCGTACAAAGGAACATCAGAGGGCTGCCAGCAGAGAGCGCAGACGGATCTTGACAGCGCCGAGGTTCGTAATCTCGTCAATTTTAATCTGTGTATAAATCTTGTTGTGCCGCTCCAGAATAGCACGAACTTCGTCTGTTGTGATGGCGTCAACGCCGCAGCCAAACGACACAAGCTGAACCAGATTCATATCCGGCTGACGGCTGACATATTCTGCCGCAGCATACATACGGGAATGGTAGGTCCACTGATTCAGAACTCCGGTTGTACGGCGGTGTTCATACACACTGACCACGTCTTCTGACACAATTGCCACGTCAAAGCCTGTGATCAGCTTGTCAATACCGTGATTGATCTCCGGATCGGCATGATAGGGTCTGCCGGCAAGAACAATAATGCGTTTCTTTTCGGCGCGGGCTTTTTTAATCACTTCTTTGCCGAACTGACGGACACGGTCCATATAGTCCTCATATTCCTGATAAGCCGCCTTTGCAGCCTCTTTCACTTCTTTAAGCGTAATGTCGGGATAAAACTTTTGCAGCTCTGCACAGATTTTTTTAGGGAAATCCTTCGGGCGGTGAATACCGACAAACTCGTGGAAAAACCTGACATTGGCTATCTCGCTGACATTAGCGGCAATCACCTCAGGATAATAGGCAACAACCGGACAGTTATAATGGTTATCGCCCAGTTTCTCGTCAAAGTTATAGGACATACAGGGGTAGAAAATATCTTTAATGCCGTTGTCCAGCAGCCACTGAACATGACCGTGAATCAGTTTGGCAGGGAAGCATACGGTATCCGAAGGAATGGTCTGCTGACCGTTCAGATACAGCTTACGGTTCGAGAACGGCGAGGTAACCACTTCAAACTGAAGTCTGGTAAGGAAGGTATGCCAGAAAGGAAGCAATTCAAACATATTCAGCCCCAGAGGAATACCGATTTTACCTCTTTTGCCGGGCCTTGGCACATAGCTTTGCAAAAGCTTGAGCTTAAACTGATAGATATTCATACTGTCATCAGGAGATTTTTTCGTAACAGGTTTTTCGCAGCGGTTACCGGCAATGAATTTTCTTCCGTCGCTAAAGGTATTGACTGTCAGGCGGCAGTTGTTGCTGCAGCCGCCGCAATTGACGGAACGGATCTCATGCCTGAAGTCCTTTAACTGCTGCACGTTAAGAATCGTAGAGGGGCGTTTGGAGCTGCATTTTTCTCTGGCATAAAGAGCCGCCCCGTAAGCGCCCATCAGACCGGATATTTCCGGACGGACAACATTCGTCCCCATCTCCTGTTCAAACGCCCGCAATACGGCGTCGTTCAGGAAGGTGCCGCCCTGCACAACAATTTTCTTTCCCAGTTCGGAAGGGCTTGCGACACGGATGACTTTATAAAGCGCATTTTTAACAACGCTCAGGCACAGTCCTGCCGAAATATCTTCAATGGTAGCGCCGTCCTTCTGTGCCTGCTTGACAGACGAGTTCATAAATACGGTGCATCTTGAGCCGAGGTCAACCGGCTGTTTGGCAAGCAGACCCATACGGGAAAATTCTTCCGAGCTGTAGCCGAGAGCATTGGCAAAGGTCTGTAAAAAAGAGCCGCAGCCGGAAGAACAGGCTTCGTTCAGGAAGATGTTGTCAATGGCGCCGTTCCTGATCTTAAAGCACTTGATATCCTGACCGCCGATGTCAATGATAAACTCCACGTCCGGCATAAAGCTTTTGGCAGCCGTCATGTGTGCAATGGTTTCCACGATGCCGATATCGACGCCAAAGGCATTTTTGATAATTTCTTCGCCATAGCCCGTCACAGCCGAGCCTGCAATACGCACCTTGGGGTTAATCTCATAAATATGTTCCAAAAAACCCTTAACAATCGGCACAGGATTACCGCTGTTAGGGAGATATTCAGAATAAAGCAGCGTGCCGTCCTTAGCCGTTACAACGCCCTTAACGGTGGTAGAGCCGGCGTCTATGCCGACGTACACTCTGCCACTGTAATCCTTCAGTTCCCCACGGCGGATCGTCGCCTTTGCATGACGCTCACGAAAGGCGTCCAGTTCCTCCTGCGACCTGAACAGCGGCTTGTTAAAAGCAAAGTTGCCGGAGCCTCTGTAAACGGATACTTTCTCAATCGTCTGATCCAGATCAACGGTTTTGTCCGCACAAAGCGCTGCACCCATCGAAACATAGTAAAGCGAGTTTTCGGGACAAAGACCTGTTGTTTTCAGTGATTTGTCAAAGCTTTTGCGAAGCTCCGGAATAAAAGTCAGCGGACCGCCCAAATAAACGACGTTGCCCTTGATTTCCCTTCCCTGCGCCAGACCGGCAATCGTTTGATTGACAACGGCGCCGAAAATACTGGCGGCAATATCTTCTTTTTTAGCACCCTGATTCAGCAAAGGCTGAATATCCGTTTTGGCGAACACGCCGCACCTTGAGGCAATGGTATAGGTTTTTTCATGCTGCGCCGCAAGATCATTCAAAGACTCGATCGGTACGTTGAGCAAGGTTGCCATCTGATCAATGAAAGCACCCGTACCGCCGGCGCAGGAACCGTTCATCCGGACTTCCATACCGCCGGAAAGAAACAGAATTTTAGCGTCTTCTCCGCCCAGCTCAATGATGACGTCCGTTTCGGGAATAAAGGTTTTAGCTGCCACACGGGTAGCATAAACCTCCTGCACAAAGTCTATTCCGCAGGCGTCTGCCACACCCATGCCGGCAGAGCCGGACATTGCAATCAGCGCATTGTCCGCTTCGGGCAATTCCTTACGAAGCCTTCTGAGCAGCTCCGAAATCTTTTCGGTAATCTGAGAGTAATGCCGTTCATACACCTGGTAAATCAGTTGATGATTGTCGTCTAAAGCGGTACATTTTACTGTTGTAGAGCCGATATCCAATCCGATTCTTATCATTCGGCTGTCCCTTCCTTTCTGAAAGCAGCAAACCGTCCTCCGCTGCTTTTCCCTTCAGCCCCTGCATAAAGGGAATCTATCTGTTTTCTTGTAATACAACCTATTATACTGCCGTTTTATTGATTATAATTCCCTTATGGAAATATAAAGCAGAAACCGCCGCAGTATCATTCTTCCAGACCGCCGTAAATCAGCTCTGCGGCTTTTTTCAGAGCCTCTTTTTCGTCGGATCCTTCACACTGCACTTCAATCTCCGCGCCGCAGCCAATCCCTGCCGCCATAATATTGATGACGCTTTTGGCGTTTATTTCTCTTTCATTAAACAGAATTGTTACTTTGCACTCAAACTGCTGCATTGCCTCGGCAAAAACCGCAGCCGGACGAAGATGAAGTCCCACGCTGTTTGTCACTGTCAGAATTTCCGAAACCATACGCTCCCTCTTCCCAATCATTTTTATTCTCATTTATTATACACGATTGTCTGAAAAAAAACAATAACCATACCGCAAATGTCCCGGGCAGGTGTAAAATACCAAATGTAACCGGACACCTGACGCTTTCACCTTATCCGTCCGGTCAATATGCACACACCCCCGGTCGACAAAAATATTTTGATGAAAAAGGCACCCGACCGCTTATAGTCTGCGGATATATGACACATCAGAGTATATGTACGACTCCGTATCCTTTACGCTTGAATCGCTGGAAGCCGACCCCCTCACCATCAGCTTCAAAGCCCGCAGTCATGCCGCAGTAAAGCAGAGCGTCTTCTGCATCGCAGCCTGTTCGATTCTGTCACCATAGAGATAAAGGACGGCACCCGCTAACAGACATGGGGCATTCCTGCCGGTGTGAACACCATCGGTGAGGATTCTATCGTTACGGAAAAGCACTATTGGCTGATGACCGAAGGAGATGACAGTACACCGGTCAGTATTGATCCGGAAGATATTGCCGCTGTTTATCCGGGGAATGTCAAGCTGTATGACTGATGCCTGCCACACCGTTTTATCCGACACACTGTACCTTCCCGTACAGCATTTTTTGTAATAAAAAATGTCTTGACGCTGCTATTTTATAAAACAGACTCTGACAAATGCCCAAAAAACCAAAATTCGATATTGAAATTATCAGCAAATTGGGGTACAATGATGTAATAGACTGACAGCATCAGCCTGTATCAACCATCGAATGGGGGAATTGATTATGGGGACTCTATTTGAAAGAATCAACGGTGACGATGTGATTTTCAACGGAAACGAGTATCAGAGTGATGCTCTGCTTTTCAACTACATTGAATCATCTCGTTTTACCAATGACCACGATATATACAGTGACCATAAAAACGCCGTAATCGTTTTGCCGCACCACGGCAACAGGGTCTGGATCTGGACCTCAGACGCCATTAAAGAGGATACGTCAAAACTGATTGATATCTGCCGCTTTCTGCGGGATACCAACATTTCCAAGCCCGAAATTTATCTCAAGCATGAAGTATCCGACAATTTTTCAGATCTTTATGCCATTGCGTCCAGCGAATACGGCTACGTTGTCAAAGATGAGCTGTCTCTTGCCGCATTTGTTTACAACGGCGGAGAAATAACCGAAACACATGACGGCGAAACCATTATCCATGTTGACAAAAACAATCCCGAACACGTCCGTCTGGTAACGGAGTTTTATCAGGCTTGCTGCGACGAGTTCCACTGGCACGACAAGTTCGAACGAAAGGTCAGGGAATATCTGGATATGCAGCTTTACGCCTATGTCAAAAACGGCAAAATGCTGGCTAACGCCGTCATCGGCGGCCATACCGATCACTATATCCGTATCAAGTCCATTGCTGTTCTGGCACAGGACAGAAAACAGGGAATCGGCTATCAGATGTGCTGCTATATCATCAACCGTATCTTGGCCTGTGACAAAAAGCCCGTGCTGTATACGCATATCAAAAACGCTGCCGCCATGTCGCTCTTCAAAAAAGCAGGTTTTGAAATGCACGATAAGATCTACTTGATCAAAACGGACGAAACCGTCTGAGAATAACTAACAGGAGGCATTAATATCATGCATAAGCATATCGGAGAAAAATATTATATTACCACACCTATTTACTATCCTTCCGGCAATCCCCATATCGGTCACTGCTATACAACAGCAGCCTGCGACTCTATCGCAAGATATAAAAGAATGCAGGGCTATGATGTGATGTTCCTGACAGGTACGGACGAACACGGTCAGAAAATTGAGCAAAAGGCAACAGAAGCCGGCGTTACTCCCAAAGAATACGTGGATAAAATCGTTGAGAAGTTCAAGGCTCTGTGGCAGTATATGAATATCAGCTATGACCGCTATATCCGTACAACAGACGACTATCACGTCCGTTCTGTACAGAAAATCTTCAAGGATCTGTACGATAAGGGCTATATTTATAAGGGAGAATACAAAGGAAAATACTGTACACCCTGCGAGAGCTTCTGGACAGAGTCACAGCTTGTGGACGGAAAATGTCCGGACTGCGGCAGACCTGTTGTGGAAGCCGCAGAAGAAGCCTATTTCTTCAAAATGTCGCCCTTTGCCGACAGAATTGAAAAACTCCTGACGGAAACGGATTATCTTCGCCCAAAGACAAGAGCCGTTGAGCTGGTCAACAACTTCATCAAGCCCGGACTTGCCGATCTGTGCGTTTCGAGAACCAGCTTCAAATGGGGTATTCCCGTAACCTTTGATACCAACCATGTTGTCTATGTCTGGATTGACGCTTTGTCCAACTATATTACGGCATTGGGCTACGACAACGATAAGTATAATGATTATAACACCTACTGGCCTGCCGACGTTCACATGGTTGCCAAAGACATCATGCGTTTTCACGCCATCATCTGGCCCGCTATGCTGATGGCGCTCGAGCAGCCTCTGCCAAAGCACCTTGCCGTGCATGGGTGGATCACCTTTGACGGTAAAAAAATGGGAAAATCCCTGGGCAACGTAGTAGACCCCTTCATGCTTGGTCAGCGTTACGGCGCAGACACGATCCGTTATCATATCCTCAGAGAAATGGCGCTGGGTTCAGACAGTTCCTTCTCCAACGAGATCATGATTAACCGTATCAACACCGACCTCGCCAACGGTCTGGGCAATCTTGTGTCCCGTACCGTTGCCATGGTTGAAAAATACTTTGGCGGTACACTTCCCGAAACACAGCAGAGCGGCGAATTTGACGATGAGCTGATCGCTCTGGCGGTATCTCTCAGCGACAAAACCGATGAATATGTAGATTCCACCCGTCTGAATAAGGCACTGGAAGAAATCTTCAACGTGGTATCCCGTGCCAATAAATATATCGACGAAACGATGCCATGGGTATTGGCAAAGGACGAAAGCAACAAGCCCCGCCTTGCCTGTGTACTGTATAATCTGCTGGAAACGATTCGTATCGTATCCACACTGCTTTCTGCCTTTATGCCCTCTACAATGCCGCTGGTCTGGGAACAGATCGGTGCCGATGAAAACGCCGTAGCGTACGATACCGTTGCCACCTTCGGAACACTGCCGAAAAACGTCACGGTACACAAAGGCGATATTATTTTCCCGAGAATTGACGTCGAAAAAGAAATTGAAGAACTGAATAAACTGATCAGTGCAACGCAGGCAAGCGCAAAGCCTGCCGAACAAGCCGAAAAGTCTGCCGCTCAGAAGGCTCCCGAAGGCATTGCCATGATCGGCATTGAAGATTTTGCCAAGGTTCGTCTTTGTGCGGCAAAAGTCACAGCGTGCGAGCCTGTCAAAAAGGCGAAAAAGCTGCTGAAGCTGACCCTTGACGACGGCACGGGAGAAAGAACCGTTGCCAGTGGTATTGCGAAATATTACACACCGGACGAACTGATCGGAAAAACAGTCGTATTGGTTTCGAACCTGAAGCCTGTCGTACTGTGCGGTGTTGAGAGTAACGGCATGATCCTTGCTGCCGACTCCGGTGATGACGTAAAGGTTCTCTTCCTTGAGGGCATTGCGCCGGGCTCTCTGATCCGATAAATACAAAAACAGACAATTGCGCTGTGGGTTGAAGGTGCAACCACCGTAAGGGTTCTCTGATCCGATAAATACAAAAACAGACAAAGCCCCATCTGCTGACAGACATTCTGCTGGCTTCTCAGAACGCCTGCTTCTCAGGACAGGTATATATCACTCGTCAGGAACAAACTAAAGACGGTACAGTGCCCCTTTTGGAATGAAACCAAAGCAGAATCATAACACAAAACCTTCCGGTAACGGACGGGGCAAGTCCGAATAAAACAGAAAAGAAGAATGGAACAAGCGACGGCATTTTTGCCGTCGCTTGTTTTGCGTGTATATTGCCTTTTTTATAGTACTGCAGTTATATAACCAATCACCGATGTCCCCCGGGTCTCGCCTGCCGGCTCGGTCGGTGCTTCTGCTTCGCAGAGGTGTCCACTGGACACCCGCACCCTCTTAGGCGGCGGGGGACATTCGGACTTTCAGTGGGGGTTATAATCCCCCACTGAAACCCCGAGGAGCTAAAGCTCCTGCGGTGAGGTTGCCTCGTCGCAGCCGATGTTAAGCGAGCTTACATCGGGCTTTGCTCCGAGTTAAAAAAAACGAAATGAAGCGTTTCACACGCTGCGGAAAGCATGATTGTCAGCGAGTCGGGGGGACTTTTGCGAAAAAGTCCCCCCGACACCCCCGAAAACGTTGTTGACGCATTCAGTGTTAATCTCACATTCTGTTTGCATTCAATACTTTCTTTTCTTTCATCTTTTTTTGGGCTTTTGCGTAAATGCCCCCCCGACACCCCCAAAAACGTTGATGACGCATTCAGTGTTAATCTCACATTCTGTTTGCATTCAATACTTTCTTTTCTTTCATCTTTTTTTGGGCTTTTGCGTAAATGCCCCCCGACACCCCCGAAAACGTTGTTTGAAGAATCTTTGTAACATTAACACTCCATACACAAAGCAGGCACGGTGAAGTGGGTGCGTAAATTGAATATGCGATTTCAGAGAAAACAGCCACAAGCAGCCCTTTAGGGGCTGCGACGGCGGAATGCGAAAAGAGCAGCGACTGATCGTCGCTGCCCGTGCCGGACGCCTGCGGAACTGAGGTGACAAATTTGTTTTAAGTGAGTGAGCGTCAGCGAACGTCAGCGGAATAGTCCTGTGCGGTCACGCACCGACGGCGGAATGTCTTACTGGCAGCGGAATTGAAGTGACAAATCCGCATTAAGTAACAGCGGAATTGACAGCGGAGGCACTCCGCCGGTCACGCACTCCGCCAAGGGGACGCCCTCTCTTGCAGGGCGTCCCCTCTCAAAAAACAGTCCACCGGACTGTTTTTTGATTCACCCCTTGCCGTGCGCCTGTCGTTAGAGTGTTTCGCTGCCTGCGGGCAGCGAGTCGGGGGGACTTTTGCGAAAAAGTCCCCCCGACACCCCCGAAAACGTTGTTGACGCATTCAGTGTTAATCTCACATTCTGTTTGCATTCAATACTTTCTTTTCTTTCATCTTTTTTTGGGCTTTTGCGTAAATGCCCCCCGAACACAAAGTAGGCACGGTGAAGTGAGTGCGTGAAATAAATCTGCGCTTTCAGAGAAAGGAGCCACAAGCAGCCCTTTAGGGGCTGCGACGGCGGAATGCGAAAAAGGCAGCGACTGTTCGTCGCTGCCCGTGCCGAATGCCTGCGGAACTAAAGTTTGAATTTGTAAGAAGTGAGTGAGCGACAGCGAACGTCAGCGGAATAGTCCTGTGCGGTCACGCACCCCCGAAAACGTTGATTGAAGAATCTTTGTGACATTAGCACTCCATACACAAAGCAGGCACGGTGAAGTGAGTGCGTGAAATGAACCTGCAATTTTAAGAGGAAGCAGCCACAAGTAAGCCGTCAGGCTTGCGACGGCGGTGTGCGTGATTTGCAGCGACTGATCGTCGCTGCCCGTGCCGAATGCCTGCGGAACTGAAGTTGCGAATCGGTATGATGTGAGTGAGCGCTAGCGAACGTCAGCGGACTCGTCCTGTGCGGTCACGCACCGTCAGCGGAATAGTCCTGTGCGGTCACGCACCGGTCACGCACCCGGTTAATGTCCGGAAAAGGAAGCGAAGCACTGTTCCGGCGTGAGCGCTTTGCCGGACAGAACGGCAGAAATCAGCGTTAATGACAATTGTTCAGCCTGTTCTGTCAGCTCGGGAAAAGAAAAGGTGTGCTCTGTTCCGGAAAAAGCGTTATACCACGGAGCATGCTGCAAATTGGCAGGATCATAGGAAAGATCGGGACAATTTCTGCGGAACACAGGAGACAGCATCGGAGATAATCCGATAAGCTTTTCGGCATGAGAAACAATCTGATATTTCACGCCGTAACAATCATTCAGCGCTGCTAAAGAAAAATGCCAGTCTTTTTGCGCCTGAACAATCTCCGACACATAAGTACCGCAGCCAAACGCATAAAGCAGATATCCCTGCAAAGCCCCTGCAATTGAAAGATTGACTTCACGGTCCAGCACAGCGGCGCTTTGCAGTTTGAAATGAGAAATCGTCTGACCCCTGCGAGCATAAAGCATGATCGAATCAAGTGCTGATTCGATCTGATTATGCCAGACAGAAGCGTGTTTTTCCGGGTGAAGATACGACATTACTTCAGCAGAATACAATATAAAAGGGTGGGCTGTGGAATCGTAGGCATAGTGCGTGATAAAACCCAGCGCATAACTCATGGCAATATCGTCTTTCCGGCGGCGGGCATAGCTGACCAGATAATTCAGCATTTTGTCAGCAGGCTTATTGTGCATTTCGGAGCCGAAAGAATGCAGACTTCTTCCCCTTTGATGGGGCAGCATCCTGTGACAGAAAAACAGATCGGGACCAGACGCTCCCCAGTAAAAGGCGTTCCTGTTGATATTCAGTTCGGGCAAAGAAGCAGACAGCTCTTCCAGTACAGTATGCGCCAGAAGATAATGGGAAACGATGGCGGGCATAGTCTCAACCTCCGTTATGATAACACGGTCAGCGGCGCTGTTCCGGACATCAGTTTTTTGGTACCGACACGGTCAAAGGCAATTTCCAGCAGATTATCAGACGCCATCGGTCTGACATCAAGCACGGTTCCCTCACCAAACACCTTGTGCCGCACCCTCATGCCAACAGAATAGTGCTGAGCAGACTGTGCCGTTTTTTGAACAAAGGCAGGGGTTATGGTACGGCTGCTGGCAATATCCGCTCTTCGTGCCGCACGGGCGGTAGGCATTTCCATTTCGGGTACCATAGCAGGTGTTATCACTCGTTTTTTGTTTTCGATCAGTTCTTCGGGAATCTCTGTAATAAAGCGAGAAACTCTGTTGCGATTGGTATGCCCGAACACCATACGGCTGGCGGCATGAATCAGATACAACTGTTTTTTCGCTCTGGTAATACCCACATAGGCAAGACGGCGTTCCTCCTGCATATCATGCTCGCTGAGTGTAGACTGATAACCCGGAAATACGTTTTCTTCCATACCGGGAATAAAGACGTTTTCAAATTCCAGCCCTTTTGCAGAATGCAGCGTCATCATCACGACGCAGTCCTCGCCGTCGTCATAAGAATCTATATCCGTCATCAGCGCTGTTTCTTCCAAAAAGCCCTGAAGCGTTGCGTCGTCACCGTTTTCCTCTTCATATTCGGCAATGGCAGAGGCAAGCTGCTGCACGTTTTCAACCGCCGCCTCGGTATAGTCATTGGACTGTATCAGATAATTTTCATAGTTCAGTTTTTTGAGCAGCTCCTGATACATCTCATGAACAGACTGGTGCTGCAGCATTTCGTTCATGCTGTCAGTCATCTGACAGAACTCAAGCAGCTTTTTACTGCTTTTGCTCAGCGCTTCAAACTGCTGCGACTGACGCATGGTTTCGATCATGCTTTGCCCCAGAACAGCGCTGATCTCTTCGATATTGCTGACGGTTTTATCTCCGATCCCTCTTTTTGGGGTATTGATAATTCTCTTTAATCTTATGTTGTCGCTGGGGTTGCTTATGACAGCAAGATAGGCAATCATATCACGAATTTCTTTGCGCTCGTAGAACCTTCTGCCGCCGATAATACGATAAGGGATACCGCTGCGTACAAAAGACCGCTCAATCCCCTGCGACTGGGCATTCATGCGGTACAAAATGGCGAAATCGGAGTATCTGGCACCTTTTTCGGCTTTTGCCTTGATTTCACCTGCAATATAGTCGCTTTCATCTCTGTCGTCGGAAGCGGAATAAACAATGATTTTTTCGCCCTGTTCGTTCTGTGTCCACAAAGCCTTGTCCTTGCGCTCAAAATTATTGCCGATCACCCCGTTAGCAGCAGAAAGGATATTACGGGTAGAGCGGTAATTCTGCTCCAGCTTAATGGTACGGGCGTTTTCGTAATCATCTTCAAAGTCCAGAATATTGCGTACCGTAGCACCTCTGAAACGATAAATGCTCTGGTCATCATCCCCTACCACACATAAATTCTGATGATACTTTGACAAAAGCTGTACCAGCAGATATTGAATGCGGTTCGTATCCTGATATTCGTCAACCATAATATAACAGAACTGCCGACTGTATTGCTCCAGCACCTCCGGACACTTCTGCAGCAGCAGTACCGTATTGACAATGATATCATCAAAGTCCATTGCGTCCGCCGCCATCAGTCTTTTCTGATACATGGAATATATTCTCGAAACAGATCCCAGCCTTACATCGGCGCCTGCCTGCTGACGATAGTCATCTGTACTGATCATATTATCCTTGGCGTGTGATATTTCTGCCATAACGCTTTTCAGCGAAAGAATCTTTTCGTCTATATCCAGCGCTTTCATACAATCCTTCAGCAAATGCTTCTGATCGTCCGTATCATAAATGGTAAAATGACTGGTATAACCCAGATGGTCGCCGTATCTTCTCAGAATTCGGGTGCAGCAGGAATGAAACGTAGACGCCCAGATATCCCGTCCCTGATCTCCTACCTTCTGACAGATACGATCCCTCAGCTCGTTTGCCGCCTTATTGGTAAAGGTAATTGCCAGAATCCGCCACGGCTTTACACTGTCTACTGAAAGTCTGTCCGCCAGCTCCTGCGGCAGCACTGCTTTTTGTTCCGCCGCAAGACGCATCATCGCTATCTCTTCCGGAGCGTATTCACCATAGACCATGTCACTTTCGTACGCATTTCCCCATCTGAGAATATGCGCCACACGGTTGACAAGAACAGTTGTTTTTCCGCTGCCTGCACCCGCCAGAATCAGTAACGGACCATTCAGGGTAAGGGCGGCTTTTTTCTGCATATCGTTCAGTTGTGAAAATTCGTTTTCAATAATCTGCTTTCTCAGTCTGACAATTTCCTTTTTTGTTTCTTCTGTCACGATTTTCAGCTCCATATCATCATTTTCTTTCCGCACTATATTCTACACCATTCACCTGAAAATATCAAGCCGCATATATTTGTCAGTACATCTGTCAACACTCTGTTTTTACTCTGCCGTCTTACTTTATTTTCGGTTTCGCTGCTGATCACTTCATTGGAAAAGAAGTCATCTTCTATAGTCGGAAAGGAACGTCATTTTCTGTAAATATTGCATTGACGGACAGGTACATCACACAAAATGATAATATTCAGTTGAAAAATAGATATCATTGTGCTATATTTAAGTTAAAGTAGATAGTCTTATCAAATCACTCCGCTCAAAAAATAACAAAGGGGTTTTGAAAATGAAAAAGCGCTTTTTGGTAGCCGTGCTGGCAGCTACCATGGTTCTGTCAACCAGTGTTTCCGCAGGATTGACAGCCTTTGCAGAAGCTGGCACAGAAACAGGAGAAGAACAAACACAAACAAGAGCCACACTGTTCCCCGATTATGTATATCTGGGCGACAGTATCATCGTAACAGCAGCGCCCGAAGCCGAAGAAGGAACTGTCTACGGCATATACTACCGTCGTGAAGGCAACGAAAAATGGGCGACAGCGAAAGCCTATTCCGAAGGTACCCAGGCTGTTATCAAGCCGAAATACATGGGCATCTACGAAGTATGCGTAAAAGCAAAGAACGCCGCAGGAATCATCACCAAGGAGTATCTGTCCTTTGAGACGGTAGGCAGTGAGCTGGGGCTGAGCTGGTCTCAGTCAGCAGACAGAGTTCCTCTCGGAACCCCTTTAACAGTAACCGGTTACGTAGAAGACTACAACCGCGGATATAGCTTTGTGGTATGCTGGAAGAAAAAAACAGATACCAACTGGCTGGTAGCTCTGAAAGACAGCGACATCCTCGACGTCGACATCAATCCTGTCAAAGCAGGAGAATATGATCTCTGCGTTAAGGTAATAACAGAAACCGGCAGAGTCATAAAGAATTACTCTTCTTTTGAGATGGTTGATTTTCAGTTAGAGACAGCCTTGCAGTATCCTGCCTTCACCTTAGGAAAGAAACAGACCGTTACTGCCGTTGTGCCTGAAGAAATTACCGGCTGTGAGTATGGGTTCTGGTACAGAAAAGTCGGCAACTCCCGCTGGATCATGGTACAGGATTACGGAGAGAAGAATACCTGCAGGTTCCAGCCAAAGGAAGACGGCGATTATGAATGCTGCGTCAAGGCAAAAAATGCCAACGGCGCCATCAGAAAGCAGTTCCCCACCTTTACTGTCAATGAAGCTCTGAGCGTCACACAGAATCTTTCTGACGAGACCACTACTCTGGGACAGAGCATTACGGTCACTTCAGAAGCATCAGGCGGAACAGGAGCAATTCAGAAGGCTGTATATTACACCACAAAAGAAGCCTATGAGGCAGGTACTGTCAAGTGGAACACCGCACTGGCTTTCGGTCAGGAGGGCGACGCTGTCATTACACCCGATACCACAGGCGAATATGTAGTCGTCACTAAGGTAAAGGACGAAACCGGCGCCATGGCAAAGTCAGGATACATGACCTTCACCATAGAGGATAACTATGATCCGCTGGAAGTAACAGGAAGATTTCTGGAAAGCAATGCATACGCCTATCGTGATCGTGCCATCACCTATACTGCTCAGGCAAATGGCGGCGACGGTAACTATACCTATGCCTTCCACACCAGAAAACAGGGAACAGATAGCTGGAAGCTCCTGCAGGACTATAGTGAAGAATCCACCGTCAAGTTCACTTCCGGACCTGTCATGGAAATATCTGCAAAAGCAGGTGATACTTACGAAATCAGAGTGACGGTAAAAGATTCCAGAGGCGTAACAAATGAGGCAATCAGCGAGTTCAAGCTTTCACCATGGGAGGTTTACGAACTGCCTTTTATTCCCAACAACTAATCCCCGTATACTCGAAGTAAAAAACGAAAAGACGAAGCGGATTCTCCTTCACACTGACAGTCTGTTACAACTCTGATACAAAATAGTAAAAAAACTGTAATGACAAGTTTGAAAGAAATTATGTCAAGGATACTTGACAATTCGCAAAGTATATGATACTATGTTTTCACAAGGAAAAAATATCCTGACGGCAAATGGTTTCGGAGGTCTTTTCTGATGGATAAAAAAGAAATTCTGGAAAAGAATAAAGAAAAAAAACGCAATTCCCTGGACGAACGGGAACAGCGTGTATATAATACTTCCTTTGGAATCGGCGCTATTGTCGTGGGTGTTTTGTGCCTTCTGTTCAGCGTGTACCGTGCTGTTCAGCACTACACCTTTTATGAATTCGTAGCAATCATCACAGCTTATCTTTGCACTACGTTTCTGTACCAATACAAAAACATCAAAAAGCCTATTTATTTAATTGCAGGGATAGGAACCGGTCTGGCTGCCGTTTCGTGCGCTGTTCTGTTCCTTTTGGTGAACAGATGATGAATGATATCGTATTTCAGAACAGGCTGCGTGTGGCAAGAGCCGAAAAAAGAATCTCTCAAGGGGATCTTGCTGAGATGGTCGGCGTATCCCGCCAGACGATCAGTTCCATTGAAAACAATCAGTTTTGTCCCAGCGCAAGGCTGGCACTGCTGATCTGCATTGCCCTTGACAAAAAGTTTGAGGAACTGTTTTTCTTCGAATAAAGACAGGGTCTTACCAATCCGCTTACAAGTTTATCTTCAATATACATTCCTCCTAACAAGGCAGCTTTGCTGCCACCGTTTATAAGTTTTTTACTTCATATACATTCCTCCTAAAAAACAGCACTCTCCCCGATTATTTCTCCGTAATCGGGGGAGTGCTGTTTTTGGTGTTTTTGCTTCCTGTGTTTCTTCTACTGCTGTGCATCTTTTGCTGCCGTGCTGCTTTTTTTCGCAAGCCTTTTTAGCTTTCTCTTTGCTTTTTTCACCAATCTCATCAGCGGCTTTCAGATCACACCCTCTCCTGTTTAAGTATTATTACCTCTGTATATAGCTTCTTCTGCTGCGCTTCTTTTTACCGCAGAACTTCATTTTTCTGCAAGCTTTTTTAACTTTCTCCTTGCATTTCACTAATCTCATCAGCGGCTTTCAGTTCACACTCTCTGCCTGTTCAAGTATTATTACCTCTGTATATATCTTCTTCTGCTGCGCTTCTTTTTACCGCAGAACTTCATTTTTCTGCAAGCTTTTTTAACTTTCTCCTTGCATTTCACTAATCTTATCAGCGGCTTTCAGTTCACTCTCTGCCTGTTCAAATATTTTTACCGGCGGACATCTTCTGCTGCCGTACTGCATTTCGGCGCAAAAAAACAGCGGCTGTACACTAAGATACAGCCGCTGTTGACGTAAAAGGTATCCGAATGATGATTATGCATACATTCTTGTTTTAGACGCAACCACTGCCAAAGCCTTGGTAATGGCAGTGCCGATGAGGAAGCAAACACCTGCTTCAATCAGCGCATTGACGCCTGCCATTGCAAACAGCAGGGTAAAGATATTATCTGCGCCGTTTTTCTCGGCAATCGCACGAATCGGCTCAGCGTTATAGAAGAACAAAAACAGCGTTCCCATAAAGAACAGCGTGTTCATCAGCGGAACAGCCAGACTGGTCACAGCATAAGAAATGAACTTCGTCTTGTCAATTTTCCGCAGACCACGAAAAACAACCGCACCCAGAAAGCCTTCCAGGATTCTCGGGACAAAGCAAAGCAGTGCCGTCAGCCAAGGGTTGATCTGAAGCAAAGCGCTTGTCAGTGCGCTGCTGCCGTTCAGAGCAGCAATAAAGCTGGTAAGACCGAAGATACCGCCGATAATAGCAGCGTCAAGCGGCTTGAGGATAATAGCGGCAATAATAACGGGAATCGTCATGAAGGTGATGGACAGCACCGGTGTTTTGAGATACCCCAGAGGAGTAAACGCCATGATAAACATGATGGCTGTCAGCAGTCCGAGAAACGCCAGTCTGAAGGTAGGCTTCAGCTCGTAGTTTTTCTTCATAGCCTTGGCATTCACTTCCGCTTCCGCTACTTTTCTGTTGTTTGCCTTCTTTTTGGTTTTTTCTTCTGATGTCATTGCTTTCATTTTTTTACCTCCTGCTGTTTTTCGATTTTTGAATGTGAAAATACAGCGAAATATAATATATATTAAAACTGAAAAGCACTTTTGTGTACTCCTCTTGCGATGGAATCACTGACTGAAACGCAGTCTGCAAAAAGCGCTTTTTGTTCAGTTTTTTACTTTGTACTGCCGGGCTCCGTTTCTTGTACGGCGCTGTCGATGGCAGCGTCCAGTGTATCGTCGTCAATTTCGGCAGTAGGATCGGCATAGGCAATCGTAATATCCTGATCTTCCGCTTCTGTATCCTTTTTCTTACCGTTTTCGTCTACTTCATCAATATCAACCGTTTCCTCTACCGTAAAGCCGGGCTTCGGCGCACCGTACTTGAGCGTATATTCATAACGGGCACGGGCTTTTTTCAAACGCAGTTTTGAAGCGTTGACGGTTTCTATCAGAATCACTGCGTCCTCTTCCTTCACCTCAGCGCCCTCCGCTTTGGCAACATACATTTTTCCCAGCGCAATATAGGCATTGTTCAACGTTTCTGTTTCAGCGGAAATAACCGCTTTCAGTCGGTTAAGCTGCGCCACCTGACGGTTTTTGTCCACAACAAAGTCCACCGACTGCGAAATCGTATCTCCTACCTTTGAAATGATCTTCTTCAAATCTATAACCTCCCTCAAAAATGGGTGTACTGTTATTATACAACACTTTTCCCGAAATGAAAAGTCCCCAAAAAGTATTTTTTTATGATTCTCCCCTGACAAACGTCTGCGCTTCTCCGTATTCTCCCAGATTGATCAGATAATCCGAACAATTCTTCAGAATAGGAAATGCCATCTGAGAACGGATAACGCCTTCGTAAAAATACGCCGTCTGATCCAGACAAACCGCTGTGGTACCCCAATAGCCGCCCTCTTTTGTTTTGATCGCCTGACCGTCCGGTCCGGTAATAAAGGCTGTTATATCCGCCAGTGTTCCTCCTTCGCCGACAGGGAAATCGTCCAGACATATCTCATAGTCCGCCAAGGCATATTCTTCATTGTCCTTCAAAGAAAACAGATACACGCCCGTTTTCTTTGCCGTGTTCGTCACTTCCTTGTTCACGCTGTTTCCTCTGCGGACAGAAACAATTCTGACAGGCACCTGAACGTAAGCACCGTCTTTGGTAGAATATTTGGCGGCAGACCCCCACTGCCCTATGCTCAGCGGCGATTCTGCCGAAGCTTTTTCTGCGGCGGGCTTGTCTGCCCGGCTGACCTGATACGAAATGGAAGAACTGTTTTCAGCGGCAGTTGCCTTGCTGCTCTGAGAATCTCCGGACTCGTCGGACGGTTCTGCCACAGAGCTTTCGGAGGACGCCCCGGAGGAAATCACGCTGTCCCGTTCATCTTTTGGCTGCGTCTGTGCGCATCCTGCCGTAAGCAACAGCAGCGCACACACAGCGACACAAAGTACCTGTTTCTTCATGACAGCTTCTCCTTTGTCAATAAAGCACCAAGGTATCTCCCTTGACACGGCAGTTACATTCGTAGCTTTCAAATTTATCTGTCAGCGCATCATAGATGTAAAAATAGGCAAACGCCTGCTGGTTTTCCTTGCTTTGAAGGGTTTTTCTTGTAATGCAGTAACGGTTGTCCATACAGTTCATAAAGCTGCCCAGACTGTTGTCATAGGCAATATCCGCCTCGCTGTTAATCAGTCCCTTGACCAAGGTCTTTTCCTTGCCCACCGTCACGGAATAGGTCTGATAAGGATCTTCTTCTACCAGATAAAACGTATCCTTTTTCGGCTGCTCAGGCGTAGCCTCCACAGCAAGATTTTCGGCAAGAATATCATAGCTGCAAATTTTCTCTGTGCCTGAACGGAATTCCTTTGCCCGAAAATAAATTTTGCTGCCGTTAACGCCCATATACCGGACCAAGGCTTTAATATCAGCGCTGGCAATACATTTTTTTGTGATGCTGTCCTTACCCTCTTCAATATCCTTTTCCAGCTCTTCTGTTTTGCACAGCCAGATATTGTCACGGATATCCGCATTCACCCAGCGCTGTTCCCGATAATAGTGTTCCTTCAGGCTTTCATCGCCGTACGGATCCTGCAGCACCAAATAGTGCTGTCCGCCGGCTTCTACCGATTTAATCTGCGAACAGCCGATTCTTGCCAGCAGCGGTACGTTGACAAAATACTTGTGATTGGTGCTGATATTATACAGGTAACACAGGCAGTCGCAGCCCGTTACCTCCTTATACTTGCGGAACACCTCTGCGTTGGCTTCGTCTGACGCCATATATACCAGCAGATGTCCGCTGTCGGGCATCATACATTCCTTGAAGCTGCCGGTACACACAATCTTGCGGCGATTCAGCTCACCGCCGCTCTTTTTGTCCAGCTCAATGAGCCAGAAGCTGTTTCCGCCGTTTTCAAGGATCAGCACCATCGTCTTTTCAAAAGCATAAATATGGCTGATATAGGTCGGATCGTCCAGCGAATAATTGGTCACAAGGCGCTCTTTTCTTGTTTTTCTGTTATATTCCAACAAAAGCAGATCATTCTGACCTTCCTGATTCTTTTCCTCTGCATAATATATGTATGACGGGCTGATGTCAACTATATTGATGTGTCTGTCAGAAAATATATTCCTGATATCTATGACAGTCATTTGCATATCCTTCTTTCTTTTTTATGTGCGTCCGTCAGAAACCGTTGTTCTCACCACTGCCGCCGTTCTGATAGCCTTCCGGTGCACCGTACTGCGGTGCGACAGGCTGCTGAGTTCCTTCCGGTGTGCCATACTGCGGTGCGGCAGGCTGCTGATAGCCTTCCGGTGTGCCGTACTGCGGTGCGGCAGGCTGCTGATAGCCTTCCGGTGCGCCGTACTGCGGTGCGGCAGGCTGCTGATAGCCTTCCGGTGCGCCGTACTGCGGTGCGGCAGGCTGCTGATAGCCTTCCGGTGCGCCATACTGCGGTGCGGCAGGCTGCTGATAACCTTCCGGTGCGCCGTACTGCGGTGCGGCAGGCTGCTGAGTTCCTTCCGGTGTGCCGTACTGCGGTGCGGCAGACTGCTGATAGCCTTCCGGTGCGCCATACTGCGGTGCGGCAGACTGCTGATAGCCTTCCGGTGCGCCGTACTGCGGTGCGGCAGGCTGCTGATAGCCTTCCGGTGCGCCATACTGCGGTACGGCAGGCTGCTGCATTCCGTTATCAGGTGTATAATATGCATTCGGCTGATTCGGCTGCTGCATGGTAAACTGTTGGTTATTGTCTATCACAGGGTACGCTTGCTGAGGCTGCTGCATAGCAGGAGCCTGCTGCTGAGTGCCGAAATTCATCTGAGGCGCATTCTGCATAAAAGGATTTTGCACAGGAGCAGGAGCGGTGCTGACAGAGCCGTCCGGCGCAAAGTTATAATGCGGATTGACAATACTGTCGTCCACCTTCTGCTGAGGTTGATTCTGAATGCCTCCAAATAATTTTTCTTTGATACCCATACTGATCATCTCCGTTTTTTATTTTTTATTTCAATATAACCAATCACCGATGTCCCCCGCCTCTTAGGCGGCGGGGGACATTCGGACTTTCAGTGGGGGTTATAATCCCCCACTGAAACCCCGAGGAGCTAAAGCTCCTGCGGTGAGGTTGCCTCGTCGCAGCCGATGTTAAGCGAGCTTACATCGGGCTTTGCTCCGAGTTAAATTTTTAGTAAAGCATTGCTTTTCACAAGTCATTTACCGTCTTTCGGCAGCCTGCTTTTTAGCGTCATAAGACTGTTTCAGCTCAGATACCTGCTGACGGATATCTCCCGAAAACAGCGGCAGTGCCGACTGAATCTGAAGACCTGTCGGAACAGGTACGGCAGAGATCGTATACTGATACGCAGCGGAAGCTTTGCGAGGCTGCTCCGCAGGCGCTGCCGATACGGCTGGTGCTGCAGGTGGTGCTGAGTGCGCTGCGGCAGGCACGGCAGGAGCAGACGGCACGGCTGTAGAAGAAGCATTGCCGGCAGAACGGTCTGTATGTTTCGTAAGCCTTACAGCGGCAGGCCGCTCCGAAGCACTCCTTTGTGACTTTTTCTGAAGCTCCTCCATACTGGGCAGCAACGGATTGTTCTGCTGCTGTGCCGGCTGTGAAGGCTGAGCGGCAGACGTATTCAGTTCGCTGAGGTCCATATCGTCACCGGAACCGATGGGCGGTAGAAAAGACGATTGCTGCGGCGGTCTTCTTTTTTTGCGTCTGGGACGATCGGGCGGCGCAGATGCAAGACCTATTTCATTGCTGCTTTCGGCAACCTGACGGGCAATATCTTCTAACGAAAAATGCCTGCCCGAAATATGTTTTTCTCCAAAGGGAGAAGACGACTGCTGTTGTGTATTTTGTTGCTGCTGAGCCGGCTGCGTCTGCTCAGACTGCGGCGCAGATGCAAGACCTATTTCATTGCTGCTTTCGGCAACCTGACGGGCAATATCTTCTAATGAAAAATGCCTGCCCGAAATATGTTTTTCTCCAAAGGGAGAAGACGACTGCTGTTGTGTATTTTGTTGCTGCTGAGCCGGCTGCGTCTGCTCAGACTGCTGAGGGGCAGCAGCGGCATCAGTTTCTCTGACAATCCTGTTTCCGCATTTGATACAGAACTTGCAGAATTCAGGAATATCCGCTTGACATCTGTTACAAATCATATCTGACAGTCCTTTGCTGAATGATTGACTGCAGCAGACAACTGCAGTCGTTTTCATCATATAATACTACATAATAAAGTATATGTTATCCGGCAAGGTTTGTCAATTTATGCAGCGGAATTATTCAAAAAAATTTAACAAAAAAGATTGTTTCTTGGTTCGGTTTCCATTATAATAAAGATAACCGCTGCTGACGGCGGCGTATGACAAAAGGCGCCGTATGCATACTCTACCATAAAGCAGGTGTTTTTTGTGTAGATTTATGTATGATTTAAGTCAGAAAACGGGCAAACGCAAGTATCCAACACCAAAAAAATAACAGGACAAAGGAGACGACACGATGATTTTTTATGAAGCCTCAATCAACGGATTAAAACTGATTCTTCACAAAAGCGGAGAAACCGCCTATGAAGCCTATATAGATGACTGTATCCGGGAGTGGAAAACCAAAAAAAGCACCCAAAAACTGCAAAACGGCTTCCGCAGCGGCGGACTGTTCGAAAATTTCAGCTTCAGACAGGACGACTTCACCTCTGACGAGGAAGGTTACTGGTATACACAGTTGTTCGGCGGAATGGTTGCCATGGCGGTACAGCTTGCCAGATTTATGGACAACGGAAAAACCGTTTCCATCGAATTCATCAAAAAGAATTTCGGTGTGCCGTCCGACGTCATCAGCGGCACGAAATGCACAAAATGCGGCGCAAAAGAAATATCCTCCGCAGATATCGATAAATACATCACCCCTCGTGTCGTAGCTTCCGCCATAGTAGACGGTCTGGAAAAAGACCGTCTGGAAACAAACATCAACGAACTGCTTTCACTGCAATATGAGCCGCTGCTGCAGGCAAGGCAGGAGGCATCCGGCAGAGCCGCCAACAGTAACGTCGCCGTATCCGGCAGCAGAACCCCCGCAACCGTGTGCCGTCACTGCGGCAGCAAAGATATCGTTAAGTGCCGTTTTCTGCGGCATACACAAAAGCCCTGCTTTGTGGCTCTTTCCCGCTGACGGAATCGTTTCTTCCCTGTTTCATACAGCAGTGATGCTGTCCAACTATCATCAAAAAAGGAGTGTATTCAAACCATGAAACAAACCATTGCCATTCTGCTAAGCATGGTTCTGCTCGCATCTCTTGCCGCAGGCTGCCGGTCGTCCGACACAAAAGACGACGTTTCCGATACCTCTGCAGTCAGCACCGACAGCAGCAAAACCGAGGAAGCAACCGCCTCTTCCGAAGGCGACACGGCATCAGATGCCGGAAAGGACAAGGCTTCCAAAACCGAGCAAGGCAAGTCTGCCTCCGACACCGATAAGACCGAAAGCAAGACTGAAAGCAAAACGGAGAGCAAGTCTGACAACAGCAAGACCGAAAGCAAAGCCGACAATCAAACAGACAACAGCAAACCCGAGGCTTCTCAGACAGAAACCAGCCAAAAGGGAATTACCATTGACGAAGACGGCAATATTACGATTGATCCGGACGCATTTGAAGACGACGGCAGCATGGTCATTGTGTCAGAAGAAGAAGGCGACGAAAATCCCGATACTGATAACGATACTTATCTGGACCTGTCCTATCGTATTTCATATCTGGCGCCGTCAGGCTTCACAGCCGACACCAAGCTGCCCGCCGCTCATATTGTCACCTCTGTCACAGAGCTGAACAAGTTCATCAGCGACTACGACAAGGTATATTCTCTGAGCGTTGAGCATACGGACGATTCTTTTCTGGAGAAAAGTTCCTTCCGGTCCGGCGCTGCTGATCTGACCGACGCACATTTTTCCGAGTATGACGTCATGATCGTGGTAGCACCGTATTCCAAGTCTTCAGAATGTGATCTGGGCAACGTCGTATCTACCGACAAGGAGCTGAAGGTAGAAATATGGGCGCAAAAACCGGAAAGCAATGCCGACAGAGGTTACGTTTGCTTTGCTGTCAATCTGGCAAAGGGCGCCGCAAAAGGCAAAACCGTTACCTGCACCATTAATTCGGATTATCTGTCAGAAGAAGACGAAGAAGTATAAATCGTTGACTTAAACTTGACCTTACCCTGTTCCGGCATCGTCACCGACGGCGCCGGAACAGTTTTTTTATGCCGTTTTTGCTGTCAGAAAACCGCACCGAACGGAACTTTTGTACATATAATAGGGTATACGCACCCAAAAGGAGGAAATATCATGTCAGAAAATGTTCTTTGCAACGGCTGCGAGGATTGCTATCCCGGCGACAAAATTAAAGAGGCCGTGTGCATTAACGCTTCACGCATTTACGATTCCTGTTCCGACAAAGACTGTCTGGAAGATCTGCCTGTACTGCTGACAAAGCCTGCCCAGTGTATGATCGAGAAAGCAGCGAACGTCCGGCTCAACGACATTGAAGTTTGCAGTGTTTCGGTAACGCTGCAGCCCATTCCCTTTAACAAGGGTTTCTATGCCGTTGACATGACCTTTTACTTTGACGTATGCCTTGACGTATTCATGGCGCCGAATGCGCTGCCGATGCCTGTCAAGGGGCTGTCCGTCTTTTCAAAGCGTGCCGTACTCTTTGGCAGCGACGGCAGTGTAAAGGTATTCTCTTCGGACTGCAGCGCAGACGGTATGGAAACACCTACCGCCGCCAGCCGAACCTGTCCCAAGGCATCGGTACAGGTAGCAGAACCAATTCCGCTTTGTGCAAAGCTGGTTGACAAGTGCCAGATTCCCTGTATGCCGCAGTACCGCATTCCCGAAGCCATTATGCGCCGTTACGGAGGAGAATTTGTCGGGACAGACGCCGAAAAGCAGGTGCTGGTATCCGTCGGGCTGTTCACCATCGTGCAGATCGAAAGAAATGTACAGATGCTGATTCCCGCCTACGATTTCTGTATTCCGCACAAGGAATGTATCTCAACCTCAGAGGATCCCTGTGAGCTTTTCAGCAGCATAGAGTTTCCCACCGGCGAATTTTTCCCGCAGAACATTCCCTGCGACAAGAAAAAAGCGCACCGCACAGCGCCTCTGCCGGAACTGCAATAAACAAAAAGCTGCGGATATTGTTGCTGCGACAAGCAGCTATCCGCAGGCAACTGCATGACTTCTCAGGAGGTCATGCAGTTTTTTATACCCTGATGGGGCTGCTCATGCGATATGCTTTCCCCGAAACGTTCTTCTACAGAACAAATCATCAACAGCGTTGCCCATTATTATCAGCCATTGCTCCGGATATCACCGCCGCTGTGCAACTGCCGCTCATCAGACTGTATCTGAAAGACCGCTTGTTTCATCATGCTTATTTATCATGCTTGTTTTACAATACTAATACTTTTATCATATAAAAAGAAGACCTTAACTAAAAGATTCGCCAGCTTTTTCAAAGGCTGCGGTTTCCATTGATATGCTTCGTAATTTATTGAATCATTCATCAACCTTCGTTTTCGGGGGTGACGGGGGCTTTCCCCCTGATTTTCCTTACTTCATAATATTAAAGCTGTCCGTTATTTTTTTGAGAAAAGTGTAACGTCCGGCACCCCTGCCTGACCGACTGTGGAAGGAATATAAAATGATAAACGATTCCTTCCGGCAGGAAAACCTGTCCGCCGGTACCACACTTTTTTCATGATCGGTATGCGGATATCCGTTCGTTCAGAGCGCAGAAGCTCCCTCAACATTATCCTGCATGGGTTCTTGCCGACTTTCCTGCATTCCTGCATCAGTGAAACCGGGAGTTCAAAGACGCCGAAGCTTTCCAAAAAGCCAGTCCTTTCATACGCCTTCGTAAAGGTGATTTTTGCACTCGCTTAGTGCAAGCTCAAAGGCAGAAACAGCTCTGTGACAGCCGCAGTTATCCGTTTTTATGCAGAATGATGCCGTTTGACTTTAACAGATTCCGGTCATTCTAAAAGCAAAAAGCCATTTTAGAATTAGTCTTGCATTAAAAGAATAAATATGTTACACTATTGATGTATTTATTTGGCTAATTCTACCGAAACAGTCAACATATTTCGAGATATAGCGGAGGGAAGTAAAATGAAAAAAAGGACGGCACCACGACAGCCCGTCGAACGGATTCAGGCTGCGCCGGATCAGGGACTGACTGACGCAGCAGTAACGGAACGGATTGATAAAGGTTATGTCAACATTGCCACTGATCCGAATGAAAAAAGCACGGCAAAGATTATCGCCTCTAACCTGTTTACGTTTTTTAATACAGTGCTGTTTTCCATTGCAGTAATTTTTATCGGGTTCTATATCTATCTGAAAATCATCGGCAAAAATGATATTGCCGAAAACTACTTCGGCATTTCAAAATTTGTCTTTCTGATTCCTGCCGTCATGAACGTCGCCATGGGCAGCTTTCAGGAGATCAAGAGCATGAAGGTCATCAAAAAACTGCGTATTGTCACCAATACAAAAAGCAAGGTCGTGCGAAACGGCAAGGTGATGCCGGTTGAGGCGGAAGAAATCGTGCTGGACGACGTCGTAGCGCTGACCGCCGGCGAACAGGCAACGGCTGATATGACTGTGCTGTCAGGCGAGGTAGAGGTTGACGAATCCATGCTGACAGGCGAATCCGATTATATCAAAAAGCGTCCCGGCGATACCATTCTGTCCGGTTCCGCCATCATCGTAGGTTCTGCCCGATGTCGTGCGGAAAAAATCGGCAACGATACCTACGCCGCCGAACTGACCCGAAAGGTCAAAAGCGGCTCAAGCCACAAATCAGAACTGATGACATCTATCATGAAGATCATCAAGGTGCTGACGCTGGGGCTGGTCATTACAGCCGTGGTCATCGCCGTTACCATGATCTACAAAATTTCCGTACACGGCGGCGATACCGCTCTGTGGGACGGTCTGACGCTGTCGCTCAACGATCCCGTTTCATGGGCATTGATCGTACTGACAGGCGGTATGTTCGGCGTCGGCATCATTCCTTCCGGACTGGTACTGACCACTGCCGTTGCGCTGATGGTATCCATTGCACAGCTCACCAAGAAGCACACGCTGGTTCAGGAACTCTATTCTTTGGAAAACCTGTCCCGGGTAGATATCATCTGTCTGGACAAAACCGGCACCCTCACAGACGGAACCATGTCAGTCTGCGACGTGAAGGCGTTTGCCCCGATGGAAGAAGTCAGGAGCCACGCCCGGATGCTGATGGCGTCCGCAGAAGACCGCAACGCAACCTCCGAAGCCATTTATCAGTATTTCGGCGCCGAAGAGCATCCTCAGTACCGTGAGGTCATTCCTTTTTCCAGCGCCAACAAATATTCCGGCATCGTTTATCTTGACGGAAGAAAGCTTCTCATCGGCGCTCCGGAATATCTGCTTGACAAAAATGATCCGCAGCTTTCTTATGTAACGGATCGTGCCAAAGAGGGCAAGAGAGTCATTGCCATGACGCTGGACGGCAAGCTGACCGCTTTTCTCGCCATAGAGGATCACATTCGTGATACTGCTCCGGATACTCTGAAATTTTTCCGTGAAAACGGCGTTACCGTCAAGGTCATCTCCGGAGACAATCCGCTGACCGTCAGCATTATTGCACAAAAATGCGGCATCGAAAATGCCGACAAATACATATCGCTGGCAGGCGTTCCGTTAGAAAAGATTCCGGAGCTGGCAGAAGAATACACGGTCTTTGCACGAGTTTCTCCGGAGCAGAAAGAGGCGCTGGTAGCAGCGCTGCAAGCCAAAAAGCACAAGGTTGCCATGACAGGCGACGGCGTGAATGATATTCTGGCATTGCGCCGCTCCGACTCCTCCATCACCTTTGCCAAGGCAACCGAAGCCGCCAAATCCTGCTCTGACGTTGTGCTGCTGGATAACGATTTCAGCCACCTGAAGGAAGTGGTCGGCGAAGGCAGACGAGTCATCAGCAACATTCAGAAAACCACCGTTCTTTATCTGATGAAATCCATCGCCCTTTTTGTATTCGCCTTTGCGCTGATCCCCTTTGCAAAAGGTCAGATGTGGTTCTCCATTGAAAATATGTATATGCTCGAGGCTGCCGTCATCGGCACAGGTGGTTTTCTGCTCTCTCTGGAGCCCATCAGAACGCCCATCAAAGGTTCGTTCCTGCGGAACATTTCACTTCAGGCTGTTTCAGCCGGCATACTGGTGGCAACCGCTATTCTGCTGCCGATCCTTCTGAATACTATTCCAAAGTTTTACGGCTTCGCTCCTTTTATCACCGATAACAACGTCCGTACGATGATGACGGTACTGACCTCCATCTCCGGTATGGTTGTCGTATTCTCCATGTGCATTCCCTTTACCAAATACCGTACCCTCGCTCTGGGTGCCATCATCGGTGTAGCCCTGGTACTGGGACTGATGCTGCCCAGTTCCTTCCTCTGCGGACAGCCTTCCGGCGCCAATATGCTGGCGTTTGACGCTTCTGCCGGTCAGACCATCTTCGATTCTCCTCTGATGCACGAGATGTTCCAGCCCTTCAATTCACCCTATGTGAATCAGTTTTTTGATGACGCACACAGCCTGATCGTATTGCGGCTGTTCCTCTATGTAGCGATTCCGACCTTTATTCTGGTTCGGTTTGCTGCCGAAAACTTTGCAAGAAAGTCCTACAAAGACCTGAAAAAGCGCCGTGCCTTCCGTATCGGCAGACGCCTGATGCTCTCCTGCGGTTTTGTACTGACGCTGCAGGCTCTGCTGACAATAATGGAAACCATTCCGCTCGTCTATTTTATCAGTATGTTGGTTGATATCAGAGAAATAATAGGATTGATTATCGTGACTTTGCTGCTGTCCGTCGCTCAGATCATTATCGGCATCATCGGCTACAAGGTCTGGAAGGATCCCACCAAACGAATGATCAAAGTTGGTTTTGTGTCAGGTCTTGTTTTGTTTGGTTTTTCCATCGTTCCCATGTTCTTCCTTGGATCAGATTTTTCGTCGCAGGATCTTCTCATCACCATCGACAGTATTGTTTCTCTCGTCATTACCATCGGTTACATCATCGGCTCGATTATCGTCCGTGCCAACTATAAATTAGGGCTGAACAAACCGCAGCCAAAAGCATAAGCTGCGGTTTCACTAAAAACAACCGGCTCTATCATTCATATCGTGGGAACAAATTAAGCCTACAAAAATAAATAAAACAAACAAGCACCGTTTTTTGCAGCTCTTCACTCGGAAGACCGCAGCAGAAACGGTGCTTTTTCAGCAATCAGACAGATTCTGACCGTCTGTCATACTATAGATTCCCTGTTTTTGCGAAAAACGGATATCGTCTTTTGTCATAACAATACCTCCTCTGTGTCCAATTTTAGTATATCACTTCATTGGCAGACCAAACTTATTACAACGCAGGAAGTTTTGATTCACTACTGACAGCTATGGATTTTTTGAACCCCCGGCTTAGCCGGGGGCGTTACACAAAAAAACACGGAAACACTTCTGAAAGCGTTTCCGTGTTCCGTCGAGCCTTCGCTCAACAAATATTTTCAAAGCTGATTTTCAAAACTTTTGTCAACAGCCTGTTATCAGCGATATACATAGTACATAATGTTGTAGTTTGCGCCAAAGTTGTTAGCCCAGAACTCGCCGTTATCAGCCTGATAGCAGATAGCATACTCAAAACCGTCGGTTTCTGCGTTCAGCTTCAGATTAACAGTCCATGTTTCTGTGCCGTCAGCATTTGTCTTGCTGTAGCTGAGAGCCTGATCATGAGATGTCTTCCAGCCGTCTGTGGTGTATCTTACAAATACGTTCTTCTCATAAGAATAGTTCTGCAGAACGGCATTGATCTGATAGCCGTTGAAGGAATTGTACTGATAGCCGAGTCTTTCGGAAACAACAGGAGCGGAACCAATTCTTACAGAACCGGTGTAATCCTTGCCGTTGTTGTTATCCCAGAAGGTCTTGCCGTCTGCTACATACTTGATAGCGTACTTTGCGTTGTAGCTGCTGAAAGTTGCCTTCCAGATCTTGGAGCCGTCAGACAGAGTGGTGAAATATGTTGCTTCAACGTCCTGCCAGTCTTTGTTGTCAAGGTAGTTGTAATGAACATATACCTTCTGATCAGCAGCAGCGTCTTTTGTCTGAACAAAAACCTCATAGCTGGTTGCGCCGTACTTTGAGAAGTACACGTTGGAAGAATACATGCTGACTACCTTTTCGGTAGCTGCATTGGCTGACATTTTTGCGGAAGCGTTGCCTGCAAAATAAACAATACCCAGAAGCATTGCCAAGGAAAGGATGACTGCCGTTACTCTAAAAGATTTTTTTGTCGTTGTCATAATGATTCTCCTCTTTCTGATAAATAATATTTGAAAAAACTTTTTTATTTTTCATCAGGAATATAAACGCTGTTTTTTGTTTTGCGTTTTGTTTGTTTTCCCGAGTGCAAGATCATATTAGCAGACCAAAAAGGAAAAACAAGAGGAATTTGCGAAATCAGACGCATTTCTGTCCTTTGGATATATCTAACTATTTGGAGATGTGCTTTTTATACACATTGCTAATACCATCATCAATATGCAACAACATACCCCTTTCTGTTTGTACTATATGTCGATAAACGGTGAAGTTTGCCGACAGCCGCTCGAAGCTTCAGCCTATTGCCAAGCAGTAATCCGCATTCACATTAATTTATTGCTTATTACTGCCTTTCTGCCCAAAAACGACTGCAAAAAGGTCGCTGCCCTGCCAATCAATCGGCAAAGCAGTGACCTGCATTAAACCTGATACTGTTCAGAAATTCTCATACTCATAAGCATCATTGTCCTCATCATTCGGATCAGCCTGTCCTCTGTGAACATAACGCTCGGTTTCTTTTTCAAGCTGGGCAATCGCCTGTATCAGCTCGTTACGGCAGTCGCCGTATGCATCATTCCTCCTGTCAAGCTCCTCAATCTGACTGATCCATGCCAGATAGCGTCCGGCTTCCTTTTTGTCGTAGCTTACTCTGACCTGCTCTTTCATTTGCTGTATCTTTTCATCTGTAAAATACCTCATCTATGTTCACCTCCGAAATCTGAAAAGCGACAGGACATAACTCCTGCCGCTTTAATGGTTATCTGTGAATGCTTAACTCTGCATCTTTACACTTGACTCGGTTCATTCTGCAATAACGCCTGATATAGTTGTTATTATGAGAACAGTAAACGGTCAGTGTACGGTTAGAGCCATTAAAGGCATTCTCACCGATATTTGTCAGGCTGTCGGGAAGAATCAGCGTTTTTAAGGTTCCGCACTTGCTGAAGGAACCATAACCGATACTCTCCAAATGCTTCGGAATATTAACCGTCTTCAAAGAACCGCAGCCTGTAAAGGCGCCGTCACCAATCTCCTTTACCGCTTCGGGTATATTGACGGTGTTCAGAGCCTCACACCAACTGAACACACTCTTGCGGATATCCTTGACAGACTCCGGCAGAACTGCTTTGACAAGGGAACGGCAGCCGCTGAATACGTTTTCAGGAAGTTCTTCAATTCCCTCGGGAACAACGATCTCTGTCAAAGACTCACAGTTCAGGAAAGCGTGCTTGCCAAGACTCTTGACAGACGGCGGAATTTCAAATTCCTTCAGTTTTTCGCATCCGCTGAAAGTACTCTGGCGAATACGGATAATCGTAGACGGAATGCTGATCTTTGCAAGGCTTGTACATCCGGAGAAAGCGCCTCTGCCGATATCCAGAAGACCTTCGGGAAGGTTAATGGTCATCAGCTTGACACAGTTTTCAAATGCACGTTCGCCGATTTTCAGCATCGTAGACGGCAATTCTATGGCTTCCAGCGTTCTGTTGCCGGAGAAAGCAGCGTCTTCAATCAACTGGTAACCTTCGGGAATGCTGACACGGGCACCTGTCTTTGTCGCTGCTTCGGCAGCCGTAAATACTTTCAGATTAGCCGGCAGCGGAATCACTACGCCGCTGCTGTCACCCTGTGAAACGTGTTTGGCTGTTTCTTCGGGCTGCGAATCCGCTGTTGCGGCTGCAGGTGTTTCAGGTACTTCAGGCGCCTGAGGTGCAGCGGTTGTTTCGGCAGCGGCGGGTTCGGTCTTATCGGTCTTTTCAGTTGTTTCGGTTTTTTCCTGCGTTTCAGGAGGCGTAACCGCTTGATTCTCTTTTGCAGGAGCAGCAGGCGCACGCTGCGGTGCGGAAGCGGTCGGCTGACCCGGCATAGACTGTCCCTGCATAGGCTGTCCCTGCATAGGCTGACCTGGCATAGGCTGACCGGGCATCTGCTGCATCCACGGGTTGTAACCCCACGGCATTTGCTGCGGCATATCGCCGTTCTGCAGCATCTGCTGCATCCACGGATTGTAGCCCCACGGCTTCTGCTGCGGCATCTCGCCGTTCTGCGGCATTTCACCATTCTGCGGCATCTGCTGCATCCACGGGTTGTAACCCCACGGCTTCTGCTGCGGCATCTCGCCGTTCTGCGGCATCTGCTGCATCCACGGATTATAGCCCCACGGCATCTGCTGCGGCATATCGCCGTTCTGCGGCATCTGCTGCATCCACGGGTTGTAACCCCACGGCATCTGCTGCGGCATATCGCCGTTATTCATCATCTGCTGCATCCACGGATTCTGTACCGTTGCAATCTGATTCTGCGGCTCTTCTTTCGCCTCGGTTTTCTCTTTGATCCTGATATCTTCTGCAGCAGTCTCTTGTTTGTCTTCTGTCTTCTCTGCTGGCTTATCCTCTGCCTCATCAGTAAAGTCGAAGACCGGACGCTGCGGCTTGTCTTCCGCTTTTGCTTCGGATTTCTCCTCCGGCTGGTCTTCTGTCTTCTCTGCCGGCTTATCCTCTGCCTCATCGGTAAAGTCGAAGACCGGACGCTGCGGCTTGTCTTCCGCTTTTGTTTCGGATTTCTCCTCCGGCTTGTCTTCTGTTTTCTCTGCCGGCTTATCCTCTGCCTCGTCGGTAAAGTCGAAGACCGGACGCTGCGGCTTGTCTTCCGCTTTTGCTTCGGATTTCTCCTCCGGCTGGTCTTCTGTCTTCTCTGCCGGCTTATCCTCTGCCTCGTCGGTAAAGTCGAAGATCGGACGCTGCGGTTTGTCTTCCGCTTTTGCTTCGGGTTTCTCCTCCGGCTGGTCTTCTGTCTTCTCTGCCGGCTTATCCTCTGCCTCGTCGGTAAAGTCGAAGATCGGACGCTGCGGTTTGTCTTCCGCTTTTGCTTCGGATTTCTCCTCCGGCTTGTCTTCTGTTTTCTCTGCGGGCTTCTCCTCTGCCTCATCGGTAAAGTCGAAGATCGGACGCTGCGGTTTGTCCTCCGCCTTTTCTTCGGATTTCTCCTCCGGCTTGTCTTCTGTCTTCTCTGCGGGCTTCTCCTCTGCCTCATCGGTAAAGTCGAAGATCGGACGCTGCGGTTTGTCCTCCGCCTTTTCTTCGGATTTCTCCTCCGGCTTGTCTTCTGTCTTCTCTGTGGGCTTCTCCTCCGGCTTGTCTTCGATTTTTACCTCCGGTATAACGTCCGTTGCGACCGTAAAATCTGCAACAGAAGACGTATATTCCGGCTTGGCAGCAACTGCACCGACAGCCGACGCAGGTTCCTCAGCAGGCTGGTCTTCATTGTCACCTCCGAAGAAGCCGAATATAGAGGATCTGGGTTCTTTTTCCGGCTCGGCATCATACATACCGCCATCATGATAACCGTCCGCACTGTCAGTCATCTCACCGGAACCGATGAGTCTTCGGTTGGGTTCATGAATATTCTCAGGCATCTGATGCATGTGGATATTCGGTGTAATGCCAAACATCGGAACATTCCAATCCAACGCATACACAAAACATTCAACTACATAGCTTGCCCATTTTTCTGCCATACAAGCATCCGTTGTCAGCACCTTTATGGATTGAAGTATTGCTATACATTTGTCAATCTCCGACTCGTCATGGGCAAGATACAGCGCATTACACATACCCTGCTCATAGGCGTCCATAAAGACCTTGCGTTCCTGTTTCAGATCGGGAATAAACTCATCCAGCAATGCACGAAGCTGAATACCGTCAATGATAACGTCTACGCCATAGGTTTTCACGATATAGCGCAGCGCCTCCTTGGCATCCTGAAAAACCAGCTTATCCTCTTTTTCTTCTTCAAGCTCGGCGCCGCAGAACGGACATCGTATAATAAGGCTGGCACGAGCATTGGTTTTCCACTCACTGCCGCACTTTTTACACTGCATAATCCATCACCGCCTTCTCTGGAATTCTGACCATCAATGATCGTATCATAACATCAAAGTTCCTCTCTTTAATCAAGTACTATGTTAACTATACTAAATTTTCTATGAAATTTCAATAGCAAAAGCTGCTTTTATTAGGTATATTACCGAAAATTCACAAATCAGTACAGTATCTGTCCGCTGGAGTGCTTTCTTCCGTTAAAAAAAGATGTCTTTCAAAAAAACGGAACATACCGATTTTCATTAAAACATCTTCCCAAAGCCTCGCAGCAGAAGTCTTGATAGTAGATACAATAGTATTATACTAAATTTTCGGCATATATTCAATAATTTTTTATTAATTCTATAAAAATATCTTAAAAAAAGTTGCACGAATTTTCGCTGTCAAATTTACACAGAATCCACATAAGCCACTGATAAGCCATTCAAAAAGCCAAAAGGCATACCGCTCATTCCCTGTGAGTCCGGTATGCCTGAGAATTCAAAAAAGCCGCAGTGCAAAAGCGTTCTTATGCTGCGTTCCGCATTCAAGGCAGCACATATAGCAGATCCGCCGCATCGCCATCAAAAAGATACTGTCGCACCCGGCGTTGCAGCGGAATGCTGACAGTGCCGGACAATATGTATCGGAAATACTGTTCTGCCATTTTCCCATGTCCCAGCATAAGATGTGTCAAAGCGATGCAGTAACAATCCGCCAGCAGCACAGGATCATTCTCTCCGAAATCCTCCAGCTCACATCTGGCATGGTCTTTCGCACGGGACTGCAAGTCGGTCACCAGCCGCTTTTTTTCTTCGGTAAGCGCACCGGTCCCCACTGTATAGAGCAGCATTTTGCTGCGGGCATATTCAAATGCCTCTGTACAGCTTTTTCTCAGCCGTTTTCCGCCGAAATCCCTTGCCGACAGGCAGGCATACGCTGTGGCAAACAGCTCGTGAATCCCTGAAAAGTCACGGTCAATTCGTTTCATCGAAAGCACCTGCATCAGATAAAGAAACTGATAATAAGGTTTTCCGCTTTTGACAACGGCTCTCTTTGCCTGCCGCAGAACATCACGAGCATACGCTGTTTCTTCAAGCCAGCAAAGACGCTGTGCCATATCCAGCAGCACCATGGTTTTTGTATTGCCGACGCAGTGTTTTGCGATCCGCTGTGCCTTCTCAAACCACCTTTCAAAATCCACCATGCACAACTGCATGGTATTCTCATACAAGTGAAAAGACGCCATCACCGACAAAACAAAGCAGGCAGCGGCGATAAAGGATAAAATACACCCTGCCGTCAGAACAGACGGAAAAAACAGCGCCGCCGTCAAAGCCCCGATCCATACAGCCACAGACAGACACGCAGTGATAGCCGTAGACAAAAAAGCAAATACCACTTTCATTCCCCCATCAAGCGTCAGACAAATTGTTTCATGATATCGGCAGCCTGCCTGCCGTCCAGCAGAACAGCCTGCCGCAGCAGCTCAAGGCTGTCAAATTTTCGTTCCGGACGAATAAAGCGGTACAGCCGCAGATCGACCCTTTGGTCATACAGTTCTCCGCCGTGATAATCCGGCATCCACGTTTCAATAGTAACCGATTCGGAGCCTACGGTAGGCTTGATTCCGATATTGGTCACGCCGTAAAAACGCTTCTGAGCCACCGTTACCAAAGAGGCATATACCCCGAACAGCGGTTTGACAAGACCTTCCGGCATCGACTGATTCATCGTCGGAAATCCCAGTTTTCTGCCAAGCTGCCGTCCGTGTACAACCGGCAGGAAAAAGCCGTATGGTCTGCCCAGCATTTCCCCGGCGGAAAACACGTCTCCCTGTGCAATACACTGCCGTATTCTGGTCGAGCTGACAGGCAGACCGTCGTAGCAAAGCCGGGGCTGCGTCGTTTCGGTAATGCCGTATTTTCCGGCAAGCTCAGACAAAACAGTTCCGTCGCCCTTGGCGCCGCAGCCGAAGTGATAATTAAAACCGCAGCCCGTGTGCTTAGCATGAAAGCAGTCCAACAGAATATCCTTGACGAACTGTTCGGCAGACAGGTTGCGTATCGTGCGAAAGTCTATCAGATAAACCCGCTCTACCCCCAGAGCGGAAAGCTGCTGCAGCTTGTCTTCAAGTGTAATAATTCCTTTTGGTTCCTCACCCCACAGCACCGTTCTCGGACTTTGCTGCAGCGTAAAGACAGCCGGCACCAAGCCGTTATTACGGGCATACTGCACCGCCTCGGCAATCACCGCCTGATGTCCCAGATGCACGCCGTCAAAATACCCCAGCGCTGTAGATGTGGGCTCTTCCGAGCGCACCAATTCCTTTATGATTTCCATATTCCTTCACCGATCATTCGTAGTTTTTGACACAAGCATCATTCTCCGCCGCCCGTGGTGTCAGGTCATATCAATCCCCGATTCAGCAGAATTCAGCAGAATACTGAATACATTCTCCGCCGCCCGTGGAATCAGGATATCTCCCGACCTCAGGCAAACCTCTCTTTCGTTTGATCATACCGACGCAATAAAAGCTCTGACATATCCGGCGGTATGATCCGGGATTCAGAACTGCTTATGGGCTCTCAGTTCGTCCGACTCAGGAGAGATTCTGCCGATCCCGAGAAAAACCCCCGACGGCGCATACACCCTCAGCAGCGTTTCTCTGTCAGGTACAGAAAGGCTCTTCAAGCGTGAAAGCGACAAGGGCGCACCGTTTTTGAAGCGAACCGCCTGTTTTTCGCTGACGGATACAGACGGAAATTCCGCAAAGATGCTGTCCACCGGGCGGACAAGCTTTTCAAAAGCCGCCGCTCCTTCAGGAGCAAGCCGCCGTATTTCAGACAGCGGTATGGCATCTTCCAAAGAAAAACCGCAGGCTCTTGTTCTTCTCAAAGCCGTCAGCACGCCGCCGCAGCCCAGAAGCCTGCCGATATCGTCACACAGCGAACGGATATAAGTACCTTTGGAACAGCATACCGAAAGGTTTCCGCTCTGCGTCTGCTCGTCAAAATCCTTCAGCTCCAGCGAGGCTATATGTACCTGACGGGGTTCCCGTTCTGTTTCAATGCCCTGCCGTGCCAGCTCGTACAGCCTGACGCCGTTTTTATACACAGCCGAAAACATCGGCGGAAGCTGAAGAATATCCCCCCTGAACTGCGGCAGCAGCGCTTCAATCTGCTCTGCCCTTACCGCAGCAGGCGTCCGGCTCATCACCTTGCCGGTAATATCCAGCGTATCGGTTGTCAGCCCCAGTTGAAAAGAAGCTTCATATTCTTTGTCCGTGTCCGGCAGCAAGGACTGCGCCTTTGTTGCACTGCCCAGCAGAACCGGCAGCACTCCCGTTGCCATCGGATCCAGTGTTCCCGTATGTCCTGCCTTTCTTTCACGAAGACAGCCCCGTACTACCGCCACTACGTCAAAGGAAGTAAAATCCTGTGGCTTATCTATCACTAAAATCCCGTTCATACTGCCGCACTCTCAATCGCTTTTGCCGATAAACCGACAATTGTTTCAACAGCTTCTTCCAGACTGCCGCTGAACGAACAGCCTGCCGCCGCTCTGTGACCGCCTCCGCCCAAAGCGGCGCAGACAGCAGAAGCGTCTATTTCATCAGTGGTTCTCAAAGAGATTTTATAGTCCTTTTCACCCTTTTGCTTAACGGTAACCGCCACCTGCACGCCCTCTATCTGTCGGGGAATGGAAGGGATACTTTCTGTGTCGTTGTCCTGCGCTCCGGACTGCTGCATCATCTCTGTTGTAATGCAGATCAACGCTAACCTGCCGCCGCAGTAAAACCGCAGGGAAGCCATCGCCAGTTTTTCCAGCTCTATTCTTGCCCTGGATTTTGTTTCAAACATCAGACGGTTAATCATACCGGCATCGGCGCCCTTATCCATCAGATAAGCCGCCGTACGGTGCGTATCGGCTGTTACGGAAGTGTAGCAAAAACAGCCGGTATCCGTAGTCAGCCCCGTAAAGAGAGCATTCGCAATCTGCGGATCAATCTCCACACCCATCGCTTCAATGATATCGGGCATCAACTGAGCGCAGGCAGGAGCCGAAGCGTCTGTCACACCATATCCGGCAAAGGCACGGTTTGAGCCGTGATGGTCAATGCTCAGGTCAATTCTGTCACGGTAAACGCCTGTTTTGTCCCCCAGCAGCTTGGTATCCGCCACGTCTGTACTGACGATAAACTGCGGCTCAAACACCTGTTCCGGAACGAAATCGGTAAAATAGCGGTAAGAATCCGGTATCCGGTCGGAGCAAACAGGCTGCGCCTGTTTGCCCAGCTTTCGCAGCGCCATCGCCAGCGCATATCCGCACCCGACGGTATCGCCGTCGGGTGATTTGTGCATAAGAATCAGTATTTTATCCTGTTCAAGCAGCAGCTTTGCCGCTTCTTCCCTGTTAACGGTTATCATGATGGTCCCCTCGGTTTCTGTGTTATTCTTCCTCTTCGTCAGACAACTCTTCCGTTTCTGTCTGCGTATATTCCAGACCGTTAAGGAGCCGGGAAATATTGGCGCTGTATTCAATGGAATCGGTTGCTTCAAACGCCAGCACAGGCGCATAGCGCAGCCGCAGTCTTACCCCCAGTTCATGACGGATAAAGCCCTGTGCGTTTTTCAGCGCCTTGACCGCTTCCTTTGCGGTATCCAGACCGTTCATAGAACTGATATATACCTTGCTGTAAGAAAGATCATGTGCGGTTTCGCACCTGACCACGCTGATAATACCGTTGTGCAGACGCGGATCCTTCATTTCACGCAGAATCGCCGCCAGTTCTCTCTGTATATCTTCAGACATTCTGTCTGCTCTGTAATTTGCCATAATCGTAACCTCCGGAATCACTTTGTTTGTTTTTTTGTTTTTATTGTTTATTGTTTCTTCAATAATCATAGATAATCAGCGTGCCGTATTGCTCGGAATGTCTGACAGCTCTCCATAAGACGGAAAACGCCAGCTTTGCCAACGACACCGTATCATATTCCTGATGTTCTTTTTCAATCTGCAGACCATATTTCCCCACACAGCCGTCATCAGGATATCCTTCACTGTTTGTCCATTCAAGAATCGTCTTCTCGTCCGCTTTCCACTCCAGCGCATTGATGTTTTCCAGTTCCTGTCTGAGAGCCCCGACCGTTGCAAAAACCTTTTCATCTCCGGTGGGCAGGCAGCCGGAAAACATAAACGCATCTCCGATCGGCAGCCACCAGTAGTCGCTGTCAAAAAGCGAGATCGGACCTTCCTTTGTCTGCATAAAATGCTGATACACTTTGTTTTCAGCAAGAACAAAATCTTTTCGTATCGTTGCCGGCAGCGTTTCACCCGTCACACGGCAGCATACAAACAGCATCAGCGCTTCCACTGCCGTCCAGTCGGGTTTATCCGTGTAATAAGGCGTTGTATCGCAGTCTTCCTGCCACAGAACAGCAGAGGTGATGGCCTGCGAAAGCGCCTCTGTCAGACCGTCACGCCATGCTCTCACACCCTGCTCAATCTCTTCCGGCGGCGCCGTCTCTTCCGTTTGCTCCTGCGCCCGAACAACGTGGACCTTCACTCCGTTGGCTTCACCCCACTGCTGTAAAATCGTTTTCCAGTTTCCTGCATAATATCTCGCCAGTGTTCCGGCATAAACGTCCAACCCCACACGCTTACCCTCCTTTTTAACAAACCGCTGATACAGTCCGCATCAATAAGCCGTTATTTTGCCAATGCGACGGAATCATAAAAGCTTTTGACACTCAGTCCCGACAGCCCGAGCAGCCGCCTTTCAACATAGTCGCCGACAAATGCCTCTCTGCCGTTGACCACGACCGCCATGCCGTTCTCCGTATCCTCCCAGCTGCCGCCGATATTGACAATCATCAGCAAGCCGAGATAAGCACTCATACTGCCGGCAATGCTGTATTCGTCCGTAAACAGATTGTCCTGCACGACGCCCCTTGTCAAAGCGTCCGTCACTTCTTCCAGCTTCGTCACAGAGGATTCACCGGTCCCCAGCTCGACACCCAGTCTTTTTTGAACCAAATGAACAAAGTCAAGCGCTTTGCCCAGCATCAGCAGTTCCAGTGTCACCAGATCCGTATTGCCCTTTTTTATCATTTCGAACTGGCGGTTATAATAACGCTCCAGTGCCGAAATATCTTCAGAATAAGGGATTTTTTTCCCGTCCTCCCTGTCCAGTCGTTTCATAGATACCACCGCCCTTTTTATTTTATATAGAACTTATTATAACACATTTTTTTATTTTTTCCTATAGTTAATTTGTGTTTTTTGCCGCCGCTCATACACGGCAGTATAACAAGATTCTTTTTTTCCATTGCAGATTCTGACTTTTTTCTGAAAAAGGTCACAAAAAAACCGTATAAAAAGCACGAATAACCCGTTTTCTTTTATTGATTTACCAAAAATAATATGTTATAATGAACAAGTATCCTTTCAAATAGATATATGAGGTGAATATAATGGGCTTGAAAACATGGTTTAACGGCAGAAACAGCCGAAGAGAACTGAAAAAGATACAGCCTTTAGTGGATAAGGTACTGGAGCTTGAAGAAAAATATAAGGACTTCTCCGACGACGAGTTGAGAGGAGAAACCACACGCTTTAAGGCGATGTTTGCAGAAGAAAACATGACGCATGACCAGAAGGACAAGGTGATGGACGAGATTCTTCCGGAAGCCTTCGCCGTATGCCGTGAGGCGGCGTGGCGTGTGCTGGGCATGAAGCATTTCCCCGTGCAGATCATCGGCGGTATTATCCTGCACAGAGGCCGTATCAGCGAAATGAAAACCGGTGAAGGTAAAACCCTGGTGGCTACCCTTCCGGCGTATCTGAACGCACTGGCAGGCGACGGCGTTCACGTTGTTACCGTCAACGAATACCTTGCCAAGCGTGACGCAGAATGGATGGGAAAGATTTACCGTTTTCTCGGTCTGACCGTCGGCATTCTGCAGCACGACTGCAATAACGATCAGCGCAAAGAGGCATATAACGCCGACATCACCTACGCCACCAACAACGAACTGGGCTTTGACTATCTGCGTGACAACATGGTTGTCTACAAAGAAAACAAGGTACAAAGAGGCCACGCCTTTGCCATCGTCGACGAGGTCGACTCCATTCTGATCGACGAGGCAAGAACACCGCTGATCATTTCCGGTCAGGGCGACAAATCCACCGATCTGTACGTCAGAGCAGACGAGCTTGCCAAAACAATGAAATACAAGAGAATCACGGAATCTGACAACAAGGTGGATAATGACCAGGAGTATATTGACGAAGGCATCGACTATATCGTAGACGAAAAAGCCAAAACCGCCACACTGACTCCGGTAGGTGTGAAAAAGGCCGAAGCTTTCTTCGGCATCGAAAACCTGTCCGATCCGGACAATATGACAATCTCACACCATATCAACCAGGCGATCAAAGCCCGCGGCGTTATGAGAAGAGATATTGAATACGTCGTCAACGAAAAGGGCGAGGTTATTATCGTAGACGAATTTACAGGCCGTCTGATGTACGGCAGACGCTATAACGAGGGTCTGCATCAGGCGATTGAAGCCAAGGAAGGCGTCAGCGTTCAGAGAGAAAGCAAAACCCTTGCTACCATCACCTTCCAGAACTTTTTCCGCCTGTACCGCAAGCTGTCCGGCATGACCGGTACCGCCATGACGGAAGAAACGGAGTTCTCCGAGATCTATCGTCTTGACTGTATCGAAATTCCCACCAACAAGCCGATTCAGAGAATTGATTTCCCGGACGCTATCTTCAAAACAGAACAGGGCAAGTACACCGCCATGATCAAAGATATTATGGAAGCCAATAAGAACGGTCAGCCTGTTCTTGTCGGTACGGTATCCATCGACAAGTCCGAGGAACTGAGCAACCTTCTGAGAAAGAAAGGTATCAAGCACAACGTGCTGAACGCAAAGCTGCACGCCAAAGAAGCCGAGATCGTTGCGCAGGCAGGCAAGCTGGGCGCCGTAACCATTGCCACCAACATGGCAGGCCGTGGTACGGATATCAAGTTGGGCGGTAACGATGAATTTTTGGCAAAAGCGGAAATGCGCCGCATGGGCTTCTCTGACGAGATGATCGAAGAAGCCACCGGCTATGCAGAAACCACTGACGAAGAGATTATCAACGCCAGAAAGACGTTCCGTGACCTTCTGGAGAAATATCATGCCGAAACAGAAGCAGAAGCCGAAAAGGTAAGAGCAGCAGGCGGTCTGTTCATCATGGGTACAGAGCGCCACGAGTCCAGACGAATTGACAACCAGCTTCGTGGACGAGCAGGCAGACAGGGCGACCCGGGCGCAAGCCGGTTCTATCTTTCCGCAGAGGACAATCTGCTCAGACTGTTTGCCGGTGACAGAATCTCTGCCATCATGAACAGAATGCCCGGCGACGAAGACACACCGCTGGAAAGCAAGCTGCTGTCCAGTACGATTGCCAGCGCACAGGCAAAGGTTGAGGCACGCAACTTCAGTATTCGTAAAAGCGTTCTGGACTTTGACGACGTTATGAACCGCCAGCGTGAGATCATCTATACACAGCGTGATCAGGTGCTGGACGGCGAAAATCTGCGTGAGACCATTCTGAAAATGATTCCGGACACCATTTCCGCAAAGATTGCGGAATATCTGCCCTTTGACGAAAAGGACGAGTGGAACCTGCAGGGTCTGAGAGAGTCTCTGAAGGGCTGGCTCATTGACGAAGACGACGAAGAAACACTGGTATACAGCACAGAAGATCTGGATACGCTGGAAAAGGACTATCTCATTGAGATGCTGACTGAAAAAGCGACCAAGGAATACGAAGAGAACGAAAAGCTGATTCCCGAAGAAACCATGCGTGAATTAGAGCGTGTATATCTGCTCAAGAACGTTGACAGTTACTGGATGGATCATATCGACGCCATGGACGAGCTGAAGCGTGGTATCCGTCTGCGTTCCTACGGTCAGCACGATCCTGTCGTTGAATATCGTATTGAAGGCTTCGATATGTTTGACGATATGATCCGCTGCATTCGTGAAGACACCATCAAAATGCTGCTGGTTGTTCCCAAGCGTGTTGCCGAAAGACTCCGTCAGCAGGAAGAGATGCGTGAATTAGCCGTTAAGCGTGCCGCAGGCGGTCGTGCAAGAGCTGCTGCGCTGGCAGCGCTCAACGCACAGAAGGCTGCCGCAAAGGCACAGGAAGAACTGCAGGGTGCGCCGCTGGTTATTGATGATGACAACAACAGCGATACCGCAACCATTTCCATCAGCCTTGACAAGAGTGACGACGCAGCAGACGAAGCGGAAAAAGCTGAGGAAGAGGCCGCCGTTGCCACAACCACAGACGAGATGGATCAGTCTGACAAGAAATCCTATTCCAAGGACGACGTACAAAAAGCTGCCGAAAAGTTCATGAAGCGTGAGCAGGTAGCAAAACCTACCTCTACCAATCTGGAAGGCGACGGCACCGCTGTCAGCCGTACCGTTAAAAAATCCGGCAAAATCGGCAGAAACGATCCTTGTCCCTGCGGAAGCGGCAAAAAATATAAAAAATGCTGCGGTCGCAATGCGTGACCTCATCGGACGAGTGCGTGACCGCACTGGACAAGTCCGCTGACGTTCGGTGCGTGACCGCACTGGACGATTATTATTCGGTTTCAGACCGGAACAAATAGAAAAACAAATGTAAAGTCCGGTCAAGTCTCAACAGGCTTGACCGGACTTTTTGACTGCTTCTGATTTTTAACTCGGAGCAAAGCCCGATGTAAGCTCGCTTAACATCGGCTGCGACGAGGCAACCTCACCGCAGGAGCTTTAGCTCCTCGGGGTTTCAGTGGGGGATTATAACCCCCACTGAAAGTCCGAATGTTCCCCGCCGCCTAAGTGGCGGGGGACATCGGTGATTGGTTATAACATACAATTTACCCTGCACGGCGGTTATCCCTCACTCGTTTTGAGGGATGCATATCTTTTTACAATAGATAACAAAAAATTTCTTTGTCCTTTATCTTTCATCGTGTGAAATCACTTCAAAAACTTCATCAAGCACGCTCTCAAACGCCGCCTTTGTACACACTTACCTTTTGGCTCCGATCCAAAAACGCTTTAGAATCCAAAACTTCAATTCTGTCATTGTCTGTTTTATACACCACAGACTGTGTTACTATTTCCGAACCGGACACAGTGTCAATATCAATGTGTATCTGAACATTATGCCAACTGTTGGTATTGAAAAATCCAAATTCGATTTCATCACGGTCATCCGTTATGATTCTGCCCTTCACCTCTCCGTAATCTATCCCGAAAGAATAGCCGTACTCTCCGGATTTGACACGAGCAACGTCTGCCACCTGATAACGGGAACTGTCCACAACCGAACCGTTTTCATACAACACGACGATAGCGATACCGCTCTGCATTCTTCTCTGAATGATTCCCACGCCGTCGAACGCAAAAAACAGTGTCATACAAAAGAGAAGGCCGACAAGCGGAATCAACAGTCTGACCCATGACCGGTATTGTTTTGTCTGCCTCATGGTTTCCCCCAGAATCTCATCATGCGGTATCGAAAGAATATCCGTCAGCTTTCTGATGGTTTCAATATCAGGAAGTGTTTTACCGTTTTCCCATTTTGAAACAGCCTGTTTGGTAACAAACAGTTTTTTGCCGAGTTCCTCCTGACTCATATTTTTTTCTATTCTGTGCGCTTTAATTATTTCACCGATACTTTTCATACATATCTGCCCGCCCTTCTCACATGGTAATCATTTTTTCAAAGCCAACTGATGCGAATATATCCATTCAATCTTCTGAGTGGCATTTATGTCTTTCTGTTCACGGATACCGTCAGTGATTTCAGGAAAGTCAGCAACTCAGGATAGCCGGCTGTTTTAAGAAACGGGTTGCGAGGTGTCCGGCGGAAATCTCTGCCGCATGCAGAATCACCAACCGAGCCGACAGGCGAGATAGGGGAATAACCCTTTTTCCGCCAGAAAAGGGTTTTCCCCATGTACCTGCCCGGGCAAAATAATTCTCATGCAAAGGTTTTCCCATGTGACTATCCGGTAAAACTGATTTCCATGTCTTCGCCATCTGTTATATTGATTATGATACCATACGGCAATCCATTGTCAATAAGATTGAAACAATCAACCGGTAACCTGTTTGTTGACATCGTATTATTGCGGTTTTCCACAGATTTTTTGTATCCGCCAGCTATCGTTCAACCTCATTCCATCCGGTCACGGTAAAACATTATACTATTCGTATAAATCTCGAGTATCCCTAAATATTATTACAGATAGTATAACAGTTAAAAGAGTTACAGCGAAATAGCGCTGAACAGGCGGTTAATCTCAAATAACAGACCACGGTGCTCCGATTTGGTTAAACCGGGATCGTCAGACAATATTTTATGGGCAGCGTCGCCTGCCGCCTCTACCGACATCATATCCGACAATCCGGCACATTTCAGTTCAGGCAGACCATGTTGTCTGGTACCGAAAAAATCTCCGGGACCTCTCAGACGAAGGTCTTCGTCCGCAATCACAAAACCGTCATTGGTACGGCACATAACCTGCAAACGCTCTAAAGTAGAAGGACTCTCGTTATCGGAAACCAGAACGCAGTACGCCTGATCCGCCCCTCTGCCGACTCTGCCCCTTAACTGATGAAGCTGTGACAAACCAAAGCGTTCGGCATTTTCGATGACCATGACAGTGGCGTTCGGCACGTTAACACCGACCTCTATCACCGTAGTGGACACCAGTATATCGGTTCTGCCTGCGGCAAAGTCGGACATAATTCTTTCTTTATCCGCAGCTTTCATCCTGCCGTGAATCAAATCAACACGGCACTCCGACAGCACTGTTTTTTGCAGGCTTTTCACATATTCTTCCGCCGATATCAGCTCCGAATCATTCTGTTCAACCAGCGGACAGACAATATAGCACTGATGACCGCTTTCTATCTGCTTGCGGATAAAACCATACAGTCTGTGCCGCTTATCTCCGCTGACAAGAAAGGTTCTGGTCACCTGTCTGCCGGGCGGCAGCTCATCTATCACTGAAAGATCAAGATCGCCGAAGATCATCAGCGCCAGAGTCCGTGGAATCGGCGTTGCGGACATCACGATAATATGCGGAGAATCGCCCTTTTCTGAAAGTGCGGTACGCTGCGATACACCAAAGCGATGCTGTTCATCGGTAATCACCAGCCCGAGCCGATGAAAAACAACGTTTTCAGAGATCAGCGCATGGGTACCGACGATAATATCCGTATCGCCTGCGGCAAGCTCTGCCAGAATCCTTCGTTTTTCCGCCGCCTTTGCAGAGCCTGTCAGCAATGCAATGTTCAGACCGGTACCGTCAAACAGCTCACACAAAGACTGATAGTGCTGCTCTGCCAGAATCTCGGTGGGAACCATAAAAGCGCACTGCAGCTTATTTCGGGCTGCCGTATAGCACACTGCCGCCGCAACTGCAGTTTTTCCGCTGCCCACGTCTCCCTGAACCAATCTGTTCATGGGGCCGCTGCCGGTCATCATATCTTTCATACAAGCTTCCATCACTCTTTTCTGAGCTTTGGTCGGCTTATACGGCAGCAGTTTGAGGAAATCTTCCGTATAGTCCTTTTCAATATGATACGCCCGTGTCATCAGTCTGTCACTGCCACGAAGACCGATTCCCAATTGCAGCATCAGCAGTTCTTCAAAAACCATGCGTTTTTTTGCGGCAGCCGCCGCTTCGTGACTTTCTGGAAAGTGAATACTTCTGATGGCAGCGCCAAGATGACATAGCTGATATTCCTCCCGTATCTGCTGCGGAATGGGATCATTGATTGTATCGGGCAGCAGTGCCAGCGCTTTTTCAACCGCTTTTTCAATCTGCTTGGAGGTAAGAATCCCTTTTTGCGGATAGACAGGGCGAATCACTTCTTTGGCGCTGCTTTCCACCCTGGGAGCGCTCATCTCATAGCCGATGCCTGATTTTTTGACAGTGCCGTAAAACAAAAAGCTTCCGCCGGCTTTCAGTTTATCATACAAATAGCTCTGATTAAAGAAAGTAACGGTCATAAAATTGCCGTCACTGTCCGTCACCGTCAGTTTGAACAGGGTCATGCCGCCTTTGATCCTGACAGGAGCCGCCGCACTTTCTATTGTTCCGGCAATGCAGCAGTTTTCATGAAGCGGTGCCTGAGCAATCAGCACAGGGTTGCTCCAATCCTCATAGGCTCTGGGATAAAACCGCAGCAGCTCTCCCACGCTGTGAATGCCCATGGTATGAAACTGCGCTGCTTTTTTGGGACCCACCGTAGGCAGTTCTTCTATTTTCATTCTGAACAGTGAAGCCATCTGTCCACCTCCGGAAATACAGTTTTTCTTTCGATACAAAAAACTCAGTGAAATATTTCATTCACCGAGTTCTTTTTCATCATGATGCTGTCAGTAAATTATGAATTACTCTCAACAGAAAGCATAAAGTAATAGATAGGCTGTCCGCCGTCAATCAGCGTAACCTCAACGTCGCCGCCAACCTTGGCACGAATTCCCTCATAAGCTGCATTCGCCTGCGCTTCGCTGATTCCTTCGCCATAGATAACGGAAATGTAAGCCGTATCACGGTTCGCCATATCTTTGGCAAGCTTGATAACAGCCTTGACAGGATCCTTGTCCTTATGGGTCAGCTTGCCGTTATCCAGAGCGATAATATCGCCTTCCTTGATTTTCGTACCGCCAAACTCGGAGTTTCTTGCGGCATAGGTTACTTTACCGGTAGAAACTTTCTTCGCCGCATTCAGCATAAACTCCGTATTCAGCTCATCTGTTGCGTCAGGCGTATAGGCAAGCAGCGCTACCAGTCCCTGCGGCACGGTTTTGGTAGGAACGATAATTACCTTTCTGTCCGTTACCAGCGGAACAACCTGCTCAGCGGCAAGGATAATGTTCTTATTGTTCGGGAAGACGAACACCGTCTTGGCAGGAGTCGCCATAACAGCCTGATAAATATCGTCTGTACTGGGGTTCATACTCTGGCCGCCGCTGACAACGTGATGACAGCCCAGCTCTTTGAAAACATTTTCAAGGCCGGCGCCTGCTGCAACAGCAATAAATCCAGCGTCGTCTGTGGGAGCAGCAGGCTTCAGCGATTCACGCTTTCTTGCTTCTTCCTCAGCCTTTGCCTTTTCTTTTTCGTATTTTTCGGCAGCCTTTCTGTGCTGCTCTTTCATATTTTCAATTTTGACTGTCAGAAGCTGTCCGAAAGTCAGCGCTTCTTCCAGTGCCTTGCCGGGATGCTCGGTATGAACATGAACCTTGATGATATCATCGTCATCGGCAACAACAACACAGTCACCGATTGTTTCCAGATATGCTCTCAGCTCCTGCGAATCCTTTTCAAGATCAGCCGCCTTGCCGATGATGAACTCGGTGCAGTAAGTAAAGTTAATGACAGAATCGAACTCTGCCGCAGCGTTGCGGAAAAACTCTGCCGCACTGTCTTCTTTTTCGGGCGTCAGTGCAGAAGATGACTGGGCCTCAATCATCACGCCGTCCCTGAGCATAGAAAGCATACCCTCAAAGATCACCGTCAGACCCTTGCCGCCTGCGTCGACAACGCCTGCCTTTTTCAGCACGGGAAGCATTTCGGGTGTACGGTTCAGGGCATCGTTTGCCGCAGAAACAACCGCACCGAAAACAATGACCGGATCAGACTCTACTTCAACGGCAGCCTTGCCGGCTTCATACGACATTCTGGCTACTGTCAGAATCGTACCTTCCGTCGGATTCATCACAGCCTTATAAGCAGTTTCGACGCCCAGCCTGAGTGCATCCACCAGATCCTGCCCGCCGATTTCTTCCTTACCCTTCATACCGTTGGCAATACCGCGGAACAGCAGCGAAAGAATAACACCGGAATTACCTCTGGCAGACTTCAGCATAGCGGAAGCCGCCTCAGAAGCCACCTCGTCAATACGGGTAGCCGTGCTGTCTGCCATCGCTTTGGCAGCCGCTTCAATGGTCATCGACATATTGGTACCGGTATCACCGTCCGGTACGGGAAATATATTCAAGGAATTGATTTCTTCCTTTTGTTTGATGATATTGTTTGCACCGGATATCAGCGCGTTTTTGTAGTAAGTCCCGTTGATCATTGTTTCTTGCACTTCCTTAAATCATTATCTTATTTCGACGATGAGCTTCATAGCTGTACGCTCCACCCCATCAATTTCAATACTGGTAAACGCAGGGATACAGATCAGATCAATACCCATCGGCGCAAGATAGCCTCTTGCCACGGCAATTGACTTTAATGCCTGATTGGTAGCGCCCGCACCCACAGCCTGTACCTCAACACAGCCAAAATCTCTGACAACGCCTGCGATTGCACCTGCTACAGAATTAGGGGCTGATTTTGATGAAACCTTCAACACTTCCATTTGATTTTCCTCCTGAAATAACACTATTATGCCTATATTACACTATTAAAACACATACATATATATATTATATACAAAGTTAATATTATTCAAGTGTATAGTATAAAGAAATTGTTATAAATTTATGAACAAGCTATAAAATTTTCATACGCTTGATCTGTGTTGTTTTGCCGGAATTATCGTCCACCGTAAAGCAAGCACATTCCATTTTACAGGGATCCGACGCCAGTTCAAACCGAACCGGCAGCTTTTCTTTGAACTTTCGGACAGAAAGCTCCGGCTTCACGCCGAGAACCGAGTGGATCGGACCTGTCATACCAACGTCGGTAATAAAGCCTGTTCCCCGGGGCAGAATCTGTTCGTCTGCCGTCTGTACATGGGTATGCGTTCCGAAAAACGCTGAAATTCTTCCGTCCAGATAATATGCCAACGCCTGTTTTTCCGCTGTCGCCTCTGCATGAAAATCCAATACAATCAGCTTAGTCTCAAGCTTTTTCAGAATATGGTCAACCGTAACATACGGATCGTTCAGCGGCTCCATAAACATACAGCCCATCAGATTGATCACCGCTACCTGTTTTCTGCCCATATCAAAAAGAGTATACCCCCTGCCGGGTGTCGTTCCTTCAGGAAAATTAGCAGGACGGAGCAAAAAAGGATTTTCTTCAAAAGTATCGTAGCTTTCTTTCCGGCGAAAGGTATGATTTCCTGCTGTGATAACATCTACACCGCTGGAAAACAAGTACTCTGCCGATGAGGGCGTAATACCGTTTCCGTCAGCAGAATTCTCACCGTTGGCAATGACAAGATCAATTTTTTCTGCTTTCTTCAGCGCAGGCAGTCTGGCTCGCAAAAAACGGCAGCCTACTGTTCCTACCACGTCGCCGATAGCAAGAATATTCACTTCATCACCCCTTTACCATAACATTATAATTGTAGGATTTTTCCGCTCTCTTGTCAATCGAAAATCGCTAAAAATCTGCATTTTGCCAAAAAAAATCCGGTTTTTTCTCTTTACATTTTATTTGTTTTTTTATATTATAATAAGCAAGGGGTTATTCGATACGATACAATTGCATTTTATTCATTTTCAGTAACTGTTATCGCACTTGAACACGCCTGTTCGACAGATGATTTTTGTGAAAAGGAGATGTTTTTATGTTCTGTCCTAATTGCGGTCAAGAAAACGACGATTCCGTTCGCCATTGTAAAAACTGTGGTACATTCATCCCCGACCTCTCCATTTTGGGAGATGATAAGCCGGCTGCCAATGACGCTTCGCAGCAGCCAATGACATACAGCGCACTGACACCGGATCAGATCAATGACTTTCAGGCAAACGCTCCCCGATATCAGGAGTATACCATGGCAGACGTTGTCGCCAAAAAGAGCCACAAAAAGCTGATTACCTGGCTGATCGTCATTGCCACCGTACTGGTTCTGTCCGTTGCTGCCTTCTTCATCGTCCGCTGGATCATCACCTCAGTCAGTCTGGGGAAAATCAAGGACGATCCCACCAAGTATGTGCTGAACGCCTACAAGACCTCGGCACAGGGCGTGGCGGCATCTAATGACGCTGCAAAGCTGCTTTGCAGCTCCGATGCAACACAAAGAACCGTTTCTACCACTATCAGCAACAACACAATGAATCAAAAAACCGTTGTCGCTGTGGACGCCGAAGCCAAAAAATTCTATTTCATGGAAGACGTTCAGATACCTGTGCAGCAAGGCAATAAGATTACCATGCAGTCACCGAAAGCTATTCATACGGAGCTGTATTCCACAATAGACCGTGGCGTCGCCAAGGTTTCGTCAGACGGCAAAGCAAAAGATTTTTATCTGGATTATAACAATCTCCGTCAGGACGCACTGACCTCTGCTTTTGGTCCGCAGGGAGAAAATATGTTCCACATTGACCAGAAAACCTACGATACGGCAATGGACGTTTATGAGTTTGTGTATAACAACCTCAAGCAGGACCAGAATCCCTTTGGTCTGATGGATCTGGCCAATACCATCTGCGCAGATTTCGACAAATGCGGCAACGTCGCAGTAAGCAGCGAAAAGGCTGACATTGACGGTTCGTCTGTTGACGCTTATGTGATCACTCACACCTTTAACAATCTGGACGTTGTTTCCACGCTGGTGAACGACGTGAAGGATTGGGCAAAGACCAACATCAACATCAATGAAGACGTCAACAAAATGCTGGAAGACGCTCTTGCCAAGGTAGACGTAGACAGTGCGATTGCTCAGATCAATGCACAGGGTTCACTCAACAACTTTGAGCTGACCATCAAGCATTACGTCAATAAAAACAATGCTCTGATGCAGACCGAACTGATTCTGAAGAGCGGCAGTCAGGGTCTGAAGCTGACCTTCTGTATGGGCGCTGATCCCACAAACTTCACCAAGATATTCCTGAAGGCTGCGATCATTTCCGGCAGCGGCAGTGAAGCCGAGGTGCAGAAAATCACTCTCACCAACGACAGCACAGACGCAGAAGAAAAATACACGATGAACCTGAGCGGCATGGCATTAAACGGTACAAACGTATTCACCAGAAACAAGGCTACAGGTGACTTTACTGTGGATACCGATATCACTCCCCCCGCCGGAATGGGAATGGGAATGACTTCAGGCAATATATATGACACAGCCCCGGAATACAGCCAGCCCACAGCTATCAAAAACAGCATCAAGGGCAACATGACAACTTCCGGTGATACAGTAACTATTACCTACGAAGTTCCGGATCCTACCGGCAGTCTCGGCGATACCAAATGCGAAATGAGCTTCTCCAATAAAGCGGAGATCAGCGAACTCACTTCTGACAATAACCTTTTGAAAATGAGTGCAAAAGAACTGACTTCCGGTATATTCTGAACCTTCGTTCAAACCTGACAAGCACATACACTAATTCCCGGCAACTGTTTGAAAGCAGTTGCCGGGAATTTTTTTGCATTCTGAGAGAGAATATATAACAGCCTGTGTTTTTTCCTGCAAAAGCACCTGCTTCGACCCTCAACGGTACAAGTGACATCACTAAAAAGCTGCTGCGGAAAACCAACGGATTGCAGCCTGTCAACGATGACAGCAACACGGCTTTGATCTGTCTGAATCTTTGTCATCTTCTTAACGGCAATCCATACAAGCGTCCGACACGGTTTGAAGACAGCATTTACCTTTCATAGATTCCGACCGGCAGAAAGTCAAGCATGTCAATCTGAGAGGTATTTTACTGACGCTGTTATATGTTGTTATTCTTTATGCATCAAAGACAGACTGATCTTTCTCTTCTGTTTTATTCGAATCTGCCCGAACCTGCTGACAGAGAAACCGCAAAAGTTCCCCAAGCCGCAAAAACCCCCGATATCATGAAGATACCGGGGGTTAGTGAATTTGCGATTACTGACTGCCCATCAGAGATCAGTCAACATACGTACCATTCTGCAGGTTGCTGTAAGAACCGGATCCGCCTTCTGCAGCAGTCCCCTTACCGATAAAGGTAACGTGCTCCATGCTCTTCCAGTATCTTTCATCATACAGGTTGGCAATCGGACCGCTGGCATTTTTATTAGCCTTTTCAATAACATAGATGCCTTCACGGATAGCAAAGCGGTGAAGCTCACCCCTATCATCGTAGTACTTAACGTAAACGTCTGTACGGAACTCAACCCTCATTTCGTTTGCTGTGGAATCAGAGCAATACAGCTCGAACTTCGGATTTCTTGTTCCCTTCTTGGTACCGTCAATCGTACCCATTGTAGCAAATTTATATTCGCTTGCGTACAGCTTGACTCTGGTTGAAGTATACAGTGGATCTTCAGAACTCCATCTGAAGTACAGACCCTCTGTGGTGGAGTAAGAATAATACGGAGCATACTTTGTCAGCTCGCCCTTGCTTGCCTCCAGGTTCACATACTTTCCGACAACATTATTGGTACCGGTGACAAAGTCGTCATCTTTATGCCATACGCCGTCCGCATTCAATACTCTGCTGACCGTATTATCGTTCAGGTCTTTTTCACCAACAACATACTCACCCTGCAGGGCAACGTTCTCGAAATATGCCTTTGATTTGAACAAATCAACAGTACCGGTCGAATAGGCAGGTGAGTCAGGGTCTTCAATAGAGGAACTATCAAAGTAGTAAGAACCTGCTTTGATGATAAACATCAAATTGCCGGAAGCATCTCTGATTTCAGCGTCCTTTGAGAAGAGCAGCGTCATCGGCAGATAGGTGCCGGAACCGGGAGATGTTTCTTTCATCTGATAAATCTGTTTATCAGACGCATTGTCCATCTGGAACAGCTCTGCGTTAATTTCACGATAGTCCGAAGCAGTGTTCTTGGACCAGTAGGGCGTACTTGCCGTGTCAACGAATACCCACGCATCATCCATATCCATCTGCGGCTTTTCCGATCCGAGAGGAATCGGGTCGCCGCCGGTTTTTCTCTCCTCCAGGAACTGTACGTTATAAATCGTGTTTTTGTGATTAACGTCAGCGCCTGAGAGGAAGATAATCGGATATCTTTCGGGGTTATATTCCTTTACGGGAAGCTTTGTATACTTTTCTCTGTTTGTCTGACTGCTGTCTGTCGTAAATCTGATATAGAACTTAGAACCGTCCCTTACTTTTCCCTGTGCGTCAAAGAGTACGCAGGCAATGGAGCCTTCACTCTTGGTTTCAAGGTTAGCTACTGCTCTCTTCAGACCATCAATAGCGTTCTTCAGCGCTGTGTCTGAAGAATTGGACAAGAAGACTTCTTCTGCTTCAGCCATTCTCTTACGCAGATAGTTGATAGAAGACTGTGTATACTGTCTTGTCTTAACCGCCTTTGTATAATATTCCGGATAATGACCGCCGCCGTTGCCGTGAATATTATCATATTCCGTAGACTTATTGGAATTAGCCATATCCGTATCGGTCAAAGGATTGTCAAGATACTGTCTGGTATTCAGAATAGCATTATACAATGCTTTGTAATAGCCCAGACTCGTTTCGATTGAATTGAGAGCTGTTCTCGCCTGTGTTTCGGTGTAATCGTCTACATTTTTGGTAATGTAGTAATCGAAGCCACCCATTGAGTGCTTTTCGGAATAGTTGCTGTACAGAGCCAGCAAGCCCTTGGAATAATAACGGGTTGCGCCGTCGGCGAGTTCACCCTGATCGTTATAATTGGAAGCAATGCTGCTGCCAAAGTAAGTAGAACGCAGAAGTGAGATCGTTCTCTTGAGCTGATCACGGTAGGACAGGAAGTATTCCCATTCACCATACTTATTGTTAGCGCTCGGGTCAAAGAGGCTATAATCATTGCCCTGGAGCGAAGTCTTATACTCATGTGTAACGCCTTCATCGTCAGTAACATTGAAGGTGATGAACGGTGTGTTTCTGTCGATATTATCCAGATAGAGAATACCATTATGTTCACCGAGGCTCTTGGTCAGAGATTCCGACACAGCATCCTTGAAGGGTCCGCTGACAGCAATTGTGGGATTCGTCCAGCCGTTAGGCAGTCTGAAATAAACCGTCAGCTTTTCACTGATCTGAGATTCCTCAGGATTGAAGGTATACAGATTGATATTCTGGAAGTGACCGCTGCCGCCGTTGTAGTTGGAGAGCTGCTCCAGCCATACGTCACCGTGAGCGTCTTTAACGATCTTGGTCTGAACTGAGGGGTGATCCGGATCCATGCCGCTGAGTGCAAAGGTATATTCCGCCTCATGAGAGATGGGCAGCTTGAACTCATACCAGTCATAGTAGGCAGTCAATTCAGCAGCGCCGAGTCGTGCGGCAGAGTCATTGTTACCGCCTGCGCCGTTAGTACCGCCGAAGGGGTTGTCACTTCTGATATAGTTGCCTGTTTCACCGTTGGAGTTAGTCTTTCTGTTGTCACCGTAAATATCTTTGTATGACTTGTTCTGTACACGGACTTTGTTGCCGCCGACGTAAGCCATGGGGAGGTTAACATTGGCAAGGTCCTTTTCTTTGTAGCCTTCCTTGTCATAGGTACCACCGCCGCCTTCGTCGTCGCCGCCACCGCCGCCGCCTCCGCCGCCGTTAACGGTCCATTCGGTAACGGTGTGGAATTTGCCGGAGCCGCCGCTGATCCAGTAGCCTTTTCCGATGGTAAATGTTACGTTTACCGTCTGATTCGTATCATCAGCATTATTGATGATCAACGATGTCGCACCCTTAGGCGGGTGAGCCTTGTAAACAGCCTCATTCTGGTCATTTTTTCCATGGTAGTCCAGCTCATAACCCGGCCAGCTTGCGCCTACAGCGCCGCTGCTGTTAAAGAAGTAAATATGCAGATTATTCCAGTTTTTATTGTTGGTAATATATACATATCCAGATTCAAATTCGACATCGTCAGAAGTGTCTATAGCAACAGGGCCCCACTCAGTGGTTGCGAAGGTTTTCTTTCCGTAGGACTCACCTTTATAAGTACCTTTTGAATACCCATAGCCCAGCTTAAAGGTTCTTCTCTCAGACTGCTGAGAATTAATGTTATTAAAGATAACCTGCGTTGCACCTGCCGGAGGAATGACCTTATATCTCATATTTCCGTCAGAATCAACAGAATATGATGACATCGTATAACCCGGCCAAGTTGTACCTACCTCGTTGCCGCTGTTATTATAGAAGCAGGCACGAGCGTTGCTGCCCCATTTAATATTATCCCATTCTGAATCTGTAAAATAGATATAGTCGGCTGCAGAATTGCCCATATTCACAATTTCATACTCATCTGCAGCAAATGTTCCCTGAGGATTATTCCCTTCGTTTGAAGGCTCACCCTGAGGTGTTGCATTATCGCCATATTTCGGGAAGATATCCGCTGTCTTGACAGCCGTGCAGGCGATGGAAGTCTTATCGGCGTCTGCTGTTTTATAAGTTGCAACATATTCACCTGCTGCCAGCTTGCCGACAATGTAAGTAATCTGTTCGGTAACGAGCTGTGAACCATCGCCATCAAGCTTTTGATTCAGTCCGACTACCGTAAACTTGTCGTCCTTATTAGCGTTAGTGCGAATATATCTGCTGACAAGATACGGCTCCTCATAGACCGATTCAGCAACTACCTTGCCGATCTTCGGCTTAACGGTATCGCCCCTGAACTTGCCGTAAACGGTTACAAGCTGACCGACTGTCGGCTTGCCCTTATCATCAATGACAATGACCAGATTGTTGTCTTTTACTTCGTCCAGAACGATTTCAGAGGTTGAGCCGTATACTTCGCCCACATTATCTCCCTCGATAGCCTTTGTAGAGAGAATAATCTTTTGAACATAAGTCATGTCCAGATTATAATAGGAAAATGTGGAACCGGGATACCACTCTGTAAAATCAGCTCCGCTGATGGGGGTACTCGTCGTGTCATTAAAATACTGTTCCACTTCAAATGCATATTTATCCTTATTCTGAACCCAGATGCGGATAGTGTTGTCCTTGTATTTTAATTTATCATTCGTATCAACCGGCTTTGTTACGGTAAAGTCATTAATGGCGGTTTGCAGAGCATCTGCAAGCGCATCAATTCCGGACTGTTCTTTGATAGAGTTGATCTCGTTAGCATTATCTCTTGCCGTTTTCAAAGCATTAAAGGTCTTCTGTGTGCAGTTTTCCAGGGTGTTTGAAGTACCGGCAGAAAGCATCGCATCCGCTTCTGACTTCAGCGCGTTCAGTCTGCTGAGATCCAGCACACTCTTCTGATGCGCTGTCAGTTCGTTATACGCTTCTTCCAACTTATTAAGCGCATTGGTCAGCTCGTTCTTCAAGACTTCATCACGGTTCGATACTTCCTGAGCCAAATCAAATGCCTGATCAAACTTCTCAACATATTCTTTTTCATATTGGTCGCTGCCTTTGAATTTTCTCAGGGTTTCTAACTTCGATTCCAGATTGCTACGATCGGTTCCGATATAATTACTATCAAGAACCATGATTGCACTGTTCAATTCGTCATAAAGTTTGGTAACAATATTTTTTTCCAAAGAATCCGAATCTGCAAGAGCCTCTACCGCCTTGACGTATGCTGATTTCTTGGAAGCAGGTGTGCTTCTGACGAAATCGTTATAAGCATTCATATCATAATTACGCTTATCATTGACTTTTTTTGTCGCAGACTTTACAAGCTGATCCAGTTCATTAATGGAATCCGGATCGACTATCGACTGCAGATCCCCTACTGCCTTTAGAATTTTTTGTCTGGTTGCATTATACAGCTTATCTGCCTGCTTGATCTTGTCGGCGTCGCTCGGACCGGGCTGATTTTTGATGAAATTCTCATCAGTAATTTGCTTGTAGCCTTCAACCATTGCTGCTTTCAGCACAGCGTACGACTCAGCAGTATAGTCATCTTTGTTAACCTGCTCTGCATCAATGAGCGCATTCAGCAGACTGATCTTTCCGCTGCTGGAGTTCAGTTTGACGTCGCTGTAGCCGATCTTCGGAGAAGCTGCTTTTGCATAATTGGCAATTTTAGCGTGTACAGTTACATAGGAATTGGGGTCAACGCCGATATCCAGCAATGCTGTTTCTTCGCTGGAATGCACGTTCAGTGAACCGCTGTTATACACGATCCAGAATTCGTTATTAACCGTATTGGCATCAATATTTCTGGCTGTTTTTGTAAAGCCGTTTGCTGTAATGGTAAGGTTGAAATTGCTGTTGGTCTCGATATTCGCTACCCACCAGCCGCAGCCTTCATACTCCATCGTGATGTTGCCGGGCTTCTTGTTGCCGGAGTGCAGGAAGCTCTGACCGGTAATGGGGTCGCCGCTGACCTCCACCGAGTCAATAACCGGAGCTGCCATTGTAGGTACGGTTAAGGTGTCATCAACACCCTTCACACGGAAATGTACGGTTGTTTTTGGGTTCTTGACATATACCAGTACGGTATCCTCCAGACCTTTTCTACCGTCCCATTTCAGACCTTCATAGTACTTTGTATAGTATTTTGAACCAACTTCCAGATCATCGTTAGGATAGCCTTCGTTCTTTGCGGTCTTTTTGGTGTCAAAGAACTCAAAATAAACATTCTTATCGGCAGGATCAAGATACCACAGGTGGAAAATTTCATTGACCTGCGAGTCATAGATATTCCATGCACTTCTGCCGTCTTTATTATAAGGATTCAACACCGTATACTGCTTTGCAAAGATAATATTGAACCATGGTACACGACCGGATTTAATAAAGTATTCACCGGCAAACCATCCGTTACCGGTATCCGCCATGATACCGTTAGGGCCTTTAGCCAACTGACTTTCTGCATCGTCTGTCAGGCGCCACTCTGCGTTAGGCTTGATTTCATTGGCCGACATAGTGGTTTTGTTCAGTTTATCGACATCTACCTTTGAATCGTACAGATAGCTGATATCGCCTTTTGCTTCATTATAGTCATGGTAAGCATCACCGGTATCCTTATATGTCCATACATAATACGTCATCTCGTAGTTCATACCGGCAGGCTTTTTTACGTTCAGCGTAATACTCTCAGTGGTAGAATACGACTCACCGCCTCTGTCACCGGCAATAATGGTCAGACGGTTAGGGCCTGTAGAGCCTACCGAGAAGATAACAGACAGATGTGCTGTCTTACCCTTGTGACCAAAAATATCGGAATATTTTGAAAAACCGGTCAGCTTGAGGGTAGCGGGGTTAGAATTATCTGCTTTGGTATATTTCGCCTGAACATAGGTCGTATAACCTGCAGCAACTGATTCGTTCTTGGTAATTTCAGCTCCCTCGCTTGTTGTACCGCCAATATCCTTCATATACATATATTCCGTAGAAATGACAGAATAATCTTTCACGTTAGTGGAATAATATGTACGGGCATATTCCAGCGCACTGCGGATATTCAGATAAGCCTGTCTGCCGCTGATGTCAACACTGGTATTAGAGGTACTCTGTATAGCGATAAAAATCAGTGAGGTAGAAATAATCACAAGAAACAACGACACTGCTACAGCCATAGGAAGCGAAAAACCTTTTTTACTGTTTTTTCTGGTTTGTTCCAGCATTCATAAAACTCCTTTCTGAAAATTATTTGATAATCGCCAGCGCATTGGATGCGTTATCGTTCTGAATGGTAAACGTACTGCCAATATCCTGATAAGAGTCCGCTTTTACCTGAACAAGCAACTGTGGATCAGCATTATTCAGAATCGTGGAACCGGTCAGTTTGTAGCCTTCTTTCATCTCGATCTCATAATCAAGATAGACAAAAACTCTGTATCCGTAAGAATCTGTCTTTTCCGCCTTTTGCTTGCGAATGCTCATTGAAACCTGCTTGACGCTGTCATATTTCATGGTCGAAGACACAGCCGGATCTTTTTTCTTGGGGTCGATCTGATGGCTGACGGTTTTGAGCGTACCATCATTATCAAAGAGCAAATAGTAACCGGTCATCGTCTTCTGGGGTACAGTAGACGCCTGAACCTCCTGCGCTTTACTGGAAATCCGGGAGGAAGTGAGGATAAAATCTTCCACCTGCAGCGCAATATCCTGTTCTTGTGCAACCGTCTGTGCAGCGGCGTAATTTCGCATAGCGTTTGCGACGATGCCTACGCCCATACCCGCAACCATACTCAGGATCGTTATGGTTATAATCAGTTCAACCAGAGTAAGACCTTTTTTAGATTGAAGCTTTTTCATGTCTTTTCCTCCTCTCTTTACGGGGTCTGGCTAGTATAAGGAATAAAAGAGGTATTGATCACGGGGCCTTTGACCGAATCAAGGGACGTTATTACCGTTATTCCTCTTATTGCATACGTTTTTGTACCTTTTTTTACATTACTGGTTCCGTTTGATATAACCGTATACTGATTTTCATACTCTTCTCCGGTTCTCGGAAAATCTGACGGAGGAACAAACGCAATATTGTCATATTTAGCTTTAGCAGCCGCATCAACCGCTAAGCCAGCCTCACCGGCAGGAGTGCTGGTACCACCGTAAAAACGGGACGTAAAGTCAGCCTCATTGTAAAACTCCTGTTTTTGCAGTGTCTGCATCAGAATCTCATTCAATGAGCCGCCCTCTACAGCCTTTTTATTGACGTCCGCATTAAACAAAGTGGTCGTATAGCCATTGGTCATGGCGCTCAGGGTAGCTGTAAAGATAATAACCAGTATGGTAATACCTACAATCAGTTCAACCAAAGACAGACCCTTTTTGGATCTCAGTTTTTGTGTTCTCAGCTTCGGTATTTTTTGCCGCAATAATTTTTTCATTTCTGTAATCCTCCTTTGTGAATGCTCTATCCGCACAATGAGCATTCTACCACTTATATATACTCATTTATATTATACAATAAAAAAAAATCAATGCAACAGTTTTTTAGAAAAAAACAGAAAAATAATTGTACAATCAAGCATAAGATAACACGATACGGTTTATACAATTCTCTCTAAAATAATAAACAGTGCGGGAGTGAATTCGGGTGCAGATTTTAGTAAATTTTCAGACAATTTTAAAAGCAGCCGGAAAACCTTCCGACTGCTTTTATGTGTCAATTCATTGATACGGCCGATTATGTTGTTGAACTGCCGCCCGAGCTGCCAACCAGGTCATACATACCAAACATCGGCAGAATCATGGAGATAACGAGCGTTGCAACAACTACACCGATGATAACGGTCATAATAGGCGTCATCATATCTGTAAGCTTCTGAGTAGATTCGTCCGTCTGACTTTCAAACAACTCAGCCATCTTGTGGAGAGAGTCGCCCAACATACCGGATTCTTCACCGACTCGGATCATCGAAACAAGGATCGGGTCAAACACAGGGTGTTTTGCCATTGCGTCATGAATGGTTACACCAATCTGTACGTCGTCCAGAACAGCCTGAACTTTTTCACGAACAAAAATATTCGGTACAACGTCTCTTGCAAGAGCCATCGCTTTGTGAATCGGGATACCGGCGTCTGTCAGGGTAGACATCAGTCGGCAGAATCTCGCAAGTGAGCTCTGACGAATAATGGGACCAACCAGCGGTATTTTCAACTGAAGCTTTGCCCACCACATAGCAAAATCTGCGTTGGTCTTTTTCAGTGTTCTCAGACCGAACACAACGCCTACTATGACGATGAGGATCAGCCACCACCAGTGAATCAGCAAATCCGAGAAGCCCATCATAAACTTTGTCAAGCCGGGCAATTCGCCGCCAAAGCTTGCATAAACGCCTGCGAAGGTAGGCAGTACGAATACGGTCAGAATGATAACAACGATAATAACCAGCGCCATCAGGAACGCAGGATACATCATAGCGCCTCTGATTTTTCCGGACAGCGCCATATCTTTCTTACAAATCAGAGCGCACTGCTCAAAAGCTTCGTCCAGACGACCGTTGGCTTCACCGGCCTCTACGATGCTGATATAGATCGGCGGGAAACCCGCAAAGTTTCTCATTGACTGAGACAGTGTAAAACCACTGTACAGGTTTTCGTTGATTTCACGCAGAATTTTTCTCATGCTGACGTCTTTTTCAGAGTCGATCATAATCTGCATGGACAGTGACAGGTTAATACCAGCCTTCATCATCATACCGAGCTGGTTCATAACCATCAGCAGCTTTTTCGGCGCAATCTTTTTGGTATGAATATCGCCGCCCAGATCCATCTGCCAGATACTGGTTGGTTCATCACTATTACTGCCGAGCTGAATCAAATCCTGAACGACCAGACCTTTTTCACGAAGTATATTGGTAGCCTCTGCCTGTGTTTCGGCTTCGATGGTACCCTCTTTCTTCTGGCTTCTGGCGTTCATCGCCGTATATTTATACTTCAATACTGTTCACTCCCTTATCTTCTTGCATCAGTATCGCCGATATCGAAGTTCCAAGCTCTTGCAATCTGCTCTGTGATCAAACCCTGTGCAAGCAGATTATCAATACTCTTGCTCATCGTAATCATACCGTACTGCTGTCCGAGCTGGATAGACTGCTGGATATTCGCTACTTTGTTTTCACGGATCAGGTTACTGATAGCGGTGGTAACAAACATGATCTCAAAGGCAGCAACTCGTCCGCCGGTTGCACGGGGAAGAAGTCTCTGAGAAATAACCGCCTTCAGAGAAGTAGAAAGCTGTACACGGATCTGCTGCTGCTGATCCGGCGGGAAAATATCTACCAGACGGTCAATCGTCTTAGCCGCACCCTCTGTATGTACGGTTGAGAATACCAAGTGACCTGTTTCTGTAGCTGTCAGGGCGATCTGAATGGATTCACGGTCACGCATTTCTCCGACGAGAATAATATCGGGATCCTCACGCATGGCAGCACGAAGAGCCATAGGATAGGAACGGCTGTCCAGACCGATTTCTCTTTGGTTGACGATGCAGCGTTTCGGCGTGTGCAAAAACTCAACAGGGTCTTCGATGGTAATGATATGACGGGATTTATATTTGTTAATCTCGTTGATCAACGCTGCCAGAGTGGTTGACTTACCGGAACCGGTAGGTCCGCACACCAGAACCAGACCGGAATTCAGGTCAAGGGTTTTTCTGATGGAATTCGGAAGGTTCAGGGTTGACAGTTCGGGAACTACGCTGTTGATAACACGCAGTACAAGGGCTGTACCGTTACGCTGTCTGAAAGCATTCGCTCTGAAACGGCCGCATTCACCGATTTCAACGGCGGCGTCTGCTTCACCTGTCTGAAGGAAGGTCTCAAATCTGGACTTGTTCAGCACCGCTTTGATGATAGCGGTAACCTCTGCTTCATTCAGTGCAGGATCGTTTGTAAAGAAAACATTACCGTGAAGACGATACGCAGGGTGGTTACCCGAAGCAATATGAATGTCGGACGCTCCCTTTGTAACGGCTTCTTTTACAAGACTGTAAAAATCCACTTAAATCTACCCCATTCATTCATAAATTTTACAACTGTCGTTTGCTTATTCGTTGTTGATTGTCATATCAATAAACTCTTCGTAAGAGGTCAGTCCCTGAAGAACGTCTCGTCTTACGTTTTCCTTCATGGGAATCATGCCTTCCTTAACAGCAAGCTCACGAATTTCATCGGTACTTCTGTTTTCGGTAATCGCCCGCTTCAAGGTAGTCGTCAGCAGCATAATCTCATGAACTGCAATACGGCCTTTATAGCCCTTTTTGTTACATTTCTCACAGCCCTTTTTGCGATAAAGGGTGATTTCTTCATCCTGATCCAGATTCAGCGCAATTCTTTCGTTCTGGTCGGGGCTGTATGCCTCCTTACACTCAACGCAAAGACGGCGGGCGAGCTTCTGGGCGATGATGCCAAGCAGAGCCGAAGAAACCATGTACGGTTCTATTCCCATATCTACAAGACGGGCAACCGAGCTTGGCGCATCGTAGGTATGCAGTGTGGAAAGAACCAGGTGACCTGTAATAGCCGCCTGTACTGCAATGCCGGCGGTTTCGCCGTCTCGGATCTCACCGACCATGATGATATCAGGGTCCTGACGAAGAATGCTTCGCAGAGCAGCCGCAAAGGTCATGCCTGCTTTTTCGTTTGTCTGTACCTGTGTAATACCTTCCTGAAGCATTTCGACAGGGTCTTCTACGGTGATGATGTTAATATCTTCACTCTTCACCTCGTTCAATGCAGTATAGAGCGTTGTAGATTTACCGGAACCGGTAGCACCTGTAACCAGTATAATGCCACGGTTACTTTTAATTAAATGGTTAAACTTTTCAAGATTCTCCGGCAGGAAACCGATACTTTCCTTTTTCAGTTCCATGCCCAGAGAGGTGGTAATACGCATTACGATCTTCTCACCGTAGACGCTTGGCAGTACAGAGATACGGAAGTCAATGTCTTTTCCGCCGACACGGTAGTTGATACGACCGTCCTGCGGAATTCGTTTTTCAGCAATGTTCATATTGCCGATAAACTTAATACGGGAAGTTACCGAAGGAATCAGCTCCGGGCTGGTTTCCATATAAATCTGCAGCTTACCGTCGATACGGAACCTGATACGCAGACATTTTTCCATCGGCTCGACATGAATATCGGAGCACTTGGAAAAGATTGCCTCTTCGATCATCGTATTAACAAAACGGATAATCGGCTGATCATTTCCGTTGGCGTCCTGTTTGGCTGCCTCTTCCGCCTCAATCTGCGCCTTGGTTTTGCCGCCCTTGGATTCAAGGAATTCCTTAGCGTCGTCGATTGCCTTCTGCGCCGCATAGATTTCACGCAGCTTGACGGTAATCTTAGAAGGCTCGGCAATAACCGGCATGATTTTCATTTTGGTGGTGATAGACAGGTCTTTCAGACCCTTGTAGTTAAGCGGATCGCCGATGGCAACCGTCAGGAAACGACCGTCCTGTTCGATAGGAACGACCATATTCTTCTGTGCCATTTCCTCAGGGATCAGAGTGGTAAGTTCTTCGGGGATCGTAACGGTATCTAGATCGATATACGGCATAAAGAGCTGCTTTTCGAGGGCTCTGCATACCTGCTGTTCGGTTACAATCTTCTCCTCAACGAGAATATCAGCGATACGCTTTTTTGTTTCGGAGTGTTTCTGCTTTTCAAGCACCGCTTCAAGCTGTTCCTCCGTTATATCTCCTGAATTGATCAGTATTTGTCCGATTTTCAAGTTTCCGGCCTTCATGATTTCAGCTCCTTATGTCACGCCAAGTCAAAAAAGATTCAAATATGATTCTACCAAGCGGTAGATCAGATCGTAAAAACACAGATAGCAAACCAGCGCCAGCGCAATATAGGGACCAAAAGCGAGATAGGAACCTCCCTTTTTCTGTTCCTCCTGCTGTTCGGGCGCTTCTTCTTCTGCGGAAGACTGCTGCACATCACCGGTTTCGTCCTGCCGGGGCAAGCCGCCGGCTCCATCGTCCGCAGACGCCGCTTTGACAGCCTCCTGCTTGTCCGCCGGTTCCGTTTCAGCAGACGCAGCGCTGATTGGAGATTCCGGCTTGGCAGAATCCGCCTTGTCTGCCGGTTCCGTTTCAGCGGAAGCTTTTTTACCGATGATTTTTGCAGCTAACAGAATGCCGATGAAAAACAGCATTCCGGTTATCATAGAGATAATAAACGCAAGAATGGTACCCGGAAAACCGGTGATCAGTCCGACTGCTGCAAACAGCTTGACGTCACCAAAGCCCATTCCGGTTCGTTTATAGATCAGCATACCAATCAGGTCGATCAGTATCATAGCGCCGGCACCCAGTGCCGCGCCTGCCAGAGGAGACCACCAGGCTTTATGCAGAATGCCAAAGCCACGGATCAGATCATATATGCTGATCGACAGTCCCAGCACCGCCAAAGCGACGGTAAACTGGTCGGGGATAATGGTATATTTCAGGTCGCAGACCGCAATCATCAGACAGACGACGATGATCAGCGCAAACACGATGAAATAGATATCAAAGCCCCTGTTGAACTGCAGCCTGCAGGCGAACAGGCAGGCAGCAGCCACAATGGACATTACAATGCCGGATTTCGTAAAGCTCACACGCTTGCCGGAGAGCAGCTCCGCCGAAGGTGTTTCGTTGTAATCGCACAGCCACGCCGCAGGGATCCTGTTAATCAGGCGGTACGAAAGCCATGTAAGCAATACACCCAGCAACACGCAAGCGGCAGTCCATATCATACCGCCTGCAGTTGTCAGATATTGTAAAGGCTGCATACTTAATTAGTCCTTACTGTTAGTTTAATCAGGCTGCGCTGGATTCAGCAGCGTCCGATGCAGCGACTGCGGCAGCTTCTACATCAATCTTCTCAAAGTAGTACAGGCTCATTTCAATGCTGAAGTTATACTTGGCGCCGGCGCCTGCTATGCCTGTTGTGCTGCCTCCGTCCGTACCGCCTGCATCTACGGCAGGCTCTACGTCAATATTATTGATATAGTAGGAACCGTTTGCTTTCAGCTCCAGATAATCCAGTGTTTTCTTCAGGTCTTCTCTGGTGCCGGAGAACGTGAAGTTGATACCGGTGGAGAACAGTCTTCCGCCTTCCACCGTTGTTCTGCCCTGATCATCCTCGTTGCTGGCGCTGACAGAAAGAGAAGTGAGGGTATATTTAAGCGTTTTCAGAATCGTTCTGACTTCATAAGGTGTTTTAATACCGTTGGAATACAGAATGGGATTCTTTGTCTGATACTCCTCCAGCATAGCGGCAATGCTTGCTTCTACGTTGCTGGCATTGCTGAGATAGGAATTGTAATAATTGATCTTGCTGGTAGCCGATGCGTGCTTGGTTTCGTAACCTTCCTTTTGCTGCAGGAACGGAACCTGAACGGCAATCAAAAAGATGATGCTCAGAACCAGTACTACCGCAATGACGATAATAAAGCCTGAAATTTTTATCTGCTTCTTATTATTCATTATTATATACCTCCGTCAAAAATTGAACTTCTGCTGTAAGTTCTGTTTGGTTTTCCGATGTTATCCGGCGTTTTAGTCACGCTGTGATATTACGAACCGGAAGACGCAGACGAAGCCTGCGAAGCAGTATCCGAAGCCTGCGATTCGTTGCCGTCTGAGGTTTCCTTACCGGAGGAAGCTTCTGCTGCAGCGGCAGTTTTGCCCTCTAACTTAGCTTCAAGATCAGCTTTCTCTTTTTCTGTCAGCTTCGCTGCCTTGAAGCCCTTGTCTGTAACGGACAGGGTTGTCGAAAGTGAATACAGTGACGTGGTAGCTTCTGCTGTCAGATTATCCGTCTGGGCAATATTAAGATCTTCATGTACTTCAAAGAAGCCGGCATCTTCAACCTTGCTTTTCAGTGCGGTGAAGGAATCGTAATCCTTCATAACAGATGTCAACTGAATGGTTACAGTCTCATTGATAGGTTCTTCTTCGGTATCAGTATCAGTTGTAGCTGTAGCAGCTTCCTCTTCATCCACTTGCTCTTTTTCGATGGTAAAAGAATCGGTTCGGATCGTCTTGTCGATAAAATCCTTAAAGATATGGTCAACAATGACGGACATCTTGTATTTTGTCTTGGGAAGAATTTCCAGATTCTGTTGCATGTTCTGTGTCAGTTCCGTATATTTCTTTTCTCTGTCGATCAGATCCTGCGCATAATCAAAGCGGGAGTCCTTCAGCGTATTTTCATCGTTATTCTGCTGAATGGCAAGTGCCGCCCACCACGCAACAATAGCAGCCATCCAGATCAGCGCAATCACAGCAAGAGCACCGGCAATGATATTACCCACTTTGTTGCTGCTATCCTTCGCCATAGCCGAAAGGATATTGGTTTCGCCCTGAAGCAGGTTAGCCTCGGGAATCGGCATGGTCAGAACACCGTTAAGGGTGATAAAGGAAACGGAGTCAAAGCCTCTCTGCTGGGCAGCCGGCGTTACTGTAGGCGGCTGGGACTGACCGGAGAAGATGTTCGTGATCTTTTCCATAGGAGCTGTCAGACCGACCTGACGGCAGAAAGCAGAGATATTCGGCAGCTTGGCAAGAGCGTCGCACAGAATGATCTGGTCGATGTCAAGACGCATGGTAGAGATAACCATTCTCAGGTTACGGACGATTTCACCCGCAGCATTTTCCAGCATAGACATTGTCTGTTTTCTGGTAGAAGCAGAGTTGCACTTGCTGCAGACGCCCAGACCTTCCTGACGGATCAGGTCAATAGCGCCCAGCTTGCTGATACCGAATTCCAGCATCAGCATTTCGGCAACGTCTTCCAGAACGCTGGAGAAGGACTGCTGGAAAACAGGCGCACCGTTATGCAGAACGACCAGTCTGGTAGCAGCAAAGTCCATGCTGATCAGCGCAATCGCTCTGGTAGCGGAGTTCAGGTCCGCTTTAGAAGTATAGAGCAAGCCTGCAATCGGAGGCGTAACCTTCACAATTCTCAGACCGGCAGCGGAGAAATTCGCACGGATATCCGTCAGCAAACCGGTATTCATAGCAAAGAGAGAAGCCGAAACGTCTTCTGTCTTGTTGGCCTTGCCGTACTGCTGACCGTACTCAAAGTTCAGAATCGTATATTTTTCAACCTCGGCATGAAGCACAGCCTCTGCCTCAACACGGGCATAAGTAAGCAGCAGCTTGTCCTTGGACTCAACATGATGCTTATATTCCTTCGTGATCAGGATATCTTCGTCCTCGATACACAGGAAGATATCGCCGAGATCCATGCTGACGCTCTCGGCACACCGCTTTACGAAAGCAGCAAGCTCTTCTGACTTTTCATAGGGGTGATCCTTCAGCGACTCATTCAGCTCAAAGATCTGCGGTACACTGAAGTTGGTAGGCATTGCGCCTGCCTTTCTTTTGCCGGACAATCCACCCTCGGGCTTATCGTACTCGGCAGGAGTCAGGATAAGCAGACTGCGGGTCACCTGCATTACAGTTGCTATACTTTTCATAAATACACCACACTCTTAAAAATTTTTCTGTTTTCGTTTTGCGTTCAACTAATATCACAACCATCATTTGTACGGCATTGTACAAACATACTGACAGTTATAATATCCTTTTTGTCATTTTATCACAAAAAACCATCAATTTCAATAATTATTTTTAAATTCTTTATAATTTGTGCATATAGTAAGAATTTCGGTCAGATATTTATGCAATAATACACCCTCGCTTGTTTTTCGGATTAACGACAGCGGGCCTTTCTGTCAACATACAAAAAAGGTCCGAAAATTGCTTTTCGGACCTTTTGAGGTTATGTAGTTTTACTGAACTGTTCTACGATCAATCGAAGCTCAGATCGCTCATCTTTGTTGTCAATGCGAGAGCTACAGTAGTCTTCGGCTTCTTGTCAGACTCAACATAATAAACTGTGGTCTTGCCCTTTTCATATACGAAGTCGCCACCGGTGATCTTTGCGTTCAGGCTATCGTACAGACCTGCGTACTGCAGGCAACCTGCTACTGTGCACTTCTGAGCAGCAGCTTTTCTTGCTGTGTTGCTGGAGTTAGCGTCGAGTTTAGCAAGCTCTGTAGCGTCAGGAGTAACCGTTACCTTCTTACCTGTGCCGGCGTCATTCTTGTTGATAGAGCCGGTCTTGATACCTGCATAGTAAGTGCTGAGCTCGTTGTTCAGTGTAGCTGCATCAGAATCACCTGAAGACTTGTTAGCGCTGTTGATGATACCAACAACTGCCGGAATAGCGATAGCAGCCAGGATACCGAGGATAGCGATAACAACTACGAGTTCAACGAGTGTGAAACCTTTTTTGCTCTGCTTAGCGAGCAATTTCTGCTGGAGAGTCATGATAGATTACCTCTTTCTTTAATAAAATTTTTTTCTGAACCGCCGCTCTGAAGGGAGGAGCGCCGTGTTCATTTGTTGAATATATATTAACTCTTTATTAACAAAATGTCAATAGTTTTTTTCAAATTTATGGCAATTAAAATATAAAAAGTGTCGATGCTTTTTTGTGCAGTTTTACCCGCTTTTTCTTTGTTTTTAGCCGCTAAACCCACCCTTTTGTAAACTTTGCTCTTATTCTTTTGATAATTTTGTACCTTTTGCCGAACCGCAATTATGAACAACTTGTTTATTCGTTCATGTTTTGTTCATAATTTGGCGTTTTTTCTTTGTTTGTTTTCAATATTTTTTGCATTATTCCGCTGCAAATTATAGATATCATTTGTTCGCCGTTAAAATTTCTTCAAGATTTGTTCATAAGTTTCTTCTCCTGCACCGCCGATCGTACAGAGATCTTTGCGGTAAAGTCAAAAAAATACGCCGCAGGCGGCAAACCTGCGGCGCTGTGAGTTCTTGTCATCAGGAAGTAATGAAATCTCCCAATTGTGTTTTGGCAGTTACAACGGTATTCGTTTTATCCTTTACCGCAATCGTACCCGAACTGGTATATCCGTACGTCATGTGTCCTGCCACAAGCTGTGACTTGATCTTGTCCAGACCGGCATATTCGCAGGCATTCAGCACAGTTGCGTGGTCAGCCGCCAGCTTTCTGGCAGCCACGCCCGATTTCGGTGCGGGAAGATTGTTTTGTGTAGAGCCGCACGGATCTGCGGAATTGATCAGTCCGGTCATCACTCCGGCATGATACTGCTTGCAGGCGTCGTTCAGCATAGCAGCATCCTGTTCTGTCGCCGTGTCGCTTGCCGAGTTGACAATACCGATAATCGCCGGTATCGCAATCGCAGCTAAAATGCCCAGTATGGCAATGACTACAACCAGCTCTACCAGCGTAAAGCCTTTTTTACTTCTGCGTTTTGCTGCTACGTTTAACTTTACCATCTTCATTACCTCCCGTCATCGTCCGGTCACAAATGCATTTTCTCTTATTAATCATTTTACTTATAATTCATTTTTTGTCAATAGTTTATTAACAATTTTGTTACTATGTTCATTTTTAGCCGTTCCGGAATCACCGAAAATATCATTAGTATACATATTCTTTTCCAAAGAATTCCAACATTAACTTTATTTATTCAAAAAGGCAGCAAAAAAAGACACATTTCCGGCAGTCTACTCTCCGAAAATGTGTCTTATGTTTTGCACTGTCCGCACAGCCTTTTCTGCACGGCTCATACCTTGCTTACGCACGATTCACGCACTCGCCTGCACACAGCTAATGTATTATTCATACAATGCCACGCACCGTTCATGTATAACTCACGCTTTGCTTACGCACGATTCACGCACTCACCTGAACACAGCTAATGTATTATTCATGCAATGCCACGCACCGTTCATGTATAACTCACGCTTTGCCTGCGCACGATCCACACACTCGCCTGCACACAGCTAATGTATTATTCACGCAATGCCACGCACCGTTCATGTATAACTCACGCTTTGCCTGCACACGATCCATACACTCGCCTGCACGCTACTCATGCACTTGCCTGCACACCAATCATGCTCCGCTTTGTCACGACAGTATCGCTTCTGTCAACTCCGCCAATGCTGAAAAGCTTACGCATAAAGCGGGAACTTTTCGCAGATTTCATTAACGCCCTGGCGAATGGCTTCTGCGCTGCCCTCAAAGTCATTGAGTGCCAGCGTGATATACTCGGCGATCTTGTCCATTTCTTCCACGCCGAAGCCTCTTGTGGTAACGGCAGGTGTACCCAGACGAACGCCGCTGGTAACAAAGGGACTTCTCTGCTCGTTGGGAACGGTATTTTTGTTAGCGGTGATCTGAACCTCGTCCAGACGGCGCTCCAGCTCCTTGCCGGTAACCTCGCTTTCCGTCAGGTCAAGCAGCATAACGTGATTATCCGTACCGCCGGAAACCAGCTTATTGCCTCTCTTCAGCAAACCGTCAGCCAGCGCCTGAGCGTTTTTGACGATGTTTTCACCGTAGGTCTTGAACTCCGGCTTCAGCGCTTCGCCCAGACAAACAGCCTTTGCGGCGATGACGTGCATCAGAGGACCGCCCTGTGTGCCGGGGAAAACAGCCTTGTTAATATCCTTTGCATATTCCTCAGAGCAAAGGATCATACCGCCTCTGGGACCTCTGAGGGTTTTATGAGTGGTAGTGGTAACAAAGTGAGCATAAGGAACCGGGTTGGGGTGAACGCCTGCTGCCACCAAACCGGCAATATGCGCCATATCTACCATCAGATAAGCGCCGCAGGCGTCTGCAATTTCACGGAAGCGCTTGAAATCAATGATTCTCGGATAAGCAGAAGCGCCGCAAACGATCATTTTCGGCTTGTGCTGCATTGCCAGTTCATACACCTTATCATAATCTATTCTGTGGGTAACCGGATCCACACCATAAGAAACGAAGTTAAAATACTTACCGGAAATATTGACAGGAGAACCATGTGTCAGGTGACCGCCCTCAGAAAGCGTCATACCCATCACGGTATCTCCGGGCTGCAGCATAGCAAAATACACGGCTGTATTGGCCTGTGCGCCGGAATGGGGCTGAACATTGGCAAACTCTGCGCCAAACAACTCGCAGGCTCTTTTTCTGGCGATATCCTCTACCACGTCAACATACTGACATCCGCCGTAATATCTTTTTCCGGGATAGCCCTCGGCATACTTATTGGTCAGAACAGAACCCATGGCAGCCATCACAGCAGGAGATACAATATTTTCCGAAGCGATCAGCTCAATATTTCTCTGCTGTCTTTTCAGCTCGTCAGCCATAGCGTCCGCAACCGCCGCATCATACTGTCCGACAAAGCCTATCGTATCCATCAAATCCTTATACATCGGTACAACCTCTTCCTGTTTTAGTTTTATTGACATATTTGCAAGGCTATTATACACTATAACCTCTGCAAAATCAAGAATAACCGTCCAAAAACCTGTTTTTACGCATTTCTGAGCGCCGTCAGCGCAGAATCCTGTCCGAAAGTCATACTATCCCCATCATAAAGCTTCGGAATGATAGTAATTAAAAAAAATATATACAAAATTCAACGACTTTTTTTGGATCGGTTTTTATGGTCATTCATCGTTTTTCCCTTGACCTCATCTCCAAAATATACTATAATATGTATATAAACAAGTTTTTAACATCTTCGCTGCACAATATATTGTTCGCAATGCTGTTGTGCGGCAACCTCTCTCTTTCTTTATTATACTGAAGGAAACGCAGGGACATCGCCAGCCGATGTCCCTGCGTTTCTTATGTCTATTTCGTTTCTTTTGTTTTGAACTTCTTCCGTACCGTCTATTCTTTTGTTTCTTTGGATACTCTCTGTTGTTCTGTTTCTTTGTGTATGGCTTTTAACCGGCAGTTCAGCATTTACACTATTCTCAAATAAATAACGGACAGCTTTACTATGAAGCAATGAAAGTCAGTGGGTAAAGTCCCCGGCTCCCAAAGAAAAAGAAGTTTGATCAATGATGCGAAACTACCGGGCACCTAAACGGAAGCTGCAGCCTTTGAAAAGGCTGACAAATCTTTTCGTTAAGGTTTTCTTTTAGATGATAACCGTATTACAGCAGATTTTTAGAAATCTTCACCGGTCTTGTCAGGCTTCTCTTCAGGAAATAAACAGCGCCCACCGCCAGAACAACCGCAACGCCGATGATATACTCCGGCAGGAGCGTCATCAGATAAGACGGATCCGAAAGACCGGCGTTTGTAATGTCCACCGACTCAGACACAGCGATACCGCCGCCCTCTCTTTCGATCAGAATCGCTGTTTCCAGCACCATAGCGGCATATTCCGAAAGCAAAAAGATCACCACAGACATTGCCGCACAGATAATACCGCTTTTTTTATTGGCTCTTCTGCCTGTGACAACAAAGCCGCAGTATGCCAGCACAGCGATAAACACGCTCCATACGCCCTTCAGCGGAAACAGTTGGTAGCACAAAATATTCAGCAGTGCGCCCAGCATACCGCCGAACAGCGCACCAAGCAGACCGGCGGGCATATTCTGCCGCTTTTTCTCAAAAAGATCACGGCGTTTTTCGTGGCGGCGGCGCATTCTCGTCACGCAGGAATCGCACACAGGCATAATCTCCTGCCCAACAACATAAACGCCTGTTTTTCTCTGTCGGGCGCATATACGGCACAGCGGCACCAGCTTATCGCTCTTGCACAGCTCTGTGATAAAATGCACCAGCGCCTTTAATTCTTCCTTATCTATTTCGGAATCAACGGTTTTTTTCAGCTCGATACCGATATATCTTTTCCGGAAATACACCTTCGGCACCGCTTCCTTTCGCTCCGACTGAAACTCCCTGAGCAATTGCCGCAGTTCCTGCGGCTCGCAGTTGCTGGGAGCGCATTCCAGACGAACAAGATAACGGCTCTCGTGTTTTGCAAACTCTATCCGGTTGTGAAAGCCCTCAAAGGTATTGAAGGCTGTTTTCGCCTTTTCGTTGTAGCGATATCCCATTGTAATAACAAATTCCTGAAATTCGCTTTCCGTCAATTTTTTCACCGCCTATCTGCCGTATATCCGCCGCACCGTCAGGCAAGCCTTACCGCACGGTTTTTCATTTTATTCTCGTTGACAAACTGCACCACGCACAGCGCCGCTCCCGCCAAAAAAGAGATGAAGCCAAAAATATTATTGAACAGCACTGCGCCTGCGTTCAACGATATATAGTCAGGAATCCACCTGAACGCCTCGCTGAAGCTGATGTCAATGCCTGAATTTTTCAAGGACTGAAACACATCGACGCCGATGGCAAAGTACATTCCTGCCAGCAAAAACACAAACGACACCAGCAGAGAAAGCACCAGACTTTTTTTACTGATTTTTTTACCCAGCTTTTTATAGGCAAAATAGCCTGCCAGCGCTGACAAAGCGCCTGCAACGAACACAATTTTACCCATCAGCGAAAACAGAACCCACAAAACAGCGCCTGCCAAACCGCCGAGAACGGCGCCGATCACCCCGAGCGGTATATTTTCATGAGCAGCAGCCTTTGCCGCCGTTTCACCTGCTATCTGCCGCTGAGCGCCCGAAAAGCATTCCTCGCAAAGAACCGAAACCTTGTTTTCAAGCGCAAAGATATTCAGCTCTGCCGGTCTGCCGCAGGCGCTGCAAACAGGCACGGCACTGTACTGCCGTATGTAGTACATACAAAGCTCCACCGCTTCCCGTGTTCCCTCTGACACCTTCATCACAAGCTCCCTGGATCGGCAGCAGATGTAGATTTCTCTTCCGTCATAAAAAGCAGACTTGACGGTTTTTTGATGCTCGTCCGCATAACGGCGCATTGCCGCATTGAGGTTTTGTGCATCTTCCTCACTGTGAACCGCACAAGGCACGCTGACAGTATACATATTTCCGTTCACATCTATTTTTACCGTAAAGCAAAAGCCATCTATTTTCCGGAATGCCGTTCCGGTTAAATTATCCATTCCAAAGCCGATAGACTGAAACTGCATCGGATAATTCGCCATATATGTAGCCCTCCCAAAAGTCGTTTCATGTTTCCGTATTTTCCCATCATCTTCTGACAAGTAATAGTATCATTTTATCATAGACTGCCGTTTTTTTCAATACAGAGTACCGGTACAAAAGCATATTCCGGAAAATTTGTTATTTAATGACAAATTTTCTCAAAAAAGTGCACCAAACCCCGACACTACAAGAATGTCGGGGTTTTATGATCAGTTTTAACTCGGAGCAAAGCCCGATGTAAGCTCGCTTAACATCGGCTGCATTGATCCAACCTCACCGCAGGAGCTTTAGCTCCTCGGGGTTTCAGTGGGGGATTATAACCCCCACTGAAAGTCCGAATGGCACCCGCCTAAGAGGCGGGTGCCATCGGTGATTGGTTATAAAGTAAAGTCAGCCGGAATTACTTAACCTTCCAAAGCTCAGTAGCATACTGGAGGATTGTTCTGTCGGAGGAGAACTGACCGGAGTTAGCGGTATTCATCAGGCACTTTCTTGCGAAAGCTCTTCTGTCCTGATAATCGCTGTTCACCTTGATCTTTGTCTCGATGTACTCAGGCAGATCTCTGAGAATGAAGTAGTGGTCAGCCTGATGCCATGAAGCACCCTCCAGCAGAGAATCGTGCAGTTCCTTAAAGGAACCTTCGCCTGTTTTACCGCCGTCAGAGAAGCGTCCGTCGATGAGGGTGTCGATAACTCTCTTCATCTCGTCGTTAGCCTCATACAGCTTCTTGGGATCATAGGTATCCTTGATCTCGTTGATTTCTTCAACTCTTGCGCCGAAGATATACTCGTTTTCAATACCGGCCTGCTCAGCGATCTCGATATTAGCGCCGTCCCATGTACCGATTGTTACAGCGCCGTTGATCATGAACTTCATGTTGCTGGTACCGGAAGCCTCCGTACCTGCAGTTGAGATCTGCTCATGGATATCGGCAGCAGGAATAATCTTCTCCGCATAAGAAACGTTGTAGTTGGAAACGAATACAACCTTCATCTTCTGGTTAACGTCAGGATCATTGTTGATGAGGTTAGCAATCTCGTTGATATACTTGATAATTGCCTTTGCTCTTGCATAGCCGGGAGCAGCCTTAGCGCCGAAGATAAAGGCTGTGGGGGTGAAGTTCGGCAGTTTGCCTTCCTTCAGGCGGAAGTAGATCGCCATAATGGAGAACGCATTCATCAACTGTCTCTTATACTCATGCAGACGCTTAACCTGAATGTCAAACATAAAGTCAGGATTGATCCAAACGCCGTCATGCTTCTGAATGAACTCGGAGAGCTCCTTCTTCTTCTGATATTTAATACCGTTGAACTTATCAACTGTTTCGTCGTTGATCTTGCTTTCCAGACGCTTGAGCTCATCGAGATTTCTGATCCACTTCTTACCGATGAGGTCTGTAATGAACTCAGACAGCTCGGGGTTGCAAAGACCCAGCCAGCGGCGCTGTGTTACGCCGTTTGTCTTGTTCTGGAAGCGCTCCGGATAGATCTCATACCACTCTTTGAGGGTATCGTCCTTGAGGATCTGTGTATGGATAGCGGCAACGCCGTTTACATAGCTGGAGCAATAGGTTGCCATACGAGCCATGTGTACTCTTTCGCCGTCAATAATCACCATGTTGTCCATCTTGGTCTTGGGTGTTTCGCCCTTCTTCACCTTACCGATGGGCTTGTCATAGCCTCTTTCCTTCAGCTCTGCTACCAGACGGTCATTGATCTTGACGATGATCTCATAAACATCGGGAATAATGCTCTTCATCAGGTCAATGCTCCATTTTTCAAGAGCCTCCTGCATAACGGTGTGGTTGGTGTAAGCAAATGTCTGACGAGCAACACCCAGCGCCCAGTCAAAGTCACAGCCCTCGTTGGTAAGCAGTCTTACCAGTTCGGGGATCGAGATGGTGGGGTGAGTATCGTTAAGCTGGATCACGGTTTCGTTGGCAAACTGTGAGAAGTCTGTGCCGTGTCTTGCCTTATATCTCTTCAGGATATCCTGCAGTGAAGCAGAAGAGAAGAAATACTGCTGCTTGAGTCTGAGCACCTTGCCCTCGTAGCTGTTGTCGTTGGGATAGAGTACCTTGGAGATATTCTCTGCGGCATTCTTCTCTTTAACGGCAGCGTCATACTGACAAGCGTTGAATTCCAGGAAGTTGAAGTCAGAAACAGCCTCTGCTTCCCACAGACGCAGGGTATTGATATTATCTGTACCATAGCCGATGATCGCCATGTCATAAGGAACAGCCTTCACTGTCTGATCTGCGAACTTAACCTCAACGGTATCCTCCGGTCTTTTGATGCACCACGGATCGCCAAAGCGCTGCCAGTCGTCAGCCACTTCTACCTGAAAGCCGTCACGAATCTCCTGCTTAAACAGACCGTACTTATAGCGGATGCCATAGCCGTCCAGCGGAACGTCATGCGTTGCGGCAGAATCAAGGAAGCAGGCTGCCAGTCTGCCCAGACCGCCGTTGCCCAGCGCTGCGTCGTCGATTTCTTCAAAGACGTTGATATCAACGTTCTTTTCAGCGAGGAGCTTTTTGGTATGCTCCAGCACGCCCATTGCATACAGGTTGTTGTACATCATGCGGCCCATGAGGAACTCTGCCGACAGATAGTATGCACGGCGGTGTTCGGCATGGTTCTTTTTGCTGTCTGCCCATCTCTCAGAGATAGACCCCATCATAGCCTTACCGAGTGCTTCATGCAGTTCTGCAGGGGAAAGCTCGCTGAGTTCTTTGCAGTAGTCATTCTTTGCTGTAAGCACCAGGTTGTCGATAATGGCATTTTTCTTCATCTTCTTGTCATCCTCCAGCCTTCTGTATATTTTAGCTAAATTATAGAGCTTTTTCGAGATCTTTGGTGTGATGGCGCCGGCCTTCATTCTCCAAGTCCAGTTATTGCCCAGAGTAGAAGGTTCATTCATTCTTGCTTCTCCGCCCAGACCGAGAATATCCTGCATCTGAACGATAGCATAATCACTGACGCTGGCATAAGCGGTGCGGATAAAGCCCCAGTTATAGCCCTCCGTCTTATTCAGGTTGCAATACTGAGCGGCAAAATCGAAATCTTTTTTCTTGATCGTTTTCAGCCAGCCCATAATGGTATCATTATCATGCGTACCGGTATAGCAAACGCTGTTGCGAGTATAGTTATGCGGCAGATAGTCGCTGTTGGAGTGGGAGTCAAACGCAAACTCCAGAATCTTCATGCCCGGATAGCCGGATTCTTCCAGCAGCTTTTTAACGCCGGGGGTCATCAGTCCGAGGTCTTCTGCGATAATCGGCACGTCGCCCAGGCGCTGCTTCATTCTCTTGAAGAACTTCATCTTCGGGCCGTCAAGCCACTTGCCGTTAACAGCATTTTCTGCTCCGTAGGGAATAGAATAGAACTGATCAAAGGCTCTGAAGTGGTCGATTCTGGTAATGTCAAACATTTTGGAAGCGCATTCAATTCTTCTGATCCACCAGTCAAAGCCTGTTTCCTCCAGATAGATCCAGTCATACAGGGGGTTGCCCCAAAGCTGACCTGTTTCGGAGAAATAATCAGGCGGACATCCTGCCACGCAAACAGGCTTCAGTTCGTTGTCCAGCCAGAACACCTCGGGATTCGCCCAGGTATCGGCGCTGTCCATCGCTACATAAATCGGCATATCACCAAACAGCAGAATGCCGTTGTCATTGGCATACTGTTTCAGTTCTCTCCACTGCTTGAAGAAAAGGAACTGAACGAATTTCCAGAACATCACGTCCTCATTCAGATAGTTGAGGTAGTGATTGATGGTATCGGGATTTCTGTACTTGATCAGATGATCGGGCCATTCTGTCCAGGGCTTGTCCTCGAACAGCTTTTTCACTGCCATATACAGGGCATAGTCTGTCAGCCAGCGATCTTCGTCACGCATAAAGTCCCAGTATTCCTGCTGATCTCTTGATTTGAAATTTTCATAAGCCTTACGCAGAACCTTAAAGCGTTCGTTGTAGATCTTCTCGTAGTCAACATACTGTTCGTTGCTGCCCCAGTCGATCGCACGAAGCTCCTCTTTAGAGAGAAGTTCCTCATCACAGAGCTTATCCAGGTCGATAAGGTAGGGATTTCCGGCATAAGTCGAGAAAGACTGATAAGGGGAATCGCCATAGCTTGTAGGACCCACAGGCAAAAGCTGCCAATATTTCTGACCCGAAGCCTTCAGAAAGTCAACGAAGTCATACGCCGCCTGACCCATGGTACCAATGCCATAGTTGGACGGCAGTGCGGTAATGGGCATCAGAATGCCCGCACTTCTTGCCATTTTGCAAATCATCTCCAATCCGATAATACTATTTCTCCGCATCATTGCGAAAACCATAATAGCATGATTACTCATTACACATTTTAACATAATCTTTTTTCATAATCAATAGTTTTCAACAGATTTTTACAATAAATTTATGAAAATTATTTCATCATTTAGTCTATTTGTCGGTTTTCCAATGCATTCAGCGCCAATTGCAGCGCCTGATCCGAAGCAAGCTCACGGATTTCCTCACGGGTTTTTTCTTCACCCAGACAAAGAGCAAAGGCCTTCGTGTCATCTTTTGTACTGACGCCCACATATACTGTACCGACAGGTTTTTCTGCCGTCGAGCCGCCGGGGCCTGCAATACCGGAAGTAGAAACGCCGATATCACTGCCGGCAAGCCGCCTGACGCCCTTCGCCATTTCTGCGGCGCATTGCAGGCTGTATTCGCTGTACTGCCGCAGGATCTGCTCCGAAACGCCCAGCACCTGATGCTTGATCCGGTTGGAATAAGAGCAGACGCCGCATTCAAAAACAGCCGACGCCCCCGGAATATCCGTAATCTTTTTGGAGACCAGACCTCCTGTCAGACTTTCGGCGCAGGAAATCTTCATTTGTTTTTCCTTCAGAAGACATACCAGTTTCTTTGCATTTGACATACCGTTCACCGTCCTTTTCGACCGAAAACTATACTGATTATTTTATCACAAAACCACAAAAAACACAATCCCCGAAGATAAGATTGCAGGTTTTTTGAACGGGTTGACAATCTGACAGCACATAATTGAAAAGTTTTGATAAAACTATAACAAAACCCCGGCATATAACCGGACAGGATTTTTTGCGGCGGCGAACGAACGCAGGGGGGGACAGGCGCATTTGCATCAGACAGATATTCCGACCGAGCCGACAGCTAAGACAGAGAAACAACCCTTTTTCCGCCGGAAAAGAATTCGCCCCTTGTACCTGCCCCGGCAAAACAATTCTCACACACGAGGTCAACTCCTCTGTGTCCAATATTAGTATATCACTTCACTCTGTACCTGCCCCGGCAAAGCCTTTCTCACGCAAAGCCTGTCCCTTGTACCTGCCCTTAGAAAACCGATTGCTTTGTTTGTGAACCTGCAAACCTTGTCAAACGGCGAAAAGAAGCGTATAATAGGATATGATAAACATTTTTGAAGGGAGGAATTATCATGTTAAACGAACAGCCGCTGTACATGGTTCTGATCATCAACGTCATTCTCGGCATTATATGGCACATCTCCATGCTGTTCATCTGTGTAGCCAAGAACACCTCTTCTTTTTCTCCCGAAAAAAGATTGTACCGCCCCCACAAATGGGAAAAGGGCGGGAAAATATACTCCGATATCCTGAAAATCAACCGCTGGAAGGATCTGCTGCCACAGCATATCGGTAAAAACGGTTTTTCCAAAGAACATCTGGACACGGTATCCATTGAATATCTTGACAACTTTATTCTTGAAACCTGCCGTGGCGAATGGAACCATACCATGAACTGCACCTTTGCCTTTGTACTGTTTTTGCTGAACAATGCGCTCATCGCCCTGATTTTGTCCCTGCTGCTGATTCTGGGCAATCTGCCCTTCATTATCATACAGCGCTACAATCGTTTCCGTTTGCAAAAGCTGCGGACTATTCTGCTGAAAAGAAATACACAGCACCGCACCGCCAAGGAGCCTGCCGCATCGCAGAATATCGGATCATAACACCACTATTAACAAAAAGTATCGGAGAACAAGCAATTATGGACTGGTTTTTTACAGATCACATAGCCGAAACCCACCTGATCACGGGTCAGGACGCTGTACACATTACAAAATCCCTGAGAAAATCCGTCGGCGAACTGCTGACGCTTTGTGACAGCAGTCAGGTAGAGCATTTGTGTCAGATTGAGCGCATCACACCGGAAGGTGTTCTGGTGCGGGAGGTATCCGCCGAAGAATGCCTGCACGAGCCATCTGTGAGCGTAACCCTCTTTGCGGCGCTGACCAAAGGCGACAAAATGGAGAGCGTCATTCAGAAATCCGTCGAACTGGGCGTTCATGCCATTGTACCGGTTCTCAGCGCACGGTGTATTTCACGGCCGGACGCAAAAGCAGCCGAAAAAAAGCGCCTTCGCTATCAGAAAATTGCAGAACAGGCTGCCATGCAGTCAAGGCGAGCTATCATTCCTCAGGTTGCCGCTTTCACCGACCTGAAAGACGCCGCCAAGTCACTGTCTGCCTTTGACAAAGCGATTATGTTTTACGAAGGCGGCGGAGCGCCGCTTCGCTCTGTCATTCCGGAAGACTGCCGTTCCCTTGCCGTCTTCACCGGTCCCGAAGGAGGATTTGAAGAAACCGAAGTAGCGCTTCTTTCATCAGCTCAGGCAGTCACCGCCACACTGGGTCCCCGGATTCTTCGTGCCGAAACAGCGCCGCTGGCAGCGCTGGCAGCCATCATGCTGCACACCGGCAACCTCGAATAGCACCTTCACTCAACATTTTTTCCGACATCACAATGCCGCAGACACAGTTTTTTGCTGTATCTGCGGCATTACTGCTGTAAAGGCGCCGTCTGTAAAATCACAGACCCGCTTCACGCCATCATCATGGACTGTCATTTTTTGTATCAGAGTATGACCCGAAAGCGACCATGCTGTTATGTTTATTTCTCAAAAAGATCTGCTGCACAGTTACCGTGTTAATTATTTTTTTATCCGTCATCGTAGTTTGTGTTTTGGTTGTATCGTTTTCGTTCATTTTGCTGTTTTATCCGGCTCCGAAACAACCAACACCCTCACACTGACACTGTATTGTACTTTTCTTTTCTTATCTTTCCTTCACCTCAACCTTACTTACACTCATCTTTTTTACTCTATACTATTCTTACCCTAACCTACACTTACCTGTCCTGTACTATCCTTACTCTTACCTAACCTTACCTGCGTCGACGCAGAGAAAAACACCTGCCGTTCCTGCGTCTGTTTACGGAAGCAATTCCATATCATTCGCATATTCTTTACTTTTTTGACTTTTCTATACTTCACATATACCTGTTCTAACTCTGCGTTTAACTCGGAGCAAAGCCCGATGTAAGCTCGCTTAACATCGGCTGCGACGAGGCAACCTCACCGCAGGAGCTTTAGCTCCTCGGGGTTTCAGTGGGGGATTATAACCCCCACTGAAAGTCCGAATGGCACCCGCCGCCTAAGTGGCGGGGGACATCGGTGATTGGTTATACCGATCCTACTCTTACCTAACCTACACTTACCTGTCCTGTCCTATCCTTACTCTTACCTAACCTTACCTGCGTCGACGCAGAGAAAAGCACCTGCCGTTCCTGCGTCTGTTTACGGAAGCTATTCCATATCATTCGCATATTCTTTACTTTTTTGACTTTTCTATACTTCACATATACCTGTTCTGACTCTGCGTTATACCGATCCTACTCTTACCTAACCTACACTTACCTGTCCTGTACTATCCTTACTCTTACCTAACCTTACCTGCGTCGACGTAGAGGAAAACATCTGCTGTTCCTGCGTCTGTTTACGGAAGCCATTCAATATCGGTCGCATAAATTACTTCACAGGCACCGTCCCCCGTATCGTATCGTGATGTACTGGAATTCCAGTTAAAGGTGCTGTGGTTGGAAGAAACCCCGCTGACGTTTGCCAGATATCCCTTAATCCGTACATAATCTCCCCGTCTGATAAACAGCAGCTTGCACTTTACTGCATCATCGGCAGGTATAATGTGATTGTTCGAAAGATTCCAATCAATCCCTTCCTGTCCGCCGAACATGGACAGATCCTGACCGCTGTCGTACCAGTAGTTGACCCACCTGTTTGCCTGCGTCCAGTGCAGGTCGCAGGCAGTATTGTATTCCGCCAGCTTCCCCCACCCGAGCGCAATATCCTTCGGCGACAGCTTTGAGCCGATATCCCATCCAAAGTAATCTTTGGTACTCAGCACCAGACCCTCAATGTCATAGCTGTAATTGTAAAAGATCGCTATTCTGTAATCATCAATTTGCATAAATGCTGTACCGGACTCTTCCGACTGTATCGGCTCACGAATCCCTGCAATCGCCCTGCGTGTGCCTGTTTTATCCAGTATGCTCAGACCCAGCGCTACAAGCACAGACAGTAATATAACCGTTTTGGCTATTTTGGTGACGCCGTCACTTCCGGACATGGTGGATCCCCCCTTTTTTCAGCAGTTTTCAGCAACCGTCAGAAGCGCTGACAGCCGCCGCTATATCGGCTCAGACTTTTATCACACTCTTGCGATCCGCTTCTTTTCTGTCTTCTTGCGGCAGCTTACTTGTTGGACTGCCGTCTGTTTTCCGTCCGTAAGATTGCCGCTGCTGTTTCCTGCCACCCGATAACTTGTCTGACAGTGCAGTCCTTATCCTGCATTCAATCAGAATGTGTCCGGGCAGAGCGTTTCCGGAAAGTCAGGCTCATCAGGATATAAATTCTTTGCACAGATCAATCAGATCATCATAGGTTTCAAGCGCAACTGCCTTTTTCCGCAGCGCCGCCGCTCCCTTCACACCCTTGAAATACCATGCGGCGTGTTTTCTTGCCTCTCTCATGGCGATTTTTTCGCCTTTATCGTCACACATGGCTTTCACATGGCGCAGCAACACCGTCACTCTTTCCGCAGGAGATACCGGCATCGACGGTCTGTCATGTCCCAGCAGCATGGCAATTTCGCTGAAAATCCACGGATTCCCCAGTGCGCCTCTGCCGACCATCACCAAATCACAGCCCGTTTGCTCCATCATCTTTGCCGCAGATGCTGCGTCCGTAATGTCGCCGTTGCCGATCACAGGGATTTTCACGGCTTTTTTCACCTGACGGATAATGTCCCAGTCCGCAGAGGGCATATATTGCTGTTCTCTGGTTCTGCCGTGTACGGTCACCGCATCGGCGCCGGCAGCTTCGCAGATCTGCGCCACCTCTACTGCGTTGACGGAGTTTTTGTCCCAGCCCTTGCGTATCTTCACGGTAACCGGCACGTCAACAGCTTCTTTGACAGCCTGTACCAGCTTTCCGCATAATGCAGGCTCCTTCATCAGCGCCGAGCCGCAGCCGTTGTTCACGATTTTCGGGGCAGGACAGCCCATATTGATATCGATGACGTCCGGCTGATACTCCATGGCAATTCTTGCCGCCTCTGCCATCACCTCCGGTTCATTGCCGAAAAGCTGCACCGCAGCAGGTCTTTCCCGATCGGAAAGCACCAGCAGTTCTCTGGATTTGTCACTTTGATAAACAAGCCCCTTAGCGCTGACCATTTCTCCCATTACATAAGCCGCCCCAAAGCTCACGCACAATTCCCGGAACGCTTTGTCTGTCACACCTGCCATGGGCGCAAGCGCCGCAAAGCCTTTTATTTCCTGATTTCCTATTTTCATCGTTAACCACCTGTGCTTTATTACTCAAACCGGATGCTTTGAAGCATTTCTTCAAATACCGTACGGTTCTCTTTGTCCATGTCAGCCTGTGTGCAGTACAAAAAGGCAATATAACACTTATCCTTTCTGAATACCACCACACTGCCGCTCTGCAGTATGTCCTTGTCAATCGCCATAAATTCAAAATCGTAGCCGCACGCTCTCTGACCGCAGATTTCCTGTTCCGTATCTCCGAGATCACGGAATTGTTTCAGGTGCATACGCATATTTCTTTTGGCGCCGTTGGCAACCGAACGGCTGTCCGTCAGCCATGAAAGAAGCCCGCCGCCCCTTGTTTTGGAAACGGATACGATAAAATGCCGGTCACTGTGCCGCACAGCCCATCTGTCTTTGCACCGGAAATACTTCAATATTTCTTCCTCGGTCATTAACAGCATATCCTCAGGATATGCCAGTGAAATACCGTATACTGATGCGTTTTTCATCACGAATGCCTCCCATACTGTCCTTCAGCTTTTTTCACGGTTTTATCATATCATATTTTTCTTTGTTTAACAACACGTCATGTGCCTCTTTCCTTTGAATTCGATTTTTCAGAGGAAGTCACACGGAGAGCCCCCTTTACGGCGGTAAAAAGGTGGTTTTCCTCTATCTCGTCTGTCGGCTCGGTGGGTGCTTCTGCCTGCGGCAAAGACGTCCGCCGGACGCCTCTCCCCCTTTCCTGAAACCGCTGACCGGTTTCCCGTCTCGCTCCTGACTTTATTCTGACTTTATTCTGAATTTATTCTGTCTTTATCATGCCTTTTTCCTGATTTTATTCTGACTTTATTATGATTTTTTCTGTGAAAGATACACGCTCCAAAGAATCAATACGTTCCCTTTTTTCCGGTTGTAAACGTTGCTTTTCATGCAGTTTTTCACAAGACTTCATACACTTCTTTCATAAAACAGCAGACAGCAGGGCTTTCCCTGTTCTGCGCCGGAAAAGTCACGGCAGCATAACAGAACAGAACGCCGGCGCCGGATCAGAAGCTGTTTGGGGCAGAAAAAAACGCACCGCAGGCTCTGTCTTGGCAAAGCGAAGACATGAGCAGTCGGACAGAAAAGCTCCTTCACTCCGTCAAGACCCGTATCCACCAAAAAAGTATTCCGGCAGCCCCTGAACGGAACTGCCGGAATCGGTATCAGTATGGTGATGGTGTCTTTACAGAACCTTTGACAAAAATTCCTTCAGACGGGGGTTCTGCGGATTGGAGAAAAACTCGTCGGGCGTGTTTTCTTCGGCAATCACGCCGTCATAAATGAAGAATACACGGTCTGCCACTTCTCTGGCAAAGCCCATTTCATGGGTTACGATCGCCATGGTCATGCCGTTATTGGCAAGAGCCTTGATCAGTGAAAGTACCTCGCCGACCATTTCGGGGTCAAGCGCAGAGGTCGGCTCGTCAAACAGCATAACGTCGGGATTCATCGCCAGCGCACGAACGATGGCAACACGCTGTTTCTGTCCACCCGACAGACTGTCCGGATACGCTTCCGCCTTATCCGAAAGTCCAATACGCTCCAGCAGCTCGTCTGCTTTTTTTGACGCCTCTTCCTTGGTCATCTTGCCCAGCTTGACAGGCGCCAGCATAATATTTTTCCGGATCGTCATATTCGGAAACAGGTTGAACTGCTGAAACACCATGCCCATTTTTTCACGCATCTTATTGATGTCAACGCTCTTATCGGTAATATCCGCACCCTCAAAGCGGATCACGCCGGAGGTGGGAACCTCCAGCAGATTCAGCGAACGCAGAAATGTTGATTTACCGCAGCCGGAAGGTCCGATAATGGCAATGACCTCACCTTTGCTGATGGCTGTGTTGATACCACGCAGCACCTTATGATCTCCGAAGCTTTTGCAAAGGTCATGAACCTCAATCAGCACGTTTTCTTTTTGGACACCGGCGGCAACCTTTTCACGATTGTTTTCTTTCTTTTCAAGTGAGGTCTGCTGCTCTGCAGGCTGTTGGTTTTTATTTTCTTTCATTGTTCTTCAGTCTCCTCTCAAGAATCGTGACAATGCGTGTGAGAATAATAACGATGATGAGATATACAATCGCCACGGCAATCAGCGGCAGGAAAGCATCGAAGGTCTGCGAACGGATAATGTCGCCGCCCATGGTCAGATCCTGCAGTGCGATATATCCGCAGATAGCGGTTTCCTTCAGCAGGCTGATAAACTCATTCAGCAGCGCCGGCAGCATATTCTTGAACGCCTGCGGCATGATGATGCTCGACATCGTCTGCTTATAGCTCAGACCAAGACACCGCCCTGCTTCAAACTGTCCTTTGTCTACCGCATTGATGCCCGAACGAATGACCTCTGCCACGTATGCCGCCGAGTTCAGTCCGAAAGCCACTACCGCTACTACCACCTTGCTGACGTCTACCGAATTGAAAATACCGTAATAAATAATCAGCAACTGCAGCACAGCCGGCGTACCACGGATAATTGTCAGGTACAGCTTGCAGATAAAGTTCAGAATCTTCAGCTTGCCGTTCTGGTCGTGAACGGTGCGTACAACGGCTATCAGCGTACCCAAGAACAAGCCGACGATCAGTGACAATACGGTAATCAGCAAGGTTGTGCCAAGTCCGTCTGCCAGATAGCGCCATCTGTCTTCATCTATAAAGTTCTGCTTCAGCTTTTCGCCAAAGGAAAGTCCTTTGCTGTCTGCGTCGTTGTTATAGATGATAATGACCTGCTTTGAGGTGGTATAGCTGTCGGAAAAGTCGATGTTCTTTTTTCTGTCCTCTGTCACCGTCATACCGGCTGCGCCTACGTCTGCCTTGCCTGCATTGACGGACGCTATGATGGAATCGAACTTCATGTTTTCGATCTTCAGCTCATATCCCAGCTCGTCACAGATTGCCTGCATGATATCGGCATCAATGCCCACAATCTTTCCGTTGCTCACATATTCATAGGGCGGGAACTCCGCATTGGTAGCCACTACCAGTGTACCGCTGCGCTTGATATCCTTCTTTTCATACGGACTTTTGCCGATGGATTCATCTGTACCGATATAGTTGTCAATGATTTTCTGCAGCGTGCCGTTTTCCTTCAGCTTTTTCAGCGTCTGATTGATCTTGTTCAGCAGCTCTTTGTTGCCTTTTTTGACGCACAGGGCATAATCCTCTACCGTAAACTCTTCTTCAAGGATCTTGATATCGGTGTTCACCGCCGCAAAGGCTTTGGCAGGCTGTTCGTCCAGTATGACGCAGTCGATCTTCTTCTGTTTGAGCGCCTGAATCGCATCGGCTGCCTTATTGTAACGCTCAACCTTTGCAGTGCCTTCGTCTTCATAATCGGTAGCGTAAATGTCGCCGGTAGTACCAAGCTGTACGCCGATTCTCTTGCCGGTCAGGTCATCGACGCCTGTGATCTCATCACTCTTTTCATCACAAACGATAATCACCTGTTTGGAAGTGGTGTAGCTGTCTGAAAAGTCGATATTTTTCAGTCTGTCCTCTGTCACGGTCATACCGGCAGCGCCGATATCCGCCTTGCCGGCATTGACAGAAGCTATGATGGAGTCAAATTTCATATTTTCGATTTTCAGCTCCATGCCCAGCTCGTCACAGATTGCCTGCATGATGTCCATGTCAATGCCGACGATCTGCTTTTCACTGACGTACTCATAAGGCGGAAATTCCGCATTCGTAGCCACTACCAGTGTGCCGCTGCGCTTGACGTCTTTTTTCTGATACGGCATCGTACCCTTTTCTTCGTCCGTGCCGATATAATTCGTAATGATGCGGCTGATAGTGCCGTCATTCTTCAGCTTTTTCAGCGCTGTATTCACTTTGTTCAGCAGGTCCTTGTTGCCCTTTTTGACGCAAAGTGCATAGTCCTCCTGGGTGAACTCTTTGTCAAATATTCTGATATCATCGTTGCGGCTGACAAATTCCTTCGCCGGCTGCTCGTCCAGAATCACACAGTCCAGCTTCTTCTGCTTCAGCGCCTGAATGGCGTCTGCCGCCTTGTTGTAGCGTTCTACCTTGGCTGTACCGTCGTCCTCGAAATCTGTGGCATAAATGTCGCCGGTAGTACCGAGCTGTACGCCGATTCTCTTGTCCTTGAAGTCATATTCATCGGCTGCCGGTTCCTCTTCCGGTTCCTCTTCCGGTTCCTCTTCCGGTTCCTCGGCAGAGGATTCCTCTGCATACAGCATGATGATCTGTCTGGACTTTGTATATACCGAAGAAAAGTCCACTCTGCTCTTGTTGGCTTCCGTAACCGGATATCCTCCTGCGCCGACGGCTGCCATGTCTGCCGAACCGTATCTGACGTTATCCACCAGTTCGTCTGACGACACCGTCTGCAGCTTCAGCTCATACCCCAGCTCATCGCAGACCGCCTGTAAAACGTCTATATCCACACCTGTGATCCGGCTGCCCTCCGTATAGGCATAGGGCTTCGTATCCGTAGACACCGCTACCGTCAGTTCTCCGCTGCGCTTGACGTCCTTTTTGACCTGATAGGGACTTCTGCCCTTTTGCTCGTCCGGACCAATATAGTTCTGTACAATCTTGTCAATTGTCTTGTTGTCCAGCAGCTTTTTCAGCGCCTTGTTGACTTTGTCCCGAAGCTCTTTGTTGCCTTTTTGGAACGCAAACGCATAGCTTTCTTCCGAAAACGCCTTTTCGTATGCTTTCAGATTCGGGTTGCTCTTTGCCACTGCATTGGCTGAGGCTTCGTCCAGCATCAGGCAGTCTACCTTTTTTTCCGCCAGCGCTTTGGCTGCGTCGGAAAGCGCATAGTATCGTTCCACTCCGGAGCGTGACGCCTCTTCATAAACCGTCATTTTCCGCTCGGCTGTGGTGCCCGTCTGAACACCCACGGTCTTTCCGTTAAGGTCGTATTCTTCAATCTGTTCGCTTTGCTTCGTATCCTGCTCTCCTTCAGCGTGCGCTGCCGGAATATGCAGCAGAATCGTGAAGCATAACGCTGTCAGAACCAACGCCATAAATGCGGCTGTTGTTCTTCTCAGTCTGTTTGCTTTCATCATCGTTCTGTCCTCCAATAAAAACAAGATACTTCAAACTATAGCATATTTCTCAATATTTTACAATACAACCGACAAGATTTATACTATTCTGACAGGTTGCGGCCATAAAATTTGTATGGTTTTTTACCTGTCTCCACTTCGTAAGAATCTTCCGCTCCGCCTTGTTTACTTTTTGTATTTATTATTTATATTATACAGAATGTATATCATAAGATTATAAAAACTTTATTCAGAAAAACATAGGTCTTTCGTGATGGTATTTGTTTGTCTTTGGTGATATAATCATTTATTAAACAAGGAGCAAAGCTCCAACAAGCTCGCTTGATTGGAGCGAGCGACGCCGTCAACAAACGTCGGGAGCTTTAGCTCCTGCGGACGTCGGTGGGGGATTTTTACCCACCACCGACGGACGTATGGTACCCGCCGCCTTAGAGGGTGCGGGTGTCCAGTGGACACCTCTGCGAAGCAGAAGCACCGGCGGAGTGCCTCCGTTGTCGATTTCGTTTTTGAAGCATATTAAGCGACTATGTATAGATCGTTACCGGAACATATTCGTCCGGTGCGGTCACGCACCCGGCAGGCGAGACCCGGGGAACATTGACGTTTGTTATAACAGAAAGGCAGGTAAACAATATGTCTGACAATCAACAACAACCATGGTATCTCGATCTGAAACCGAAATCTGATCCTCCGGCAAAAAAATCTCCGAAACCCGATTTCAAATCATCTCTTATGCTGATGCTCATCGGGCTTGCTGCCGTACTGGTTTTTTCGATGCCGATTATTATTTCTTCCGTCAATTATCTGCAGCAAAAGCATTTTGTTGAAAACGGTGTTCCTGTTGACGCTGTTATTCTCAGCATCCGCTCGGAAAGTCACTCCGGAATGATTCGCAAACATGGCTCCTCCCATTCCTCCCGGCTTTATTATGCTGATGTTGAATATACCTACAACGGCACAACATACAAACCGGGAGAATATAAGGTAACGAACAAAGAACATGTCTTGGATACCATTACCCTTTATATTGATCCCCAGCATCCTGAAGACTGCCGCACCCAACCCAGCAAGGGTGAGTACATCTGGGGTAATATCTTTTTTATCCCACCCATTCTGCTTGGTTTGTTTCTTGCGGGCGGCGGGCTCTACTATATGCTCAAAGCAAAAAAGCGCAAGGACGATTCCCTGCACTGATTTTACATTATTTCTCTATGTCAGGGCTTTGCCCCGAACCCCATCAGGGGGCTCCTCGCCCCCTGAACCCCTCGGCAGGGAACAAATTCCCTGCACCCGGGTCTGAGGAGGTGCAGCCTGACGATTATCATTGGTATGCCACCTGTGCTATCTCTGGTATGTAGGAGTGCAGCAGCAGGCGGAACTGATCCGGCAGTTCATAATTTCTAAGTTGATTTTACTGAAATGAAAACCGTTATTTTTGGGTGTTCCTGCTTTTGATCCTGTTCCAATAGTCACGGTAGGCTTGCTCCGTTTTATTACTGCCCGGCTCATAATAGATCGTGCCGGCTAACTGATCCGGCAGATACTGCTGTTCTATCCAGTGATCGTTATAGTCGTGGGGATATAAATAAAACTGTCCCTTCACCTTGACGTCATCACCGTCATAATGCTTATTCTGGAGCTGTCTCGGGAAACCGCCCCCCTTGCCTGCCTTGATATCTGCCATCGCCTTATCAAAGGCAAGATAGGCTGAATTGGATTTTGGCGACAAGGCTACCAGAATCACCGCGTCTGCCAGCGGTATTCTTGCCTCCGGCAGTCCTACCATCATCGCAGCGTCTACCGCCGCTTTGACAATCGGTATAATCTGCGGATTTGCCAATCCGACGTCTTCACACGCACATACCATCAGTCTGCGGCACGCCGACGGCAAATCATCTGCCGCTAATATCCTCGCCAAATAGTGAACCGCTGCATCCGGGTCGGAGCCCCGCATGGATTTTTGAAACGCCGAAAGCAAATCATAGTGTTCGTCACCCTCACGGTCATATTTTACGGCGCTTTTCTGCGTTAGCGCCGCTACCGTTTCTTCACTGACTGTCCTTCTGTTTTCTGTCAAAGGTGTTGACAGTACCGATAACTCCACCGCATTGATCGCTTTTCGCACGTCACCGCCGCAGGCATAGGCGATATGCTCTATGGCTGCGTCTGAAAAAAACAGTTCTTCTCCGCTCTCTTCCTCCAGAAATTTCACTGCCCGTCTAACCGCCTGCTCTGCATCGTCTTTTTCCAGCGCCTTGAATTCAAATACGGTGGAACGGCTGAGAATGGCACTGTAAACATAAAAATACGGATTCTCGGTGGTAGAAGCAATCAGTGTGATGCTGCCGTTTTCGATAAACTCCAGCAGCGTCTGCTGCTGTTTTTTATTGAAATACTGTATCTCGTCCAGATACAGCAATATGCCGTTGATACCGCTAAAGCCCGACAACTCGTCTACAATACTGCGAATATCGGCGGTTGTAGCGGTTGTTCCGTTCAGCTTCCTCAGCGTACGGTTCGTCTGCTTGGCTATAATCGTGGCAAGCGTGGTTTTTCCGACACCCGACGGCCCGTAAAATACCATGTTCGGGATATTCCCCGACTCAATAATGGTACGCAGGGGCTTGCCTTTATCCAACAAATGGTGCTGTCCTGCTATATCATCAATCGTTTTTGGTCTGAGTCTGTCTGCCAATGGCGTATTCATGCTATCACCGTTTTCTGTAATAATTGATTCTATGATAGCAAATAATATGGTTATAATCAAGAGTCACGCCTTCGGTTTTTTTGCTGCCGACTCCTGCTTTCTGTTTTGCTTGCTTCTTTAACAGTCAGGCAAGACAATTCCTCCTGAGATATTTTCAAGCCCGGATTTACTGCGATGTATTGAAAAAGTACGCAATCCACAGATAAAAAGGTTTGTTTCTGAGCGAAATACCTGACGGATTCTGCAACAGACGCATTCCACGGAGAGATAGGTTTGTTGCACAGCCGAATACTTGACAGAATCTGCAACAGACGCATTTCACGGAAAGATAGGTTCGGCGTCAGACATGATCCCTCTCTTATTCAGCATTTATGCTTCTTTGATGGCATAATTTTACCCCGTATTCTAGTCGAATACGGGGTTTTCCTACAGACCGAAGACCTCCCGTCCGGAGGGGTCTGTCTGATATGTTTTTTGTTTTGCCGATCTTATCAGAGCCGGAACGCTGTATTGAGTGAGTTGCTGACAGAATTTGCCGTACACCATACGCATACGGTACAAGAGAAAAATCCTACACCTGCCAGAACGGTACCTATAATAGACAACACCAGTCCTGCTGTTCCGATTCCGTTCGGAATGCCTGCTGCAATTGACTTGTTTCTTCCCACAGCGGCACAGACAACTCCTACAATGCCGCATACCAGAGCAACCATATTGATCATGTAAAACCACGCAAATACTGTTGCCACTATTCCCAATACCAGACCTGCAATCGAAAGTCCTTTACCATCATTTTGCATCATTTTCACCTCCGTTTTCTATTGACATCAAAAGGGAAACCGTTCGTGGAGTATCTCAATGATTTTTCCTCTGCAATATCAGTTTGCCGGGATCATATCGTTGAGATTGAAAAAGCAGCAATACAGTCATAAAACAAGATATAAATGATACGGCTTCCCTTTTGAATGTCCGCAAGAAAAAATGCAAGCATTCATTTGAATACTTCTTTATTAGTATAGCATTCATTTGAATGCTTGTCAAGGTATTTGTTGCAATACATGATAAAATTTGAAAACAACAGCGAGGGAGATGTTATTGTGTATTACTACAAACGCTTGCGAGATTTACGGGAAGATCATGATTTATTGCAAAAACAGATTGCCGATGTGCTGCATATTACCCGGGAGCAGTATCAGCTTTATGAAAGCGGCAAAAGAGAAATTAAGGTACATCAATTGCTTCAGCTGGCAGATTACTATCAGGTATCTGTCGATTATCTGCTGGAACGAACAGATAATCCTGAGATAAATCAATCAACGTCATCAAACCAACTGCTGAAGTGATGGATTCCACAATCTGTATCATAGGTAATCATAAGTTTCTCTCTTAAAAGGGCTTTGAATGATTATCATAGCATTAAGCGCCATCAGCCTGTCAACAAACATAATAATATGATAAATAGTAAGCTTTTTTAATCAAAAACAATTTTTTCGTACCGTATGACAGTTTTATTGAAAGCTTCTGATAAAGCGCTTTTTCTACCCACAGTAAAACCGGGGATTTAGTCAAGCGAAAACGCCCTGCAAAAAAACGGCTGCCGGATTATCATTCCGACAGCCGTTTTTCACATATCATCCCACGAGCCCACCCTGGTTTGTCGTTAATACGTGGTAGTAACCGTGAACGATAACAATACGTTTGTGCCGTGTTGGAGCTTAACGATCATTATGAGGAGTCGAACCCCGCTTTGCTCAAAAGCTGCCGCAGAATGCGGACTCATTCTCAGCCGCAGAGATGTATTCACCCGACAAACTTAACCTATGTGTAGTTGTATGACGTGCCGCTCTTGCATCGAAGAACGGAATATCGCCTGTCATATCACCGCCGCAACGATGATGTATTTGGTTTCGTCCGGCAAAAAGAAATGCCCTGCTCACAACGAACAGCACCTCTCCCTTATTTTGCGGTCTGCCGTCCGGAATGTGCGTTGTGCTGCATAACACGGCTTGTTATTCTCCCGCACAAACGAGGTACCCCCTCATGGTAAAGAACCGTGAAAGCAGCGTGTGCTTTTCTCATCCGCCAAAACATTTCAACCAGCAAAGCGAAATCGCTTACAGGAGTTCAGTCGTCCAGTTCAGCGCCTGAATTCGGTTATCTGTTTCCCGAAGCTGACGACACATCTCGTCCAGCTTTTTTTGCAGAAAACGCACGTTGACAGTGCTGAGTATTTTTATCTCACTGGCAGAATAGCGTCTTGCAGCTCCTGACGCTGACGACACAAGATCACGATAAGCACGGATTCTGACATTCAGCGTATCACGGTACGCAATCAATTCAGTAAGGCTTTGTCCATTGTGTATCGTCAGGCAATTCGTTTTATTGATATGCGCCATCAGCTCCTGCAAACGGTCTATGCTTTCGTCCAACTCAACAAGCAGCTCGTCAGGATCCTCAGCCGGTTCCTCACCCTCCTGCACCAGTGCGTTATTCTGCAGCCGTTGGCTGAGCTGTTGTATTCTTTTGTTCAGGTCTGCTCTTTCCTGCAGCGCTTCCGCTAATTTCATATAACGTTCCCTCCGAATTCAAGTTATTGTTATGATGATAAGCCTCCAAAAAAAGCTCATTAAAAGAAGCTCTGACTTCTTTATAATGCTTAGGCCATCGCATATATCCATGAGAATCTATGGATCTGCCATTTTGTAAAGATACGTTCAACGAAAAACTATTCCCGTCCTTTACGTAGCGATTCGATTTATTGAAACCATTCCAATGCCCCACATGGTATTGACGAAGAATTTTCAACAATCTTTGAACAAAGCTGTCATCAACCGTCATCGTGACGGTATCTTCCGGATCAACACCATCAGGACAGATCGTCACAGTATACACACCGGTTTTTTCTCTTGCAAGTTTGTATCTGGCAAAAGCGTTAATCATTGTTCCGGTAGAATAGAAGAAAGAAAAGCTTTCAACGTGATGCAGTTGAGAATTACTCAACCATCTGAACATCATCATGGTTACAAAACACTTCCTTATCCGGTGCTAAATTCAATATACAACAAAATCCGGCGATTAACTCATTATTAAGAATAAATCATTATCACGCATTAGGTTCAATAAACAGCAAACCCGGCGTTTCGTTCAATATACGTCCAATCCTTATCCATCATTGGTACCCTATTCAACAAAATTGGATGTACTTCAATAGGCAACCAATCCTTACCCGGCGTAAGTCCACTATACAACAAAAAATCCCGTCTGTAAAGACGGGATTTATAAAAAAGGGATCGCACCCTGAAAACTGAATAAAGCAGTGAAAGCAAAAGGGACCAAGCACACTTGGACAAGCCCTCGACCAATTAGTACTGCCAAGCTGAACGCCTCACGACGCTTACACACGCAGCCTATCAACCTCGTAGTCTACAAGGGGTCTTAACTGATTAACTCAGTGGGATATCTAAT
>Ga0256405_10000516_pt1 | contig 127224 bp, 110 predicted proteins | sample RumenRJG_02DNA_FD_189096 | JGI IMG/M metagenome (GOLD analysis project Ga0256405, IMG submission 189096) | Bovine rumen microbial communities from Lethbridge, Alberta, Canada - RJG_02 | ecosystem: Host-associated > Mammals > Digestive system > Stomach > Rumen | place: Canada: Alberta... | reverse complement strand
GAGATTTTCTTTATCTCCTTCCACTACCTAACCCACAGGCAGTTCCCTTGGGTACCCATCGTGATGTGGGGCCTGATCATAGGCTGGCTGGATATTCTGATTACCATGTACTTGCGAAATAACATTTTGAAAGTCATAACGGTAGAGGTCTATATCGCCATCCTGATCGACTATGTCATTGATAAAAAATACGGCTTCTATGGCTGGTCCCTTTCCTGGATGATTCCGGCTTCCTTTTTAGGATTGTGTCTCATCACCTTTATCATTGCCCTGGTAGCCAAGATGCACCCAATCGAGTATATTTCCTACTTGTTTTTGAATCTGCTTCTGTCTCTTGGGCAGTTATATCCGATTTGGAAGGGAATCACCAAGCACAAGCTTTTGCCTGTAATCAGTATCGCAGTACTTTTGGTCATTAACGCCGGCGTTTTGATTTTCCAATCCAGGGAACTGAAGAGTTCACTACATAGACGACTGAATTTCTAGACGAGGTAAGTATGGCAATCCTAAACAACGAGCAAGTAGCAAGCCAAATTGGGGATTTTGTAGAAAATGCCGTAGGCAAAAGTCTCTCAAGGCCCCATCGAAAGCCTCCCATTTTGGGACCCAAGCCCAGGAAAAACACTTGGTATCGAGTGCCCATCGAGAAGGGACTTTCCGGCGATGGTAGCGAATATCACATCTATGTCAGCAAAGGCACCAGTGATAAGCTATGCATCATCCTTTCCGGCGGTGGTGTGGCCTGGAACGACTTCACCGCAGCCAGACCCGTTACAGGTGGTCGCGTGGCAGCAGGACTTCCCAACTACTATTGGAATAATCTGCGCCCCTTTACTCAGATTATGAATATCCATATCGGCATCACAGATAAAAGAAACCCGCTGAATCCTTTCTCCGACTGGAACTTTGTAGTCATCACCTACTCCACCGGAGACTTCCATGTGGGCCAAGGTGCTATGTCCTACGTGGATGAAGAGGGAAAGGATGCCACGCTGCATTTTCATGGCTATGAGAATTTTAGAGAAAGTATGAAGGTAGCAAAGAAGCTTTTCCCAAATCCTTCTCAGATTCTCCTTGCAGGAAATTCTGCCGGCGCTTTCGCGGTACCGGCTTTGGCTCCTGACGTAAAAGAAGACTTCTATCCGGACTGCCAGAGCATTACGCTTTTTTCTGACAGCGGTCAGCTTCTGTATGCAGATTGGGCAAAAACAGCCAGAGATTTGTGGCATGCCAAAGAAGAGATTGTAGCTCCACTATGCTCAGATAATATTACTTTAGATTGGTATCGGGATTTATACAGACGATACGGAAATGCCTTCACCTACCTGTACGGAAGCAGCGTGCGAGATTATCTGCTCAGTACCTACTACAATGACATGGCCAACAAAGTCTATGCCACTAATAGTGAAGTGCAGGAAATCTTCTACCAACAGTTATGCACCATGGTAAAGGAATTAAAAGAACTTAATCCACATTTCACCATGTACTTATACGACATGACAATTCCGGGCATCACCCAAGGCGGTACCGTACATACTGCTCTAAAAGAACTGTACTTTACCACCATGAAATCCGATGGTGTCACCATGGCCAAATGGCTGCACGATGCTACCGACGGGAACCTATACGATGTCGGATTGTCGCTTTTGGATTCTGAACATTAGAAAAACAGGAAGGGATGCTGCCAATGTCTGAAACAGCATCCCTAAATATTCTGTAGAAGTGCATCCACTTCTTCCTTAGTAGCTAAGTTGGGAGAAAATGCGCTGGCGCTACCGGCAGCTTGTCCCATACGGAAAGCCTGTTCCATATCTCCGTCAGAAAGTAGATAACCTGCTACAAATCCGGCCACCATACTATCTCCGGCTCCTACGGTATTCACAACCTTTCCCCGAATCGCTTCTGCTTTATAGACTTCGCCCTTTTCGCTTACCAGTACAGAGCCTTCGCCGCCCATGGATACCAGCACATTTCTGGCACCTTCTTCTTGTAATTTCTTCGCATATTTCACCACGTCCTCTTTATCGGTGATTTGCACACCGTATAATTCCCCAAGTTCATGATGATTTGGTTTGATTAAGAAAGGATGATAAGGCAGTACCTTGCGCAATAACTCTCCCGTAGCATCTACTACGGTGTGAATGTTTTTGCCTTCCACTTTGTGAAGCAGCTTCTCGTACATATCTGCAGGTAGGCAGCCGGGAATACTGCCGGAGATAATCAGTGTATCTCCTTCCTGTAAAGCAGAAAGCTTCTCTTCTAACTGAAGTATCTGCGGTTCTGTAATCAATGGTCCCTGTCCGTTGATTTCTGTTGCTTCATCTCCGGACATCATTTTGACATTGATTCTGGTATTGCCATCCTGTGCCTTGATAAAATCCGTTTTACATCCAAAGGCTTCAATTCTACGCATCAATTCCTCTCCGGTAAATCCGGCCACAAATCCTAAAGCACAAGAATCTATTCCCAGATTTCCCAGTACAATGGATACGTTGATGCCCTTGCCTCCCGGCAGCATCATTTCAGATGCGGTACGATTCACAGCTCCTGCCTGGAAACCATCCACAGTGACGATATAATCCAAGGATGGATTGAATGTTACGGTATAAATCATTTCTGTCTCCTTAAAATCTACACGTTCACAATCAAACGTCTCAAAAATCTTCTTTGAGTATACACCAATTCCTGACTGCTTTTCGAGTGACATCAAGTTTATCCTTTTTTTAGAAAATGGGGTGTTTTTTTCAGAAAATATGGATGATTTTCTCGATAAATCATGTATAATGTAGGGTGTGATATCCTTTTAACAAGGTATCCAAATGTGCTTTCACGAATGGGCCTTCCCATTTGGAAACAATAGAAAATCATAGAAAGAAAGAGGTAGAGAAATGGCAAACATCGATTTAACCAAGTACGGCATTACCGGTACTACTGAAATTGTTTACAACCCATCCTACGAAGATCTGTACACTGAGGAAATGAAATCCTCTCTGGAAGGATATGAAAAAGGACAGGAGACTGAGCTTGGTGCAGTGAACGTTATGACCGGCATCTACACAGGTCGTTCCCCTAAAGACAAATACATTGTTATGGATGCAAACTCCAAAGACACTGTATGGTGGACCACTCCTGAATATCCAAATGATAACCATGAAATGTCTGAAGACACATGGGCAAAAGTTAAAGAAATCGCAAAGAACGAACTTTGCAACAAGAGACTTTTCGTAGTTGACGCATTCTGCGGCGCTAACAAAGACTCCCGTATGGCAGTTCGTTTCATCGTAGAAGTAGCTTGGCAGGCACATTTCATCAAGAACATGTTCATCCAGCCTAAAGCTGATGAGCTTGCTTCCTTCGAGCCAGACTTCGTCGTATACAACGCTTCCAAAGCAAAAGTAGAAAACTATAAAGAATTAGGCCTGAACTCCGAAACTTGTGTAGCATTCAACATCACAAGCCGTGAGCAGGTTATTATCAATACCTGGTATGGTGGTGAGATGAAGAAAGGTATGTTCTCCATGATGAACTACTACTTACCACTGAAAGGCATGGCTTCCATGCACTGCTCCGCTAACACCGATATGGAAGGAAAGAACACAGCAATCTTCTTCGGTCTTTCCGGTACAGGTAAAACTACTCTTTCCACAGATCCAAAACGTCTCCTCATCGGTGATGACGAGCACGGTTGGGATGACAACGGCGTATTCAACTTCGAAGGTGGTTGCTACGCAAAAGTTATCGGTCTGGATAAAGAATCTGAGCCAGATATCTACAACGCAATCAAGAGAGATGCTCTTCTTGAGAACGTAACTGTAGCTGCTGATGGCAAGATTGATTTCGATGATAAGAGCGTAACCGAGAATACTCGTGTTTCCTATCCTATCAACCACATCGAAAACATTGTACAGAAGGTAAATCCTGTATCTGCAGGTCCAGATGCTAAGAACGTAATCTTCCTTTCCGCTGATGCGTTCGGCGTACTGCCTCCAGTATCTATCCTGACACCAGAGCAGACCAAATACTACTTCCTGTCCGGTTTCACAGCTAAACTTGCTGGTACAGAGCGTGGTATTACAGAGCCTACACCTACCTTCTCCGCTTGCTTCGGCCAGGCATTCCTGGAACTGCATCCTACAAAATATGCAGAAGAGCTTGTTAAGAAAATGGAGAAATCCGGTGCAAAAGCTTACCTTGTAAACACAGGTTGGAACGGCACAGGCAAGAGAATCACCATCAAAGATACCCGTGGTATCATCGATGCTATCCTTTCCGGTGACATCAACAAAGCTCCTACTAAGAAGATTCCTATGTTCAACTTCGAAGTACCTACAGAGCTTCCAGGTGTAGATCCTGCAATCCTTGATCCTAGAGACACCTATGCTGATGTTTCCGAATGGGAAACAAAAGCAAAAGACCTGGCTGCAAGATTCAACAAGAACTTCGTAAAATACACAACTAACGAAGCTGGTAAAGCACTTGTATCCGCTGGTCCTCAGCTGTAATTACATCTGTAACTCGAAAGAGCAACTGCAATGCAGTTGCTCTTTTTTTGACTAAAATAGACCCCGATTCGTTTGAACCGGGGTCTTATTATGCTCTATTATGTTGTACCTTCCAGCTTAGTCTTCTTTGAAGAACTTCATTTCTTCGTTCAGTTTTGCTGCGATATCTTTCAGATCGTTTGCTTCACCAGCAAGTGTGGTAACGGTAGCGGACAGTTCTTCCATGGAAGCACCTGTCTCTTCGGAGCTTGCTGCATTCTCTTGAGAGATAGCAGACAGTGCGCTCATGGTATCTACTACTGCATTCTTGGACTCATCACAGGTAGCAGCACCATCGCTGATGGATTTCACGCCGTCTACGGTGCTATCGATATCACCGATCATGCCGGTGATACTTGTGATGGTTTCACCAAGTGCACTCTGCTGTTCTGTGTTACCCTGGCGTACGTCTTCTGCAGCCTGTACAGCTGCTTCAGCCTGTGCCAGGAGCACATCCATTTCTTTGCGGATATCTTCTGCCATCTTACCGGAATCATCAGCTAGTTTGCCGATTTCTTCTGCTACGACTGCAAAGCCCTTACCAGCTTCACCAGCTCTTGCTGCTTCGATAGAAGCATTGAGAGACAGGAGGTTGGTCTGGCTAGCGATACTGGAGATACCTTCTACTTTTTCATTGATATTGCTTACTGCATTCTGTGTAGCCTGGATGGTTCTGGAGATCTCATCAATCTTCTTGGTCATATCAGAAGAAGATACCTGCAAGCCTTCCAAGGATTTACCGGAAGCCTGTGAAGCTTCTTTCATCTTGCCTGCTAAGCCCTCCAAGCTATCAGATGCATTCTGTACCTCTGCTACAGCATCACCAATCTTTGATACATTTTCCGTTGCGGACTGAATCTCGTCAGCCTGCTGAGTAGCACCGGTGGCGATTTCCTGTACAGCATTGCTTACATCTTCTGCCGTTCGGGAAATCTGATCCGCCATATCAGATAAACCTTCCGAGCTCTTTCCTACGTTTGATGCAGAGGTCTTGATATGACCTACGATAGTGCTCAGTTTATCAATCAGCGCATTGGTGTCTTTAGACATCTCGCCAAATTCATCTTTGCGCTTGTCTTCTTTTTCTACTCTTACGAAACGACCATCAGCCAACTGACGTAATGTTTCGCCCACTGCCTTGATTGGCTCTGTGAAGCTACGTGCCATAAATATAGACAGAACTACTGCAATCGCCAGCATGATGATACCAATAATCAAGGTAATCATTGCTGCCTGTCTTGCTGATGCCATAACAGTCTTAGAATCAGTAGCTGCTATTACACGGAACTGAGAAATCGGTTCTACTACATAATCCACATAGGCTTCATAGCCTCTGCCGGTATCTACTTTATAGAAACCATTTTCCTTACCGGATGTCATGAATTCGGAAGCGGATCTGTCATCTTCTTCATGAGCGCCCTCGCCGATTTCATACTGGGCATGTGCCGCTACGAGGCCGCTTCGATCTGCGATGAAGGCATCCTTTGCCTCTTCAGCCAACATTGTGTGCAGTCTATTGGTGTCAAGATTCCTATGAATAACACCAATTACTTTGTCCCCGTTCTTAATTGGAACAGCTATCGTAATAATACGTTTGCCGCTGGTCTTGCTTACATTGACATTTGATACAAAAATATTGCCTTTTGATGCTTCTTGAAAATATTCTCGATCGGCAACATTTACCAAATCACCTTTTGCTCTGGCGATTTGCTGTCCGTCTAGTCCAGCCAAAACTGTGGTGTCGCCGTCATCTAATGCAGCATCTACACTTCCTAAAGTTGCGACAATTGCATCCAGAGGTATATCCGTGGTCTGCTCCATGAAATTAATTATAGTTGGATTAGTCGCTAATGTTTTAATTGCTGTAAGATTCTCATTAATGGTACCGTGGAACTTTTCTTCGATATACCAAGCCTGCCAATCCAATGAATCCTGCGCATCTGCCATAGCTTTATTGGTAGATGTGATATAGCTTACAATTAATGAAACGGCAAGCGGAATCGCTGCCACCAGAATCATGACAGTCACCAATCTTGTCTTAATGCTGTCCTTGAAGCTGACTGTCGTCTGCTTCTGGGTCTGTATGAAATTTTCCTTCCCCATTTTACACTGCCTCCTTAGAAGATTATTGTCATTTTCTACATTATACTCCTGATTGGTGCACCAATAAAGTGTTTTTTGTAAACTTTAACACATTTTAACTTTTGTCAGACAACTTAAAAAAAAGACACTAATGTGTCTTTTTTTAAACAATTACCCAATGTAACAGAATAAGAATGAATAAGAATAAAAGATTCACTCCCGTAAAGGCCAGGAAGTACTTGCCCTTACTGTCCGGATACGCATTTCCATAAGCCTTGTAGGAAATCAAGCTGGCCATAGAAGCAATCAGAGTACCAAGTCCACCTACGTTCACTCCCAAAAGAAGCTCTCTAAAATCACGAGTAAAGTCCGATAAAAGCAAAGTAGCCGGCACATTACTGATAAACTGACTTGTCAGTATCCCCACATAGAATTCTCTGCCCTCTACAATCTTACCAAGGGCATAGCGCACAGTACCCATGCGTCCCATATTTCCGGTAAAAATAAAGAATCCAATAAAAGTCAAAAGCAAAATATAATCCGCACGGAATAAAATCTTTGGATCTGTCAGCAGAACAACTACTGCGATAAGACCCACCATAATCCGCCAATCCAATAGGCGAAGAACCGTCAAAAGAGCAAGTGCAAAAAGCGCCGTGTAGATAACGATTTCTCTGGTGCTACCGAAGGTGCGAACCGCATCAAAGTCACTTCTTTTACCCACTTGCTGCATCTTTCCCGGCAGAAGCAGAACACTAAGAAGCAGAAGAATCAGCATCGCCACTGTATAAGGAAGCATGGTCCCCATAAAAGTCCCAATAGGCATACCGGTCAGACCATACAGATACAGATTCTGAGGGTTACCTACAGGGGTCAACATGCTACCCATATTGGCAGCCACAGTCTGTAAGACTACCACCGGAATCATCAAGTCTTCTCTTTCACAGTTATGGAGAATCATCATAGCAAAAGGTACAAAGGTAATCAATGCCACGTCATTGGTAATCAGCATACTACCAAAGAAACAAAGCAGAATCAGCATCAAGGCCAGTTGCCACCCTTTCTGCACTTTTCCTAGTAGTTTCTGTCCGATTTTCTCAAAAACTGCATTTTCCTTAAGTCCCTGAATGACCACCATCAGTCCCCAGAGAATACCCAGGGAGCGAAAATCGATATAGTCTATATATTCTTTTCCCGGTTTCACAAAAAAAGCCGATGCTACTGCCAATAGCCATGCAGCCAGCAGCACCGGATCAAGTTTGATTTTCTTTTTTTCTTTCACAATAACTCCTTAGGAACCTGTCCAAATCCTAATGATACAGCCACCATGTAAAAATTGGCTCACTTAAGAATACCACCAGACAGCAAATAATGGATACCGGAAAAAGTCCCAGTCCAAACCAGGCTGCCACCAGGCCAACTACAAAGGCAAGTAGCCCCGCTTGTGGCACTAAAGTTGCCTCCATAATAGCAGGGAAAGTCATTACTGCCAGTGTCACATAAGGTACATAGTACAAAAAAGAACGAATGAATTTGTTCTTTATGGGCTTGCGAATCAGGGTCACCGGAAGGACACGAATCAATACAATGGTGACAATCATAATTGCTAAATGGATGTATTTCATGCCTCTTCCTCCTCTTCCACGTCTGCTCTAGGTCGCACAATTGCTGCTATAGAGGAAATCACAATAGTCAAAAGTATGGTAATGGTGCTGGAATTCCACTTACTGATTACCGGCAAGATACCGCACAGATAGCTACTGATGAAGCTGGCGATGACTGCCAGGAGCACCGCAGTATCCTTCTTGGACGGAGGCACGATGATGGCGAGAAACATACCATATAAAGCCACACCCAGGGCGCTGATCACACGCATAGGAAGTACGTTACCTGCCACAATCCCAAGGGCTGTTCCTAGACTCCATAAAGGAATCGCCACAGTAGATAATCCGTAGGAATAGGTAGGCATGATATAGCCCGGCCTTGCTATGGTAGCGCCAAATATCTCATCGGAAGCATAGAACGCTACCAGAACACGCTGCCATATAGGTGTCTTCTGTGAAAACCTTTGAGATAACGCTGTAGTCATCAGCATGTATCTGGCATTGGTAATCAAAGAAATCACAAAGGTATTAAAGTAAGGCGCACTGCTCAATATCATGAGAAACGCCGCGTATTCCCCTGCCGAAGCAGCAGCAAAAAAGGAGGCAAAAAACCCATCTACGGGTGTTAAGCCTGCCTTCTTTGCAATAATTCCCAAGGAAAAGGACACCACAAAGTATCCTAGACCAATGGGAATTCCATCTCGTAATCCATTTAAATAAGCCTGTCTTTTATCCATCTGTCGTATTCATCTCCCTCAGTTGTACATCATTGTACTACAACGAGATAAATGCCGCTAGACTTCCCCGCTCATTTCCCATAATTCTATGAGAGTAAAAAAGTTCCGGGTGACATTTGGTGCAAAAATCCGTCACCTCGATATGCTCCGGTAAGATACCGGCCTCTAAGAAATTCTGTCTACAAGCTTCCCATAAATCCAGCATGTATTTATCCGGATCATCCGGATGCTGCGCGGACTTCTGCAAAAGACTGTCACATACTTCCTTCGAAAAATGCTGCCGAAATGCCTCTGCCACATCCCCGCTTACTTCATAACAATGCTTGCAGATGCTGGGGCCAATACCGCAAAGGATATCCTCCGGCTTACACCCAAACGCTTCCTGCATCCGTTCTACGGTAACCTTACCAATTTTTCCCACAGTGCCTCTCCAACCGGAATGAGAAGTGGCCACAACCTGCTGCACCGGGTCATAAAAAAAGAGGGGAACGCAGTCCGCAAAATGCGTCACCAGCGGCAAGTTCTTTACCTTCGTAATCATACCGTCCACATCGGTATAGGGTAATTCTCGAAGAATGCCATTCCCTGCATCCGCCTCTTCTATGATCCTTACATTGGTGGTATGTGTCTGCTGAGAGAGACACATGCGGGTGTAGTCCATCCCAAGGGCTTCACCGATTCTGCGATAGTTTTCTATCACGTTTTCTCTACTATCACCCCTGCGGAACCCCAGATTCAGGCTTTCATAGCACCCCTGACTTACGCCTCCCACCCTGGTGGAAAAACCGTGTTTTACACCGGCCTTAGCCAGTAAATCAAAGGTCAGATATTTCACTCCATTATGCTCTCTTAACTGCATGTCATACTCTCCAAATTTATTTCACTACTGCTTCTCCTACAGTACGAACCAGTGCGAATAATACGCCGGATACTGCCCAGATAATCCAGGTCATATCCCATCTCATGGTCAAAAAGCTGATGCTCAAATATACTACCAAGATAAGCAGCCAGTAAATTCTGGTAAGTACATCCAGTTTTTTGTTGGTAGTTTTCGCTTCTTTTGTGTAGTCACCATTTTGCAATAACACATCATAAGATGCATGTACGCCACATACCGCTACAAAAAGATATACGCCTACTCCAATCAGTAAAAGCAACAAACAAACCATGCAGCAAACGACAAATTCAGGTGCTCCCAGGGCTCCTGTTACAACAAGAGGAAGCACACCCAGCACGCACAGCAAAACACCTGTAGTAAGGGCTTTTGTTTTGCGGCCCTCTTCCATAGCCTTTTTGGTTTTTACCATACCGTCTACACCGTACTCAGTTTCAAAATTCTCCTTTTCCAGATAATTGAAACGATCCAGTTTTGTTCCTGTAGTAATGAAGATATATAATGCTGTAGCAATCTGTAAGAATAAGAATACAAGTCCGATTGCAGCAGCTGCATTTTCTTTTAATGGTGTCAAATGGGATTCTTCCAGTGCTGCTAAGAAAATCAAAACAACCGGGCAAGTAATGCAAAGGAATACACCAAGTCCGATTTTGGGTAAAAATTTCTTTCTTGCTTCGATATACTCTGTAGCTTCTTCTAAGGAAACTCTCTTTAGTGGTGCATCTTCTACTGTCAAACCATCATATGCAGGGACAACTGCTGTCTCCGGTTCCATCTCATCTTTTAATAAGTAATCTGTGCTGACCCCAAAGATTTCAGCCATCTTTAAAATCTTCTGTAAATCCGGTACGCTCTGTGCACCTTCCCATTTAGAAACAGACTGTCTGGATACCTGAAGCATATCTGCTAATTCTTCCTGAGACCAACCATTCTTTTTTCTTTCATTGATAATCTTATCTGCTAAAATCATTTCATTCCCTCCTGAAAGCTTTTCACTTTCTCAATCAAATTGTTTGTTTCCTCGTTCGAACAATTTGACCTTACCCTTTTTCGTGGTTGCACACTAGAAAGTCAAGCCGTCAATTTGTCAACCGGCAGTTGCAACCGCGTATTTACTGGGTTTTCCACGCCTTCTCTTTCATGGTTTAATTCCAGTTTGCTTCAGCTTTATTATAATATTCCATCAAAACCGGCTTGGTCAGCTGATTGATTTCTACCTTTTTGGCCATCTCATCCTTGCCAAACCGAAATAATGCAACCACATTTTCTTCTGTCAGATATTTGGTCTCCACATCAAATGAAAGTTGTTCTTTTAGCTCTCCTTTGCTGGCCATATTGAATCCCCAATCTCCAAAGGCCGGCACTTCCAAATGATAGGCTTTCACCTGCATGCCTTCACTGGCTATGGTATCGTGGATGCACCAAAAGGCATCCGTAGCATAATATGGGCTGGTAGACTGCACTACCATGACACCCTCTTCCGCCAAAGCCGCTTTGCACATACGGTAAAAAATATTGGAATACAGCTTATTTAAGACTTCCGTATTCGGATCGGGCAAATCTACGATGATCAGGTCGTACTTTTCCTTACAATCCTCCAGATACTCGTAGGCATCCATGGTATGTACGGTAAGTTTGTCGGAAGTAAGGCTGTTTTGATTAATGGCTGTAATATCCGGATTGGTGCTGCAAATACGAATCATCTCCCCGTCCAAATCCACCAGGTCGATACTTTTCACCTCTGGGTATTTCAGCACTTCCCTGGCTGCCATACCATCGCCACCGCCAAGGATGAGCACTTTATCTCGCTTCCGAATTTCATTCATAGGCACATGTACCAGGGCTTCGTGGTAACGATACTCATCCGCAGTAGAGAACTGACAGTTCCCGTCTATATAGAGTCTTACATCGTCTCTGTGCTTGGTCATGACGATTTTTTGATACTGGGTCTGCTCAATCAATACTACCCTATCTCGATACAGACCTCCTTCGATGGATTCTGAGATATTGTCAGCAAAAACCATGCCTGCCAGCATCACAAGGGACAATGCCATAGCTGCGATTCTGTAAATCGCCACTTTTTCTACTCTCTGCCCAAACTTCCAAAGAATCAAAAGCGCTGCCATGATATTCAAAAGACCACACAAAAAGGAAGTGGCAAAGTATCCCAAGTGGGGTAAAAGTAAAATCGGGAATGCAATGGATCCAACTAATCCGCCGATATAGTCAAAGCTAAAGATGGAAGATAACGTCACCTTTAGATTATTCTCATCCTGCTCAATGATCCGGGTCATCACCGGAATCTCTGCACCGGCAAAAGTACCGATAATGATGATTTCCAAGTACATCACTACCGCATAGTTAGACACGTAGATATTTGCCAGGAAAAGAATCAGAGAGCTGAGGCCTCCGATAACACCAATCCCCAGCTCTATGGTTACAAAAATATTAAAAAGATTCTTTGAGAAATACTTGGAAATGTAGGACCCCAAACCAAGGGATGCCATATACAGCCCTATGGTGACGGAGTACTGCAAGGTACTATTTCCCAAAAGATAGGAGCTTACTGCACTGATAATCAATTCATAACACATGGAGCATCCTGAGATGATCAATGTGGTCAGCATCAGTAATCTGTATTTCTTGCTCATTTACTATCCTTCCAACACTCCTATAGGATTACGCCGCTTACAATGAAAGCCACGCCCATGAAGATACCAAACACCATAATGCCGGCAGCTTCATTTTTATTCTTTAATTCTTCATTGAAATTGAACTTACGATTTACCAGGTCTACCAAGAAGTATCCAATGATAAATGCCAGAATACCGATACCTGCATAAATCACAGTGCTTAACACGCCCTGTAATAATTCTGTAGCTTCACTTAATTCTAAAGATAGGATAGCAGAGCGAATGATATAGCCCAGGCCTGCGTAAATGCCTGCAGACACCCAACCTACTGCTTTATTCCCGTCATGGATTTCCTTAGGGAAATCTACAGGAATCACCAAATCGATGAGGAAATATCCAATCATCATAACTGCCAAGCCTAAGAAAAGATATACAATTGTTTCAAGTGCGATCATTGCGTTCATATCAAAATCCTCCGTTATTTACCACTGCTTACGCCACCTTCTGATGAGTTGCGGCTTCTTATACTATCTTGTCTGATGGAACCGGAATAGCTATCAAAATATCCGTTTCCGATATTGTGTACCGTATCGCCCTGATACATGGTATAGGCCGACGGCGTATGTTTAAAGGACGTACTGTCGTGAGAATATCCCGCGCTGTAATAGTGCGCTCTGTACCAGGTGTGATTCGACTGGGAAATATGATAAGGTTTATTATCCGAAGCATATACGTATTTTCTACCGGATACCTGGACGTACACCTTTTCACTATCCTCTTCCGGATGGTACACAAGACCATATTCCTTCTTGGTCAGGATGGCGATTTCTTCATCTAAAGTATCGTCTTTTTGTGTAACAGACTCCGTGTTACCTTCGATATCCTGGATGATATCCTTTGCCACGTCATCTGTTGTAGTCGTATACATATATTCGTACACATCCGCCTTCTGGTCATCCGCACCGGTGATACTGGTGACATACCGGAAGCTGGCATCCGTCTTCAGGGCTTCACTCATTTGCTTCGGCGGCGCCTCGCAAGAACAGGAATCTGCCATGCACAGCAGGATAAAAATAGCGAAGTAAAACAGCGTGATTAGGACGCCTGTAGCCCCGGAGCCTCCCGTGCGTTTGGGCTTCTCATACCCTGTGATTTCGATTTCATCTAAGTCCAGATACTCTCCTTTTGAGTATTCCGTACCATCATCCCAGATTTCTGTAGAAAGGATTTTCTCCTCCGTAGCATCTTCAAATTCAATGAAATTTGCAGAGTCTCCGGCTTCTACATCCACATCACCTGCAGCCCTTACTACTACCTGTCTGCCTTCATCTACCTTTTTCCACTCAGGTCCTATGGTGCCCTTACGATTAGAGTAAGGCCAGGATATACTGTATTCCTTATAGGCATCATCGATAGAAAGCCATCGCTCTCCATTCCTTCCTTTCAGCCTGTACTCAGTCCATCGTTTTCCATTGTCTGCCGGATTTCGATAAACGATGTAACCGATCACCTTGTACTCTGCTCCATCAACTTTCAGTTTGGATCCAACTCTTATATTCATGTCTTATCTCTTCTGTCCCCCGTCGCTAATCTCTCGTTCCACTTCCCGGAGCCGAATTTCTTTCGCTTCAAAAAGCTCTTTCAGTTTCTCTTGTATGCCCTCAACCACTGTGTCGGAGCAGGAGAAAATATCTACCGCCGCATATCCGTATTCCGGCCAGGTGTGTATAGAAAAGTGGGATGTGGTAATCACTGCAAAATACGTCACCCCAATGGGCTCAAACTTATGCACGCACTCCTCTACGATTTCAGCACCAACGTAAGCTATGGCCGTATGCGCAGCCTGCTTTAGTGCCTCTACATCATCCAGAATGGGACCGCAGCCATATAAATCTGCTACTATCTGTCTCGCCATATCTACGTCCCTCTATTGCTCCTTATTCTTCTTTCCAAAAAATAGCCCCGTCAGCTTGTGTAACGTGCCATAGGTGTCTTTGGAATCCTTTCGCCTTGAGCCGCATTTCCTACAGATATCCACATCTGCCCGATTGTAGGTATCACAATATTCACATAGCCAATCCGGTTCATTAGTGGTTTTCGCCTTTTCCGCTTCCGTCAAAGTCGCCGCCTCTGTATCCTCCGGCATGTAGAATTCTGTATCGATTCCTCTGGCCTTCCCGCAGCCGGGACAAGTATCGAATCTTGCCTTTATCTCTTTGGTGCCACAATAGGCGCAATCCCAAAGGCCTTCTATCCTTTTTTGCATACTTTCCCTCTCTTTCACTATCTTCCCTATCATACCATAAAAAGGGTCTGCTTTGCTTCTGCAAAACAGACCCTTTTAAGCTCTATTTAGAAAAACTATCTACCAGTTCTTGCAACTCGATGAATCGTTCCATCTTTTGCTCAATTTCGGCATCTACTTCTTCTTTTTCTTTTGTATATTTCATGAGATTCGGGAAGTCCGTTGCGCTGGCTGCGATTTGTTTCTCCAGCTCCGCACTACGTTCTTCTAGTTTCTCTATTTCAGCCTCGATGTTGTCATATTCCCTTTGCTCATTGAAAGAAAGTTTGGTTTTCTCTCTAGGGGCACGGTACTTACCCTTAGAGCCAGTGGCATCCTCGTCTCCAGCCTCCGGCTTAGTCTTTCCTTCTCCACCGGTGTTCGTTTTCTCCGATGTGGTGCCGGCATTTCCTCCAAGCTTGCCTGTGTGAACGAGATAATCTGTATAGCCCCCTTCACTTTGGAACAGACTTCCATCCGGCCTGAAGGCAAAGATTCTGGTCACTACTCGGTCCAGGAAATACCGGTCATGGCTTACGGTGATGATGATACCCGGAAAGCCATCCAGATAATCTTCTAGGATTCGGAGCGTCTGGATATCCAAGTCATTGGTAGGCTCGTCCAAGATGATGACATTCGGTTGCTCCATCAGCACACGCAGAAGATACAGCCTTCTTTTCTCTCCGCCGGAGAGCTTCCCAATAGGTGCATATTGCATCTCTGAATCAAAAAGAAATCTCTCACACATCATAGTAGCAGACACCTTCCCGTCTACCGTGTCGATGAATTCCGCCGTATCTTTGATGTAATCGATGACTCTTCTGTTTTCCTCCAAGGCTTCATTCTCTTGCCCAAAATAGCCGATTTGAATCGTCTGTCCAATTTCCACGGAGCCTGCATCCGGCTGCACCTGCCCCAGTATGGTCTTGAGTAATGTGGATTTGCCACATCCATTGGGGCCAATGATGCCGATACGATCCAGTTTCGTAAAGGTGTAGCTGAAATCATGGAACAGGGTTTTTCCTTCATAAGTTTTTGTCAAATTCTCCAGAATGATGGTTTTATTACCCATTCTGGTGGGAATCGAGCTTAGTTCTACCTGACGTTCTTCTTCGGGGCGCTGTCTGTCTCGTAAGGCTTCAAATCTCTGAATATGCGCTTTTTGCTTTGTAGAACGGGCTCTAGCGCCACGCATCATCCAGGCCAAATCCTTTTTATATAAGGTAGCAGCTTTCCGTTCTGCTGCCTGCTCGTAGTCTAATCTCTGCTGTTTTAACTCCAAAAATCCGGAGTAACCTGCATCATATCGATAGGTACTGCCTCTATGGATTTCCAAGATCTGATTGGTGACCTCGTCCAGGAAGTATCTATCGTGGGTTACCATGAGGATAGCGCCTCTAAAGTGCTGCAGGAAATCCTCCAGCCACTCAATCATTTCCGAATCCAAATGGTTCGTAGGCTCATCCAGGATAAGCAGGTCACAAGGTGTCATCACTGCTGCTACCAGGGCAGCTCGTTTCTTCTGACCGCCGGATAGAATCGAGGGATAGCACTCCGGGTTATCGATACCGAATTTGGCCAGATTTGCTTTAATCTCGCCCATCTTGTCCCAGTGGTCTTCCCCGCTGTAGATTTTCGACGTGATATTTTCTAATAATGTTTTGTCAGGGTCAAAGGTAGGATTCTGGGGCAGATAAGAAATGCGAAGCCCGTTTGACTGCACTACTTTCCCACTGTCCGGTGTCTCACTTCCTGCCACAATAGATAAAAGGGTAGATTTCCCGGTACCATTGGTGCCTACTACCCCGATTTTATCCATATCACCGATGCCAAAGGACACATCCTTTAGCACCGGTTTTGACATATATGCTTTATTTATATTTTCAACTGTTACGATATTCATGAACTACTACTTCTTCTATAAATTTACATTTTGTGCTGCAATTCTATTCTAACTCTGCCGCAACAGTTTGCAAGAGTTCTCGAATTTCTAAGTGCTGAGGACAGACTGCTTCACATGATAGTTTTCTGACTTTTATCGATTTACCTCGCTTTTTGTGATACAATATTATCGTTCGTGAACCACGATTCACAAAATAACATCAGATGGGAGGACCACAATGAAAGAAGAAAGAATCTACGCGGACAAAGATAATCGAATCCGCAAATCTTGTCGCATTATCGTTTTATTTTGTATCGCAGTTTGTCTGCTTACAGAAGTCATGACCGGATATGAGCCCAGCACCTTTGTAGCTGATGCACCGGCGATTCGTCACATCAGTTGCGCTATACTCGCCGTTATCTGTATCGTAGATTGTTTTCTAATCTACTCCGGAAAAGCAGCCACCAAAACCTGCTCCTGGGCACTGGCTATAACCGTTATGTTGGAATTTAGTGTAGCCGATTTATTAACCGGAAATGCCTTTTTTGCTTTCCTGAATTATTCTCTTGTGTTATCCCTTTTCCTTTTATATGACAAAAAGGTGATGCGCGTTCCAGCCATCTACATCTTAGTATTTAGTATCATCACCAGAGCCGGCGACTTATTTTCCAGTATGTCTTCCGGAACCAACGTCACCTCTGTAATCGCAGGTATCGCATTTAGCGCCCTGTTTGCCGGGGTAGCTCTCACCATTTCCATCCTGACAGAGCGATTCAATGAAGATATCTTTGGCACCATCGATGACGAAGTGCAAAAGCAAGCAGATACCATGTCTTCTTTGGAAGAAGTTATGGATGCCGTGAAAACAGGCACAGAAAATGTAACCACAAAGCTACAGGAAATCGAAAAAGATTCTGAAGGTATCACCCTGGCTGTCACAAATGTAGCAGAAGGCACCAAGCTAACCTGCGAATCTGTAGAAAAGCAGAACGCTATGACCGAAACCATCAAGGGTTTGATTGATGATACTTCCAATAAATCCAAAGAGATTATAGACATCGCCAGAAAAGTGAAAAACAATGTCATCAGTGGCAATGAGGAAGTGCATTCCCTGTCAGATGTATCTACAGAAATCAGCGAGATTAATAAAGATGTGACACTGGCTATGGAGAAACTGAAATCCAAGACAATCACTATGCAGGAAGTAGTTAACGCCATCGAGGCCATCTCCGGTCGCACAAACCTTCTTGCCTTGAATGCTTCCATCGAAGCTGCCAGAGCTGGAGAACAAGGCCGAAGCTTCGCTGTTGTAGCCGAGCAGATCAGAGACTTATCCCTGCAGACCAAAGCGTCTACAGAGAATATCCGCAACATCATCTTATCCTTAGAGGAAGATTCTGATGCTGCTTCCGATGCCGTCTCCAGATCCATCGAAAAGGCACAGGCTCAGGAAGAAATCATCACCAGCGTAGAGAGCGGATTTGATTCCATCGAATCGGATATGTTGACCTTGGCAAATCACATCAAGGGAATCGATGCGTCTATCGATGATTTGCAGAATTCTAACCAAGGTATCGTAGATTCCATTAGCCAGCTTTTCGCAGTTGCCGAAGAAGTAACTGCCAGCACGGATGCTGTCATGGACACTGTCCGCAAGAACAAAGAAAACGTAGATCAGGCAGCTGCTGCCATGAACGAAGTGTACAATACTGCTATGAGTATATCCTAAACCGGATGTCCACAAAACTCATCTATCATGTCTAACAGAATATCTGCAAATATAGGGTCAAATTGGCTGCCCTTGCCTTTTCCAATTTCCTCTCTGACAATGTCTTGAGGCAGGGCACCCCTATAACTTCTATTGCTGGTCATGGCATCATACGCATCGGCAACAGCAATAATCCTGGCCTCTTCCGGAATAGCTTCTCCGGAAAGGCCCTCCGGATATCCTCTTCCATCATACCTTTCGTGATGCCACTTGGCTCCGGCTGCCAGTTCCGGCATTTCCTTGATATTTCCCAAAATCTTACCACCGATGTCCGGGTGTTTTTTGATCAAGGCAAACTCCTGGTCTGTAAGCCTTCCCGGCTTATTGATCACCTCATCCGGAACACCAATCTTTCCAACATCGTGCAAAAGTCCCATCATGAAAATCATCTCTTGCTGCTTCTCGTCATAGCCATATCTTTTGGCTATTTCCTTCGAATAGGTTGCCACTCTACCGGAATGGCCTTTTGTGTAATTGTCTTTTGCGTCAATGGCATCTGCAAGGCTCTCCACCACGTGCAGAAAGAGGTTTTCGTTTTCCCTGGTTTTCTCCTCTACCATGCCCTCTAAATTTCTCTGAAGCCGAATGAGTTCCACTGCATGTTTCACTCTAAGCACCAGAACACTGGGCACAAAAGGCTTTCGTATAAAATCCATCGCTCCAAGAGAAAGCCCCCTGGTCTCCGTATCTTCATCTTCACTTCCGGTGAGAAAAATTACAGGCGTATCCCGCCATCCACGCTCCCCGGTCTGAAGGAATTTCATGACTTCAAAACCGTCCATCTCCGGCATACTAATATCCATTAGAATCAGGTCCGGTGCCGGGTTATCCTTCTTATACTCCAAAAAGGCCTTCCCCGATTTTAACACCACTACCTTTAGTCCCGCCTCTGTCAGTGTATTCCATGCTTTTTTTAAAATAATGGGGTCATCATCGACAACAATTATCTGTGGAATCATTTTTTACCTCCCACCGGGTAACTCTCGGTATTTTAATAGTGCTATACTAAGGACATGGAGGAACAAACTATGAGCATTCATATCCCTGGTATAGATGTAGAAATCGGTATCCAAAACACCGGCTCGGAAGAACTGTTGGAAGAACTTCTGAGCGATGTATATAAACTCATGGACGAAAAAACAGATCAGGTAGAAAAAAGCCTGACTCAAGGAAATATCAAAAACTTCACTACGGAAGTCCATTCCCTTAAAACCACCTGCCGTATCATTGGTGCTGTGGACCTTGGCGAGGACTTCTATACTCTGGAAAAGCTAGGCAAAGCAGAGGACATCGCCCAAATCAAACTACTTACTCCTATGATTCTGGACGCCTTCAAGGCGCTAAAGCCGTATCTGAAACCCTATGCTGATGGCGTCGAAATGCCACAAAAAAACTTTGATAAAACTGAAATCACAGCTTTGTTAAATACGCTGATTTCAGCCCTCAACGACTATCATTTGACTACAGTCGAAGAGACTACAAAAGAGCTCTTTTCCTATTGCTTCGAGGATGCTCTCTTTCAGCGGATTGCAGAACTGAACAAGCTGGTTTCTCATTTGGATTATGCCGAAGCCAAAGAGTTAGCTGCCCAAATCCGTGACAGTCTCTGATATAGGCTCCTTTACTAAATCCGGCGATAAATATGTAAGTAGCATACTCTCTAATCGCCTCGTATCAATAGGCTTTGCAATGTAATCGTCAAAGCCTGCCTGTATATACATTTCCCGCATGCCGGAAACTGCATTTGCCGTCAGACATATTATAGGGGTTTTAAAGTTAGGTGTATCAGCACATGCCTTCATTTCCTTTAAGGTTTCCATACCATCTTTATCCGGCATCATGTGATCCAAGAAAATCACATCATACAGGTTACGCTTATAAAGCTCGATGCCGACATCGCCATTCTCTGCCGTATCAATCTGCATCTTCGTTTGTCTGAGTAGACTTCCAAACACCTTGAGATTGATTGCATTATCATCCACTACCAGAATCCTTGCCTCCGGTGCTTCAAAAGAAACCTTATACGGCTGTCTCTTGGTATAGGAATCTTTTCGTGCTACGTCCAAATCCCCTATTGGCTCCCAGTTCACTACCTTTTGCTTTAATTCAAAGGAAAACACAGAGCCTTTCCCATACTCGCTTTCCACCTGTATCGAACTACCCATTTGAGTTAAAATGTTCTGCGCGATAGCCATTCCCAACCCGGTTCCCTCGATGTTTCGATGCTTCTTTTCCTCGATTCTCTCAAAAGCAGCGAAGAGTTTATTAAGGTCCTCTTTCTTGATTCCTATGCCGGTATCTTTCACACTAACATGAAGCATGACACTTTCCGGGTCCTCTTCACATTTACTGCCATAAATGGAAAAAGTCACACTTCCTTCCTTTGTGTATTTCACAGCATTGGTTAGAATATTTGTAATAACCTGCTTGATTCTGATCTCATCTCCGCAGAGACTTTGGGGCATCTTAGAATCTGCTTCCAGTTGAAATGCCAAGTTTTTCTCTTTGGCCATTCTTTGCACCATGTTTATCACGTCATTTAAAAGAGCGGCAACACTGTAATCCGTTTCTATGATTTCCATCTTCCCAGCTTCTATCTTAGAGAAATCCAGAATGTCATTGATAATTCCCAGGAGCGTATTTCCCGCTGTTCTGATATTTTCCGCATACATTAGCGTATTTTCATCCCGGCTGTCTCTCAGTATCATTTCATCCATGCCAAGAATGGCATTCATCGGGGTCCTGATATCGTGAGACATGGCAGAGAGGAAATTGGATTTTGCCTCGTTTGCTCGATTTGCCTCTTCCGCTGCAGCAGTCAGTCTGCGATTATAATTGCGAAGAATAACCAGGTTAAAAAGAAGCAGAATCATAAGTCCCAACGTAACGATTCCTAAAATCATCCAATCGACAGATCTATTTACCGTCAGTTCGTGGGCCGGAATATACGCAACCAAAAACCAAGAATCCACGTCGCTGAACGGGGTGTATGCAATGACACAATCCTCATCCTTGGAGTTTTTGATGTGCATGGAGCCGATACCGGTGCGTATCTTGTCTACCACAGCCTTGTATTCTTGCACAGACATTGGATTATAAGATTTAAAGTATTCGAAGAAGTTGCTGTTCTTTAAGGACTTCCCATGAATCATGTAGTCACCATCAAAATTAATCAGAGAGATTTCTACATTTTCATACTCGCCCTTTAAAAATACCAGTTTCTGCTCCAGTAAGCTCACCGGTACTACGCGGATAATAAGGGCATCTCGCATACGAACCGTTTCTCTATCCCAAACACGTATGTTGTTCAAAAAAGCAATGGATTGAACGCCATTTTGCGGATTCGTATATGCCCTTGTCAAATTCACCACGCCGGTTACATTGCTAATCTCAAGGTTGTCAAAAATAGAAATATGGGAATAATTAACAGAATAATCAGACGGATCCGTAGAACTGGCAGACGTAGAAATCCCCCGCATAGAACCGTCATCAATATAAATAAGATGTCCTGAAATCTCAGGTGATATTTTTGCTTTTCGAATATAAGAGATGGCTTCCTCAACAGTCATTGGCGTGCCGGCATCTGCCGACCTATTGATGTAGTTAGCCCAGATATCACACAGATGCTGCTCGTCCTCCAAATAATTGGCGACGATTTGCTCCGTAGTAGTTGTCATTTTCTCAAAAGACGCAATTGAAGCCTGGTTTGATTCTTTTGCGCTATCATTTGCATACTTTACAATAATGAAAAGAATCAAACCTACCATTAAGATATTAATGATCACTATATATCTTTTCTTCAATCCGTATCCTCTGTAAAACTATGAACCAATACCATATATCTTACAGTTTAATTATATCATTTAACCATTGCCGCAATTCTTAAAAAACCCTGAAGTGTTGTCATTTTCAACTGGTGACAATTTGTAACCAGTTGATTTCCCTCCATCTAGTTCCTCAATTCCATATTACATCCAATAACAATTGCTTTAGAGTCTGTACCATGTCCTATTTCAGTGGTCTTAGCCACAGGCAATGTCTCCGGAATATGGTCTGCCAACAAATCAAATACACTTTGCGTTGCTCCCGACTTCTCATATGCCGTAAATGTTCCAAGTATAATTCCCTCTACCTGCTTAAACACCCTCATCTGTTCAAGTTGTGTAAACAACGCCGCTATCTGGCTAACCTCACCACCATATGCCTCCAAGAAAAGAATTTTACCATTCATGTCAGGCCAGTACTCTGTTCCCGCAAGTTTCAGCAGGCACCTTATATTTCCGCCTACAACAATTCCTTCCATCCGTTCACCCTGAAGGAAAGAATAATTAACATCAAACAGTGCATTATTTTTTTTGGAAACAAACTCCGCAAATCGTTTTCTCTGAAGTTCACCATTCGCATAAACCAAGTTCTTAATCTGGTACAAAACAGAAAATTTTCCCGTCTTTGTATAAATAGCATTGATTACAGTTGTAAGATCACTGTATCCCCAAAAGGTTTTATTGGCACCTGCAATCACATTCCAATCCAAGTATTTTAAAACCCCATTTGCTAAATCTCCACCGGATATATCATATATAGCGTTAATAGAGTCATCCTGATAAAAGCGCATTAAATCCTCCGCACGCTCCTGATCCGTTCCACTAAAGGAATCCTTCTTGGCGTAGATATGTTTTGCAAACACTGTCTCTATCCCCTGTTCATAAAGGATGGTTCCTAATTCTTCATTCTGTTTTTCCCATTCGTTCAATTGCCCATCTGAGCATGCTGATATTCCAACTCTCATGCACTAAATACCTTCCCGAAGTTTTTTAGTAAATATTTAAAAAGGCTCAAAAACGACAAATTAATAAAGCGCTTTCAAGCCTAAAAATAGCTCTTATAAATAATAAGACTCGTCCTTCTATTACGACATTTAATATGTCATCTATTATGACATTTTGCGAGTCTTATTTTATGACGTAATGGCCGAATCGATTTGATCCTACATGTTCTATCATGCCTTCGTCCGTCAGACGCCTCAAGTCCCTTCGAACACACGCGTACCGAGTCAGTTCATAATCAATCTTAGACCTTGGAGCCACGCCACCTTCAACCAAATTCCTGACCTCAGGAATTTGGTCAAGAATACTGCGTCCTGAGTTTTCACAAGAAATCATTGCTTTTTTTATTACTTTATAAAAATTCTCCCATTTAGAATACTCTAATGCCGGTGCTAGTTCTCTGGCGCTCCAATACTCGGTTCCATCATCTCTTTCTCTGTACGCATTTATCATCTACCCCACATTTTCGATTTTCTAAATCATTTTCCTCCCTGAAACTGCTTACCAAAGTTATTAAAATAGTAGCTATGTCCACTAACTTGAGGGGTACTTGCAGGGGGTATCTTGTGGGATACCCCTCAAGTTGAATTATGCAATAATATACTATTCTTTCTTCGCAAGCTGCATTTTGTATTCTTCCTCTGCCATAACAATCTGCTGCTGTATCTGCTCTGCTGAAGGGAGGTGTTCCTGTATCTCCTTGATTTTCACGTTGTCATATTTTGCGACACCCATAGGAGTGGTTATTCCCTGAAATGCGAGTTGTACCTCCGTGCGATCCATATCCTTGCAGATCAGGAGTCCGATTGTAGGATTATCGCTGTCACGCTTTACAAATTCGTTAACCGCATTCACATAGAAGTTGAGTTTACCCGCAAACTCAGGGTCAAATGGTTTGACCTTAAGCTCCAAAACCACATAACATCGAAGGTAAATATGATAAAACAGCAGATCGATTTTCCGGGTCTTTCCGGCAATAATAATTTCCTTCTGTCGTCCCACAAATGCCCAACCCTCGCCGAGCTCCAACAGGAATCGTGTCATACGTTGCTCTAACATTTCTTCCAAAGCATCTTCATCGTAACCGTCGGGTAAACTGACAAATCCGAGATCATAATTGCTTTTTAAGATTTCCTTCGCTAGCGCACCTTGAATAGGCGGAAGTTTTTCTGCAAAATTGGTAACCGCCGCTCCCGATGTATGGTATAAATCAGCCCGAATGCAATCATCCAGTGCACTACGACTAAGCCCTATTTCGATTGTACGCCGGAGATAATAGAGAGCCTCATCTACTTCCTTACATTTCGTTATTATCAAACAATGATGCCCCCAAGGCACAAAACTAAATCCAGCGGGGAACGGAATTTCTGCAACAACTTGTTGCAGTTTTTGCCTGTCCGGATTTTCATATATTTCTGCAGCAACTTGTTGCAGTTTTTCGCTTTCAGTATTGATGAGCGAATTAAAGGTCTGAAGTATATCTGATACACCATCGTTTTCAGCATAGAATAGATACCATTTTTTCATATTCCATAAATTTCTTGCAGAAAAACCCTTCGCTTCCGGAAATTCCGCCTGAAGATCAAGACTGACTTGATTAACAATCCCCGTTCCCCATTTTTCCTCGGCTTTTCGAACAACTAAATCCCTTCCTAGTTGCCAGTTGAACAGTAGTTGTTCTGAATTCACTTTGACAGCAGCTTTAATCTGAGAATTTCGAAATCTTGATTTTAACTCATGTATCCATTCGATATATTCTTTATCCAGGCTCGTATCCTGCGACGTTACAAGCCCCCTTTTATTAGTCGGCACTTTACCTCCCTTTCTGAAAGAAGCTGTTTTCTACCTCTATCACTCAATATCATCTCTAATATCCGTTTCTATCAGACCTGTAACTAAATCTTGCAATTGGGCTGCATTTTTATTCGTGATTACAGATTTTCCGGTTCTCTTTTCCACCGCCAAGCGTGCTTCTCCAGCGGCTTCCCCGCCTTCAATTGCAACCATTCGATTTTCCTCGAAAGTCTCCGGCTTCTTTTGCTTTGAAATCTCTGTAGTAGTAGCCTCAGCCAACATATTAAGCACCAGTTCCAACGTGGACATATTATCCCTGAGGTTTTCCTTTTTCAAACCTTTATGATTCTTATACTGTCGCGTCGTCATCCCGGACCAAGCTTTCGATATTTCATCTGTAAGAATGGCAAATTCTACACCTTTTTTCACTCCGCGTTTTTCCCATTCATCTGTAAGTTCTTTTCGGACCTGAATGGCCTGCAGCCGCTGATTAATCCATTCTCGGGAATAACCTTTCTTAGCGTAGGTTTCAAGAGCCCTCTCGATAGTAAGTTCAGGGTCAATAACCTCTTCAATTCGTTCTCGTCCTACCTGAGCAAGCCAAACCTTAAACGGTTCAGCTTTTTTCGATGGAATAGACTGAATAATACGAAGCAGTTGCTCTGTGTTGGCGACATCAGTTAAACGCATTTTTCCATCCTGCGCTGTCATTTTCAACTGGTGACAATTTGTCACCAGTTGACTTCCCTCTTCTTTTAGTCTCTGTTTCAGTTTGTTCCAATACTTTCTAGCTTTTTCGTAATCACTTTGCTCCGTAAGAGCTCCAACAACATCCACAACCGAAAAATACCATTCTTCCTCATCCTCAACCCATGCAGTCCTTATCGGCTGGTCTTCAAATAATTGAACTTTATCACTTTCCATGATTACTACCTCACAGATGCATATTTTATGCCATTGGCATATTGATATTATCATATTCCAATGGTATAATCAATACATATTTCAAGTATTATGCCAAAGTATAGACATAGCTATCTATTTAATACAAGGAGTTAGGTCATATGAATATATCACTGAATACAAGTCGATTAAAAGAATGCAGAGAAAAAATGGGAATCACCAAAATGGAAGCAGCCAAAAGGATGCAGCTCTCGCAGCCGGCATATTTACGGTATGAAGCAGGCTCCAGAATACCTTCTCTCCAAACACTTTCCATCATAGCGAATGTTTTAAATACTTCCGTTGAGTACCTGACAGAACAGTCTGATGATCCGCATCCAATTTCGTATACTATATCTAAATCTACCGACCCAGAATTGTTTGAATTAATCAATATATGTAAGGCCGCAGATAATAGTGCATTTAAAAGGCTGTTTGCTTATGCAACCAAATTGTCTGAACACAAATAGACAAACAAAACACATATCTTTAGGCGCAAAAAGGCTTCCGAAAGCGAACTATCAACGCCATCGAAAGCCTTTATTTACTGCTATTTAATTCCTACCTGCAAACCACCGGTACAATTCCACTCATTCTACGTAATTTTATTTTTTCTAAAAGTTTTTGCAACCATTACACTTATTTTTTTAATTTATTTTAGAAAGCTCTCTATTTGATTATTAATGTAAGTTTCATAGTCATCAAGCACAACGTCTCTATTATTCGTATCATAATACTTTACCAATTTGAATGGCACCCCGTAATCACTTACTTTTCTTGCCTTGTCGCTCAATGCGTTATATTCCAATTTGCGAAGCAATATGGATACGCCCTCTGCATCATCAAAACTTACGCCCAACCGACGTGACATGATAAATCTATAGAAAACGTCAAAAACACCCAAATATTTTATCAATTGATATTTGAATGTGTTATATACTGTTTTTGCAACTTGCTTCACAGCTTTATCCTTGGTTTCTCCTTTAGCAACATAATAATCCAGCATCCCCATAAATCCATTTTGTAGATACGAAGAGAGCAAAACTACTGCTATCGAATACTCTTTATTGTTCCTTGCCATAAAAGTATGTTCTATAATTCCTTTTAGCTCTCGCTCACTAACAATTGGATTAACTATGTTCAACAGGCATTGAAATCCATCCCAATCAAAATTATTAGCCTGCGAAGTACGAAGAGTTTTCACAAAACTACTTAATTGTTCCCATTTAAACTGCGGCAGTTGTAATAACTCCTCATAAATAGTCAATTTATCCTTTGCACCAACTACTTTAAATAATCTAAAAATCTCCAGCGGTATTTCGTACTCAGCCACCCTTTCCAGAATATGTTTTTTCTCTTTTTTTTGATCCTCCGATAAATACTTTTCTCTTGTTATCTGATAATCAACGTCATGTTTCAACGAATTGACATCATAGTTCTTATGTCTCAATTCCTCTGGTGCATCTTCAATTACTTTTTTAAAATTATTCTCCACAACTATAACATTGCCTGAGAAATGCTGATTAAATCTTCCCGCTCTGCCTGCTATATTTTTTGCATCAAATTGCTTTAATGGTTTAGAGCCTTTTTTATCAGACATAACAATCATGTTTTTTGCAGTCGTATTTACCCCTTCCGTTATTGTCGTAGTAGAAAACAAAACCACTATATCGCCATCATTAAATAAATTAATAATTTCCTTTTGTATATATTTAGGTACTAAACCATGATGAATTCCTATTCCAAGTTTTAATGCCTTAACAATAATCCAATCCTCACCAAAATTAGAAATCAAATGCTTTAAAAAGGAGTAATACTTCGGTGAATGTTCGATAGATAATCCCATCGAAAAGCCATCCTTAATCAGCCTTTTTGCATACGTCTCTGTATCACTTTTTCTTCCAAAGTATACAATAGCATTTTCTTTGTTCATTGATAACTCTTCAATGATTTTTGCTGCTATACTTGTTTTCGTTTTTCCTGTTATAACTATTTTGATACCATCAACATCATACTCTCCCCTACCATTTATAAGAAAATACTTTTTGTTAACAATCTCATATTCGTTATATCTTAGAATTGTAAAATCATTCTCTCTTGTAAAATTCAAAAAAGAATTATCCCTATCCAAAGATAGATATGGACCTGCCAAAAACATGTCTTCAGTAGATTTACAACCAAGTTCTAACGCAAGCCTATAAGCAACATCTCTTTCATTTTCCTCATACGTTTCTTCTTCTATTGAGAAACCATTATCTATCTTGTATATTTCATCAATAAAAGTAAAATCGAAACCAACATCTTTATGTCTATCTATAAATGAAAGGTAACGCTCCGGGGTATAAATAAAAATATTTTTTTCTTTATAATCAATCTCCTCTTCACTCAGTGTATGTACGTTATATCCCTCCATTCCCTTCATCGTTCTTATTTTTTCAAGATTCTCTGAAAGAAGACTTATTGCTGGAAAAATCAACAGAATGTTTCTATAATGCATCTTTTTTATAATCTGATATACAATATAGGTTTTTCCAAACGATGTTGGTGCAGTTAGAATAAACCTATTTCTTTGCCCTCTATCAAACTTCGAAACCACTTCTTGTTGATACTTGTGAAGCTTCTGATCATTTTGAAACAACGTAGCTTCAAAAAAGATGCTTCCCAACGTACATAACGGGAGATATCCCCTTTCTCGTCTATTCGCACTGACATATTTTTCTAATAATAAATCATAATACTGCGGCAGTCCTACCTCATTAGCCATAAAATGTAAAAAATCAAGCGTCGAATCAGATATTTCTTCTGTTTTTATCGCATCAAACATTTCGCATGTAGACTTTATAAAGTCAACAGGGTTATTTGTCTTTTTATATTGATAATATTGCCGTATTATATCAACGGTTCTTTGTTCTCTATCCATTCAATAACCTGCTCCTTAATCCCTCTAACATTATTGGCTGGTAAAAGAATAAAAAATATCGAATACTCAAATGATGCTGGAATATTTACCGATAATCGTTTCACTTCACTGTTAATATAAGAAACACAATGTTTTATATCATCATAATAATCTACTCCGACCGCCTCATGAGCAATCATGATAGGATATACAACAGATATATTATGCTTTTTCATTTCCGCCGAGATGTTAATTACCGGATTTAATTCCCATTCGTCAACAATTGTTTTTAATGTTCCTGGTGTGTATGTCATCTTTTCTGATTCCTTAAATATTGCATAAATATTGCTATTTACATATTCATCAGAAAGTGATTTTTCTATTTTCTCAATCACATCTCTTATTGGCTTGTGATAATCTTTATAAAACTTAGCTTCTCCCAACCATAAACTCGTTTTGTTCCCATCCTCAATCAAATGAAATGCATCAAAGCCTTTAACTTCACTATTTTCAATCGGAGAATACAAATATCCTCTTGCCAGTAATACATTGGTCGAAAAATAAGTTCTCAAGATCAAATCTAACAACACTTCTCCATAAAACCCATATTTTAATTTTACAGAAGCCGCTGCAGAACTATCATATTTCATATCCCTAACTATTACCTTCGCTTGTTCCAAAGAAAGATTAGAATAGTCAATTTTAAACTCATTCACAGCATATTCTACAATTCCATTATATATTATTTGCGACAGTTCCTCAGATTTTGGGTTCTCCAAGCAATAATCTTCGTCTGTTGTTAGTAATGTTTTATCTATATTTTCAGTGCAATTCGGCAATCTGCATTTTACACATATCGCCGACTGAACCTTATTTAACAGGCTGGGTCTCATTTTATTTCCTCAAAGTTGTATTTTCTCATAACATGAATATCCAAAAAATAATCATATCTGTTTTCATATTTACAAAACACACGCAATCGTAAGTATTATTCGTTTGTTGCAACAATTCTCTTCGCATACTCATAAATTCGTTTCATAGCATTTTCATCAACATCATCAACTACATTGCCTGCGACTTTCGAGAACCCATTGTATGTACTAAATCCAAGCAAGTACACAGCTAGGGCCATTGCCAAGTTTTCATCATCTGTGTTCATCTCCTTAGCAATTCTACGAAGTTCGCTCGTTACAGAATCATGTGGTACTTTGACATCTTCTCCACCTTCATTGACAACCTTCTCAATAACCTTTGGGAGAACCATGCACATCTTATAAAAGGCATCTTCCTGTCCTGTTACAAGAGCATAAAACTGATCTAAACTGACTCTACGAATCTTTTTATGCGAAACGCTCTTTCCATCAACAGTAGTAGACCACTTAATATTCTGAGATTTCTTTGCGATTGCTTCAACTAAAAAGCATGCGCAATCGTCATCATCTAATAACTGGCTCTGCATCTTAATATATGTTTTGCCAGCTGCAGCAGAGTTCATGGTGTTATGCTTATTTTTCATTTCTACATAAACAGTATGAACAACATCCCCTTCCGGAAGCGTTATTCCTTCAGGCACTTGAAATATAACATCCCAACCACCTTCTGTTCCGTTATCAGGAACATGGCAATTATTTATATACTGAAAAATACGCTGATGAAAATATCCGATGTCATTATTGTTAGATTTGTCTCTTTGCCTAAAAATCTCATTTCCAACGATTTCATCCCATGATGTCTGATATACAGTTTTATCGAATATCATCTTAATCGGATCAACAATGTTCTTGTTAAAACGTACAATGTCAAACGACTCCAGCTTCTCCCCGTATTTATCAATCGTATCTTTTACATGATTAGTAAAATCTTTCTCTGAAATAAAAGATAATTCCCAACTCATTAGTCCTCTGCTCCTTCCAATGCTTCATATATCATATTTGCTACTTCATATCCAAGATTAACCGGAACTGCATTTCCTACCTGCTTATATTGTGACATAACCTTCCCACAAAACTCCCAACTATCTGGGAAAGATTGACACCTTGCGTTCTCTCTTACAGTGAAAGGCCTTGCCTCCAATGGATGACACCTTTCAGTCTGCTTCTGTGATGGTGAAGTAAGTACCGTTAATGAAGGCTCGTCCATAGATAACCGCCTTAAAATTCCAGTTCTTCCACCTTCCATGTCCCAGCAACTCTTCATGTATGCTTTCGCCAATTCTGGATCTATATCTCTCCAATATCCACCGGCCGGTACGAGTTCAAAAAGCTTACGCTTATTCTCTCCATATGGCACGCCTATACTCTCCGGGACATTTTCTAAGATATCTTTTAGCACTGGTTTATAGTCATGTGCCTCTGGGAATTCGAATGTTATTTTTTCCTTTAAGTCCTTACGAATGCCTATTGTGATAAGACGTTCTCTCTTTTGTGCAACGCCATAGTCCCAAGCATTCAGCACCTGCTTTTGAATGTCATATCCTGCACTTTCAAAAATTTCAAGCATAGTCTGATATGTCTTACCGTGGTCATGCGTCAACAGTCCTCTAACATTTTCAAACAAAAACATCTTTGGCTGTAATTTTTCCAAAAAAATCGCATAGTGATAAAACAATGTTCCTCTTGCATCTTCAAGTCCCAATCTTTTACCTGCATATGAAAATGCCTGACATGGCGCTCCACCGGAAAGTAAATCTAATTCACCTTTCTTGATTCCAAAGTAATCTTCTAAATCCAATTTAGAGATATTAGCTATATCGTCACAAATAACTCTCCAGTTGGGACGATTCTTCTTTAATGTATCGCAAGCATCTCTATCGAATTCAATCAATCCGATTGTATTAAAGCCAGCTTCTTCCACACCTAATGCTAACCCACCAGCACCTGCAAATAACTCTATTGTTGAAAACTTTTTTTCTCTAACTGGGTACACTATATTGTAAAATGTATTTTGCATATTCCTTCTAATGCGGCGAGGATCATCTGGTTTTTCTGTACTATCAGGGATTAACCATGTATTTCCCTTTAAAACAGCACCTTCTATTCTTCCTTCACCACACAAACGAGTAATTCTTCTTCTAGAAATGCTCCATTTTTCAGCCATTTCAGTAGTTGTTGCAAAACTCATATTTACCTCCAAATAATAAAAACATACGTTTATATTATATTCCTTTTGCGGTACATTTTCAACACTTTCCGCAATCATTATTAATCGGACAATTATTCTACAAACCGTTGATTTTACTGGTTTTGTTATACTCATATTTTCATCCTATTATGTAATTCGGGTTTATTTAATTCTTTAAGTATATCCTCTGTCTTAGCATTCTTATTCTTCATCTCAAGATACTCTCCAAACTTGATTTCAAAATCAAACAGCTCTTCCCATCCGGGATCTCGTCTTGCAACCGTTCCATCAGGATTAGATGCCGTCAATCGTCTTACTAAAGGCACCAAAGCCTTTAACATTTTCGTTTCTGATTGCAATCCTCATGTCATTAGTCAGATAGGACTCACAGGCCTTATAATAACCAACAAGTTCTCTCCGCTTATCTTCGATATCTTTCTTCGGAATCAAACCAAGGCGAATGTTATCTTTTCAAGCCACTCATTTGCTTTCGCCTTTGCAGATTCGATAATGTTTGTAGATAGTTATATATGTGAAAATTACTCGAATGCGTGATTGATTCCGGTCATGATATCCGGCTTAAGATTCTTTAAAGAGTGAATGCATGATTTTTGCAACCACAAAAAATGGGAACCCACTATTTAAGCGGATTCCCACATTTATTTGTCTATTCCATCTCCCTAACCAAACCTGTATCTTAAACATTTTTGTTAGGGTTCTCTGTTACGATTTGACTTCATTTGGTTTCAGCTGTCCATATCACACGGACTGTATCAGCTAATGTTATCAAATTGTTATCACTTGAGTGTTATCACGCTTGCCTATACTTGCCTTTTTCACTTGCAATTTTTTCCACCATATATTTGGCATAATCCCTTGCAAGATTCGTATCATAAGATATATTTCTATCCTCTGCATATTCTATCAGAGCATCTTGTATCAGACTATGATATCTTTCATGAACAATCTTCAATGCCCATTCGCCGCCCTCTTTCTTAGAAAGGACAAGCCCGTTCTTAATATATGCAAGCACTCTTGCCAGATTCAATATAATATACATTGGATTATCTATGATTTCTTCTTCCGCTTCTGCAATATCATTCCAGATAGAGTCAATGTAATCCTGTACCGGTACGTCAGCAAAAATATCTTTGATAGAAGCGCCATACAGGCACTTGCCCCTATGATTTATGATTGTAAAATGTGCAGCAAGATCTTTATCCTCGCCCTTCATTTTCGAAACATAATCATCAGGATTCTTTCCGTACCAATCAAGATGTGCAACAGAAAAATGTAGTTCAAAGGGAGTAGGATAAACAAATGGCTTACAAGCACTTTGTTTTACAACGCTCATTTCAATTCCTTTAGCCGGTCCCTTTTCGTTTAATTCAACCACCATGTCCATAAAGGCTTTCTTAACACTATCCTCTATAGAATCCTTCACCACTATGATTAAATCTATATCGCTCTTTGCCGGATTATAACATCCCATGACTGCTGAACCATGGAGATATATTCCCACAAGATTATCCCGCAGGATTTCTTTTGACTTTTCAACAAAACTAATTATAACTGTATCCATTTATCATCTGTGCAGATTTTTTTCTGCTCTCCGTTCTTAATACTATACGCTTTTCAAAATATAATTCTTTTACTGTTTTCTATCTGGCTGACAAGTTTTTCGAAAAACTGTATGTAGAAAGACAGACGGGATCTCCAAAGTTCCTCTGCTGCTTTCGTTCCCAAAGGCATATCCATGATCTCACGAAGCTTTTCAAGACGCTTTTTGGCGTAATCACGTTTTTGTTCGTATTCCATTCCAAGAAAGCCGTCATGACTGAGAATCTCGTGAATGCGGTAAGCATCAAAGCGATCGATATTGTCAGCATCACCCACAGAAAGTGCAAAAGGCGTTCTTTCTCCTTCAAAATCTGCTTTGTCATCTACATGAATAGCTATTCCATAGCAGATATCGTTTATTCGATCTTCTGACAGACCCAGCCCCACGAGAAATGGGCGAGCCAGTTGCGCTGCCCGTCTTCCATGTTCAATCCAGCCGTTCTCTCCGAAATCCTCACAATACGAAATGTCGTGAAGCAAGCAGGCTATTACCATCTCCGTTTCATCAAATCCTTCTTTTCTCGCAATCTCAAGACCTATATTGGACACCCTGTAGGTATGCTCTAACCGATAGTTTTTGCCCGCTAAATGTTCCTCAGCGTTCAGATATAAAGAATCCTCAAAAGCCTTTTTCAAAAAATCTTCAGTTTGCTCTATTAGCTTATGTTTTAACATATTCCGTCCCTCATTTCAGTTCTTCAATAAAATTAAACATCCTCTGTGTCGCCAGTTCATTGCGGGGCATTGAGCGTAGTTCTTCTGCCGTAACCCATTTATATGCCGATGTTTCACCTTCCTGTAATACCACACTGGATTTGTCAGCATCCGTTTCGCACAGATAATCCACATATATTGACTTATGTAGGTGATGTAGCACACGGCCGACTTCTGTAAGCTTATCTGCTTTAATTCCGGTTTCTTCAGACAGTTCCCTTAACGCACAGCTCATCGGATCTTCTCCCTGAAGTGCAGACCCTCCTGCAGTGGCTTCCCACATTCCTCCCAGATGCTTTCTAGGATCTCTTTGCATAAGCAAATAAGTTCCATCGGCATGTCTTACTATAATTTCGCATACAAGGTGAAAAACTCCATTCGGGACTTCTTCTCCACGGACTAATGTCATTCCATCAATCCTATTTAGTTTTCCATCATAAGCATCCCACAATTCCATAAGTATCCCTCCCTCGCATTTACGGGACACTGTCTCGCAAATCATCTGAGTATAAAAGTGCAAGCCGACTTGCACAAACGCATCAACTTACTCAAGTGCATACAAAATTTACTATACCAAATGTTACTGAATCCTCATAGATATATTTCTTTAAATAGTTTCCATCGGCTAACATAAGGGCAAAAAGAAAAGGCCTTGCTACGCTATTCATTAGCTTAACAAGACCTTTTTAAGTCTTTGCTGAAACCTCACCTGCTAACCTTTTGCATTACACATATTGTGTTTCTAATTTAAGGTCTTAATAATTCTATCCCAGCCCGCATTGCACGTCAATTCTGCATCAAACGATAGGACATTAAAAAAAGCGGTTGAAAATGAATTCCAACCGCTTTATAATCATGTTAAGAAATCAAAGGACATTGCCCGTCCGATGGTTAATCGGAAACTAAAAATGGTTTTTTAGTTACTAACGGCTATTCCCTATTGCAGTAGGGGATAGCCATTTTTTTGAATATTCTTTCACTGATAATCATTACTCCATCTCCACTGTTCCCGGTGGTTTGGAAGTCAGATCGTAGAATACACGATTGACACCTTTTACTTCATTGATGATGCGGCTCATAACTTTCTGAAGCACCTCAAATGGAATCTCCGATGCTTCGGCTGTCATGAAATCGACAGTCTCAACAGCTCTAAGAACTACTGCATAATCGTAGGTTCTTTCATCACCCATGACACCAACAGAACGCATATTGGTTAAAGCTGCGAAGTACTGATCCGGAAGTTTCTTCAGTCCTGCTGCCGCTACTTCTTCGCGGTAGATAAAGTCTGCATCCTGTACGATACGCACCTTTTCTGCTGTGACTTCACCGATGATACGGATGCCAAGTCCCGGTCCCGGGAATGGCTGACGGAATACCAGATACTCAGGTAATCCAAGTTCTAAACCGACTTTACGAACTTCATCTTTAAATAGATTACGAAGTGGCTCAATGATTTCTTTGAAATCCACATAGTCAGGAAGACCACCTACATTGTGGTGAGATTTGATGACTGCAGATTCACCGCCAAGTCCGGACTCTACTACGTCAGGATAGATGGTACCCTGTGCTAAGAAATCTACCTTACCGATTTTCTTTGCTTCTTCTTCAAAGACACGGATGAATTCTTCGCCGATGATTTTACGTTTACGCTCAGGCTCTTCTACGCCAGCCAGCTTCGCATAGTATCTCTCCTGTGCATTCACACGGATGAAATTGATATCGAAGCTTCCCTTTGGTCCAAATACACCCTCTACTTCATCACCTTCATTTTTGCGAAGAAGACCATGATCTACGAATACACAGGTCAGCTGCTTGCCGATGGCTTTGGCCAAAAGTGCAGCCAGTACAGAAGAATCCACGCCGCCGGATAAAGCAAGCAACACCTTGCCATCACCAACACGGTCACGGATTTCCTGAATTGTATGCTCTACAAATGCATCCATGCGCCAATCTCCTGCGCAGTGACATACTTCATAGAGGAAATTGCGAAGCATATTACTGCCTTCCGGTGTATGCAATACTTCCGGATGGTACTGGAAACCATATAAATTCTGAGCTTCGTTTGCTACTGCTGCATATGGACAGTTATCCGTGTGTGCAATGGCATGGAACCCCGGTGCAATCTCGCTAATGTAATCGAAATGACTCATCCAGCAAATGGTATGTGCCGGAATACCTTTGAATAATGCGCTGGTTGTATCCAGTTCAAGCTCTGTCTTGCCGTACTCACGAACCGGAGCCTTCTCTACCTTTCCACCCAGCACATGCATCATAAGCTGCGCTCCGTAGCAAAGTCCTAAAACAGGAACTCCCATTTCAAAAAGTTCCTTATCGCAAGAAGCTGCGCCTTCTTCATAGCAGCTTGCAGGGCCACCTGTCAGGATGATACCCTTCGGGTTCTTTGCTTTGATTTCTTCAAGAGGTGTCCTGTAAGAATAAATCTCACAGTACACGTTTTGCTCACGCACACGGCGAGCTACCAGCTGATTGTACTGTCCCCCAAAATCCAGGACGATTACAGTTTCTTTGTTCATAATTCTCCTCATGGATGCTTTGTTTACAGTTTCAATAACTCACATTACGTCAATTATAGGAGAGTTTTACTCACATTGTAAAGGGGCATTTAGAATGTTACACAAAAATGAATCTTTAGGTTCTCATCCTGTTTCACAGTCACTTTACCACCTTGTTTTTCTACGATAGCTTTCGCGATAGCAAGGCCGATGCCGTAGCCCGTCTTCTTGCCATCCTTCGTCCTGGAAGCATCTGCCCTATAGAATCGCTCAAATAAACGCCGCAAAGTCTCTTCTTCTACTTTTTCACTGCAATCATTGGAAAAATCAAGCTTCACTTTTTTCCCTTTTCGATACAAGTCTAAGCGAATCTCGCCTTCTTCTTTTGCATATTTCACTGCATTATCGCAAAAGATTCCCACCAGCTGTCGGATAGCCGCTTCGTCGCCTTTGATATGCACACCTGGTTCTATGTCAGTCGTAAATGTTTTTCCTTCAAATTCCGCCATACCAATAAAAGGCTCCGCAGCCTCCAGGACTGCTTTCGATAAATCAAACTGTTCCGATATGACCGGTGCGTTCTCCTCTTCTAGTCTGGATAGCGATACTAGATTATTTACCAGCTTTCTTAGATTGGCCACCTGCTTTTTGGTTCCATCTACCCATTCATTTTTGCCAAGGTCCATGGAAAGCACATCCATGTTAGTGGCAATTACTGTCAGTGGCGTCTTTAGCTCGTGACTGGCATCTGTGATAAATTGCTTCTGCTTTTCACTACTTTCTATCACCGGCGCGATGGCCTTCTTTGAAAAGAAAGCAATGAAAACAAACATCACAAGTATGCCACTTAGTGCCGTGCCAATGGAAATCACAGCCAGCTTTCTTACCGCAGACATACGGCTTTCTACATCCATGACTACCAGGATGTGACCGCCGTCCGGCATGTCCTTGATGGCGTATTTATAGTCATCATAGTAGCCTACTGTCTTACCTTTTGTCAGAATTGCTGCTGCCAGGCTTTCCGCATCTGCTTTAGACAGCGTAGCTATTCTGGTGAGTTCCACTTGTATCTGACCATCTACTCTCTGGTTCGCGATAAAAAATCTGGTCTCATATGCCATCTCATCACGAAAACCCAAGAAAGGATTCCGGACATGATTCATTTCGCTCTGGTCAAACCCCGCTTCCGGCGGTGTCGGCACTTCACCTTGCGTATTATTTTCCGGTTTGGAAATATCACCCGGGAACGGTATCCTACCACCATTATCCGCGATCGAAGTGACAATCTGTGTCAGGTCATGGTCCACGTTGTAATAGTTTACCAAGTTGATGGTAGCCACAATAACCGTCGTACATATAATAATTGCCGTCATGGCAATTAAGATGAATTTTGTACGTACTTTACGTATCATATAGTTCCCCTTTTTATTCCAGCGAATATCCTGCGCCTCTGGTAGCATGTATCTCGACAGATGAACCAATTTCAGTTAATTTCTTTCGCAGGAAAGAAATATTCACCCATACTACGTTGATTTCTGCTTCCGCATCCCAGCCCCAGATATGCTCCATCATATGATTTACCGAGAATATCTGATTGGGAGACCGCATCAGAAGTTCCATCATTTGATAGGCTTTTCCTGATAGTTTTACATTCTTATTGCCACAGGCTAGCACATAACTACCACGATCTAGAATCAAATCTTTATACGTCAACTGATCTGACTGATACTCCCCTTTCCTACGCAGCATGGCCCGAAGTCTAGCTAGAAGTTCACCACCGTCAAAGGGCTTTGTCAAGTAATCGTCCGCTCCGGCATCCAAGCCTTCTATTCGATCATCCACTTCTGTTTTGGCTGTAAGCAAAAGTACCGGCGTAGTTACGCCGGCCTCTCGCATTTTTTGCAGGGCCGTGATACCGTCCATCTTCGGCATCATGATATCCATGACAATTGCATCATAATCCCCATCCGTAGCATAGTCCAATGCATCAACGCCGTTATAAACAGGTTCTACCGTATAACTGTTTCTCTCCAGTAACGTCGTCACTGCTTTGGAGATGTCTTTATCATCCTCTGCAAATAATAGTTTCATGTTTACCCTTTCACACTGATTGTAGCATCGCTACTTATATCCGTAGCTGCTACTGCGATGTAAGTGCAGTCCTTTTGCACCACGAATTCATACGCATCTTCGCCAGATACATTCTGTACAACGATTTTACTTCCCGCGGCGATAGTTGTGTTAAAGTTCTGTTTTACCATAATCGCTTTAGAAGTGTCGGAGATTCCCTGCTCCATGTTTCCGCAACTTGTTACCATTAGGATACCACCATTTACCTCGAATGTGCCATTGTAATCTATGGCTCCATTACCGCTTTTCGTAGGTCCGTATACCAGTACAGTACCACCATTCATGAGAATGCTACCATTAGAGTCCAGGCCGTCTCCCTCTGCATATACAGTCAGATTACCGCCATTGATGGTAAGGGTTCCATCTATAGCCTGGTCCATCATGCCGCCGCCCATGCCACGCATCTTTTCACCATTATCCGCAGGTACTTCTGGTTTTATCATCTCTCCATTTGTATTTTCTTCTGTGTTCTGCCTAAACTGGCCTCTTCCACCACGACCTTGCATCTGACCCTCTGCTGGAGCTTCGCCCATCTCTGGCATTTGACCTTCTGCAGGTGCATCGCCCATTTGCGGTACTTGACCTCCTGCAGGTGTTTCTCCCATTTGCGGCATATCACCACCTGGAAATGTCATTTCAGACGAACCAGAACCATCTGAAATATTGATGCCATCATCTCCTGCATCAATGTTGATATCACCATCATTGATGACTACATCTAAGCCTTCGATACCCTCATCTCCGGCTTTAATATCAATCTCTCCTCCATTGATTGTGACAGTCTTTGTCGCATCGATACCTTTATCCTGCGCATCGATGGTTACGCTATTTCCATCAATCTGGATGTATCCTTTGTCTTCCTCTTCATCATTGGTAGATTTCACACCGTCATCTCCTGCTGTTACTGTAACGGAAGCCTCTGTCACTACCACAGAATCCTTTCCTACAATACCATCATCTACTGCCTCCACTGTGATGTTTCCGCTTTCCAGTTCCAGGTCGTCTTTGCTGGTGATACCGTCTTTATATCCAGCCTTTACTGTAAGACTGCCAGTACCGGTGATTACCAAATCATCTTTACTGTAGATGGCTGCTGTATAATCTTCTTCTGTATCCTCAGTTTCTGTATCGACTGTTTCCTCTTCGGATTCCTCCTTTGCTTCCCTGGCATCTGTGATGCTGTTTTCACTTCCATCTGCTAGTTCGATATATACATTCTTGGCATTTAGCACCACAATCGGCGCATCCTCTGCATTGGTAATTTCAAAACTGTTCAGCACCAGCGTTACATTTTCTTCCGGCGCATCTACAATGATTTGCCCTTGCTCCACCTTTCCTGTGAAGGTATAGGTTCCGCCTTCTGTTATTCTTGTAATTCTTTCTGTGGCCTCTACGACATTTCCCTCAGCCACCTGTGATTCTACTGTCTCTGTCACCACCTGATTTGCACTTTGCGTAGTAGTGTCTGTATTTCCACAACCTGCCATGACGATTATGCCCGCTGTCAATAGCCCCATTATCATTTTCCGTTTCATAGTATTCCTCTTTCTATTACAGTTCTTCCATGCGATTTGCTTTTCTGCCGCATACGATAGTCAAATTCCCATTGCGACATCTTAAAGCATCAATGAATTGTTTTTCATCCGTCTGATTTTTTAATTCAATGTGATATTGCAGTTCGTACATGCTGCCCATGTTGGTGGTTTTCACCATAAAAAGCTCCGCACGTTTCGTGTATTCAGTAAATACGTCATCAAAAACTCCATTGTAATCCAGGCTTTCCGGAATAGTGATTTTCAGTTCCTTTTCCCTGGTACCCATCTCTCCAAAATGAGACTTTGTCAGCACAAACATCACCAGGCAAATGATTGCTGTGATAGCTGCTGCGTAGCCAATATATCCTGTACCGGTAGCCAAACCTACTACCATTGCAAAAAAGATGGTTGCAATCTCCTTGGCTGTACCGGGCACAGATCGGAAACGAATCAAGCTAAATGCTCCCATGACTGCTACACCGGTTCCCAGATTTCCATTTACCAGCATGATGACTACTTGCACCAATGCCGGCAAGACAGCCAACGTCAGGATAAAGCTTTTGGAATAATGCTTTTCCTGCACCATATAGACTCCGGCGATAGCCAGTCCTAATAGCACCGACACCACCGTGCATGCCAGTGCTGTTTCTAAATTTACAGTTCCTGTTGTAGTAGTTAAGATATTTTCTAACATAGTTCTTACTCCTATTCTTTACTTCTTTATTACAGTATTCTTCTACATTGCCACCGGAATCTTTTTCCAGATTTCCTTTGAAATACTTGCCACCTTTTCAGATTCCTGTTGTCTCCTCTTGGCAAGTTTCTTCGCCAGTTCCTTTTTATATGCCGTCCCATATTTAGAAAAGGACACTTGATAAATTTCTAATTCACTTAAAACATCTACCAGCCACAAAGGATAGGCACCTCCTACTTTAATTTCCATCAGTACGTCATCTTCATTTAATACCAAAGTGCCGTGATCACCTTTCGTCAAATCCAAATCTTCTAGTCTGTATCGGATTCGAAAGTCTAGCGTGATTCGAAGGGAAGAATCCTCTTTCCCATACATGGCGATACGGTCATATGCGATATACATTTTCGGTACCGGTTTATAGAAATCCAAAAAGTAATCGATTTCTCGTTTTATTTGAGAATCCTTTGAAGGTTCTTTTCTTTCATTCAGGTATGCTCTGGATTCCGCCATTGGCATTTCCACTCTTCTCTTGTAGACGACCCCTGCCCATTTCTTTTTGATTTCTACGAAGGTCTTGGTGGTATCTTTTGGTACGCCATAGCTTCTTAGGCGAAGCTTTTCTTTGTATGCCGGTTTCTCTATGGACCGTCTTATCAGTTCATAGTTCTCTGTATCGTAGTAGATGTTACATATAGTGCTAAGGCCATACTCATCTACTGTCATGTAGTTCTGCAGTCTCTCCCAAAGATGCTTATACTTTTCACCACTTACCAAATATTTCTTTTCTATTCTTTCAAATTTATCATTAGACATTTTCGTTCGCTCCTCTCGCTGTTTAACTGACCTTTGTCTTCCTTTGTTGTACCCATCCTAACAAGCGAACCTAAAATGAACTTAAAACATAAAAAAAGAACGGATACACGGTCCGTTCTTTCCATTTCTATTCTATTCAAGTACTTACCCTTTGTGGTTTACCAGCATCTGCTGTGTCGGAATCAGGAAGTACTGGTAAGATTGTACTACTCCTGGTTTCACAGTAAATGGGTCATCCCAGCACACATCCATGCAAAGCCACTTGCCATCTACCTTTACCTGGTTCCAAGCGTGTGGGCCCCAGCCGGTAGCATAGTAGCCCTGGCCGATGATGACACGATCCGGAATTCCTAATGACCACATAAAGGCGTCAAACATCTCTGCATAACCCTGTCCCACAGCTTCCTTTGTATTCCAAGCGCCGGTGTAGGTGTATGCCCACGGCTGTACGCTGTTGTTCATCCAGTTCACATAGTTGAAATCCAGATTCACACACATCCAGTCATGTACTGCCTGGATTTTCTGACGATCTGTGGTGCAATTCTTAGTGATTTCCCTTGCGGTGTCCATGATTCCCATCATAGCTTCAGCTTCCGGAATCACTGCATGTACCTTTCTACCTTCCTTTACACCGGTAGTCTGGTAGTGTTGAAAAAGTGCCAAGTTATTTGCTCCATATTTGCTTGCCAGTTCCGGATAGTCTTCTCTATAAGCATCTGCATTGAAGGTAGCCGGATTTAAAAATGCCCATCTGCTAAGAGTTCCGATACGATTCTCATAAATACCATTATTAATATAATGAGAGTACAGCAGGTTTGGATCATAACCATACACTGCCTTTAAGTCCGGATAACGATCTGCATATGCCACATAATCAAAAGTCCCGGGATTTAACAGGGTATACATAGAAGCCTTTACCGGCATCTTGCACACCATCACGCAAAAGCATACGGCAAAAAGTCCAAGTATTACTTTCTTCATTTGTACTTTTTTCATCTTGAGATTCCTCCTCTTACTTCAGATATCTTCATATGCTCCCGCTTTATCCCACAATTCGACGTACTGTCAGCACCGGTCTGTAATTGACGTTACTTACTTTGATACCGGTCTTCTGCGTACTTGCATGTACGATTTTGCCACCACCGATATACATGGCCACATGGCCTTCGTAGCAGACGATATCTCCAGGCTGTGCAGAGCCTAAGTCCACAGCTGTTCCTACCTCGCGAAGCGCGTAGGAAGTACGTGGCACTTTATACCCATGGTCTGCATAGACACGGAAAATGAATCCGGAGCAATCTGCTCCATTGGTCAGGCTGGTTCCACCCGGTACATAAGGGTTGCCGATGAACTGACACGCATAACTTGCGATGTTCTTGCCATCTGCACTACCACCGGAAGAACTTATGATTGCTTGCGCTGCTGCTACAGTTTCGGCAGAAGCCGGATTACTTGCCACCTTCGTAGTGCTGCCCTGCTGGGCTAACAGTCTTTTACGTTCTTCCTCTTTTAATTGCTCTAACGCTTTATTATCTGCGGCGATTTGCGCCTTAAAGGCTTTCGCTTGCTCTCTGGCAGAGGCAATTTCAGCTTCGTAGTTGGCGCTTTCCGCTTTCTTTTGAGCCAGTACAGAATTCAGATAATCCTGCTGCCCTACTAATTCTTTCTTTTCTTCCTCAATGACAGCTTTGTCTGCTTCCAAGGTAGTCTTCTCTTCTTCCAAGGTCACCTTCATCGCTGCTACTTGTGCCTTTATGGTCTGAAAGTTCGTCAGCATCTTTCGATCATAGGCATAAATCGCTTCGATATACTCGGATCGGTCCAGTGCTGCTCCTAAGCTTTCGCTGCTCAGGAGAAGCTGTAAATAGCTGTCATTACCACTTTCATACAAGAATTTGATGCGAAGCTTCATGGCATTGTACTGTTTTTCTTCCTCTGCCTTCGCTTCGTCATAAGCTGCTTGTGCTTCCTCGATTTCACCCTCCTTGGCGATGATTTCCTGCTCTTTTTCAGTAATTTCGTCCTGTAATACATCGATAGAGGTGTAGAGGTTCACAAGTTCCGCGTTCATATCAGAAATCTGTTCGTCTAAGATTTCCTGCTGACTTTCCAATGCGTCCATTTGCCCGCTAATTTGATTCAACTGATTCTGATTCTGGTTGATTCGCTCCTGTAGTTCCGACTGTGTGGTAGCTTCTACCAGTAGCACGGAATGCATGAGTAGGAACGCCGCAAATGTCACGCATATGAAGTTTTGAACGCGTTTTGATAATCCCATAGTTTTCCTAATTACAAGTCACAGTTATTTACAGTTCTTGGGAATGGTAATACGTCACGGATGTTACCCATACCGGTAAGGTACATGCCACATCTTTCAAAACCAAGTCCAAATCCTGCATGTCGAACAGAGCCGTAACGACGCAGGTCTAAGTAGAATTCATAATCTTCTTTCTTCAGGCCCAGTTCATCCATACGTTTCTCAAGTTTTTCAAGGTCATCTTCACGCTGAGATCCACCGATGATTTCGCCGATGCCAGGTACTAAGCAGTCAGCTGCTGCCACGGTCTTGCCATCATCGTTCAGCTTCATATAGAATGCCTTGATTTCCTTTGGATAGTCAGTTACGAAGACAGGTTTCTTGAATTCTTTCTCTGTCAGGAATCTCTCATGCTCTGTCTGTAAGTCGCATCCCCAGGACACTTTATAATCAAATTCATCATTGTGCTGCTCTAAGATTTTTACAGCATCTGTATAAGTGATACGTCCAAATTCGGAGTTTGCTACATGCTCTAATCTTTCAATCAATCCCTTGTCGATAAACTGATTAAAGAATGCCATCTCTTCCGGTGCATTATCCAGTACATAACGGATGACATATTTCAGCATAGCTTCTGCCAGATCCATATCATCGGTTAAGTCTGCAAATGCCATCTCAGGCTCAATCATCCAGAACTCTGCTGCATGTCTTGTGGTATTGGAGTTCTCTGCACGGAAAGTAGGTCCAAAAGTATATACATTCTTAAATGCAAATGCATAAGTCTCTACATTCAACTGTCCGGATACGGTAAGGCTTGTGTGTTTGCCAAAGAAGTCTTTGGAATAATCTACGCTGCCATCTTCTGTCTTAGGCAGGTTCTCTAAATCCAGTGTGGTTACCTGGAACATCTCACCGGCACCTTCACAGTCAGAGCTGGTGATCAGTGGTGTATGTACATATACGAAACCTCTTTCCATAAAGAAGGTGTGGATTGCATATGCAATCAAAGAACGCACACGGAATACTGCTTCAAATGTATTGGTACGTGGACGTAAATGTGTCACAGTACGTAAGTATTCGAAAGTATGGCGTTTTGGTTGAATCGGGTAATCCGGTGTGGACATACCTTCAATCATGATAGACTCTGCCTGCATTTCAAAAGGCTGTTTTGCATTTGGAGTAGCCACAATTTTACCGGTAGCTACTACGGCTGCACCTACGTTTAATTTGCGAAGTGCCTCGAAATTCTCAACCTGATCGGTAACTACAATCTGCATGGCCTCAAAGAAAGTACCATCATTTACTACTAAGAAAGCAAATGTCTTGGAATCTCTAAGGTTACGAATCCATCCACCTACAGTAACTGTTTTTCCATCATACTCATCTTTGTTACGGTATAACTCTCTGATGTCTGTTAATTCCATTTTTCTCTCCTCATCCCTTACGTATTATTTCGACAATTTCTATCTATTCCTTAAGACTCTGTAATCAGTGCATTCTCAATAATGAAATCATACACTTTGTCATACATGAGGTTCAGTTTCAAATCGCCCATGGTACCACCGAATTTCTCGATGTACTCATCTACAGAGGCTGCACCGGCTGCTTCTGCTTCCTGCTGCAGAGAAGCTTTTGCTTCCTCCTCCGTAATCTGGATATTTTCTTTCTGTGCGATAGCCTGCAGTGCAATAGCTTCTTTTGCACACTGCTCAGCCATGCGATTGAAAGCATCGTCTATCTTATCTTCTGTCAGGCCATAATTATTTTCCATAAAGGTATTCAGATCCATATCATAGCCCTTGGCTGTCTCTGTGAATCTGTCGGTCAGTTCCTTCTTGAAACTTGCAGTCAGACTTTCCGGAATATTCTTGAAGGTGCTTTCATCAATCAACTTTGGTGCGATAGCAGTCTTTAAATTGTAGTGATACTGATAGTCTGCAGATTCCTGAAGCATGGATTTCACTGCTGCCAAATAAGATTCTACATCGCTGTACTCAGCATCTACCTGTGCTACATTTTCATTGGTCAAATCAGAAACCACATAATTGATGGTTACTGTGAAAACGCAATCTTTTCCTGCTAAATCTTCTTTATACTGTTCCGGGAATTTCAGATTTAAAACAGCGGTCTCACCTGCTTTGTAGCCAACAAGTCCGGATTCAAATCCGTCGATATACTGACCGGAACCAATCTGCAGCATCTGGTCATTGGCTGTACCGCCATCAAAAGCTACATCATCGATAGTTCCTACATAACTGATATTTACTAAATCACCATCTTCTACGACGCCTTCTGCATCGTGGAACTGGTCTAATTCATTCATTTTAAGCTGTACATAATGTGTCACATCTGCATCTGTGATTTCTTCTCTGGCTGCTACAGTAAGTGCCATTCCCTTATATTCTGTCAGGGTTACATACTTGCTTGCATCCATCTCCGGTACATCTGCAGTTGTATATTCCTTTTCGCCACATCCTGTCAAAATCGTTCCGCAAATTGCAGCTACAACCACAATCTGTTTCATCCATCTAGTTTTCATAAAATGTACTCCTCTTCTTTTGGTACTATATCCTTTATTTTATACCACAAATCAGTCCTTCCTTAAAGTCCTTTCATCTTGCCACAAATCCCTTCGGATGTTAAAATACTTCTTGCATGATAAAGATTTGGAGGGACAAACTATGCCAGTATGGTCTATCGTTCTTCTCGTAATTTTAGTTATTCTGATTGCACTGATCGTTACCTTGGTAATTCTCGGTCGTAGAATGCAGAAAAAGCAAGAAGAGCAGCAATCTCAGATTGAGCAATATAAACAAAGTGTATCTATGCTGATTATTGACAAAAAGCGTATGCGTCTGAATGAGTCCGGCCTTCCACAGGCTGTCATCGATCAGACACCAAAGCTTATGCGTCGCACCAAACTTCCTATCGTAAAAGCGAAGGTTGGACCTCAGCTTATGACTTTGATTGCAGACGAGAAAATCTTTGATTCCATTCCGGTAAAGAAGGAAGTCAAAGCAACTGTAAGTGGTATTTATATCACTGCTGTAAAAGGTTTGCACGGCAAGACTGAATCCAAAGAACCTGTTAAGAAAAGCAAGTTCAAAAAGTGGGTTGAGAGCCTACAGGAAAAAGCCGGTGCCGGCCAGGTGAAATAATTAGCTTTCACAAATTCTAATGTCCATGTGGCAATCTGCTACATGGGCATTTTGCATTTCCAGACTATAGTCCAGTGCTACCTGTATCTCTGTGTCTGTTTCTTCCCAGACAATCTCTGTGGTGGTGATGACGGTGGCAAAAGACCCATAGGGGGTCTCGTAGATACCGGCGCTCTCCACTTCTTTCGCAAAGCGCATGTCAAATACATTCTGTCCGGATTTCTTCAAATGAATTTCAGAAGTATCCAACACCAGTCGGTTTTTGGTCTCATGACCTTCTTCATCCACTTCCGTATAACGAATATACTTTTTCTGATTCTTTGTAATCAGTTCCCCTTCTGTCTCCAGAAGGAAGTCCGCCTTCTCCCCATCCTTTTGCTGGAGGCTTCGAATTCGGACCTTTACTTTTCCATCCTTCATATAACTATCTCGCTTGATCGATACGGATTTGGCGCATTACTGCCTTCTCCTGATTATCGATATGTACTTTGGCAGCTTCTGCCGCTGCCTTCTTATCTCGTTTTAAAATGCTTTCGTAGATGACCTTGTGCTCTCCCACCAGCAGATTATGCTGATTGGAGTCTTTGATATATTCAAAGCGATAGCGGTACATCTGCTCTGCCAGCTGATTTACCAGCAGAATCAATCTGTCGTTGCCGGTAGCTTTAAAGATGATGTCATGAAGCGCCACGTCCCTCTCTGCTATTTCCTTGAAGTTCTCATTCTGCACTGCTTCTTCAAAGGCAAGGCATGCTTTTTTCAGCTTAATCAGTGCCTTATCAGAGATACGCTCGCAAGCCAGCTCTGCACTAAGCATATCTAAGGATCTACGGACTTCCATCACATCCTTCAAGCTTTTCTCCGTCATCTGGGCTACTTCCGCCCCGCGGCGTGGAATCATGGTGACAAGTCCTTCCAGCTCCAGCATACGGATGGCTTCTCGAATAGGGGTACGGCTGACGCCCAGTTTCTGAGCCAAATGCATTTCCATCAGTCTTTCACCCGGCTTTAATTCTCCGGTTAGAATCGCCTGGCGAAGGGTTTTAAATACCACGTCTCGAAGTGGTAAAAACTCATCGTTATTCAAAATTAAATTCATGTTCATTCCCTCATTTACGGTGTTACAAAGTTACTTACATATACCTGCTCTGTCAGTTTCTGTTCTCGGATTTTCACTGCAGCTTGTTCTGCCTTATCTTTATCCGTGAAAATACCAAACACAGTTGGGCCGGAGCCGCTCATCATGGCTTTAATCGCACCGTTTTCCTCCATCACTTTTTCGATTTGTCCGATGATTGGACAGACCTGTCCGGTGACAGATTCCAGTACGTTCCCCATAGATGCGCACATGGCTTCCAAATCTTTCTCCGCCAGAGCTTTTACCATCGCTTCCATATCAGGATGCTGTACTTTATCTAATCCCAAGTGCTCATAGACATATTTTGTAGACACGTTGATATCCGGCTTTGCCAATACCACGATACAATCTGCAGGTTCCGGAATTGATGTTAATACTTCTCCGATTCCCTCTGCCTTTTTTGTGCCTCCGCTTAAGCAGTATGGTACATCTGCGCCTAATTTCACGCCGATGGCTTCCAGTTCTTCCATAGACTTATCCAGACCATAAAGCTCGTTGATGCCCAGTAAGACAGCTGCGCAGTCTGTACTTCCTCCCGCCATGCCTGCTGCCACGGGAATATTCTTTTGGATGTCGATTCGAAGGCCCTTCTCGATGCCCATGGCTTTGGCTGCCTTATATGCCAGATTGTCTTCATTATTTGGTACATCTGCATGACCGCAGCTAATCTGGATATCTGTATCTTCCGTCTGTGTCAGCGTCACCACATCATGCAAATCCACCGTCTGCATCACCATCTCTACCTGGTGATACCCGTTTTCCAACCTCCGAACCACGTTCAATAATAGATTGACTTTGCCGTAGGCATTTCTTCTTATGCTACTCATCCTTCTTACCTTTTCTTTACCCTTTCATCCCACGCCCAGTTACAGCACGTTGATGATTTCATGGATGTCTTCTATCTTTTCTTCGGCCATGAACTTCTCGATACCCTCTACGATTTCTACTGTCGCATAGGGATTGATGAAGTTGGCTGCGCCTACTGCGATAGCATCTGCACCGGCCATCATAAATTCGATGGCGTCTTCCGCGTTCATGATACCGCCCATACCAATGATAGGTATCTTTACAGCCTTACGCACCTGATATACCATACGCACTGCCACCGGCTTGATGGCAGGACCGGACATACCGCCGGTTTTATTTGCCAATACAAAGGCTCTTTTATGGATATCGATTTTCATACCGGTAATGGTATTGATCAAAGAAACCGCATCTGCCCCTGCACTTTCAGCTGCCTTGGCCATCTCTGTAATATCCGTTACGTTTGGACTGAGCTTCATGATGATTGGCTTCTTTGCCTTTTTCTTAATGGCATCTGTGATGTCATAGAGGGCCTTTGCATTCTGGCCAAAGGCGATAGCCCCTTCTTTGACATTTGGACAAGACACATTGATTTCCATCATGGCGATGTCTGTTTCGTTTAATCTTTCCACAACCTGTAGATATTCCTCTACGGTTTTTCCACAAACATTGACGATGACAGGTGTCTTATAGTTTTTCAGGAACGCCAAATCTCTTTCGATAAAGGTATCGATTCCCGGATTCTGAAGTCCGATAGCATTTAACATACCACCATAGACTTCCGCTACTCTTGGGGTAGGATTTCCGGGCCAGGGCACGTTGGCTACGCCCTTGGTGACGATGGCCCCTAATCGATTCAAATCTACAAACTCGTCATACTCCATTCCGGATCCAAAGGTGCCGGATGCTGTCATGACCGGATTCTGTAAGGTTACTCCTGCAATGGTTACTTGTGTATTCATCCTCATATCCTCCCGGTCCTATATCTCTACGTCATCTGCTAAAAAGACTGGTCCGTCTGTGCAGATTCGCGCGTTATTTACTTTAGAATGATGGTCGACTTTGGCTGTCTTTGTGACACAGCCAAGGCAAGCTCCCACACCGCAAGCCATTCTTTCTTCCAGGGAAAGATAAGCCGGAATGCCATGCTTTGCCGCATAGGCTTTGATACCCCGAAGCATAGGCATGGGGCCGCAGGAATAGATCACATCCGGCACATAGCCTTCTGTCTTCTCTAATTCGTCCATGGCTATCAGCACATGTCCCTTGGTGCCTACACTACCGTCCTCGGTAGCCACTATCACTCTACCATAAGCATCGAATTCCTCTTTCAGGAAAAGATTTCCATCTCGGTATCCCAAACCGATGGTGACATCTTCCTCCTGACACTGCTTTGCCATTTCCAAAATCGGTGGGATGCCGATACCGCCTCCTAAGAGAAGTACTTTTTTCCCTTTTGCTTTACTCAGGTCATAGCCATTTCCCAAAATGACAAGAACCTGAATCGTATCTCCTTGCTTAAGACCGGAGAACTCTGTGGTACCGCTACCCACTACTCGATACACCAGTCTAATGGCGGTACGTTCTGCATTCACTTCGCAAATGCTAATGGGTCTTGGAAGTAAGGTCGCCTGATTCTTTGGATATACTGCTACAAACTGTCCCGGATGTGCATCTACTGCCATTTTGGTTTCCAGCCATAATTCGTAGATGCCTTCTTGTAGTTTATTTGCTTTGATTACTTTTGCTGTGTCTTTCTGTTTGCCCATGCTGTTAATCACTCCACTTTCCTTGCGTAATAGATTTCACATATACGATTTCACCTTTTGCAATGGTGAAGACTACTTCCCCGTAGAGAGTTGCTCCCCGATAAGGTGAGTTCTCTGACTTGGAGGCAAAGCGGTCTATGGTACGCATCACCCTTGGATCAAAAATCACCAAATCCGCCGGTCCTCCTTCTGCTAAATAGCCTGCATCCAGACCATATAGTTTGGCAGGATTGATGGTCATCTTCTCCAGCACCTGCATCAAGGTTAGATGTCCCGGCTTTACCAAATTGGTGATTGCTAAAGGCAGCGCTGTCTCTAATCCAATCATGCCGCTGGGCGCCTTGGTAAATTCCTGGTTCTTTTCTTCTGTACTATGTGGTGCATGGTCTGTGGCGATGAGATCCAGGGTGCCATCCTGTAAGCCTTTGATGATGGCCTGTCTATCTTCTTCTGTACGAATGGGCGGATTCACCTTTGCCAGGGTGCCCTTTCTTCTTACCAAATCTTCCGTGGAAGAAAAGTGGTGTGGGGTAGCTTCTCCATGGATATGTCTTTCGATTCCTGCTGCCTCATCTTCTTTTAAAGCCCGGCGCAAAATATCTACAGTTTCTTTTGCGCTAATATGCTGGATATCCAAGTGCACCTGACTATCTTTGGATAGTGCTACGTCTCGTTCCACCAGGGTATACTCTGCTTTTCTCTCTGCTCCTTCCAGACCCAGTTTCTTTGCCACTTCACCGGCATTGACGCCAGCCTGGTGCACGTACTTAGGATCCTCCTCATGGAGGGAAATCGGTACCTGAAGCTCTGCACATCTTTGGAACGCTTCCTTTAGAAGCGCTTCATCCACCAGAGGCTTTCCATCATCGGTAAAGCCCACAGCTCCTGCTTCTTTTAATGCTGTCATATCCACCAGTTCTTTACCTTCCATGCCATGAGACACGGTAGCACAGGGGTAGATATGGATTCTTTCTTTTGCTGTTTTTTCTTTTATATAGTCTAGAGTCTCGGCAGTGTCTACCGTTGGCACAGTATTCGCCATCATGACGATACTGGTATAGCCACCTGCCGCAGCCGCTTTCGCTCCTGTATGAATGGTTTCCTTATGGGTTTGTCCCGGATCTCTAAAGTGAGAATGCACATCTACAAGGCCCGGCGCCACAATTAGGCCATCCGCATCGATTTCCTGAATCAGGTTCGGGTCAATCTTTCGAATCTCTTCACAATGTTCTAAGTCCTCAGTAATCAAGCGGATTTTCTCACCGTCTATCAAGACATGCGCCTCTTTTTCCATTCCGGACTTTGGGTCTATCACAGTTCCATTCTTAATCAGCAGCATAAAGACTCCTTTTGTATTTTGTATACAATATCCATTCCATTTTACACGATTTGGCGAAATCTGCAAAGCATGGTATCATCTTTTATGGTAAGTTTTTCCTTAGAAAAAGGTGCTTCCAAATTTGAAACGTGAGGTTTAGAGATGAGAACCATACTTGCAGTTTTATACGTATTTTTATTCTTAGTATTATCCATTCCGGTGATGCTGGTGGAATGGATTATCGGCTTCTTTAATAAAGACCTAAAGGACCGCTCTTCTTTCAAAATCGTCAGATGGGCCTTTGGCTGTGTCACCTTCATCAGTGGTACCAAAATCACTGTAAAAGGTCAGGAGAATATCCCTACTGACAGAGCAGTGCTTTTCATCGGTAACCACAGAAGTATCTTTGATATTGTATTAGTAGATACTTTGATGATTCGTCCAACCGGATTCCTGGCCAAAAAAGAGATTGCCAAGGTTCCGCTGTTAAATGTTTGGATTGCTTTCATCCACACCCTTTTCCTGGATCGCAAAGATGTAAAGAAAGGTCTTCAGACTATCCTGACAGCTATCGACAATGTGAAGAAAGGTATCTCCTGCTTCGTATTCCCGGAGGGAACCCGCAATAAAACAGAAGAGCCTCTCTTAGAATTCCACGAAGGCAGCTTCAAAATCGCCACCAAGAGCAAATGCGAAGTGGTACCAGTTACCTTAAACGGTACTCGCGCAGTATTTGAAGCCCAGATGCCATGGATCAAAAAACGCCATGTCATCATTGAATTTGGAAAACCTATTGCTACAGCAGAAATGTCTAAAGAAGAACAGCGCGATTTACCTAAACAGGTAGCTGCACAAATTCAGGAAACCTATCTGAAAAACGAAAAAGAACTGTAGATTCTACAGAAAAGAACCACCTCATAAGAGGTGGTTCTTTTTTAACCTAAATATTCCGTCTCTAACTTATTGTACTCGTCTTCTGTGACTTCCTCATCGTTATAGTAGTAATGATTTGTTCCATCTTCATCTTCTTCCCACTTCAAGGAGAAAGATTCTACAATCTGCAAATCTCCATTGTACCTGTCAAACCAATAGCCCCGTCTTCCTGCATGGGTGGTGTCTTTGTGTACGACCCAGCAGACACCTTCGTGCATCACGTGACTACAAACAGACGTGGTATCTCTTCCTCCGGTGATTTCCACTACTTTACCGTCTTTACAGTCGTAGTAATTATCTCCGTACATGCCACCGGTTATGACGTACTCAAGTTCACCATCGTTGTCGATATCCACCGGTTCTCTCACATAGGCTGCGGTATTGGCATCCACATCATCATAGTCCCAATAAATCGTATCATAATGATAGATACTGCCGTCGTCATTCTTCGCCTCTGTCTGAATATCTCCGGCCACAAAGGCATCAAAGAGCTGCTGCGGCGTCATAGCCTTTAATTCCAGCTCTGAATAATGATGAAACACATAGGGTTCGCCATATTTGAGTTTAAAGAGTTTCCAGTGTTCCCCAAATACATCTCCATTGTCTGTGAAGTATCCAGGCAAAGAATTGGCTACCTGCCATTCTTTTCCATCTTCGGACAGGGTATACACTTCAGCGGCGAACTCGTAGGTATCTCCCTCTTCCTGCACATAGTTAATCTCCAGTTCTCCATTATCTCGGAGGAGATACTGAACTGCCACTGCCTCTCTTTCGTAGGACAATGGTGCAAGTTTCGCTACATCCTCTGCCTCTTCTCTGGTGACTTCATGAGCCTCATAGAGTTTAAATTTGCCATCTTCTAAGTAAAAATAGTAGGGCATAAACACACGTCCGGAACGGTCCCAGTTACGTATGGTCAGGTCCTTATCAATCCGAAAGCTTTGACCATAGAACTCGCTGTACCAGATTAGCTGATCACCTTCAATCACCTTTTGACCTCGGTCCCAAGCTCCATCCAGTGGATCAACCAGAGCATCATCCTCTACAGTACACACGACGCCCAGGCTATCGATACTTTCCTTACCATTTAAGATAAAGTATGCTTTGTCCCCGATTTGCTGACATTGTTGTTCCACAAAATATTCCGATGTAGAGTTCCAATAACTGAAAACCTCATCTACATCATAGTTTTCTCCCACAAACCAAACCTTAGAAGAGTACCACATGGTAGTCTTATCTTCTTTATCTGTCTGAATCTCGTCCGGATAGCCATATAAGACGATGGCTTCCTTTTTTCCATCCAGGTCTAAATCTGTTTCATAATAAGCGAAGGAATCTCCCTCTTCCAAAGAATCTCCAAAGGCTGTCTTCACAGCATCCGTGAAATTATTCTCGCCTTCTTGCAACGTTAAGAAGGTTTTTGCCCCCTTTTCCTTTGCCTCTTCTGTTTCTACGGTTTCCGTCTCGGTCTCAGACTCCACTGTTTCTTCTACTGTGGACTCTACCACGGATTCTTCTATGTCTTCCTTGGCACCACAGCCTACTAAGCCAAACGCTAATAACAGCAGTACTATTCTTTTATGTCTCATTTCCTGTCCCTTCATGTCTTCTTCATAAATAAAAAAGAAACAAGCAAGCTTTTCAAATCAAATGATTCTACTAAGTAAGAAGCTCGTTTCTGTCATAATGTAATATAACAAGCCTTAATAGGAATGTCAAAAAAAGTTCAAGCGAATGATAGTTTCTGCCGATATAGTATGTGTCACAATTAAATTTGCAGACGGATCAGGCAGAACCACGGAAGGTAGGGCACAGCGTGCACCTACTTTTTTTGTGCAAGGAATGCTCATGATCCATGGAGGGAATCCCCGGAGGGGGAAGGTTTTGCGTTTTCCGGGAAAGGAAAGCGAATGAAAATTTCATCAGACACGCTGCAGGCAAGCAGCACCAATCTATTCTACCAGAGTAGGATAGATTCCACCGGCGTGGCCATTCAGGCCAGCCACAAAGGCCTTAAGGACTTCTTGGAAAATCTAGAGAGTGTCCAAAGTACCAAAGAATCAAAAGAGGTGTCAAACGAAAGTGCCGGCTACCTGAATTACAGTAGCAGTGGCATGCTAAAGGACCTGCAGGCAAACTATCAAAAGGTAGCGAAACTGACAAAGACGGCTACTGAGCGTCAGACCTACACCCACAAACTACGGCAGGCAGCCATTATGCACATGTTAGAGTTTCTCTTTGGTCAAGGCACTAAGAAGCTTGAGACAGAAGACCCGGCAGAAGCACTCCTGCAAACAAGGGGATCTGCCGGTATCGATGTGACTTCCGGCTATATGGAGGTGGAGCAAAGCTCTTTCCAAATGCAGGGCACGGTGGTGACAGAAGACGGAAGGGAAATCCAGCTGGATTTGAATCTGCAAATGAGCAGAAGTTTTGCGATGTACTATCACGCCCATTATGAGATTCCCAATATGCAGCCCATGGCTATGATGGATCCCCTTGTCATTAATCTGGATGCTCCGGCAGCCAGCTTATCCGATCAAACCTTTACGTTTGACCTGGATATGGACGGTGAAGAGAACACCTTGCATACCTTGGGACACGGTAGCGGATATCTGGCTCTGGATAAAAATGAGGACGGTATCATCAACGACGGGTCGGAACTTTTTGGCACCAAGTCCGGAGATGGTTTCAAAGATTTAGCAGAATACGATCAGGACCACAACGGCTGGATTGATGAGAACGATCCAATCTTCTCTAAGCTTCGCATTTGGGTAAGAGACGAAGAAGGCAATAACGCATTATATGGTCTGGCAGAAAAGGGCGTCGGTGCGATTTGCCTACAGTCTGCTTATACGCAGATGGCACTGAATGGCATGATGGAAAACGAGGCAAGAGGGGCCATTCGCAAGACAGGCATGTTTCTATTTGAAAATGGTATGGCCGGCACGGTGCAGCATGTGGATTTGGTAAGTTAAAGTTCAAAGAATCCCTCTGAAGTGATAAAATATAGAAATGAAACACGAAAAAAGAGGGAATCATGCAAGGACGTAAGCAAAAGAAAAACAGAATAGTTCTTACGCTATTGGCCGCTTGTATGCTGCTTTGCGGGTGCGGAGAAGTCGTTCCCGAGGCAGAAGAAGTAGCAGAAGCCATGCCCACCTTGGGACTTACCCCCAGTTTTAACTATAGTGTAGAAAAGCAGATGCCCTCGGTGATGGTAGACCCTATGGGGTATTTACCTGCAAGCAATAAGAAGGCCTACATATATGGCGAAGTACTACCGGACACCTTTGAGGTGGTGGAAGCTGAAAGCAAAGACGTAGTTTTAACCGGAGATATCCGTGAAAAGGCTACTGTCGAGGATGAAGTGGTGGGAGTCGTGGATTTCACTGATTTACGTACTCCCGGCACTTACTATATCAAATGCGACCATGTAGGTTATTCCTACGCATTTCCCATAAGCGAGACTGCTTATGAGACTGAAATGGACAGTCTTTGTGAAGAAATCTACGCTGCCCTGGAAACCGCAGATTTGGATACGGCGCTCAATACAGCCTATCCCTTAATGTTGTCCTATGAGTTGTACCCAACGTATTTTCTACAATCATCGGGAAATAACCAAGCAGCATCGAAGATCCCTACAGTCGTCCAAAAGCTAAAACCCATCGCAGAAAAAGCAAAGACTTTAGATAATCTCAACGGGATATGCTTCTTAACACAGTATGCGAATATATCAAAACAGTTTGATGCGGGATATGCTTCAGAATGTCAGCGTGTATCTATGCAGATCTGGAACAGTATGGCCAAAAATCCCCAGGTAACCCAGTGGGAGCTTTTACAAGCAGCCACCGCTCTCTATCGTTGCACCGGCAACGTGGTTTATCGCAATTATATGCTAACCCATGACGCCGAGTATGGCCAAATCGATGTCACTACAAAGCAGGGCTTTTACACTGCCCTTTCCTATCTGCAGACCACACAGAAAGTGGAGTTTGAAACCTGTAACGTACTGATTAAGGCATTGATGAAAGACTCCGAAGAATTGGCACAGGAGACCAAAGCTGACCCATTTCAAAGCAGAGCGGAATTAGGCAGAAAGCCTCTTTCCGGTTCCCTGTGGAACGGGCTTCGTTTATCGGTGGTAGACTATATCATCACCAATCACGAGTACATTATGCTCTTAGAGGATCATATCCATTTCCTCTATGGTCGAAATAAAGATGCCGCCTCTCTTCGTCAAAATATGACGCTGGAGGAAAAGGCAGAGACACTACTTCTTCTAAATGCCATTACCGCTGAGAAGGAGATGCTGGTAAGCAATTAAATACCACTGTCCAAACTAGCAAAAGCCGCGATTACTCGCGGCTTTTTCATATTTCTATTACTGTGGTCTATTGTAGTTAATGAGACATCCTTTCAGAATGATTTCTCTTTCTTCGTCTGTCATCTCACCAAGTTTTAAGGTAAATTCTACAGGTGTTCCATTTTCCTCTAAGGTATATGCCTTGATTTCATCCTGTTTTTCTTCTACTGCTTTTCGGATTCCCGGTACAAACAGGTAATCCAGGCGCTTAAACGGAAGCGCTCCCTCCGGAATCAGGAATGGAAGCATACCCCAGTTGATCAGATTAGAACGATATCTTTTGGTAGCATATTCGTTAGCGATATTTGCCCATCCGCCTAACACCTTTTGGCAGCTGGCTGCCTGCTCTCTAGCGGAGCCATCTCCCGGTTTTACCGCAAAGATGGTAGAGCCGATACCGGTATTCTGCAAGGTAGCACTCGGGAAGCTTTTCTGTACCAGAGCAAAGGCTTTTTCCACTTCTTCGTGACCTGTGATAGCACCAGTTGCTACACGATTCTTTTCTGCTGCCTGTACTTCTTTGGCAAGACCTACATAAGCAGGATCCTTTCTGGAAAGTGCAAACTCAGCAAGACCAAGAGGGTTGGATCTGTAACTGGAAGTCTCACCGGATGGGATCAGCTCATCTGTGGTGGTAACTGGATCATGTATTTCAGATACCACTTTCAGAAGCAAATTATCCGTCAGGGCTTCCATCTTTGGCCAATCTTTGATATTTGGTCCAAATTGGATTTCTACAGAAGGATCTGCTACGCCCTTGGAATCAAATACGCGGTTTGCATAAATCTTCTCATCGAAGTGATATGCGTAGGTAGCAAAAGTAGCATCCACTTCGTCAGCACCTGTCAGAACGCCTTTATTTGCCGCTGTAGCAGCAATGGATCTGGCATCCATCAAAGCTACTGAACTAATCTGGCCATTCTGTAACTTGGAACCTTCTCTGTTCGGGAAGTTTCTGGTGGAGTGACGGATGGAGAAGGCATTATTAGCCGGTGTATCTCCGGCGCCAAAGCATGGTCCGCAGAATGCGGTCTTCAATACAGCACCACACTCCATCAGGGTAGCTGCTACGCCGTTTCTCACCAGTTCCATATAAATCGGCATAGATGCCGGGTATACGCTTAAAGTAAAGCCATCAGAACCGATGAACTTCTCTTTCAGGATATCTCCTGCAGCGCAGATATTTTCAAATCCGCCGCCGGCACATCCTGCGATAATACCCTGGTCTACCAGGAACTGTCCGTTGTGGACTTTATCCTGCAGGGTAAATGGTACTTTATTATCTAAGCTGACTTTTGCCTTTTCTTCTACATCATGAAGGATATCTTTGAGATTCGCCTTCAAGTCTGCGATGGTATAGGTGTTGCTTGGGTGGAATGGCATGGCAATCATAGGTTTTACCTTTGCCAAATCCACTTCGATGACACCATCATAGTAAGCCACCTTCTCAGGTGCAAGCTCTTTATACTCTTCCGGTCTCTGATGAATCTCGTACCACTCTTTCACCTTCTCATCGGTACACCAAATGGAAGAAAGGCAAGTGGTCTCTGTAGTCATGACGTCGATACCGATACGGAAATCCGCACTGAGATTCTTTACACCGGGACCTACAAATTCCATGACTTTATTCTTTACATAGCCATTACCAAATACTGCTCCAATGATGGCCAAAGCCACGTCCTGCGGTCCTACGCCACGGCTTGGCTCACCCTTTAAATATACGGCTACCACTTCAGGGCGATTGATATCATAGGTCTGATTCAGCAGCTGCTTTACAAGCTCCGGTCCGCCTTCTCCCATAGCCATGGTACCAAGTGCACCATATCTGGTGTGAGAGTCAGAGCCTAAAATCATCTTGCCTACACCAGCCAGCATTTCTCTTGCAAACTGATGGATGACAGCCTGATGCGGTGGTACATAGATACCGCCATATTTCTTTGCACATGTCAGTCCAAACATGTGGTCATCTTCGTTAATGGTACCGCCTACTGCGCACAAAGAGTTATGGCAGTTGGTCAGAACATAAGGCATGGGAAATCTCTCAAGGCCTGAAGCTCTGGCTGTTTGAATAATACCTACATAGGTAATATCGTGGCTGGTAAGCTTATCAAAACGAATCCGAAGTTTGTCCATCTGATCCGCCTGATTGTGTGCTTCTAAGATGCGGTATGCCATAGTACCCTTTGCAGCCTCCTCTTTGCTGCAAGGAGCTGGGCCATCATAGACCAGCGTTGTGCCGTCTAATAGATACGCACCTGTTTTACTTAACTGAATCATCCTGTTCTCCTCTCTCGCCTTTCGGCATTGTATGCATGGATACAATATACGTTCATGACCTATTATACTTGCTTTTCTTAGGATTCGCAAATATATGCCTGATATCGATCTCTATCTGCGATCTTACATTTCACCTGAAGTTTTGTACCTTCTGCAAGGTATTCGGTAGAAAGTACTGTGCCCTCTCTGGTCAGATAGTCTACCACCTGTCCCTCCGTGAACGGAATTAAGAAGGTCTCCGTAGCAAAACCATCGGAAAGCACTTCCTCGATATAATCCAGTAGTTCTTCCAAACCGATTTTCTGCTTGGCGGAAAGATAAATCATGCCGCCATGTTCTTCTTTTTTCAAAATAGGAAGTGTAGCCGGGTCTCGTACTAAGTCAGACTTATTCATGACTACTACCATAGGAATCTTTTCCGCACCCAATTCTTTTAAGGTGCGGGCAGTTACTTCCATCTGTTCTTTTGCATGCTCATCGCTGGCATCTACTACTTGTAGCAGCAAGTCTGCTTCCATAGCCTCTTCCAAGGTGGAATGGAAGGCTTCCACCAGCATGTGGGGAAGTCTGGACACAAATCCTACCGTATCAGATAACAGAAATGGATTGTGGCCTTCTCTTGCGATTTCCCGGACTGTAGTGTCCAGTGTGGCAAAGAGCATATCCTTTTCCATTACCTTCTTTTCCGTGTCTGCACTTCCATCTGCCGCATAGTCTAAAAGAGCATTCATCAGCGTGGATTTGCCGGCGTTGGTATAACCCACTAACGCTATCCTAAGTTTTCCGGACTTGCTTCTGGCCTTTCGCTGGGTTTCACGCTCTCTTGCTACGGTCTTTAATTCTCGCTTCAAGGCTGTCAAACGCTGTTCCAGGTATCGTCTATCCAGCTCCAGCTTTGTCTCACCGGCACCTTTATTACTCATAGCGCCGCTACCACCACCCTGTCTGGATAGGGCTTTATGAAGCCCCGCCAGTCGAGGCAACATATACTGCAGTCTGGCAACCTCTACCTGGAGTTTGGCTTCTCTGGTTACGGCTCTTCCTGCAAAGATGTTCAGAATCAGAATACTTCTGTCCATGACAGGAAGCTCTAATTCATCCTGCAGATTCCGCAACTGAGAAGGCGACAAGGAGTCGTCAAACAGGATCATATCCGCTTGTAACTCTCTCGCCGCCAGCTTAATTTCTTCTGTTTTGCCGGAACCGATGTACAGCGCTTTATTCATTACCGGAAGGCGCTGCACACTTTGGCCCACCACAACCATGCCGGCAGCCTCAGCAAGGGCGCCGAGTTCTGCCAATGCATAGTCCATGTCTTCTATGGCACCTGTATCTAGTCCCACTAAAAATGCTTTTGTTGATGCCTCGTTTTGTAATTCTATCATATAGTAACCTTATCTAAGTGCCAGATATCATCCACGTATTCCTGGATGGTTCTGTCTGATGTAAACTTGCCGGAAGATGCCACATTCAGCATTGCCATCTTCGCCCATTTATCTCTATCTGCAAAGGCTTCCTGTACTTTTCTTTGTGCCTCAGCATAAGGCTTAAAGTCCTTAAGAATAAAGTAGGTATCTGCCTTTGAAGTATTCTGGGTATTTAACAGGGAGTTATAAAGCGGTCTAAAGAGTTCTCTATCTCCCTTGCTATAAGTGCCGTCTACCAACTGATCCACTACTTTACGAATGTCTGCATCCGTCTGGTAAATACCGGTAGGATCATAGCCACCGAAGTTTTCAAAGTGAATAACTTCATCAGAAGTAAGGCCGAATATAAAGGCATTTTCCGCTCCTACTTCCTCTACGATTTCCACATTGGCACCGTCCATGGTACCGATGGTCACTGCACCATTCAACATAAACTTCATATTACCGGTACCGGATGCTTCCTTGCTGGCAGTGGAGATTTGTTCCGATACATCTGCTGCCGCAAAAATAATCTCCGCATTACTTACACGATAATCTTCGATGAATACCACTTTAATCTTTCCGCCAATGCTTTCGTCATTGTTAATGACATCAGCCACGGAATTGATTAGTTTGATGGTAAGTTTGGCATTCTGATAACCTGCTGCAGCCTTAGCTCCGAAAATGAAGGTACGTGGATAAAAATCCATGCCCGGATTTTCTTTCAGCTGATTATACAGGTACATAATATGCAGAATATTCAGGAACTGTCTCTTGTACTCATGGAGACGTTTTACCTGCACATCAAAGATGGAGTTTGGATCTACTTTGATGCCATTGTGCTCCAATATATATTTTGCCAATCTCTCGCGATTCTTTTCCTTAATATCCAGGAATTCTTTTCTGGCCTTCTTATCCTCTGCGAACTTCTTCAAGCCTTCTATTTTAGCTAAATCTGTTGCCCAGCCCGGTCCTATTTTTTCTGTCACCCAAGCTGCTAATAGCGGATTACCATGCATTAAGAACCTACGCTGTGTGATACCGTTGGTTTTATTATTGAACTTCTCCGGCATCATCTCATAGAAGTCTTTTAATTCCTGCTTTTTCAGAATCTCTGTATGTAGTCTGGCCACGCCATTGACAGAATAGCCTGCCACGATGGCCATATGCGCCATCTTCACCTGACCGTCATAGAGGATTGCCATTTTGCGGACTTTTTCTTCTACGATATCCTGACCATGGAATTCATAACGGTGACGGATTTCTTCGCAAAATCTTCTGTTGATTTCCTCTACAATCTGATAAATTCGAGGAAGGAGTCTGGAGAATAAGTCAATTGGCCATTTCTCCAAGGCTTCCGCCATGATGGTATGATTGGTATAAGCACAAGTCTTAGTCGTAATCTCCCAAGCCTCATCCCAGTTCAGACCATAATCATCCATCAGAACACGCATCAATTCCGGGATAGCTACGGTAGGATGTGTATCATTCAACTGGAAAGCTACTTTCTTTGGCAAGTCATGGATGTCGTCATGCTTTCTCATGAACTTCGCTACTGCTTCCTGCACAGATGCAGAGATAAAGAAATACTGCTGTTTTAGACGCAGTTCTTTTCCTGCGTAGTGATTATCATTTGGATACAGAACTTCCGTAATATTTCTAGCCAGATTCTCCTGCTCCACGGCCTTCTGATAATCTCCCTTATCAAAGGAATCCAGACGGAAGACCTCTGTAGCCTCCGCATCCCAGATACGCAGGGTATTTACGATACCATTTCCATAGCCCAGTACCGGCAGGTCATAAGGTACCGCTTTGACAGACTGATAGTCCTCCTGTCTGAAGATGTCTCTGCCGTTTTCATCTTTGTAAATACGAACTACACCGCCGAATTTTACTTCTTTGGCATACTCCGGACGTTTTAATTCAAATGGATTGCCATCTGCAAGCCAATCATCCGGCTCCTCAATCTGATAGCCATCACGAATCTGCTGTTTGAACATGCCATAGTGATAACGGATTCCACAACCATAGGCAGGATAGCCCAGTGTGGATAAAGAGTCTAAAAAGCAAGCTGCAAGTCTACCAAGACCGCCATTACCCAGGGCCGCATCCGGCTCCTGATCTTCGATGAGATTGATATCTACGCCAAGTTCCTCCAAAGCTTCTTTGGCCTCATCATAAGCCTGCAAATTGATCATGTTATTACCCAAAGCTCGTCCCATCAAGAATTCCATGGACATATAATATAGAATCTTTGGGTCCTTCTTATCGTAAGCCTGCTGCGTATCCATCCATGCATCGATAATCTGGTCTTTAATGGCCAGCGCTGTAGCTTGAAAAATCTGCTTTGGAGTGGCTTCCTCCATGGTCTTACGATACAGTGTACGTACGTTATACACTACGCTTCTTTTGAACAGTTCCTTGTCAAATCGTTTTACCGGTTTTTTCATGATATTCTCCCCTTTAGAATGACTAAAAAGCTTCTACAAACACATCTTTATCATATCACAAAAACACCCGCCTGTGATATTCACGGCGGGTGTTAATGCGATTCCCCGGAAAGGGGTTAGTTTCGTATTTTTAGGCTTTTGCTACAGAGATTTCTACTTTGACACCGTTGACATCCCAAGCTTTTACCAAGTCAGCATGGTCAAGTGTATTAGCAGAGAATTCTCCTTCAGCAAGAACCTTTGTTGCTACAGAATCCCAAGCTTCCTTCACTGCAGACTGCAGTTCTTCGGAGTCTTTGGTATCTTCTGTGAAATCAAATCCGACTTTGATATGATCTGTTACTTCATAGTCGAATTCTTTTCTCATGGTCTGGATTTTGCTGATGACTTCCAGTACATAGCCCTCTTTACGAAGTTCTTCTGTAATTGTCTTATCCAGAACGACAGTGACACCTTTGTCAGACTCAGCCACATATCCTTCTACCTGTTTGGTAGAGATCAATAAATCTTCCTCCGCAAGCTCTACTGTTGTACCATCTACATCAAAGCTAATCTTGCCTTCGCTCTTTAACTGGTCCATAGCTGCGTTACCATCTACTTCTTCCAAGTATTTCTTGATACCGCCAAGCTGTTTACCATATTTCGGTCCTACTGTACGAAGCTGTGGTTTGAACTGATAGCCGCTGAATTCTGCTACATCATCTGTAAAGGTGATTTTCTTCACATTCAGTTCTTCACGAACGATTTCCTGGAAGAATTCCGGTAATTCACGTTCTGCTTTTACCATCATGTTGCCCAAAGGCTGACGGTTCTTGATACCACCTTCATTACGTCCTGCACGACCAAGCACTACCATGGTCAAAACTTCTTCCATGTTTGCTTCTAAGTCTTTGTCAATGAAAGCTTCATTGACTGTAGGGAAGTCGCATAAGTGAATGGACTCCGGTGCATTGTGGTCTACGCTTCTTACGATGTTCTGGTAGATTTCTTCAGTGATGAAAGGTACCATAGGTGCTGCTGCTTTGGCGATGGTGGAAAGTGCTGTGTACAATGTCATGTAAGCATTGACTTTGTCTTCTTCCATGCCTTTTGCCCAGAAGCGATCACGGGAACGACGTACGTACCAGTTACTCATTTCATCCACGAAGGTATCCAGTACTTTTGCAGCTTCAGGGATACGATAATTCTCTAGGTTGTTATCTACTTCCTTTACAGCAGTATTTAACTTGGACAGGAGCCATTTATCCATAACAGGAAGCTTGTCATAATTCAAGCTGTATTTGGTCGGGTCGAAGTTGTCGATTTCTGCGTATAATACGTAAAATGCATAGGTATTCCATAAGGTACCGAGGAACTTATTCTGTCCTTCGATTACGGCTTTATCATGGAATCTGCTAGGTAACCATGGTGCAGAGTTGATATAGAAATACCAACGGATTGCATCTGCGCCTAAGGTCTGCAATGCAGCCATAGGATCTACAGAGTTACCTTTACTCTTGCTCATCTTTTGGCCATTTTCATCCAGAACAAGACCCAATACGATGACATTTTCATAAGGTGCTTTATTGAAAAGCAAGGTGGACTCAGCCATCAGGGAGTAGAACCATCCACGTGTCTGGTCTACAGCTTCTGAGATAAACTGTGCCGGGAACTGCTTCTCGAATAAGTCCTTATTTTCAAATGGATAGTGATGCTGTGCAAATGGCATTGCACCGGAGTCAAACCAGCAGTCGATTACTTCCGGTACACGCTTCATGGTGCCGCCACACTTTTCACACTTGCAGGTGATTTCATCGATATACGGTCTGTGAAGCTCTACCTTCAAGGCATCCGGGTTACCGCTCTTTTCAGCAAGTTCTGCTTTAGAACCAATGGAGATTCTCTCACCACAATCCGGGCATTCCCAAATATTCAGTGGTGTTCCCCAATATCTGTTACGGGAAATACCCCAATCCTGGATGTTCTCTAGCCAGTTACCAAATCTACCTTCACCGATAGACTGTGGAATCCAGTTAACTGTATTATTATTCTTTACCAGGTCATCTCTGACTTCTGTCATTTTGATAAACCAGGACTCACGAGCAAAGTAAAGAAGCGGTGTATCGCATCGCCAGCAGTGAGGATAGTCATGCTCTACCTTAGGAGCGGAGAAGAGAATGCCTCTCTGATCCAGTTCCTTCAATACCTCAGGGTCGCAGTTGATCGCACCTGCATCGATTTCCTTCTGAGTAGGCTTAGCGCGCATGCCGGCAAAAGGAGTCTCCTCTTTCATGACACCGTGCTCATCTACCATCTGTACGAAAGGAGCGTCATATTTACGACCAACTCTGGCATCGTCCTCACCAAATGCAGGAGCGATATGTACGATACCGGTACCGTCGGACATGGTTACGTAATCATCACAATATACGAAGAATGCTTTCTTATGCTGCTTCTCTACGGCATCTGCGGCGCACTGATAAAGTGGTTCATACTCTTTGTACTCCAGGTCTTTACCTTTGTAGGTCTCAAGCACTTCATATGCAGCCTTGCCTTCTTCTCTCTCAATACCGCCCAAGATATTGTCCGCAAGAGCCTGTGCCAGGATATAGGTATATCCGTCTGCTGCTTTAACCTTTACATAAGTTTCTTCTGGGTTTACGCAAAGAGCAATGTTGGATGCTAGGGTCCAAGGTGTGGTGGTCCATGCCAAGAAGTAAGCATCCTCTCCCTTGATCTTGAATCTTACGACAGCAGTTCTTTCCTTCAGAGTCTTGTATCCCTGTGCTACTTCGTGAGAAGAAAGAGGGGTACCGCAGCGAGGGCAGTAAGGTACAATTTTAAATCCTTTGTATAAAAGGCCTTTATCCCAAATCTGCTTTAAAGCCCACCATTCGGATTCGATGAAATTATCATCATAGGTAACATATGGATCATCCATATCTGCCCAGAAACCAACTGTGTCAGAGAATTCTTCCCACATTCCTTTGTATTTCCAAACAGATTCTTTACATTTCCGTACGAATGGATCCAGACCATACTCTTCAATCTGTTCTTTTCCATTGATACCTAAAAGCTTCTCAACTTCCAATTCTACCGGAAGGCCGTGGGTATCCCATCCGGCTTTACGAGGTACCATGTAACCTTTCATGGTACGATATCTTGGAATCATATCCTTGATAACACGAGTTAAAACGTGTCCAATATGTGGCTTACCGTTAGCGGTAGGTGGTCCATCATAAAAGGTATAAGTTGGGCCTTCTTTTCTGGAATCGATAGATTTCTGGAAGATGTTATTTTCTTTCCAGAAAGATACCACTTCCTTTTCTCTTTCCACGAAGGTCGAGTTTTTGTCTACTTTTTGATACATGGCGTTCTCCCTTTCTCTAAAGCATAAAAAAAGCTCCGTCCTGTAAAGGACGAAGCTTATAGTTTCGTTACCACCTTATACAGCTCTGTACTTTCCCAATGGGCTTCATACAGTTGCCTTTAACGCAGGTCTGCGGCATCCTCTACTTGTATTCTTTCGATTTGCAGCTTGGAAGTGATATTCAATAGAATCATACTCGCATCGGTCTTTCACCATCACCGACTCGCTAGGCCTTTCTCATCCTATCTACTGTCTTCGTCATCGCTTTTCGTATAAGTATTCAGTTCTTTTCGATTATCGGTCATCTATTCGAAAATGTCAAGAGCATCTAAGTAGGCTCCGGCCAAAAAATCCGTTCCGGTGTTGGCACTTACAGCGCATCCTGCCACCCCTGCATGGATTATTCTGGGTTTTAACTGTTTTTCCACCTTCTCCAAAAGCGTCTCATCCACCTTTGTATTGATTCCATGGACGAACACGACTTCCTGGTTTTCCAAATCACCGTATTTTTCTTTGATGGATTCCAAGAGCCATTCTTCTACATGACGGTTTCCGGAAATAGATAATGGAATCAGCTGCTCTGCTTCTCCTTCCGGATTAAAAGCAAATGCATACTTCACATCCAGCTGCTCTCCTACTGCACCCAGCAAATGCGCCAGTTTTCCCTTTGCATTATTAAAGCCTGCATCCGGAGAAATCACAAATGTATGGTGAATGTGTTCCATGTAATACTTTGCCGCTTTCAAGATTTCCTTCATTGATTTGCCTTCTGACGAAAGTCTTGCAAGTTTTCTGGCCATTAACTGATATCCTGCAGAAGCATTTTTGCTATTTAGTAACTGGATCTCAGCTGTCGGATACTTCTCCAGCACGCTGCTTCTCGCCACATCAGCGGCCAGCATATTACTGGAGTAGCGTTCCGAGTCAGAAAAGAACAGTACTTCTTCTTCTGCTTCTACCGCTTCCAAAAAAGCTTTTTCCAATTCATCCGGTGGTACATGTCTTGTATTGATCACATGTCCGCCTTCCTGCATAGCCAAAAGCAGCTGTGCCGGCTCTATGGTCTCCCCGTCCAAATAGCTTGTCTGATCAATCCAGATTTGAATGGGCAGTACCTTTAGCCCCAGCTTTTGGGCTTCTTCTTTTTGAATATCCGCTACGGATGTTACGATAATTCGAACCATATTATACTCTACTCATTTTCTCTAGACCCTTAAGCCAGGTCCGATGTTTTCTTCTTTGTAGTGCTTTCTGCAAAGAGCCACATACTTATCGTTTGCCCCCAGAAGCACCTGACTTCCGTCCTTGATTACTTTTCCATCTTCTCCGATACGGGTGTTGCAGCAAGCTCCCTGACCGCACCAGCAGACTGTCTTAATTTCTTCTATGACATCTGCCCAAGCCAGTAGCCACATAGAGCCTTCAAAAAGCTCTCTTCTAAAATCTGTACGTAGACCGTAGCAAATGACAGGAATCCCCACTTCATCTACCACATGTACAAAAAATTCGATATCTGACTTTTTGCAGAACTGCGCTTCGTCGACTATGACGCAATCATACCCAGAAATGACCTCGTCGGACATCTGCACAAATTCCTCAACAAAGCGGCACTGCTTCTGTAATCCCATTCGACTCTTGATGATGGCTTCGCCATCTCGATTGTCCAACTGAGGTTTCAGAAGAAGTGCCTTTTTTCCTCGCTCATAATAGTTATACTCCACCATCAGCGCATTGGCAGTCTTGGAACTGCCCATTGCGCCGTGGCGAAAATATAGTTTTGCCATTAGTTACCCATAATTGCGATGGTAGCGCTGGTACCAAGTCTATTTGCACCAGCATTTACCATACTTTCTGCTTCCTGGGTGGTGTGGATACCGCCGGATGCCTTTACGCCCATGGTATCGCCTACAGTTTTTCTCATAAGTGCTACATCTTCAGGTTTTGCTCCGCCTGTGGAGAAACCGGTAGATGTCTTAACAAAATCTGCGTTAGCTTCTTTAGAAAGTTCGCAAGCTTTGACTTTTTCTTCATCAGTCAAAAGGCATGTTTCAATGATGACTTTTAAGTGTGCATCTCCGCATGCAGCCTTTACTGCTTTGATATCTTCCAATACTACATCGTAAGCTTTTTCTTTTAATGCGCCTACGTTGATTACCATATCGATTTCCTGTGCACCGTCTTCTACGGCGATTTTGGTCTCAGCTGCCTTTGCTTTGGTGGACATCTGGCCCAAAGGGAAACCTACTACAGTACAAGTCATAACAGAAGTGCCTTCTAAGTTCTTACGAACTCTGGCTGTGTAGTAAGAATTTACACATACGGAAGCAAAATTATACTGTTTTGCTTCGTCACAAATCTTATCAATCTGTGCAGATGTAGCATCTGCCTTTAATAAAGTATGATCAAATAATTTAGAATCTAACATAACTCTTTCCTTTTCGAAACTATTACTTCGCTTTTTCAAATGGTCTACCGTTGGCTGCCGGAACTCTGGCTGCACCTACAAAGAGTACCAGTGCCAGAATCGTTACAACGTACGGAATCATGGAAATCAGGTTTGGAGATACTGCATTTCCTTGTGATGCCAATACTTTGATACCATTGCAAAGACCAAAGAGGAGGCATGCCCACATAGCGCCCTGAGGTTTAAATTTACCGAAAATAACAGCGGCGATTGCCATAAAGCCCTGACCTACGATTACGATTGGTCTGAACTGGCTAACCGTTGCCAAGGTAACGTATGCACCGCCAAATCCTGCCAAAAGGCCGGAAAGGATTACACATACATAGCGAACGCCATATACATTGATACCTAAGGTATCGCAAGCTTCCGGAGATTCACCGCAAGCACGAAGTCTCATACCGAATTTGGTCTTATAGAATACAAACCAGATTACCAGTACAAGCAGAATAGATAAGTATGCTACAGAGTAGTTACAAATGGCATTATATCCAAAGGAACCAACCGGGAAGATACCATCAAAAAACTTCGGTAACTTCATAGACGGCTGCAGTGCAGGTGTATCTGTAGAGTTATCATAAAATGTCTTGCAAAGGAATACTGCAAGGCCCGGTGCCAGGAAGTTAATGGCTGTACCGGAAATGGTCTGGTCTGCCTGATAGGAGATACATGCGATAGCATGTAACAGTCCGAACAAAGCACCTGCCAAACCACCACACAAAAATGCAATCCAAGGATTTCCAAAGGTAAGGGCTGTAGCGGCACCTACGAAAGCACCGATTGTCATCATACCTTCAATACCGATGTTGATTACACCGCTTCGCTCTGAAAAACAAGAGCCTAACGCTGCTAACAGAAGAGGTGGTGTATAAGTCATCATGGCGTTAATCAATAAACCAAGATCTTTTGTAAATTCCATTCTTATTTACCTCCTCTCGTTTTTAAAATCGCTTTTTTAAGTGCCGGTGCAATGGCAATGAAGAAGATAATGGTTCCCATGATAATGTTAACGATTTCATTCGGCGCATTTACAAGGGATAACTTCGTTCCGCCGTATTTCATAGCACCATAGAAGAGGCCTGCGAAAATACATCCAATCGGGTTGGAGCTTGCAATCAGGGCTACTGTAATACCCTGGAAACCATACATCTCCTGAGAGGAGAACTGGCTGATACGGTTACCCATACCCATAAGCTGGCAAGCGCCACCAAGACCTGCAAGCATACCGGAAATGGTAAGTGCTGTCAGGATTTCTTTGTTTGCATTAATACCGCCATACTGAGCAGCATGCTTGTTAAAACCTACGGCTTTTAACTTGTAACCCAGTGTGGTCTTATCCAAAATGAATGCGATGATAATAGCTGCCAATACTGCAAATACAATACTGTAGCTTGCACCGCCTCCAAGGAATTTGTCTACAGCTGCATTACCGGTCTTAAAGGTCATGGACGCTGTTTCCAAAATATCTTTGGTTGCTTCACCTTCACCGGTTTTATGTACGGCTTCGATGTTTACTACATAGTTGGATAAGTAATATGCAATCCAGTTAAACATGATGAAGGATAGTACTTCGTTGATACCACGTTTTACTTTCAGGATTGCTACCAGCATGGACCAAAGTCCACCGGCTACTGCTGCTGCCAAAAGGCAAAGCAAAATATGTAGTGGCTTTGGTAGCGGACAGAAGATACCTACGCATACCGCTGCTAAAGAACCAACTACAAACTGTCCTTCTGCACCGATGTTGAAGACGCCAGTCTTGAAAGAGAAGGCTACGCTCAAACCGGTTAAAATGATTGGTGTGGCATATACGATGGACCATACCACGTATTTGGGCTTACTGAAAACACCGTCTACCAGCTTGCCATAAGCAACTGCCGGGCTAATGCCAGCCAGTGCCAAAAGAATTGCACCTACAATGAAACCAATTACGATACAAATTAATGTGTAAAGCACGTCGGTGCGGAGAAGCTTTTCTCCAAAGGATTGTTTTTTCTCTTGATTAGCCATTGTTCGCACCCCCTGCCATCATCAGTCCGAGTTCATTCTCGTCTGCGCCCTTTCCAGGTACGCGACCTACGATCTTGCCATCGAAGATGACGTCGATCTGATCAGACAGACTCATAATTTCATCTAATTCAAAGGATACCAGCAATACTGCCTTGCCTTTATTTCTCTGTTCTACCAGGTATTTGTGTACGTACTCTATAGCACCTACGTCCAAACCTCGAGTTGGGTTTACCGCAATCAGTACGTCAGAGTCATTTGTAATCTCTCTGGCAATGATTACCTTCTGCTGATTACCACCGGATAAAGTACCGCTTGGTGCAAGTTCCTTACCTCTTGGTCTGATGTCGAATTTCTCAAACATCTCTGTGGCATGTGCTCTAATCACGTCTTTCTTTAATACGCCGTGTTTGGAGTACTCCGGTGTTGCAAAGTTCTGCAGAATCAGGTTCTCGGCATTGGAGAACTGTAATACAAGACCATGTTTCTGACGGTCAGCAGGGATACTGGTGATACCTGCATCGAAAATTTCCTTCGGAGATAAATTAAATACTTCTTTGCCGTTTACTTTTACAGAGCCCTGGGTTCCTTTACGAAGACCTGTAATAATCTCTACAAGCTCTGTCTGTCCATTGCCATCTACGCCGGCGAGACCAACGATTTCGCCTTTACGTACTTTCAGGTTCAGTCCTTTCAGAATCTCGATGTTACGGTAATCATTACCATGTACATTAGATACTTCTAAGGCTACCTCTCCCGGCTCCTGCTCTTTTTTATCTACCTTGAAGTTGACATTTCGGCCTACCATCATGGATGCTAAGTCGTTTTCGTCTACCTCTTCCACTTTTACCGTCTGGATGTATTTACCCTGACGAATAATGGTGCAGTAATCTGCAGAGGATTTGATTTCTTTTAATTTATGTGTAATCAGAATGACGGACTTACCGTCTGCTGTCAGATGCCCAATGATTTCGATCAGTTCGGTGATTTCCTGTGGTGTCAAAGAAGCAGTAGGCTCATCCAAAATCAGGATATCAGCACCACGGTATAATACCTTTAAGATTTCAACACGCTGCTGCATACCTACAGATACGTCCTCGATTTTCGCATCAGGATCCACCTGTAAGCCGTAACGTTCAGATAATTCTACAACCTGTTCTCTTGCTTTTTTCAGATCTACCTGGAGTCCCTTTGTAGGCTCCATACCTAAGATAATGTTTTCTGTAACGGTAAATGGCTGTACAAGCATAAAGTGCTGGTGCACCATACCGATGCCAAGCTCAATGGCTTTTTCCGGAGAATCGATATTCTCTTTTTTACCTGCCACTTCAATGTAGCCGCTGGTCGGTTTATATAGACCGTATAAAACGTTCATCAGAGTGGATTTACCAGCACCATTCTCGCCGAGAATAGCATGTACCTCTCCTTTATGAACTGTTAGATTGATACCGTCATTGGCTGTGAAATCGCCAAACTTCTTCACGATATCATGCATGGCTATCACTGTCTGAGACAGATCTACATGGCTCTCCCTACCCATGTGCATACCCTCCATAACTTTCTATTGGGATTTGTTCATAAAAACTAGTCTTATTTTACCACAAAAAAAGGGTACAGAAAATGCTTCTGTACCCTTTTACTAATCCTATTGACCTAGGTCAGTCTGATTAATCTAACTCGTATACGTCGCCGTATTTAGCTTCGAAATCAGCCTGAGTTTCTGGAACAACAACTTCGCCAGAAATGATCTTTGCTTTCTGCTCATTTACTTTTTCAAGTACATCTGCAGGGATGTTTGTAGTAGTAGGAGCGATATCAACACCTTCAGAAGATAAGTCATATGTTACAACACCGCTTGTAAGGCTGCCTTCACATACGTTCTTTGCAGCGTCGAAGCAAGCATTATCAACTCTCTTCATAGCGGATGTAAGGATTGTCTCTGGAGCGATTACGCTCTGGTCAGAGTCAACACCGATTGCCCAGATTTTAGCATCTGTACAACCTTCGATAACACCAAGACCTGTACCACCTGCAGCGTGGAAGATAACGTCAGCGCCATCTGTTACCATAGCGGTAGCAGCACTCTTACCAGCAGCTGTATCTGCGAAAGAGTTTGCATTCTGCTGAAGAATTTTAGCGTCTGGGTTAGCATCCAGTACACCTGCACAGTAACCATAACCGAACTCGTTCATAGTAGCTGTGGACATACCAAGTACGAAACCTACAGTGTTGCTCTTTGTTGTAAGACCAGCTACATAACCTACTAAGTAGGAAGCCTGAGCCTGTTTGAACATTAAGCATGTTACGTTTGGAAGATCAGCGTTGCTGGAATCATCAATGATTGCAAATTTCTGATCTGGGTTCTCAGTAGCTGCTGCTTTAACAGCATCTGCAAGCTGATAACCTACAGCGATAATTAAGTCATAATCTTCGTCGATGAATGTTTCAAGGTTGGATGCATAGTCAGCATCTGTTTTGGATTCAAGGTATTTAGCCTGGCATCCAAGTGTGTCGCGTGCTCTCTGAAGGCCTTCCCAAGAAGACTGGTTGAAGGAGCCATCGTTTACGCCACCTACGTCTGTAACCATACCGATCTTGATGTCAGCATAGTCACCTGTTGCTTCTGCAGCAGCTTCGCTAACTTCCTCAGCAACTGTTTCAGCAGCTTCGCTAGCAGCTTCTTCTACAACGGACTCTGCAGTTGTAGTAGCTGTTTCAGCGGCACCACATGCTGTCATGGAGAGAGCCATAGCAGCTGTCAGTACGAGAGCTAATACTTTTTTCTTCATAATAAATCCTCCTAAAGATTCTCGCGTAGTCTTCTACGCATGTTTTACTCATTAAGTATAATGAATTCATTTCAATTTTGCAACCAATCTTTTTGGTATGAAAAAGCCCTATTTTAAGCCATTTGTCATGCTAAAGTAAGCTTTCTGTCATGTCTGTCAGTACCATCTCAATGGCCTTTAACAGGTTTTCTTCGTCCTTTTCAATAATGCCGGTTCTGACATAATGCAGCAAGAAATAGGGGGTGCCTTTTGTCTGTAACGTCATCTTCTTTTTATATTTTTTTAATAAAGCAGGGATGGCGTCTACCCGTAGTTTTGCATCCGGTCGCATGGTCAGCATCAGCTCCCCGTTTTTTCCTTTGATCTCCGTCACATACAAGCGATGGGCTTTGATTCGGATACCTGCAATTCTGAGAAGGTTAGCAGCACTATGCGGAATCTCGCCAAATCGGTCCAAAAGCTCTTCCTTCATGTCTTCGATTTCTTCTTCTGTCTCCAAGCTGGCAATACGCTTGTAAATATCCAGTTTCTGCATTTCGTTCACGATGTAGGTTGGCGGGATATAAGCATCCGCATCGATTTCTACCGTAGTTGCAAAATCCAGAGTCTCCGCCTCGCCTTTCAAGGTCTTCACCGCTTCATTCAGCATCTTACAGTACAAGTCATAGCCCACTGCTGCCATATGGCCATGCTGCTGAGATCCAAGGAGATTACCGGCGCCACGGATTTCCAAATCACGCATGGCGATCTTAAAGCCGCTGCCAAGTTCTGTGAATTCGCGAATGGCCGCCAGTCTCTTTTCTGCCACTTCCTGCAATATCTTATCTTTGCGATACATAAAGAATGCATAGGCATTTCTTTTCGCCCTGCCCACACGTCCTCTTAGCTGATACAGCTGAGAAAGTCCCATTCTGTCCGAATCGTGAACAATGATTGTGTTGACATTGGGAATATCCAAGCCGGTTTCGATGATGGTAGTGCTTACCAGTACGTCAATATCTCCATTAATGAAGTCCAGCATGATTCTTTCCAGTTCATTTTCCTTCATCTGGCCGTGGGCAAAAGCTACGTTGGCTTCCGGCAAAAGTTTGCTGATTTTCGCCGCCATTTCTGCAATATCATTGACGCGATTATATAAGTAGTAAACCTGTCCATTTCTGGATAGTTCGCGAAGGATGGCTTCTCTGACAATCTCTTCATTGTATTCACTGACAAAGGTTTGAATAGGCAGTCTGTCTTGTGGCGCTTCTTCCAATAAACTCATATCGCGGATACCGATAAGACTCATGTGCAAAGTTCTCGGAATCGGTGTTGCTGTCAAAGTCAGCACATCGACAGTTTCACGCATCTTCTTAATCTTTTCCTTGTGGGTTACACCAAAGCGCTGTTCCTCATCGATAATGAGAAGTCCCAGATCCTTATAAGTCACATCCTTGGACAAAACTCTATGGGTACCAATCACGATGTCCACCATGCCCGTTTTCAAGTCCGCAATGGTCTTTCTTTGCTCTGCCGCAGTACGGAACCTGGAAAGCAGGGCGATGCGTACAGGGAAGTCTTTCATACGCTGCACAAAGGTATTGTAATGCTGCTGTGCAAGGATTGTTGTAGGTACCAAAAATACCACTTGCTTTCCTTCCTGCACTGCCTTAAATGCAGCTCGAATCGCCACTTCCGTCTTTCCGTATCCCACATCACCGCACACCAATCGGTCCATAATTTTTGTGCTTTCCATATCCTTCTTGGTGTCTTCAATGGCTTTTAGCTGATCATCCGTTTCCTCATAAGGAAACATTTCCTCAAATTCTTTTTGCCAAACTGTATCAGGGCCATACACATAGCCTTTGCGCTGCCCTCTGGCTGCATAAAGGTTCACCAGGTCCTGCGCCACTTCTTCTGTGGCAAGGCGTACTTTGGTTTTGGTGCGGACCCACTCTTGTGTACCCAGCTTATTCAGCTTCGGTTTCTTGGCATCTGCAGAAGCATATTTCTGAATAGCGTCCAGGTTCGTAGCAAGTACGTAAAGGATGCCACCATCTCGATAGGAAATCTTCATGTAATCCTTCACCACATGCTCGATTTCCACCTTTTCGATACCTTCATATACACCAAGTCCGTGGCTTTCATGAACCACATAGTCGCCCACCTTCAAGTCGTCAAAGTGGCTGATTTTCTGACCTTCGTAGGCACGTTTTTTCTTCTTCTTTTTCTTTTCCGCGCCGAAGATATCCGTGTCGGCAATGACCGCAAACTTAAGGAGCGGATAAGCAAAGCCTTTCGCAGCACGACCATAGAAAGTCATAACTTCAGAAGGCTGCAGTATCCTGTCCTCATTTTCAGAGTAAAAGGCGTTGACGCCCTGCTCGGTCAAATCCTCCGCCAGTCGTTTTGCTCTGGACCTGGAGCCTGAAAGAATCAGAACTCGATATCCTTCCTTTCGATACCTGGTCAGTTCCTTTACCAGTGCTTCAAAACTGTTGTTATACGAAGATACGCCCACCACGGGAATATCAAATTTCTGGTCCGGTTTAAGAAGTGGTTTCTTCTGGTCTAATACAGCCAGCATAGCGACGGGATAGTCTTCCATGAGCGCCAGGATTTTCTTTTGCGGAAACAGAAGCTCTACCTGTCCCGGAAGCGCATAACCCTTCTCCAACCTGTGGGACATGCTTTCTCTAAATTCCAGTTCCACCGCTTCCGCATGTTCTCTTACATGGGTAGGCTCATCCAGACAGACAATAGTCTCCTCCGCTGCAAAGGCTTGCAAAAAAGAATCCATACCGTCAAAGAAATAGCGGATATAGGACTCCAAATTACTCTTATTTCCAAACTCGAAGACTTCATCGTGCAGATTCTGCGCAGCTTTTCGAATTCTGCCCGCTTCCTCCGACATATGCTTTTCACGGAAATACTTCTCCTGCCTTTCCGCATCCTTTTGGATATTGTCCATACCATCGGATAAAAGAGAATCCGTAATAATCATCTCTGTAGCCGGATAAATCTGTATTTCTTCCAAAGGCTCTACAGAACGCTGGCTGAGGCAATCAAAGCTTCGGATATTCTCAATCTCATCTCCCCAAAAGTCGATTCGATACGGGTTTTCTTCCGTTAAATCGAAAATATCCAGAATATCTCCTCGAACCGAGAATTGTCCCGGCCCTTCCACCTGATACACCTTTTCGTATCCAAGAACTGTCAGCTTTTCTGACAGTTTTGTCAGTTCGAAGCTATCCCCTTTTTTCATGGAAATCATGTTTTTCTTCACGATTTTCAAAGGAATCTGCGGGGTCATCAGTGCAGAAAAGGTAGTTACCACCGTACAATATTCGCTTTCAATCATGTGACGCATGGTTTTCATGCGTTCTGTCAAAAGCTGATTACCGCGGATGTCTGCCTCGAAGAAGATTAAGTCTTTTGCCGGGTACATTTTGACCTGCTTGTCATAAGTTCTCATGTCTTCATAGATTTCCCGCATTCTCTGATCGGAATACGTCAAAATGAGGCGCTTTTTATATGGCGCCCCTATTCCATCCATCATATGAATTTTTTGAGAATCAATGCACCCTGACAGAAGAATTTTTTCCTTCTTTTTTAGGGATTTCTCGATTTCCTCATACACCCCAAGTTCACGTATCGGGCTTCTTAAAACTTCCATGCACTCCTCACTTTATCTGATCAGTCTTCACTTTTCTTCTTATTAAACTGATTCATGGCTGCATCCATGTTTTCACGTACAGCTAATGCAATTGCGTCCGCAGCATTTTCAAGGCCTTGCTCCACCTGTGCTCTGGCTTCTTTTGTAAAGTGTCCCAGCACATGATTCACCAGATCTCCATTTTTGGGCTTGTCTCCTACTCCAATGCGGATTCTGGCAAACTCATCCGTTCCCACCTGGGCAATGATGTTTTTCAGTCCATTGTGTCCACCGGCACTGCCTTTTTTGCGGATGCGGATCATTCCTTCCGGTAAAGATATATCGTCCGAAATCACAATCAGGTCTGTCTTTGGATCGCATTTAAAATAATGCAATACTTCCTGAATGCAGATTCCACTCAGGTTCATGTAGGTCAAAGGCTTCACCAGGATTACCTTTTCCCCTTCGATGATGCCTTTTCCGTATAGTCCCTGGAATTTGCTTTCGTTTACTCCGATCTGATAGCGTTCTGCCAGCACGTCGATCAAATCAAATCCCACATTATGTCTTGTGTGTTCATATTCTTTTCCTGGGTTCCCCAGGCCTGCAATTACAATCATAAATCTTCTCCGTTTCTTTTCTTATTGTATTGTAACATGATGACAGGCTTTCGCAAGCAACACAAAAAAAGCTGCAGTGATTGCAGCTTTTCTTGAACCCGTATATTTGTCCCCATAGTGTCTTAGGTTTGTTCTTCCGTTATTTTACTGTTTCTACATCCGGTTCGCTAAGAGCTTTCTCATAGCCTTCCAGAATTACTTTTTGAATTTTGTCTCTGGTATCAGAGTTGATTGGATGAGCAATATCACGATATTCTCCATCCAAAGATTTTTTGCTTGGCATTGCAATGAAAAGACCCTTATCGCCCTCGATGACCTTGATGTCATGAACTACGAATTCGTTGTCCAGTGTAATGGAAACTACCGCTTTCATTCTGCCTTCTTTTGTGATTTTTCTTACGCGTACGTCTGTTATCTGCATGTCCTTTTCCCCTCTCGTCAGGTAATATACACGGGCTTTTTTCTTGTAGAATACTACAGAATATATCTGTCATTTCTCTCAACGACAACTCGAATTCCATCGTCTCCGATGTACTCAGATCCTGCTCGCATGGTGCCTCGGCTCTCTACGATGCAGTTCTCAATATGGCTATTGTCACCGATATAAACATCATTTAAAATGATGGAATTCTTAATCACGCAATTATTTCCGATGTATGCTTCACGGAATACCACTGAATTTTCTACCGTTCCGTTAATGATACATCCGCTGGCCACTAGGGAGTTTTTCACTCTGGCGCCGGTGTTGAATTTGGCCGGAGGCAAATCTGCTACTTTAGAATATACTTCCGGAAGCTGTTTGAAGAAATAGTCTCTGGTTTCCGGCTTCAAGAAGTCCATATTGGTACGATAGTAATCCTCTATCGTTCCGATATTGCTCCAGTAGTCCTTAATCTTATATCCGTAGATATGTTTCATATCTTTATAACGGATCAGAATATCTCTTACAAAGTCATACCGCTCTTCTTTGGCTGCTTTTTCTACCATATCGATAAGCTGATGTCTTCTCACGATGTAGATACCACAGGAGATGGTATTGGATTTTGCCACAAGGGGCTTTTCCTCAAATCCTTCTATGCGGCATTCTTCATTCATCTTTACGGTACCGTAGCGTTCCAGGTTGGTGCCTTTTGGCATATCCTTGCACACTACTGTGATATCCGCTTTTTTCTCGATGTGATAATCCAGCACTTTATTGTAGTCCAGTTTATAGACGCAATCTGCGGATGCAATGATGACATAAGGTTCGTGACTACTTTTTAGGAAATCCAGATTCTGATAAATGGAATCTGCGGTTCCTCTATACCAAAAGCCGTTATCTGCCGTGATACTTGGAGTGAACACGAAAAGTCCACCCTGTTTACGTCCGAAATCCCACCATTTGGAACTGCTTAGGTGAGAGTTTAAGCTGCCGGAATTATACTGGGTAAATACGCCGACCTTTTGTACCTTTGAATTGGCCATGTTACTGAGACAGAAGTCAATGGCTCTGTAGCTTCCTGCTACCGGCATTGCACCTACCGCTCTTTTCTCTGATAAAGGGCCTAGTCCATGATTTTTACCACCTGCTAAAATAATACCGATTGCCTTCATGTTATTCACCTGCCTTTATCAAAGTCTTACCACTTGGTAAAATACCACCGGCATAGTCTTCTGCCGTGGTCTCTCCACCGATGCATACGTTTTTACCGATTTTCACATCATCCGGTATGATGGAGTCTTCCCCAATGGTACAGATGCCACTGTTGTAGATATTTGGATTGGTTTCATTCTCAGCTTCTTCAAAGACGCCAAGTTCTACCCTATCTCCGATTTTAGCTCTTTCTGCTACAATGGCCTTATTTAGGATACAGTCTTCACCGATTTCTACATCGTCCATGATAATGGAATCACGGATTACCGTATTCTTTCCGATTTTGACGCCACATCCAATAACCGAATTGTAAATCTTACCATAAATTTCGCAGCCGCCCGCTACGATACTCTTTTCGATTTCGCTTTCCGGTGACAGATACTGCGGCGGTGTCGCTCTGGAGTTGGTATAGATTTTCCAATACTCTTCGTAAAGGTTAAACTCCGGCACCAAATCCACCAGTTCCATATTGGCCTGCCAGTAAGAATTTAAGGTTCCTACGTCTTTCCAATAACCATTAAACTCATAGGCGTACAACGGATAATCCTTTTCCCTGCAATATGGAATGACATGCATACCAAAGTCAAGATTCGGCTGATCCTTATTTGCCAAAAGCGCTTCTTTTAATTTTTTCCATGTGAAAATATAGATACCCATACTAGCCAGGTTACTAGCCGGCTTCGCAGGTTTTTCCTGGAATTCTACGATACGACGATTCTCATCTGTAACCATGATGCCGAATCTGTTTGCTTCTTCCCACGGCACAGGCATAACTGCTATGGTTACGTCTGCATTGTTCTTCTTGTGGAAATCCAGCATCACTTCGTAGTCCATTTTATAGATATGATCTCCGGACAAAATCAGAACATAGTCCGGATTATAACTTTCCATATACGCAATGTTCTGCAAAATTGCATTTGCTGTACCGGTGTACCACTCAGTGTTTTCCACCTTTTCATAAGGAGGTAACACGGTAACACCACCGATATTACGGTCTAAGTCCCAGGGAATTCCGATGCCAATGTGTGTATTCAGACGAAGTGGCTGATACTGTGTCAGCACGCCTACTGTGTCCACGCCGGAATTGATGCAGTTACTAAGAGGGAAATCGATGATACGATACTTGCCTCCGAATGCAACTGCGGGCTTTGCCATTTTAGATGTTAAAATTCCAAGTCTACTGCCCTGTCCACCAGCCAAAAGCATGGCAATCATTTCTTTTTTTACCATAGTGTCCTCCCCTTTTATGTCTGATGCTCTGTCCTTCGGTTCTATCCTGCATCTTCGCGAAAGACGAACCTTATAATGTAACAATAGTATATCATAGAGCGTTTGAAAATGGAATGTAGACTGCCTAAAAATTCTGTCAAATAATAGCAATTTTAATTAGTTTTCAACAAATTTACTTTCTTCTAGCTTCCTGTTGTTTGTGCTTTATTTTCTTTTACTTATTAAAATGGTATAATAAGCGTCGATATTTAGAAAAGAGGCGATACCATGTTTCAAATAGATTTAGAAAAGCCCATCCACGTCCATTTTATGGGAATTGGCGGCATCAGTATGAGCGGACTTGCAGAGATTCTTTTATCTAAAAAGTTCCCTGTTTCCGGTTCCGATGCCAAAAAGACAGATTTAACCACCCATTTAGAGGATTTGGGCGCCAAAATTGCATACAGACAATGTGCAGAGAACATTTCTGACCAAATTGATTTGGTGGTGTATACCAGCGCCATTCATCCGGATAACCCGGAATTTGCCAAGGCCGCTGAAATGGGCATTCCTATGTTGACCCGTGCCGAACTGCTTGGACAGCTTATGAGCCATTACCATACTTCTTTGGCAATCAGCGGCACCCACGGCAAGACCACCACTACTTCCATGCTTTCCGATATTCTGCTGACAGCGGATACTGACCCAACCCTTTCCATTGGTGGTATCCTGAAGACCATTCACAGCAACTTCCGTATCGGAGCAGAGAAGTATTTTGTAACGGAGGCCTGTGAATACACCAACAGTTTCCTCAGTTTATATCCTGACGTTGCTGTCATTTTAAATGTAGACGCAGATCATCTGGACTTTTTCAAGGACCTTGATGATATTTATCATTCCTTCCGTAAATTTGCAGAGAACGTTCCGGCAGGCGGCAACCTGATTTTGGCTCACGATATTCCAAAACGCGACTATCTGACTGAGAATCTTCCATGTAAAGTAACTACTTTCGGATTTGACGCTTCTGCCGATTACTATGCAGAAGATATTACTTTTGATGCCCTTGCGCATCCAAGTTTTACCTGTGTTTGCCCGGATGGGACAAAGCTCCCAATCGTCCTTCATGTTCCCGGACAGCACAATGTAGGAAACGCTTTAGCTGCTATTGCCGCTGCTAAGATTTTAGGTATTTCCGATCAGGCTATCACAGCTGCTTTGGAAGCCTTTACCGGCAGTGCCAGACGTTTTGAATACAAAGGGAAAATCGGCGGTGTTACCATCGTAGATGATTATGCTCATCACCCTACGGAAATTGCAGCTACTCTTACCGCTGCAAAGAAGAGCAATCCCGCTAAGTTATGGTGTGTTTTCCAGCCTCACACCTACAGCCGTACAAAAGCACTATTAAAGGACTTTGCCAAAGCCCTATCCCTTGCAGATCACATAGTCTTAACTGACATCTATGCCGCAAGAGAAACTGACACACTGGGAATTTCTTCCAAGAATCTGCAAGAAGAGATTCAGGCATTAGGCAAGCCATGTGACTATTTTTCAACCTTTGATGAAGTAGAAAATTTTCTTTTGGAAAATTGCACACAGGATGAATTGTTGATAACTATGGGTGCCGGAGACGTGCATAAAATCGGGGAATCTCTCCTCGGACAATAAGTTTTCCACATATCCACATTATCCCACCGTCCTTATAGGGCAGTGCGTAATGTGGATATCTTTTTTTATAAATCTGATATCCACGGCGTTCCGGGACTGTATCCACAGTATCCACAGTATCCACAATTCTCCCCCGTTTGCAGCCCATTGTGATTTTTCGACATTTTGTCCATATTCATCCCTATAGCCTCATGCTATAATCCATATTGCGTTAAAAAAATGAGACAGGGTGATATGAAATGCGTTCCATTACAATTACAACGGACACTTCCTGCGGTAGCACAAGAGTGTCAAATCGTTTTATTGATGAATATATGAAAGATGCGAATGATGCCCAGATTAAGATTTATCTTTATCTGCTACGTGCCGCTGGCACAAATCTGCCTGCAGGTATTTCCGACATCGCTGACATCTTGAACCATACCGAGCATGATGTCCTTCGTGCGCTAAAATATTGGGATAAGCAAGGCGTGCTCAGTTTACAGTACGATGAAAACAAAAAAATTGTCGGAATCTGTATCGTAGATTTAGATGCTTCTAAAGCACCTGCTTCCAAAGTTTCCGCTCCAAAGGCCGTTGCAGCATCTACGCCGGTGCCTAACGTGACATTTGTGTCACCATTCCCGGTAGTAGAAGAAACACCGGAAGTTCCAGCTGTTCCAAAGAAGAAAGCCGTTTCTACCGAGCAGTTACAAAACTTCCAGCAGGATGTCGAAACACCGGAGCTTTTGTTTGTCACTGAATCTTACCTTCGCAGACCTCTTAGCAGAGAAGAAATGGAGTCCCTTTACTTTATGAAGGAAGACCTGCACATGAGCACCGACCTGATTGATTATCTTGTGCAGTTTTGTGTCGGTCAGGGCATCAAGGATTTCCACTATATGGAAAAATGTGCTATGGACTGGACAGAGCGTCACATCGCAACTCCAAAAGAAGCCGCTTCTTATGTGAAGAAGTACAATAAGAACTGCTACACCATTATGGATCGCCTGGGCAAGAAGGGATCTCCGGCACCGGTAGAATACGATTACATCCAGAAATGGTTAGATGAATATGGTTTTTCTTTAGAAATCATTCTGCAGGCTTGTGACAAAAGTGTCAAAAACACAGATTCTCATCGTTTAGAATACGCAGACCGTATTTTAGAGAATTGGCACAAAGCAGGTGTCAGCACTTTGGATGATGCAAAGGCAGAGTCCTCCAAGGCACCCAAATCCACCGGCAAAACCGGCAGCAATGCTTTCACACAATATAAACAAAACAAATATGATTATGATGCCCTTTTAGAGCAGATTAAAGTGAATTAATAAGCTTGCAGCTCTGCTGCAAGCTTAGTTTACGAAAAGGAGAATCCATTTTGGCTCTTACAAATACACAGTACAATGACATCATGAGAGAATATGACGAGTTGCGCACCCAGGCTAGACACACCCAGGAACAGCACCATCGTCATGTAGTTGCCACCATCCCGGAATATGCTGCATTAGAAGATCAGGTTTCTTCCTTTGCAGGAAAATATACCCAGCGCATCATTCAGGGGGATGCTTCCGCTCAAGATGAATTAGCAAAGAAAATGCAAAGTATCCGCAGCAGAAAAGCCGCCCTTTTGGCGCAGCACGGACTTCCGGCAGATTATTTGGCACTGCAGTACCGTTGTCCGGATTGCCTCGACACCGGTTATGTGGAAGGAAAGAAATGTCACTGCTTCCGTCAAAGAGAGATTTCTATATTATACTCCCAGTCTCATCTGGAAGATGTCTTAGAAAAAGAAAACTTTGACACCCTTTCCTATAATGTAATTGCACCGGAGTGCCTTTCCTCCTACGGAAAGACAGTGGAAATTTGTAAGCAGTATGCCTTGGATTTTGATAAAGAGCCAAAAAGCCTTCTTTTTACAGGAACCGTCGGTACCGGCAAGACTTTTTTGAGCAATTGTATCGCCAAGGCTCTTTTGGATTCTTACCACTCTGTCCTGTATTTTAGTGCGGTAGATTTGTTCCAAAACTTATCTCAGGCCGTTTTTTCTAAAGATAAAGATGGACTTTACAGTTTTTATGAAGACCTATATAATTGTGATTTGGTAATCATAGATGATTTAGGAACTGAGCTGGCCAACTCTTTTGTTGGTTCCCAGTTATTCTCTTTGATCAATGAACGACAGCTTCGTTCCAAGGCAATTCTAATATCTACCAATCTCGGACTGGGCGAACTGACCGACAGATACGGTGAGCGTGTTGTTTCCCGTATCGTAAGCAATTTTACCACTCTGGAGATTACAGGTCCGGACATTCGTATCAGTCGCAAAACAAATAAATAGAAAGAGGCAAATTCATGGCACAAAAAGAAGAAAAAAGAAATCTTGAATCCATACCGGTTGGTTCTCTTGGCATCATTCCTTTAGAAGGATGCAGACCACTTGGTGAAAAGGTAGACTACTACCTGGTAAAATGGAGAACAGAACGCGAAAGCGAGCACAAAGACTCCTTAGCTTTTTCCGGCTATCAGAGAGACTCTTACTTGCTGGATGCAAAGGTTCCCCGTTTCGGTTCCGGTGAAGCCAAAGGTATGATTCTCGAGTCTGTTCGTGGTACAGACTTATATCTGATGGTAGACGTATGCAACTACAACATGACCTACAACCTTTGTGGTCACGAAAATCATATGTCCCCGGATGATCACTACCAGAACCTAAAGCGTATTATCGCCGCTGTAGGTGGTAAAGCCAGACGTATCACCGTGATTATGCCTTTCCTATATGAAAGCAGACAGCACAAGAGAAGCTCTAGAGAATCTCTTGACTGTGCACTGGCTCTTCAAGAGTTGGTTGCTATGGGTGTAGACAACATCCTTACCTTTGATGCACACGATCCTCGTGTACAGAATGCTATCCCGCTTCATGGTTTCGAGACCATCCAGCCTGCATATCAGTTCATCAAAGGCCTGTTAAAGAATTACAAAGGACTGAATATCGATTCCGATCATATGATGATCATTAGCCCTGACGAAGGCGGTATGGGACGTGCCATCTATATGGCTAACGTATTGGGCCTTGATATCGGTATGTTCTATAAGAGACGTGACTACGCTAAGATCGTTAATGGCAAGAACCCAATTGTAGCCCATGAGTTCTTAGGTACCAGTGTAGAAGGCAAGGATATGATTATCATCGATGATATGATTTCCTCCGGCGACTCTGTCATCGAAGTAGCTGAGCTTTTAAAATCTCGCAAAGCAAATCGTATTTTCGTATGTACTACCTTTGGTCTTTTCACCAACGGTCTTCAGAGATTCGATGAGGCATACGAGAAAGGCCTTATTACAAGAGTTTTAACCACCAACGTTATCTACCAGCCAAAAGAGCTTTTAGAGCGTGAATGGTACATCAGCTGCGATTTAAGTAAATACATCGCATATCTGATTGATACTCTGAATCACGATTCCTCTATCAGCGATTTGCTGAATCCAAGCGAACGTATCCAGAACATCGTTACTCGTTATAAAAACGGAGAGCTGGGTTAATCCTAGTTTTCTGCAAATCAAAGAGCACCCCGGCGGGGTGCTCTTTTCAATTGGGGGGTCTATGTATTACTTCAAAGTTACTCGCAATGTTACCAAACTACAAGCAGGTAATGTCAATTCGATTTCTTTTCCTTTGCACTCAGTTACTGCAAAATTCTTTTCCTGTACTTTATTTGGGGCTTCAAAACTATTGTAATCATCTACCTTGCCGTTTAGGATGATGCCTTCTACAGCACCTACTTCGCGGTCTCTAAAGTCGATAGTTACCGTTTCATCCTCTGCTTCACTGACGTTGTTTAAGGTAACGGTCAATATACCATCCTTGTCTACGGAAACAGATTCATTTACTTTCTTACATTTCTCGCCATCTACACCGGTCTCATTTGCGCCCTCTAAATAACTATCTAAAAGGTCTGCGTCCTGGTGGAAGCGATACATATGTAATACGTGATAGGTCGGTGTCAGCACCATCTTGTCATCCTCTGTCAAAATGACAGCCTGTAATACATTGACAATCTGTGCAAGGCAGCCCATTTTTACTCGGTCAGAATGCTTATTGAAAATGTTCAAAGTAGCACCTGCCACCTGCGCATCACGCATGGAATTCTGCTGATATAAGAATCCGGGGTTTGTACCCGGCTCCACATCGTGCCAGCATCCCCATTCATCTACCATCATACCGATTTTTTTATCCGGATCATACTGGCTCATGATAGCGTCATGACGAGTTACCAGTTCATCCATATAGTAGGCTTTCTTCATGCAACGATAGTATTCTTCTTTGCTGAATTCCGTAGCACTACCCTTGTGTTCCCAGTTATTTACAACTACATAATAATGTAAGGACAGACCATCCATAAATCCATGTGCCTGTGGTGGCGCCGGTTTAAAAAAGCAGGTCTTTAGCACATCTGCAGTCCAATCGTAATCGTCGGCATTGGCACCACAACAAATCTTGCTGATTGGTGCATTTCCATCATACTGGCGAATGTAGGTCTGATAGTTGCGGAATTTATTTCCGTAGTATTCCGCGGTCATGTTACCGCCGCAACCCCAGTTTTCGTTTCCTACGCCAAAATAATCTACTTTCCAAGCTTCCTCCTGGCCATTTGCTTTTCTCAGCTCGGCCATTGGGCTCACGCCGTTGAAAGTCATGTATTCCACCCATTCGCTCATTTCACGAACAGTACCGCTTCCTACGTTACCATTCACATAGGTTTTACAGCCCAGCTGCTTACACAGTTCGAAATACTCATGGGTACCAAAGCTGTTATCTTCAATCACACCGCCCCAGTGTGTATTAATCATTTTCTTTCTGTTTTCCTTTGGACCGATGCCTTCCATCCAATGGTATTCATCGGCAAAGTTCCCACCCGGCCATCTCAGTACCGGAATTTTCATTTCTTTCAGAGCTTCTACTACGTCTGCTCTCATACCTTTTACATTAGGTATTTTGGAGTCTTCGCCCACAAAAAGTCCGCCATAGATGCAACGGCCTAAATGCTCGCTAAAATGACCGTATACTTCCGGCTCAATGTGACTTAGTTTGTGATTTTCGTTAATATGTAGTTTCATGGTTATCCTCGCTTTTTAATATATGTATTACCCTTTTACGCCACCAAGCGTGATACCTTTTACGAAGTTTCCTTGTATAAACGGATAAGAAACCAGGATTGGTAAAACGCCAACAGTCGCCATAGCCATACGCACAGATACAGATGGAATAGAGGCAAGACCTACGCCTGCATCTTGTATATGCGCACTATTTTGAGACAGGTATTGAATATTCTGCATCATACGGTTCAGCAGATTCTGCACAGAATACAAATCTGTTCTTTTTGTCAAATAAATATATCCATTCATCCAATCGTTCCAATATGCGATTCCGGAAAATAGGCCGATTGTCGCTACGATAGGTTTGGAAAGCGGTAAGGCAATCTTTGAAAAAGTTTGGAACTCCGAAGCTCCGTCTATATATGCTGCATCTAAGATTTCCCCTGGAATGCTGCTGCAGAAATAAGATTTCATCAGCATTACATTAAAGCCATTCATCATAAGGCCCGGTACAAGTAGCGCCCAGAAAGTATTTTTCATTTTCAACATATTGGAATATACCATGTATGTCGGAACCAAACCGCCATTAAAAAGCAAGGTGAAAAATACAAGGAAGAGCATAATGCTCCGTCCGGGCAAGTCAGGCTTTGATAAAGCGTACGCCAGCAGTGTCGTCAGCACTAAAGCTGCTAACGTTCCCACTATGGTCAATACGATAGATATGCCATAGGCATGCATTACGGAATTACCCGTTTTAAAAATATACTCATATGCATATGTGCTCCATTTTTCCGGTGTGAAGCTGTATCCATTTGCCACAAGGGTATCATTATCCGTAAAGGAAGATATCACCAAAAGGGCAAAGGGCACCACTGCCAACAAGGACAGGATAATCATGATCACATGTGCAAAAATTTGAAAATTTCTTTCGTCTCTGGTTCTCATGTCGTGGTCCTCTCTGTTTTAGAACAATGCATAATCCGGGTCGATTTTCTTAACCACCAGGTTTGATCCAAGTACAAGGATAAAGCCCACAATGGACTGGTACAAACCTGCTGCTGAGGACATGGACATATCGCCAAGTTCGAGCAAGCCTCGATATACATAGGTATCAATGGTGTTGGTCACACTAAAGAGTGCGCCCTGATTCTGCGGTACCTGGTAAAACAAGCCAAAGTCAGAGTAGAAGATTCTACCGATTGCCAGCAAGGTCAGCATAACAATCGTGGTCTTCAACATAGGAATTGTGATTTTGAAAATCTGTTGCCACTTGGAAGCTCCATCGATGGCTGCAGATTCATAAATACTTCTGTCGATTCCAAGAATACTTGCCAGGTAGATGACGCAGTTATATCCAACCCCTTTCCAAGCACTTACAAACACCAGGATAAAGGGCCAGTATTTCTTCTCCATATACCAGGCCACCGGGTCTTTGCCCAGTGGCCGTAGTATGGAGTTGTTGATAAAACCATTCTCTGTTGAGAGAAAACCAAACACTAAATAACTAACAATAACCATAGAAATCATGTACGGCAACAAAATAGCGGACTGATATACTTTTTTTATTTTGGAAGTCATTTCCGCAAGCAGGATTGCTACAAAAATGGCCAGTACAGTATTCACAATGATGAAGATTACGTTATAGAGAATTGTATTTCTTGTGATGATAAACGCATCTTTTGTTGCGAATAAGTATTTAAAATTCTTAAATCCCACAAAATCAGATTTAAAAATACCTTTTCTTGCATTGAATTTTTTAAATGCCAATACAAGCCCAGGCAGTGGCATGTAGTTGTTAATAAACAAATACAGCATTCCCGGTAGTGCCATCAAGTAAAGTGGCAGATATCTTTTCAAGTTTCTCTTTTGTGTCATCTGCTTTCCCTGCTGTTTTGCTACGCCAGACATGTTCTATCTCCTTTGGTTACTGAATACCGTTTTCTTTTGCCCAAGCATCTAAAGCTGCCTGTTTTGCTGCCATGTAATCATCCAGACCGGCTGCCTTCAATGCTTCATTCAGTTCTGCAATACCTGTTTCAGGATCTACAAAACCGTGAACAAGTTTCGGTGCATATTCATCATATGCGTTCTTTAAAGCTGTAAATTCAGATGCATAATCTGTGTTGTCCCAAGTAAATCCAAGTGCTTTAGATTTGCATGTGCAGTTGTCGTTGAAGTCTGCAATCTGCTGACCTAAGTCAAGTGGATCACCTTCCCATACATAAGCTACATATGGGTTTGGCATTAACCATAATACGTTTGGATAGTATTCAGAGTTGTTTGCATCTACACCATCTGCGTATTTGATAGTGCCATCTGCATTTACCTGATACTCTTTACCTTCTTCACCCCAGCACATCAGATTTTCGATGACAGGGTCTGTATATAATGCATCCAGTACCTGAATTGCTGCTACAGGATCTTCGGTGTTCTGGTTAATGCACCAAGGGAACTGAGATACAGATGCAGAGCTCATGAAGCTTTCACCTACGTCGAATACAACCATGTCTCTACCGCATTCGCCGGAAATCTGTGTCTTATAACCAGGTTTGCAGCAAGCCATCATAGCCATGTAGGAACCGGATTTTACTTTTGCAGAAGCACCGGTGTCATCAGTTAAAGCATCCTGAGAAATGTAACCAGCCTGATTCCATTCATATGTTCTCTGGCACCAATCTTTGAAGATGTCAGACTCATATACGTTCTCTACTTTCAGAGAATTCATAGGATCAAGCAATGTACCATAGTAGTCACCAGCCAGATTATCTACGGAACTACCCTGTGTCAGAATGTTATCCTGTGTTGCCATGACATGTTTGTCAGGATATTTTTCATGTAACTGTGCATAGATGTCATTGATATCATCCCATGTTGCTTTTGGATAACCCAAGTCGCCTACAGGAAGTTTGGATACATCATAGCCGATACCATCCAGGTATTCCTGACCAATACATACTGCACAAGTTTCGATTGCATAATCCTTAATAGGTGGAACACCGTAAAGAACGCCACCTACACGGCAAGCATCGATATAATCTTCTCTGATTTTGCTCTGAATACCTTTGCAGTAATCTGCATACATATTGTTTTCTTCCAGATCCAATACGTATCCATTGTTGATACATGTGCTGTAACCTAAGATACAGGTATTAAATAAATCTACCTGCTCGCCGGAAGAAAGCATCAACTTCATGTCATCGCCGTAAGCTGCGGAGTCAATGATCTGAAGCTCTACATCAAGGCCAAGGGTTTCTTCTGTGTGTGCAGATAATGCTGCGTTGACACGATCTAGGCCTGCCGGTCTACCTGTCCAGTCAAAGAAGGAAATAACAACTTTCTTGTATTCTCCTGTCTTCTCAGCCTCCGCTTTACGATCTGCAATCGCCTGTGCAGCTACATCACCAGCAGCTGCTGTGTCCCCAGCTTCAACAGTATCAGTTGCTGTCTTGGTGTCTGTAGTAGTCGCTGCTGTTTCTGCAGAAGAACCACATCCGGCCAAAAGCATTGCAGACACAGTTGCGGTTAACAATAGTGATACAATTTTCTTTCTCATGTTTACCTCCCATTTTGTTTTCGTGATTTTGGTTAATCGTTTAACCTTTTATGCCTATAGAATAGGCTTCATGCTGAATTTTGTCAATAGAATTTATAATATTTGTTCAGAGTATACGTTTTTCACGTGTCATTTTTGTGTATTTTTCACAGTTTTTATCGTTTAACCAAAAGAAGGTCTTTGAGTCAAAGCTCAAAGACCTTCTTTTGCTATTTCTATAACAGAATTTCGTTCTATCAATTGGCAGGAAACCGGGGTTTTTCTCTCCACTTCTTCCCCTTCTATCAGGTTCATCAGCTCTTCTGTGGCCCGCTTTCCGATTCCCTCTAAGTCAATTTTCATAGTAGTAAGACCCGGTAAGAGATATTCCGACTGCATCTCATTATCAAATCCAACCACCGATATATCCTCTCCGACTTTCTTGTGATGATCGTACAGATAGGCATATACACCACCCGCGATACGATCGTTCATACAAAACACCGCCGTAACATCCTGTTTTAATAGTTTTTCTGCGCCTTTATAGCCGTGTTCTCTACTCCATCCGGAATACACAATATACTCCGGGTTATATAAAATCCCGGCGTCATAAAGTGCCTTTTGGTAGCCAAGGATTCTAAGCTTCGTATGCATATTCTCTTGTTCACCGGCAATGACTCCGATTTTTCTATGTCCATGGCGAATCAGATACTCCACTATTTCTCGGGCGCCATCCTCATCATCAATCACTACCGACGGGATTTCTTTCTGCTCCGCGTAAGCATAGGCAAGCACCGCCGGAATCTGATAATCCGTAGGGAATCGATGAATCTTTCTGGCATGTCCAGCCACATAGACGATTCCATCCACTCGAATGGAAGCCATTTCCTGCACAGCCGGATCCATCACCGAATGATACATCTTTTCATTGTCAAACCACGCATCGTGCCATCTGGCATACAAACGTAGATTTTGCACAATGGTGCGGTATCCTCTTGCTTCACAGCTTTCCATGATACCTTCGATAATGAGCGGCGTCGTAAACTGCGAAATGTCTTCTGCAATGATACCAATAGTTTGCGTTTTCTGTCTCCGAAGACCTTGGGCTACGTAGTTTAGCTTATAGCCTCTGCGTTCCACCACCTCTAAGACTCTGGCCTTTGTTTCTTCACTAACTTTCTTTTTCCCATTCAAGATATTAGAAACAGTTGCCGCTGATACTCCGCATTCCTGTGCAATTTCCTTTAAAGTTACCAATTTTACTTTTCCCCTATTCCATTTATGGAAATACCTGATGTTTTCCTCGGTTAATCGTTTTAATAATTGTAATATGTTTTGCGCTTTGTGGCAACCAAAAGTCCACTTGCAAATCGCTTTTAAAAAAAAAGAGGCCTTGTCACATTTCGTGACAAAGCCTCTCATTCGCTAGTTTATCATGTTGTCTTCAAGAATTATTCCTGAGTAGTTGTCTCCTGCTCTACAGTAGGCTCTACTTCGTTTTTCTTCTTGAGATAGGTTTTGATTGCAAGTACTTCCAAGCATACAATCAGTGCAAGTAACAGTACATCTACTACATAGATAGCAATCTTCCAAGCAGGTACGTTTGTCTTTACATCTGTAGCATAAGCGCGGCTGTTTACTACGGTGTACAGAATGTTATGAGAAGCTGTTCTCATAGCCTGTACAGAAGTAGCGCTTGTTTGGTCAGTTACTGTACTGAACTCAGAAGGATAAGTTGCAAGCATAAGGTCGCAACCGTTACGGATCATACGGTCGGCATCCTGATAGCCATAACCACCAAAATAGTCAGTCTCAGCAAGACCTCTGAAGCCCCACTCGCCACGAAGAACGTCATTCAAAAGTTCCGGGCAAGCTTCTGCAGGAACGGTACCGATGTTGTTGAACGCTACCATTGTTGCTGCAGGTTCCGCATTCTTGAATGCGATTTCGAAGGATTTCAGATATACTTCACGCATAGACTGCTCGTTGAGCCATGTGCAAAGAAGTCCTGTTCTGTTTGTTTCCTGATCGTTTGTAGCAAAGTGTTTTACATAAGAGTATACACCGTGATCTCTTGCGCCCTGGCAAGCATTTGCTACCATCCAACCTGCAAGTACACCATCTTCGGAGAAGTACTCGAAGTTACGTCCTGCAAATGCGGATCTGTGTGTGTTGGTTGCAGGTGCATACCATCCGGAAACACCCATTTCATCTGCCATCTGGCCGATGGAATCACCAAAAGCTTTTGCGATATCTTTGTTCCATGTGCATGCGATCATAACTGCAGCAGGGAAACCGATGGAGCCCTGGTGTGTAAAGTTGTTGTTAATGGATGCAGGACCATCGCAATCGATAGTCTGTACTTTACCGATATTAGCTACTTCTGTAGTCTGGTATCCACCAACACCTACAAGATTTACCATATCAGCTACAGTAAGTTCATCCAGAAGTTGATCCCACATAGGATCTTCGTATTCTTTGCCTCTTAAGTCAGCAAGCTTGATTCCGTTCTGAGCGCCTGTTGTTGGCATCTCATCAGCATCATTGTTAAATGCTGTAGGATCATAGTTTGTATTATTCAAGTAGGTAGCTTTCAGCGCATCAGACATGTTGTAATCAGCAGGAGTTGCCGTAGCTTCTGCGTAGTTTGCAAATCCGTCTGCTCTGGAAAGATAAGTTACGTTGTCGCCTTCTGCAAAGGCAAATTTGTTTGTAGCAGCCACTTCATCTGTGGATCTTGGGTTGCTTTCATCATAGGTAACGGTAGCATCTACGGTTACAGTACCTGTTGCAAGTTTATTGTGTGCATCAGAGTTGATAGAGATTTCATAATCTCCTGCCTCTAATACGTAGCAGCCAGCGCCATAGGTGTCATAAGAAGCCATATCTTCCAGGTTAAAGGAGATATTCACTACTTCAGATGCGCCAGGCTCTAAGGTAGAGGTCTTAGCGAACTGTACCAAGTTAGCTGCGGATTTTTCAATTCCACCATTGGTGTATGGAGGATTGTAGTATACTTCTACTACATCTTTACCGGCTACAGATCCGGTATTGGTAACTGTTACATCGAAGGAAACAGTGGTACCGTCATTTTTGATTTCACCCATTTCCTGAGTAAAGCTTGTGTAGGAAAGACCATAACCAAATGGATATAACACCTGTGCGTCATAGTCAAAGTCCATATTGCCTGCTTCTGCTTCTGCAAAAGCGGTCTCATAGAAACGATATCCAACATAGATACCTTCTACGTAGTTTACGAAAGTAGGATAAGCTTTTCCACCTTCTGCAAACATATTGTCTACACCAAATTCTTCCATATTGGCATAATCGAAATCGCCAAAGTTGTTGGAAGTAGGTGTTGCCATTAAGTCTTTTACAAATGTATCAGCTGTCTTACCGGAAGGATTTACCTTACCTGCCAGGATTTCGCCAAGACCGTCAAAACCTGTCTGGCCTGTACCCGGGCAATATAATACAGACTGAATCTGTGGATATTCATTTACGAAGCCAAGCTCCATAGCGTTGGCAGAGTTTACTACTACGATAACTTTCTTGTAGTCTTTGGTTACCTGATCTAATAATGCTTTTTCACGATTAGAAAGCTCTAAGTAGGACTTGGAAGCATCCAGGTCATCTGCCTGATCAGAATAACGTACACCGGTAGCACCGAACATACCACCTTCTGCGAAGGTCTCTGTTCCGTCATAGCTTGTAGGAAGGTCTGCCCCTTCACCACCGGAACGTGCGATGAAGAAGATTGCTGTGTCGGAGAAATCTTTTGCTGAAGTCAAAAGATCACCATATTCATCCAGCTTTGGTTCAGGAATTGTCCAATCCTGTCCCATCATACCAACAGTAGGTCTTGTAGCTCTCCAGTTTGCATAAAAGTCAGTTAAGTCTTTGTTATATGCAATACCGGAATCCTCTAATCCCTGTAAGAAGGATACAGTAGGATATGCGTCAGATAACGCACCGGATCCTGTACCACCGTATACCGGGTTTGTAGAAGACCAACCAAATACGTTTACCTTTGCACCTTCTGCTAAAGGAAGTGCCTGTCCTTCATTCTTCAAAAGAACAATACCTTCTTCTGCAATCTGTGTGCATAAGTCTTTGGCTGTTTCGATGGTTTCTTCTCCAATTTTGCCTTCGCCCATAGCCAAGGAAACAATGGAGTACATCGGTCCAAATACAATAGAGTTTACAACAATTACTGCTGCAAGGAAAAATGCAAGCCATGCCTGCTTGCGGATGAAGCTCTTTAAAGGTTTCTTAACCTTTAATACGGCAATTGTGCAAATAATTGCCAGAGCCAGCACCACGCCAAGTACAATAAGCTGTACTTTCATGGTATCGAGGACTTTAAGGACGTCCTCAACGTTGATGTTTAACATTTTCACTCCTCCTTCTCTAATGAGAATCTATCTATAAGGCTTTTGCCTTTAGATTTAATTAATCCTGCTTTGGTGTCTCCGGGAAAATAATCTTGTTCACAAAGAAGAAGACCACCATAGAAATACCACCATTCATCACAACGGTTCCAATGTTATACACAAAATCAGGAACAAACATACCGGCAACCGCAACCCAAATACAGTTGATGGAGTTTACAATACATGTAATCAGGATAAATGCTGCAGTATACCATGCAATTTGCTTACCGGTGTTACCGTGGCTGCGGAACACTACTAATTTTTGAATCGGGAAGTTCATACATTCTCCCACAACCATGGCAACCATGTAAGCTGCAAAGTATGCCAGACCGCCCTGGCTTTGTTCATAGCCCAAAATGTTCCACTGGAATGTCTTGCCAAACAGTGTCATAGGGATTCCAGGCCAGCCAAAGGCACGATCTCCAAGTCCCTGAAAAGCCAGGGGCAAAAACTGAAGCATAAAATACTTCAAGACAGTAATTAAATTACTAACGATTACGAACAACCCGCCTTCTCTAATCCACTTAGATAAGCTGGGGTATTTTTCCTCAAACTTTTTCCATAAATTCATCGTACTTACCTTGCTTTCCGAAGTTCTGCTTCGTATTTCTTATTGGCTCTTTGATTACGGAAAAATCCGCCTATTACGCGTCCCATTCCTCTAAAGAAATGTCCGTTTGCAACTGTTACAAAGCCTTCTGCCATTTCTCTGGAAACCATTCCACCGGACATTTTGCACATTGCTCTAAAAGGCATGTTATAAATAAACATGATATTCAAGTCCGGCACGCCCTTTTCATAGGACTGATCCAGTTTCTTTTTCAAAATGCGGTAGATAAATCTACACAAACCACTCTTGGCATTTTCCATCTGGCATAATGCGTCATTAATTTCCAAAGGCCCTACTTTTTCTTCCGGCAGCGCTCCGGCATACAGTAATTCAAACTCCTCGTAATGCACATTTCTGACAAGTCCAGCCTTATAGCTTGGAAGCTTCTCAATGTCATAAGGCATTGCTACTTTTGTGCCCTCTTTCTGTATGCTATCTTCCAGACGAATGTCTGCCACACTGGCACCTACATAAATCTGATATGTACCAGGCTCTACTTCCCAGTTATTGCTTACTGTTGAGAAATAACGGAAGGTCTTATCATCAAAAGGAATTTCTACTGTTTTGGTTTCTCCGGCTTTTAGCCATACTTTCTGGAAACCTTTTAGCTCTTTCTTTGGTCTAATCAGACCGCTTTCCTTTTTACCCACATAGAGCTGTGCGATTTCTGCACCATCTCTGCTACCAGTATTGGTAATGTCAAAGGCAACGCCCTGTTCCGTTACCTTTAAATTGTCATAACGGAAGCTGGTGTAAGAAAGGCCATATCCAAACGGGAACTGAATCGGAATATTGGCTGTATCATAGTAACGATATCCGATAAATAAGCTTTCTCTATACTGCAGGTTGCGTCGTTCCTGGCCTGCGTAGTTCACCACAGAGCAATCTGTGTATGCAAATGGGTAGCTTTCAGAAAGCTTGCCTGTAGGAATCTCAATTCCTGTAATCAGATCAAGGAGTGCGGACGCACCGGCCTGACCGGACAGATATCCGTGTAAAAGCCCCTGTAATTTATCAATCCAAGGCATTTTCACAGCGGATCCGGCGCTTAATACACCTACAATATTTTTATTCTGAATGTACAGGTCTTCTAATTCTTTGATCTGATAATCCGGTACATCCATAGACATACGGTCACCGCCTTCGCTTTCGGCGATCTCATCAAGTCCAAAGAAGAATAGAACAACATCTGCCTCAGATGCCTTCTCTACTACCTGCAAATCATAATTACCAATTTCAGAAAGAATGCTTTCCACCTTTGTAGCATTTACCTGAGAAGAACCGGCTCCCTGATATCTGGGTTTCTCTACAAAAGGTCCTTTAATTGCTACTTTGGCACCTTTCTTCAGCGGCAGAATATCATTTTCATTTTTCAAAAGTACTGCACTATTGACTGCTGCCATCTTTGCAACTCTGTGATGCTCTTCCACGTCAAAACCTTTGGTGTGGTCATTGTCCTTCGTTGCAAGTGCCGCTTCAATGAGTGGCGTAATGGCTAAATCAACTTCTTCTTCCGTCAGTCTGCCGTTTTCTATTGCCTTCAGCACTTCTCTGGCAGAATCCAGGCCTGGATTTGGCATTTCCACGTTAGACTGGCACTTAACACCTTCCACATGATCGTTGCTAGCACCCCAGTCTGTTACCACGATGCCATCAAATCCCCATTCTTTTCTCAGCACATCTACAAGCAGGTGCTGATTCTCGTTGGCGTATTTACCATTCACCTCGTTATATGCGGACATGATTGCTTTTGCATGTCCCTCTTTCACTGCAATTTCAAATGCAGTCAGGTAGATTTCACGAAGTGTTCTTTCATCTACTACTGCATTCATTGCCATACGTCTGTACTCTCTGGAGTTCACTGCAAAATGCTTTGGACACGCATAGACATTTTTGCTCTGAATACCGCGAATATAGGATGCTGCCATCTTACCTGCTAAAATCGGGTCTTCAGAGAAATATTCAAAGTTACGTCCACAAAGTGGAGAACGTTTCATATTAAGGCCAGGTCCAAGAAGAACGTCTACCTTCTGCGCCAGAGCTTCCTCACCCAATGCTGCACCTAACGCTTCACCAAGGTTTGGATCCCAGCTGTTTGCTACTGTCGCTGCAGTCGGAAAGCAGGTAGCAGGTAAAGAAGCATTCAAACCCAAATGATCTCCTTCCCCTTCCTGACGACGTAATCCGTGAGGGCCATCGGAAAAGGTAATGGACTGCAGGCCAATGCGAGGAATATCTCTGGATTCCCACTCATTTTTACCACTGAGCAGCGCTGCTTTTTCCTGAATCGTTAACTTTGCAATAATATCTTTTACGTTCATAGTTTCCTCCATAATCCTTAATTTTCTTATATCACAGTAAAACACTAAAAAAATCGTCCTCAGGATAACTTGTCGAAATCCGAGGACGATTTGCATCATTCATGATTCTATTTTGCATTCAATAATACTTTTACTTTAAACCAGCCATCTTCGTAGGTTGCCTGCATAGCCCCATCGTACTTCTCCGCCACCTGGCTGATAGACTTTAACCCATATCCATGATGAATGGGATCTGCTTTAGTGGTACGGATACGTTTCTCAATAGGCCCCATCTCCTTCGCCATTTGAACCTGCTTTTCCAGCTCAGGATTTTTGGCATAATTCTCGCACTCCACAATGATAAACTGATTTCTTTTTCGTACAGACAGGGTAATCAGTCTTTTAGACACATTCTCTGTCTGCTGGGTGGCTTCTATGGCATTGTCCAAAAGATTGCCAAAAAGGGAACAAATATCTTTCACATGGATGCCCGCCAAAGAAGGGCCATCCACCATGGCATTTAACGTAATCTCCTTTTTTGCGCACTGTAAGCTCTTGGTGGTCAGAATTACATCCAGCACCTGATTTCCGGTGTTCATAAAGGATTCCTGAATGGCTATCGCCTGCTCCATATCATCCAGCACTTCGGCTCTTTTTTTCGGATCATCTTCCGATTTCAAAGCTGCCACATAGTGCTTCATGTCATGAATCTCTTTTCGCAGAGCTTCAGAATTATCAATTGCCAGTTTATACTGCTCGTATTGTCTTCGAAACAGTAGGTTGATTGCATCATTCTCGTTTTTGATGCTTAGTTCGTTTCGTCTTCCCATCTCTGTCATCAGCATCAGCATGCCTCCGAAATCTACCAAAGTACGGACATACAGCATATTTTCTGACGCGGAAAAAGGAGTGCCTGCCCAAACAAAGCTGATATTGGACATGATGAAAGCACCTACACCGGTAGCCAGGACACTAAACATCTCTTTCGTGGTAATATTCAAATCACGTTCTCTTGAGATATTGCCTCTTTCAAATCGATAATAGACCAGATATACCGCGGTATACACCACAATCATTACACAGCAGGATATCGCAAAGGATTTTCTTCCGGAGATAGCAAGGAACCAAACCTCCAATTGTTTATATAAGGAGGCCGCAAATTCTGCCAAAACAAAGGCGTGAGTAGCCAAAACCGCACAGTCTCTCGGTTTTATGTCCAGCACGAAGAAGAGGGAAATGTAAATAATTCCCACCGCAACAACCATGGTGGGAATCCAAAAGTAAATCGGCAGCAAACCTGCCACGAACTGGACAATCACCTGTAGCGCTAAGGCTATAGCGCTTACAACCCAAAGGTCCTTGCCGAAATATCTCCTCTTATAGATGTGATAATACACAAATACCGCCAGCCATTCAGCCAATGCCGTAAAAAGTCTAGGAGTATCCTGAATCGCCGTAGGATCCAAAAAAGCATTACTCATTTCGAATCTCCAATTTCACTACATAATATCTGCTGTCAATTCCGCCATAAAGTCTTTCTTTCTTGCCCTACTAATGGGTAGCTTATCTCCGGAACTCAGCACCACCTCTTCTTTTTTTACAGCTTCTACCGCTCCCAGATTCACCAAATAGGCGTTATGGCATTTGCTAAATCCATGTTCTCCCAGAAGTTCTTCGTATTTTTTTAACGGTCCTGCAGTGGTGTACACCTGATTCCCGGTATGAATCAGGACGTTGTTTCTCTGGCTCTCTATGTACTCAATCTGATCACAGTCCAGCCGAATCTGCTGATCATCCACAGATACGCGGATATAGACATGTTCCTGTTTTGCCTTTACTCTTTGAATCGCCTTATCTAAAAGCTGCTCCAGCGCCGTATAGGGCACCGGCTTAAGCACATACCCCAGCGCATCCACAGAGTATCCTTGCACAGCATATTGTACCGTTGTAGTGATAAAGATAATCACCACGTCACTATCCTGCTTCCGAATTTTCTCAGCCGCACTCATACCGTCCAGGTGCTTCATCTGAATATCCAAAAGCAGAATGTCGTACTGTCCCTGGTAGTCTTCTACCAAATCCAGGCCATCCAACATATGGGTCACAGAAAACTCCAGTTTATTCTTTTCCCCATAACGGTCTATATAATTTCTTAGCAGATTTGCAGCTGCCTGTTCATCTTCTACAATTCCAATTTTAATCATACTTGCCTCACCGGGCATTATTCACCCGTTCGAATGTAAGTCATGAACCTGTTACCATTTACGCTGTATCGTGCTTCCGCTTCTTTTTTGGATATTTTACCAAGGGTTCCGGCTACAGGATCCAAAACCACCACTTCGGTCTCATTAAATCCGGTCAGAAGCTGACAATTGCCCTCCGGCAAAGTCACCAAAATTGGCAAATCCTGATTCAGATAAAACAGCACTGTATCCAGTGGACAGCCACTTAAATCCAGAACTTGCACATCACTTAAGTTATCTTGCAAAATATCTCTAATGCCTTCTCCACGTTCCAGCATATACTGCGCACTTCTGTTGACATTTTCAAATCGGAAAATGGTATCTATGCACGCAGCTACAGCGGATTGATTGTCTTCTACCTGTGTAGCGATAATCTTCATAATCTGATTACGCTGCACCAGGTTACCTCTATAGTATACGTAGTTACCACTATCATTAATGACTACGCCTGCCTTTTCGTAAGCATCACGAATCGCGTTGCTTTCGTTAGTGTATACATGCTCTAGTCCATAAAGTCCATAGCGGAAGAATCTGCTGGCAGTCATTTCTGCAGCAGCCAGACTCGCCTCATTTTCCCCTTCAAAAAGAGCTTCTTTCGGTGTTAATAAGCGGAAATTCTTTTTCGGGAAGTCGCTTTTTGCGACCACCTGTGTAATGGTTTCGTAAGTGTCTATCGGCACCGTGACCACTTTATTCTTACCGTCTTCTATCGCTTCACTGTTTACAATCTGATTGTCATCAATTTCCTCAAAGCTGTCGGTTTCCGGTGCATATTTTACACGAGAAAGAATGATTTGCCTTCCATCCACTCGGCAATCGGTTACATATTCTCCATCTGTTCCGTATTCCTTTAGGCGCTTGCCGTCAGCATCCATGATAATGATTCGATTCATCAGAAACAGGTCTTTTTCATTGGCGTCCATCTCAATGACGTCTTTTTTTGCAACGCCATAAATCAAATCTCCATCCAAATAGCCAAGAGGTTTGAGATACTCATTCCCGGATGAACGAATCTCATTTTTTATTCCTTCGTTGAGATTATAATTCACCATGGTTTTGATATACCCGTTTTCGAAATCGCTGGCATAGCAAAACATCCCTGCTTCCAAAGAGGTTTGATATGTATTTTCCTGCAAATTCTGTGCCACAATAGAGGAGTTATGGGTCTCTAAATCCACCCTGTAAACAGTGGTGTCCAGTTTCAAATACATGGTTTTGCTGGTATTGGTATAAAGCAAATCTTCCATGCTATCTTCCAACATACGTGGAGATCCGTGGTAAGGAATATAAACCAGTTCCTCCACAATGTTTTCCATGCTATTGTACTGGTTAATCTGTAGCCCAACCGAGCCCTCGTGGCGTCCCCTGTTCATGTAACCATAAACAGCAAACTGAATATTTCCGGACTCTTCTACATTTAAGATGCGAACCTGGTGATTATCATACACGGTTCTCTCATCCATATTGTCTCTGTCATAGAAAGAGAATAACAGAGCCATTTTACCTTCATCTATGTTGTAAGAGAATAATCTCTTGCCCACCGTCAGCGCAAAAATAGATCCACCGTCACATTCCTTTAGCTGGATTTTGGATTGATCCTGAATACCCAGAGTCAGGACATTTCCCGTATAGATATCTGAGGTCTCATCGAAAAGCTGATCCATGTATCTTACATAGTCCAGCAGATACATACGGTCCGTGGTATAGCGAATGCGGAAATACTCATTCACCAAGAATCGTTCCTTTGTTCTGCCGGTAGGTATTTCCACCATAGACTTCACACGGAAGGTAGCGGTTTCTTTCATCATCTCTGTGATTGCGACATCCGGCTCTCCCACTTCGCTGACCGGAAGCTCCCCGTAGGTTACCTGGCTCAAACTACTGTGGATATCCACCCTCTCATAGGTAGAATTATCTCCGGAAGAATCCGGCTCCAGGTAAGTAGCAAGTTTCGATTCTGCCGTATTTTTATCAAAAGTTCCCTGGTGAAAATTCTTTACAAACTTCACTTTCTCCGCCACATGATAATCTTCCTGTTTTAAAAGTCTCGTATAGTATCGAACAACTTGACCGGAGTTCAGTTTCAATTTGAAAATCAGGTTGTATTCTTTTCCCTGCTGAATTAAGTCCTTAATCACAAGAGAAGTCTGTAGTTTTTCATCTCCTGCTTCTGTGGTTTCCAACACACCATTTTCAATGAGTCTTTGGCCATCTGCCCCTCTCACCTCATAGGAAAGTTCACGAACCTGACTACCATAAGTATCTACCATGACACCCAGATTTCGGTCCATATCAATAGGAGTTATGGTATCGCGCATATAGCCATTTTCCATATCCTCACTATAACCATGAAGGCAATTCACCGTGTCTTCTCCTACCACCATGTGCAAAAGAGGATAGGTAGCCTTTCCCATCTGAGCTGTCAGGTCTGTGTTTCCCTGATTAATCGCCATTTCCATGACCACCAGGGCTATTATGAAACTGAATGCAAAAAATAATATTTTACCAATAGATTTTTTCACGTTGCTTTCCTACCTGTTACCTGTTACTATCTATCTAAATAGATAGGAGGGAGTATTATGCAAGAGTTACGATTGTACCGCAAACGTTTAATTCCGGAAGAATGCATTCTTCTAAAGGATGATATCATCCTTGAAGCTGATGAGCATCATATTCTCACGCAGTGGAATACCCTAAAGCCCAAAAAAGACTTAGACCATGGTTTCTCCTGCTGCTATCTGGATTTGGGAATTAAAGTCAGTAAGTTTATGCGCAAAGACAATAGCCTGATATATTGGTATTGCGATATCGTAGACTATTCCTGGGAAGACGATGATCACACGCTAATCGCAACAGATTTGTTGATTGATATTCTGATTTATCCGGACGGACAGTTAAAAGTGTTGGATCTCGACGAACTAGCTGAGGCCGAGGATAAAGGACTCATATCCTCTGACCTGCTCAAAAAAGCGCTCCGCCGGGCAAACCTGCTTTTAACCGACATTTATGCCGGCAAGTTTCATCCATACATCGAAAATATGGAACATCTTTAATAGAAAATGTGACCACCGATGGACAATCCTGTCAGACCTTCAATCGGTGTTCTAAAATATACACAGTTTCCTACGTTGGAAACACCACTCATAGCTTCATCAGCCGCTTGGTAACAGGCGGCTGTTGCTCTATCTTCCGCCAATGCCAACGCAAGTCTTCCACTTCCTACCGGTGAAAACTGTCTATTCTGATAAATGACACCCGTGACGGTATCCGGATAAACACTACTTAATAAGCGATTGATTACCACAGCTCCTACAGCCACTTTGCCTTCATATGGTTCCGCGCCTGCCTCGCAATAGATGAGATTGGCCAGAAGCTTTCTGTCTCCTTCTGCAAAAGTCACCTGAGAAATATCTCTTTTTGCGGATGCTTGTGCCAACCTGGACATTGCCAGTTCTTCCTCATATTGTTTTTTCAAGGCGGCTATGTTTTTATCCTGTTCCTTGATGGATGCTTCATATTGGCTTATTTGCGTTTCTGTCACAGAGATTTGATCTGCATACGCAGCAATACTGTTTGAAGTAGAGCTCACCAGTCCACTTACTCTAGACTGTTCCGCTTCCTGCTGCACCTTAATCTGGGCAAGTTCTTCTTGTTCTGTCTCTAAGGTCTGTTTCCTGACAGCTATGTCATCTCTTGTCTGTCTATATTCTACAAGCATCTTACGATCATAGTTGGACAAAGCTTCGATATACTCATAATAGTTCAGCATATCGGAAAACTGATTCGCTTTCAGCAAAAGCTCCATCATACCAAAATCACCATTCTCGTATAGATACTGAATTCTCTTTTTCATGGCAGCGTACTGATCATCTGCCTTTTTTTGTGCGTTCTCTAACTCTGCAGTAGTTTCCGCAATTTCCCCTTCTTTGATGTGAATCTTGTCTTCGATTTCTGCAAGATTTTCACTCACTTCTGTTAGTTGATTGTTTAAATTTTGCAGAGCTCCTTGCAGCTGGTTTTGCTGCCCCTGCAGATTATTCAGGTTATCTTTTGACTGGTTCATCTCATTTGCTGTTTGATTTCTCTGCTGCTGCGCTTGATCCAGTCTCTCTTTTGTAGTTAAAGCGAGGCAGGAAAAAGGAATGCAGAAAGAAAGTACCATAGCAAGTATTACGGCGCTTATTTTTCGTCTCATTCGATTTCCTACCTCCCTTCCTATTTTTATAAATCCAGTGTGATGCTACGGCCGGTGGCTTCATATGCTTCATATGCAACGCCTGCCGCATCAAATAATTTCTTCGCTGCTACATTTTCCGGTGAACCGGCATATTTATCACTTCCGTAGATCACCTTTGTAATCCCGGCCTGAATGATGGCTTTCGCACACTCATTACAAGGAAACAGCGATACGTACAGCGTCGTATCTTCCAGACTACCGCCTCTATAATTCAAGATGGCATTTAGCTCACTATGGGTTACAAAAGGATACTTGGTCTGTAACGGATCTGATCCCTCCCTGCTCCAAGGAAACGCGTCATCAGAGCAGCCCTTAGGCAAACCGTTGTAACCAATAGATAATATTTTGTGTGCCTTACTTACAATGCAGGTTCCCACCTGGGTATTGGGATCTTTGGATCTCATACCTGCCAGTTTCGCCACACCCATGAAATACTCATCCCAGCTGATATAGTCTTCTCTTTTCATCGATATCCCTCTTATTTGGTACCGAAAATACGATCTCCGGCATCACCTAAACCTGGTACGATATAGGCATTCTCATTCAGTTTCTCATCTACTGCACCTACATAGATATCGATATCCGGATGATCCTTGGATAATCTTTCGATACCTTCCGGTGCTGCAATGATGCACAGGAAGTGAATCTTTTTGCAGCCTCTATCCTTCAGCATTTTGATGGCTGCAGAAGCAGAACCACCGGTAGCCAGCATAGGATCTACTACAAATACTTCACGTTTGTCACATTCTGCCGGTAACTTGCAATAGTACTCTACCGGCTCATGGGTTTCTGGATCACGGAATAAACCAATATGACCTACTTTTGCAGCAGGAATCATATTTAATACGCCGTCTACCATACCAAGACCTGCACGAAGAATTGGAATGATAGCCATTTTCTTTCCTTTGATTTCTTTTACTGTTGTTTTGCAAATTGGTGTTTCGATTTCCACATCCTGAAGAGCAATGTCTCTGGTTGCTTCATAAGTCAGAAGCATAGCAATTTCACTGATAGTCTCACGGAAATCCTTTGTACCTGTGTCTGTTCTTCTGATAAATCCAATCTTGTGCTGGATCAGAGGATGATCCATAACTGTTACTTTACCCATTTTGTCCTCCTAAACTTACCCTTCTATTTTTCTTATTCTTCTAGCGTGACGTTCCTCTCCGGAAAACTCTGTTTTCAGGAAAGTATCCACGATTTCTAGCGCTAATAATTCACCGGTAATTCCGGCACCCATTGCCAAAACATTAGCATCATTGTGCAGACGTGTCATCTTAGCCGTTAAGCTGTCTGAACATAATGCACACCTGATACCGGGTACCTTATTTGCTGTAATGGATACACCAATACCGGTAGTACAAATGACAATTCCTTTTTCACAGGTTCCGTCTGCAACTGCCTCTGCTGCAGGACGAGCAAAATCCGGATAATCACAGGAATCTTTGCTGTTTGTGCCAAAGTCCTTTACCTCATATCCTTCTTTTTCCAAATGGTTTTTTACGGCTTCTTTTAAATCCACCCCACCATGATCTGATGCGATTGCAATCATTTCAGTCTCCTCCTATGTTTCTATATATGCTCCACATGATGTCCGGCCGCCTTCAGCAACCTGTTCATGATAGCTACACCAATACCGCTTTCCGCAAAAGACTCCGAGTACATCACTTCCATGCCTTCGTCATCGAATTCTCGCAGCACTCTATAAAGCTCTCTCGCCACCGTCTCTTCGTTTTGACGGTTTCCTACGCTCTTCTTGACACCTTGCGGATATAAGGCTTTCGTCTCATCTGTGCAGATGATTCCCACCTTTTGCCCCTTTTCCAGGGCCTCTTTTACATGAGCGTTAATCCAATCCACCACCTTAGCGCTTTCACCGTCTACAATGGTGAGCTCCCCCTTTGGTGCATAGTGTCTGTACTTCATTCCCGGAGCTTTTGGCGCCGTCTTCGAATTTGGGTCCAGTAATGTTTTATCTACTGCTACTTCACCCAGCACCTCTTCCAGCATCTCTTTGGTGATATAGCCCGGGCGCAAAATCATAGGCGGTTCTACTGTCATATCCACAATGGTAGACTCAAGTCCAATGCATAACTGCCCACCATCCAGAATCATTTCTATTTTTCCATCCAGGTCTTCTGCCACATATTTTGCAACTGTTGGACTTGGACGACCTGATGTGTTGGCAGACGGTGCTGCAATATAGCCATCAGCGGCCTTGATAAAAGCCATGGCCACCTTATCGCTGGGCATACGAACCGCCACTGTCTGAAGGCCTCCTGTTGTTTCTAGCGGCACCTTATCAGACTTATTGAAAATCATGGTCAAAGGTCCCGGCCAAAAACGGTCTGCCAACTGTTTTGCCTTCGCGGGAATTTCCTCTACGATTGGCGAGAGCATCTCCATTTCTGCAATATGGACAATCAAAGGATTATCACTTGGGCGACCTTTGGCCGCATAGATTTTACGAGAAGACTCCGGATTTAACGCATCACCGCCTAATCCATACACGGTCTCCGTAGGGAAGGCCACCAAACCACCTTTGCGAATAATCTCGCCTGCTTTTCGTAGGGCATCCTGTCCTTGTTCAGTTTCCACATCGTCTTCCGTCAGACGAATGAGTTTTGTTTCCATTTGTTACTCCTGTGCATATTCTGCAATAACGGGCCATACATCAGGTGTTTCCATACCGATTTTCCAGAAGGAAAGGCCCGCAATATTATAATTTCGGCACACCCCAAGTTTTGCAGAAATACTTTCTGCATCCTCTAACCAGATTTGATAGGTGTTACTTTCTTTCACCAATTCTGCAAAATTCTGGCAAGTTGCATCATCCCATGTGATGGTCAATCCATTGGAATCTGCATAATTTCTAGCTTCTCTCATACCCGCAGCTTTGCTCGTGGTCTCTGTGCCGTTCAGAGTCCAGATTCGTGTATAGAAGGGAAGCCCCTGAATCAGTTTTTCCTGTGGAACGTATTTTGCCATATCTTCTATGCTGCTCTGGGTATAACCAAGGGAAGATACGGAACCGGCCTCACCGCCACCATAGTGCTCATCATAGCTCATCAATACCACATAATCTGCAAACACACCTTGCTCAGACCAGTTATAGTAAATTCGGCCCCCTACCGGTGGGTAGTTATCTACAGAAAGAACAATGCCCCTTTGTCTGCATGGAATAGAAAGCTCTCTGATAAATTCCATGTAATCCGGGCCTGTTTCCTGACGAATCTTTTCAATATCCAGATTGATGCCATCAAGGCCATAAGCATCTACTTTGCTCATCAGATTCTGAATCAAAGTCTGTCTATTTGCTGCAGAGCCAAAAATGAGTTCCTCATCCAAGTCTACTGTTACATCCTCTAAAAGTGCCCACACTTCCAGACCTTTTCCGTGAGCTTTATCCACATAGTCCTTGGCGCCTCTATCTCCAATACCACCCTCTGTATCATTGAGATAAAACCAGGTAGGAGAGATGACATTTAAACTCTGAGTTCCGGCCACCATCTGATCTAACTCATCCACACCGGAGTAAGAAAATACCTGGTGCCAAGCCATTACAACTTTATGGTCTCTGGTTTGTGAGTGATAATCCACATCCCCATATACAGCGGAATTATCAGCAAAAATACGCTGTCCCTCTCCACTGTCTTCCAGGAACTTATTCTCCAAATATCCGATGAACCCATCTGCTGTGGCGACTGCGGACCAATTCTCCATCTCATCCAGCAATACCAGCTGATCCCCTGCTGAAACCTTTGTCAGGATTTCGCTCTTCACACCACCTTTTAGACGAACTGCTGTATCTTTTTTGACTTTTTTCAGCACTTCTCCATCGTAGCTTGTGTGAAGCACAAGACGATTGGGTTCCGTGTAACTTGCATAGTCAAACACTTTAAACTGCCGTAAAAAATCTACCGCCAAATAAAAGGTATCCCCGTCGTAAAAACAAATAGGACAGGTCCACTGATTTGTGGTGTCTCCATCTACATAAGCAGCTTCTCCGATTTGCCAGGACAAAATGCGGTCCGGCAACACATAACGCACACTATTCTCTGCCTGATTCACATAGAATCGTGTCGCCACAAAATAATCGCTGACAAAATCATAAGGCAAATAAACGGCCCCATCTCTCATCAGCGCTTTTTCAGTCTGTATTTCTTCGTTTAAAACAATTGCTACTTGCGTATCATCTGTCAAACCATAATAACTATTTAAATCCGCTTCTTCTTTCGAATAGGAATATTTCTCTTTCAAAGTACCTAATGCGCCTACGCCCAAAACAATAAAAATAAGGACGATTGCAGTAAATACAGGTATTAGTCGTTTCATTCCAGTACTCCTTTCAATCGTCCCTATTATACCAAACTATTCAGACCTCGTCTATAAATCTCCGCAGGGGGAAATCCCGCAAAAATCGCACAAAGAGGGGCTTCGTGAATCTTGTCTAAAGGTTTGGCTCTCTCATTTATAAAATGACTTTTTTCTATTCCTACTATGCAGAATTCCTTTCCTTTTGCCGATACTATATATATATCAATAGACCAAAAGTAATGTGATACATGTTCTGCATCGAAGAATGCGTAGAGTGCCAAACTGTAAAAATTCTTACAAAATCAGTGTTATAACTAAAAATATAACGTAAAATAGTTCCTTGCTTTTTGACTATCCCAAGTCAATATAAATTATCTTTTTTGGATTTTGGATTATTATTTTAAATGTTTGTTTGGATATTTTCTGATTCGGCACATGGCCTTAAGACATCTTCTCGCTTATGCGAAAAATATGGAATAATAAGAATTGCTCTAAGAGCAATAAGAATTAGAAAATATACATGCCTCCTCTCCTTTACGGATTGTTTGGCACTCCGAGTAAACACTATATCAAATTTTTCTAAAGAATGCAACAGGAAATATTAATTTTATGTGAAAAGGTCCCTAGGCATCTTGACTTAATCCTCTAATAAGGTTACTATTTGTTCAATTACCAAGGGTAATGAAAGTACAGAAAGGATGTGATTGCTTTATGAAAATTGAAAAAGTAAATGACCATCAAATTCGCTGTACGCTAACGAGAGAAGACTTAGCCAATCGCGAACTCAAATTAAGCGAATTAGCATATGGAACAGACAAGGCCAAAAACCTTTTCCGCGACATGATGCAGCAAGCTGCTTATGAGTTTGGTTTTGAGGCTGAAGATATACCGCTTATGATTGAAGCGATTCCATTGAATTCTGACTGCATCGTTTTAGTCGTTACAAAAGTGGATGATCCAGAAGAATTAGATACCAGATTTTCTCGTTTCGCTCCTTCCGTTCACGAAGAGCAGGATGAGTATGATGACGACTTTGACGAGGACGATGAGGACGAAGAGGATTCCGAAGAGGAATTATATTCTTCCAACGCTCCAGCCAAAGAAGTTAACTCAGGAGCACGTAACAGCAAGCCAAGCGCAAAAGCATTTTTATTTACCAGCATGCAGGAATTAAGCAAAGTATCTCGCATACTTAGTTCCAGTCAGTTAAGCACCAACTCCCTTTACAAAGAAGGAAATAGCTACCTTCTTATCGTAGAGCCCGGAGACCTTGGCAGAAACTCTTTTGCAAAGATTTGTAACACCTTGTCCGAGTACAGCAGTTTGTATGCTTTACCCATTGGTGGCAGTTCTTATTACGCCGAACACAAAGATCCAATTATGGCAGGAAATGCTCTTCAAATTCTTGCTACAATTTAATCCGCTAAGTACCAAAAAAGCCCGCTCACGTAAGTGAACGGGCTTTTCAATGTCCAAAAGGCTTTTTACATTGCATCAATAACATTCATGATTTCATCAATATCGATGCCGTGTACCATGGCAGCTTCCTCAAGAGATTCTCCTGCTGCAGATGGGCATCCGATGCAATGCATACCTGCATTCATCAGTACCGGCACTACTTCAGGATTTGCTTTGATAATATCGCCAACTGTCATGTCTTTTGTAATTCCTGTCATGTCAATTTACCTCCTAATTCCGTACAATGCGTAATTCTCACGCGTGTTAACAGTATATAACTTTTCCCAGAAAGTGACAAGACGATTTGCTTTTCGTCACAGTTTTTTCATCTTTTTTTCACGGTTAGCGGTGTTTAACACGCTTGTTTTCTGACTTTTTTTCGTTTACAATGTGACTAATGAGATAATATCAATAAAAAGGAGGATTTCAAAATGGCATACGTAATCAATGATACTTGTGTAAGCTGCGGTACTTGCGCTGCACAGTGTCCAGTTAGCGCTATTTCCGAAGGAGATGGCAAATACGAAATCGACGCAAATACATGCATCAGCTGCGGTTCTTGCGCAGGTGTTTGCCCAACAGGCGCTATTTCTGAAGGCTAATTCAGACAACGAATTCAAAAAAGCTTCTTCTCGTATGAGAAGAAGCTTTTTTTGTGCTTTTAATGTTCTCCGGAATTTCGATCCAAATTGGCAAATCTGGTGTATTCCGGCATCCACGCCAAATCTACAGTTCCAATTGGGCCGTTTCTTTGTTTTGCTATGATGACTTCAGCAATGCCTTTTTTATCACTATCGTGATTATAATAATCATCACGGTAGATAAACATTACCACATCCGCATCCTGCTCAATCGCTCCGGATTCACGCAAATCCGAAAGCATAGGTCTCTTGTCCGGTCTACTTTCCACCGCACGAGACAGCTGAGATAAGGAGATGATTGGGACATTAAGCTCTCTGGCCAAGGACTTCAGACCTCGAGAAATATCAGATACTTCCTGCTGTCTGCTATCGCTCTTACCGCTACCTGACATCAGCTGTAAGTAGTCGATGATGATGAGCTTTAAGTCATGTTCTAATTTATATTTACGACATTTACTACGCATTTCCGCCAAGCTGATACCAGGCGTATCATCAATAATCAATTCGGACTTTCCAATCGTTCCTGCTCCTGCAATCAAATCCTGCCATTCTGTGTCAGAAAGCTGGCCGGTACGGATATGCTGAGCATCAACATGAGATTCCAGGGAGAACAGACGGTTCACCAGCTGTTCTTTTGACATTTCCAAACTGAAAATAGCAACACATTCATTGGCCCTAAAAGCCACGTGCTGGGCAATATTTAACGCTAACGCGGTTTTACCCATAGAAGGTCTTGCCGCAAGCAAAATGAAGTCAGAAGGCTGCAATCCGGCAGTCTTATAATCCAGGTCAATAAAACCTGTTGGAATACCGGTTACCGTACCCTGCATCTTAGACGCACGTTCAATATGATTCATGGCGTTCATAACGACACGCTCAATGGGCACAAAGTCACCTGTGTTTCGTTTCTGCACAATATTGAAAATGCTTTTTTCTGTCTGATCTAAGATGCTATCCAGCTCCTCTTTCTGCTGGTAGCAGGTGTCAGTCACTTCATTGCAAGCTCGAATCAGTCTTCGAAGCACTGCTTTTTTTGCTACAATCTCTGCATGATACTTCATGTTGTAGGAGACCAGTGTGGGGTCGAATAAATCCTTCACGAACTCCATACTGGTGATTTCCGGCGGCAAATCTTTTTCCTGCAGCTTATTCTGCAGGGTAATTAAATCTGCCGGTTTGCCGGCCTCTGTCAGCTCCACCATGGCCTGAAACACCACGCCCAGAGATTTGTTGTAAAAATCATCCGGCGTAAGGATTTCCGTAGCCTTCATGATGTTATCATGATCTGTCAGCATAGCGCCGATGACAGAACGCTCCGCCTCTCTGTCATGAGGCAATTCTCTTTTTATGATAGCTTCTTCGTTTGCCATTATTTCTCTTCTACCTGCACCCTAAGAGTAGCCATTACCTGTGGATGCAATTTAATGTTTACTTCATGTACACCAAAGGTCTTAATTGGTTCCATGACAATTTTCTTTTTATCGATTACAATATCAAGCTGTTTCTTTGTCTCCTCAGAAATCTCTTTGGAAGCTACAGATCCGAAAACTCTTCCGTTTTCACCGGCTTTCATGGTAACTGTGATTTTCTTCGTAGACAATTCTTCTGCCAACGCTTTGGCTGCATCCAACTGTTCCTGTGCTACCTTTGCCTCATTGTTTTTCTGAAGCTTCAAATCATTTTTATTGGCATTATTTGCTTCAACCCCGAGTTTCTGAGGCAGAATATAGTTTCTGGCATATCCATCATTAATCTCAAGGATATCGCCCTTTTTGCCTAGTTTTTTCACATCCTGCAATAAGATTACTTTCACTGGATTTCTCCTTCTTCTATCATGGTGTCTAATGTCTCTTTGATGACTGCAATAGCCTCTGTAAGGGTCACATCCTCCATCTGACAGCCAGCCACATTCATATGTCCGCCACCGCCAAGTCTTTCCATAATAACCTGTACATTTACTTCATCAATGGATCTGGCAGAAACATAAATCTGATTCTGGTACTCTGTCAGCACAAAGCTGGCCTTTACGCCCTTCATATTCAGAAGCTCGTTGGCTGCCTGAGCCCCTAACACAGTAGGACTTTGCACATCCAAATTTACGCAAGTAGAGATTGCATAAGAGCCACGGTAAATCTCCGCCTGGCTCACTGCATCCGCTCTTGCTTTATACTCATTGGCATCTTCCCTAAAGAGCTTCCGTACACGAGTAACATCCGCGCCGTTACGTCGCAGGAATGCTGCTGCCTCAAAAGTTCTGACGCCGGTTTTGGTCATAAAATTATTGGTATCAATCATGATGCCGGAATACATACAGTCCGCTTCATCCGGTCTGATTTTGATATTGTCCCCAATATACTGCAAAATTTCGGAAACCATTTCGCATGCAGAAGAAGCATAAGCCTCTACATAGGACAACGTTGCGTTTTCAATGGTCTCTGAGCCTTTTCTGTGATGATCTAATACGATAATCGATTTACACAGCTTCAGAAGTTCCGGACATTCCGTGATGCTTGGTTTATCTACATCTACTACCACCAAAGCCGCGTTAGTGTCTGCAAGCTCTATGGCTCTTTGGCTATTTACGAACATGTCATCCTCGTATTCCGGATTATCCTGGAATAGGGAAATCAGCGGCTGTACAGAGCTTGTAATATCATTGATTACAATATAGGCTCTCTTCTCCAACGTCTTTGCAATACGATAGATACCGATGGCAGAGCCAAAGCTATCCACATCACCAAGTCTATGCCCCATAATCAGCACAGTATCTTTGCTGGTGATGATTTCACGCAGCGCCTGGGCTTTCACTCTTGCTTTTACCTTGGTATTCTTCTCTACCTGCTGGCTCTTTCCACCAAAGTACAGAACGGTTTCCGCATTTTTTACAACTGCCTGATCGCCGCCTCTACCAAGGGCCAGGTCGATGGCATTTCTTGCAAACTCATAATTCTGAGAATAGGTCAGGCCATCCATACCCACACCAATACTCAGGGTTACGGCCATTTCATTACCGATATTGACGGTCTTTACTTCATCCAGAATTTCAAATCTGGTCTCTTTCATCTGTTCTGCGGCACTCTTTCGCAGAATAACCAGATATTTATCTTTTTCCAGCTTTTTACAGATACCATCCAGGCTGGTAACGTATTTGTTTACCTTTCGATCAATCAAAGCAATCAAAAGGGATCTACGTACTTCCTCGACGCTTTCTAAGGCCTCATCGTAGTTGTCCAAATACATAAGTCCAATAGAAAGGCTCTGATTATCAATTTCACGAAGTGCCAAATGCAATGCTGTTTCATCGAAGAAATACATGGCATACATATAGCCCACTGTATCAAAGGCCTTTGCCTCATCTCCGGCACCACGCATGGAGATTCTCTGAATCTTCACATGATAATCTCGATTCTCCACCTGTACATCCAACTCGCACTCCGGAGTCTCCGCATCTGCAGGTAATTTATCTCTCGTAATAGACGGAAAAACGCTGGTTACAGACTTCTTATAATCCATCTGTTTTTGGATCATTTCCTCAAAAGCCGTGTTTCCCCAGATGATTTTGCCTTCATCGTCCAGCAGCGCATGTGGCAGAGCCAAATCCTTCAGAAGCCTTTTTTGCACCTGGCCATATTCAGTGGCAAAATTCACCAGTTCTTCCGATATAACCGGTTTTAATCTGACATAAAGCAGAATGAAAAGCAGGTAATACAGGACGGAAAAGATTGCCAGTATCCATCCTGCGTCCTCATTCAGCATAAAGACTCCCACGTTTACAAACAGCAGGAGAATTCCCATATACAAAGCTGCACGCAAATAAAACCGTAATCTGCCTTTAATCCTAATATTTTTTTTCATATTTTAATCACGATTGGTTACCCAATCCCTCTCCCAATTCTAGGTTCAAACTAGAATAAGTATAGCAGATTCTGCGTTATTATTCATCTTTGGCTAGAGTAATTTCTTCACCAGCTTCCACTTTGCCAGGTCAAAGGGAGCATAGCGAATCGGCATATCCACCTTACTGCTTCCCAGTATCACACTCTTCTCATGGGTAAAGGTTCGGAAACTGTAATATCCATGATAGGAGCCCATGCCGCTGTTTCCCACACCTCCAAAAGGCATATGATGATTGGTAATATGTAAAATAGTATCATTTACACAGCCACCGCCAAAGGGCATTTTGCCAAGGAGCCAATGGATTTCTTTTTTGTCCCTGCTGAAAATATAGGTAGCCAAAGGATGAGGCCTATCCAGCACCTGCTCTACAGCTTGATTCAAATCCGTATAGCCAATTACAGGCAGTATAGGTCCAAAAATCTCTTCTTCCATGCTAGGATGGGTAAAATCTGCATCCATAAGAAACGCCGGAGCGATTTTCTTACTTTCCGGATTGCCTTCACCGCCTAGTACTGCTCCCAGTTCTTTTTCTGCTGCGATAATTCCTGTCAAACGCTGATAATGCCTATCGGAAATGATTTTCGGGTAATTGGGATTATCCAAAGGATTCCCGTATCGCTTTACCAGTTCCTTCCCCAGTTCCTGCACCAGCGCATCCTTTACCTTTGTATCCACCAGCACATAATCGATAGAGATGCAGGTTTGTCCTGCGTTTAAAAGTTTTCCCCAGAGAATACGCTTTGCCGCAAGTTTGATATCCGCAGACTCCGTCACAATACAGGGGCTTTTCCCGCCTAATTCCAGTGAAACCGGTATTAATCGCTTTGCAGCTTGAGCCATGATTTGTTTCCCTACTTTGGGACTTCCCGTGAAGAAAATATACTGATATTCCTGATCCAGAATTGCGTCATAATCCACTTCTAAGTCTACACCGTAGCATACTTCCTGCGGCAAACTGCTTTCCAGTATGTTTTGTATCACCTTTCCCGTATGAGGGCTGCTTTTGGAACACTTTAGAACCACGCAGTTTCCTGCTGCCAAAGCTCCTACCACCGGCGATAATGCCAATAAGAAGGGATAATTCCACGGAGCCAGCACCAGCACTATTCCGTAGGGTTCCTGATAGATTCTGCTTCTTGCGGGAAATGTCCCCAGGGTCATGGCCACTTTCTTAGGCTTTGCCCATTTTTTCAAATTTCTTTTTATGGCGCGCAGTTCCCCCAGTACCATGGAAATCTCCGTCATGTAACTTTCTGCTTTAGATTTTCCCAGATCCGCCTCCAGCGCTGCATAGAGTTCCTCCTCATGCAAACAGATGCCCTCCTCCAAGGCGGAGAGCATCTGCTGTCTGTAGGTTAGATCTCTGGTCTTGCCACTGCGAAAGCAGGCTGTCTGCTTTGCGACAATCTCTTCGATCTTATGTTTCATTTATTATACCAGTCCTTTGTCTGTCTTCTTTACGTGTTTGAACACTTCTTCGAAACGATTCAATGCTTCATCGATGATTTCCGGTGTATCTGCCAAAGAAGTGTACAGACGGCTACCTGCCAGTGTTACGATACCATTTGCCATGTATGCAGCACCCATACGTTCCATGGAGTCTTTTCTTACATACATCATGTCTTTGTGTTTTAGCAGTCCTATCGCAGACTTGGCAAATGACATGGAAGAGAAGTCAAAGCTCATGGCACCCGTGCATTCTAAGTGTACGATGGAGCCCTGATTATATGCCACAAATGGAAGTCCGTAGCGGTCAATCAATTCTTTTAATCCATCGCAAAGTCTATCGCCCATACGTCCTGCAACTTCGCAGGCATTGGTTCTGGCGATTTCCTGGATAGCAGTATATCCGGCCACACAAGAAAGTGGGTTTGCAGATAAGGTACCACCTACATAAGCTCTGTGCTTACCGGTAGCAAGGCCTGCTGCCATTAATCCGGCATATTCTTTCTTACCGCCTACACCACCGGCTGCAGGATATCCGCCGGCCACAATTTTACCAAAAATGGTTAAGTCCGGAACTACATCGAAGTATCCCTGTGCACCGGATAAAGCAACACGGAATCCGGTTACTACTTCATCAAAGATCAGTAATGCCCCATACCGGTCGCAAAGTTCTCTAACCCCTTTATTGTAGTCTTTGGATACCGGTCTTGTTCCGCTTTCCGGGCCCACCGGCTCAAGCAATACTGCTGCAGTGCCGCCGGAGAGGCGATTTCTCTTCAGCATTTTTTCCAGCATCTCTAAGTCGTTTGGTCGTACTTCATCTGTTTTGCCAAAGCTGCTGCCCGGGATACCATGAGACTCAAGCAGGTTACGGCTACCCGGAATCTTCAATCCATATACCATCTGATCAGACCATCCGTGATAAGCGCCACCTACTTTTATAATATGTTTTTTGCCTGTGGCAATACGTGCAATACGGAGGGATGCCATAACAGACTCTGTTCCGGATCCCAACATACGGAACATTTCTACATTCGGCATGTGTTTATTGATTTCTCTTGCAATCAGCATTTCTGATTCATGCAGAAGGCCTGTTACAGGGCCACAATCATTCAAAAGTTCAATGACTTTCTGACGAATCACGTCATAGTTGCTTCCCAGGATTGTAGGGCCACCAGCCTGCAGGAAATCGATATACTGATTTCCGTCTTTATCATACAGGTATGCGCCGTTTGCCTTAGCCATACACATAGGGAATGGCTTATTAAACGCTAAGTTATGCTGTACACCACCCGGAATATACTTCTGAGACTCCTGGAATACCGCATAGCTTTCTTTGCATTTATCGTCATAATACTTTAAAACGGTATTCTGATAGTAATCATCATCCACTTCCCAAATCGGCTGAGAGGTAAGTTTTTTTAATCTCTCATTGATCTCCTTTGGGTCATCCCATCTGCTGATTCCACAATTTTCCATGATTCTTCCTCCTGTTTCCTAAATGCTATTTTTGTTTTCTGCTCTTTTATTGGTGTCAATGGTCCCTCGAAACACCACAAATCTGTCATATAAGTATTCCGTAGACAGATTTAACGCCATATTGATTCCTGTTACCAAGTACTCATTCCAATGCAGGTCCTCCGCCAAAAAATTACCTAAAATCGTGGTTGTTGGTGTAAATACCAAATAGAACAAGGCCACCAACGCCATGGCTTTTGGCACGTTATTGGCACTCTGGAAAGTAAACTTCCGGTTTAATGTAAAATTCCAAAGCACGGACAGCACCAGCGCGATCAAATACTTGGGCCAGTAATGCCATCCCGTCAACTTATCCAGAAGTGTGAAGCTTAGAATTTCTATCACTCCCGCGGAAATCGAAAATCCAATGAATTTTATAACCCGCAGGAACTCTTTTCCTCTGTTTTCCCCTGCCATCTCACACCTCCGTTGTCAGCCGTTTTTCTGCTTGGAGTATTTCTTTTGGTACACAAATCGCATCAACGCGCTGTCGAACTTACCCAGTGTGCACTGTTCTTTTGAGGATTCCGTATGCAGCGCACAGACTGCAGCTTTATCCACCAGAATCCGTAAGGCTTCTGTATCACCCTTATCCATTCCGCATACTATGGCGCCCATTCCTTTAATCAAAAGGCTGTTCTCGCCCTTCTGCAGGTGTTTTATGATTGCTTCCGGGTCATCTCTTTCCACCTTTATTTTTCGTCCTATCATCTGTGCCATATCATCCAGACACGCCACAATCTCTCGTCCTTTTTGCGACCAGCGTATCGTCGCATCTGTGTCTACCCACTCTGCTCTTTCAAAGTAGTGTCTTACTTCTTTCAGCAAGAATTCTTTTCTTTCGGTTCCCTTTTCATCCAGCGTTTTGGGACTTCCTTCCAAACCGGCGCAATTGGTTTTGCATAGGTTTTCCAAGTAGATGGCTCTTTCATATGCCTCTTCTTTTGTTCTGCCGGCAATCACCACGCCATGATGTTTCATCAGTACGGTATGGGCACCGCTTTCAAAGGCTTTCGTTACAGCATTTTTCAGTTTCCCGGTACCTGGCAGTCCATACTCTGCGATTGCCAGTCCCCCTAATTTTTCCTTGTCTTCCGCTTTTAGATATAAGCCTATGAAACCATCCACACCGATAGCAGACGCATAGGTCTGATGGGTGTGAATCACAAAATTCACCTCCGGAAAAATCTCATAAGCCGCCGCGTGAATGCCCTTTTCACTTGAGGGCTTATGGGGTCCTATCCACGTTTTGTCTGCCGGATGATACAAGGCCAAATCCGCCTCCGTGGTTTGCATATAATCCAGTCCACTTGGCGTAATCAAAAAGTGCTCTTCATCCACTTTGGCGCTGACATTTCCCCATGTTCTTGCTACCAGCCCATCACGCAAAAGTTCTTTTCCCGTATCCGTAATCTGCTTACGTAACTCTTCTTCCCTCATCTTCCGTTACCCCCCTATTTTTTTGCGTTTAAAATTTGATAGTTCTTTTTATTGTTTTTATATAATCGCTTAAAGACGCGATATCCCCGTTCATAAACCTCTTTATTATCCGGATTCGGCGTATATACTACCTTCACCTTGACCATTCTTCCTGCATCCCCAATGCAGTTTACACAGCCGCTTCCTACTGCCACTAAAAGGGCAGCCCCCATAGCGCCCACATCTTTGGCCTGTTCCACGGTTTCGATTTTTCTTCCAGTTATATCCGCTAAAATCTGGCTTGTTACCTCCGACAAGGATCCGCCTCCCACAAAACGAATCGTATCAGAAGTTTTGACCTTTTTGTCTTCACACTCAAGCATCCAACGCAGATGATAACAAATGCCTTCTATAACTGCTCTAAGCATTTCTCTTTTGTGCGTATCGATTTTGATGTTAAAAAACATGCCGGCTGCGTTTGGATCTTCGAAGGGACACCTGTTTCCGTGTAGCCAGGGTGTAAAAATCACTCCTCCGGATCCGGGACTTACTTCCGAGATCACTCTAGACATGTAGTCGTACAAGCTAATATATTTTGCTTCTATAGAATGCTCCACGTCCTTTTTTTCCAAGTAGATATTGATTTCATCTAGCACCAGGTGATCTTTCACCCATTCAAAACACTTACCGGCTGTTTCCATCTCCGCGAAATAGTTGTATCTGCACTTTTGCGCACCTACGATTCCGCCTATCATGGCCCCCAAATCCACAGCCTGCTTTTTAATCACAGTTTCAATCCAGCCGGATGTACCCCAGTAAATATGGGTATCACCTAATTGCGTACTGCCGGCGCCAATACCAATGAGCGTCGCATCTCCACCACTACCATAGACATCAGTTCCGGGTAAAAGCCCCAGCTCTGCCGCCTGCTTGTCTCTTAGTTTTCCTGCCACTTCCCCGCAGCCAATGATTCTGGGTAAATGCTCCATGTTTACACCATACATGCTGCAAAGCTCCTTACTCCAGCAGTTTTTCCCCGTCCTACTGTCATAAAGGAACGTGGCATATGCACTATCCGGTGTCATAATGCATTCTCCCGTCAATCGTGCTATGAGGTATTCCTTCACATCTAACCACTTATAGATTTTGTCATAAATTTCAGGTTCATTTTGCTGTACCCATTTGTACTTCCAAAGAGGATCCTTTACACTGGTTGATGCAGCGTGGGTACGACGTAAACTCTTTAACAGCATACCGACATTTACCCCGGCGCAGGTAATGCCACATCCCTGGGTCTTACGCATTTCTTCCCCTGCCCTTTGATCCATATAGCTCATCGGTCGGCGCAATGCGTTACAATCCTTGTCTACCAGCACCAGCCCCTGCATCTGAGAACAAAAGGAAATCCCAACTATCTCTTCCGGACTGACTCCCGTCTTCTCTAGCAGTTTTTGTGTGCAATCTACCATGGCGGCCCACCACTCCTCTGTATCCTGTTCGGCTCCGCCATTGTCCAAGATATAAAGATTGTAAGTAGCGTACTGTCCTGCCACCAAGCGTAGCTCTTTGTCGATTGCAAAAAAACAACATTTTAACCCGGTTGTTCCAATGTCATATGCTGCTACATATTTCATAGTTATACCCCCAATATAGTTTTCACAAATCCTATAAACGCTTCTCCCATTTCTTCCGGATGATGTTCCACCTCATCACCACAGAATATCTTCATTCTTTCTTTGTAATATTCACAGCTAAAAGAGAACTGAAGCATCATCAACAAATTATCGAAGAAAAAAGCCATCATTTTGGCATCTCCTCGATAGGCCATTCGTCCCTCTTCTTGCGCTTTACGAAATAATTCTTCATAAACCTTTGAAGCGCTGCTTTCTATTTGCTTCGCCAGTTCCTCCGCATATTTTTTGCAGCTTCCAGATGTAATCTCGTTATACAAAACGTAATAGGCCGGATGCTCTTTCGCCTCTCGAATCAAGGTGTGCACCAGATTCTCTATACAATTTTCCAGATTCCCTTCCCGGACAATAACCTGTTCCATGGCATTTTCTAAAAGTTTCAGAGAATGCTGCACGCATGCCAAAAAGAAATCGTCTTTATCTTCATAATACTTGTATATAACGCCTACGCTAACCTTTGCTCTACCCGCAATACGACTCATGGCCGCCCGATCTAGACCATACTCTGCAAACTCCTCAATTCCCGCCTCCATCAGGCGTTGCATGGATTCCTCACTTAATCTCTTATACATCTCTATCCCCTATTAGAAGTGTATCTGCAACTCGTGAATAATCATTCACGTTATCTGAATATATTATCTAATATCACAAATCGTGCGTCAATACATTTAAAAACAAAAAAGAGACTTTCTAGTTTACGATTTTTCAATAAAAAAAACCGATTGTTGAGTACTAGTCAACAATCGGTCTTCATTCATATTATTCTTTGTAGGAATTAATCCTGTACGTATGGCATAATTGCCAGATGTCTTGCTCTCTTTACAGCAGAAGTTAAAGCTCTCTGATGTTTTGCACAGTTACCTGTGATTCTACGAGGAAGAATTTTTCCTCTTTCAGATACGTATCTTTTCAGTTTAGCTGCATCCTTATAATCGATGGTGTTTTCTTTACCACAGAATACACAAACTTTTTTTCTTCTGCGAATTCCGCCTCTTCTTTTCATAGGAGAGTCGAATCTATCACTCTTATTAAAAGCCATTTTATTGCCTCCTATCCGAGCCTATAACATAAGCTCTGATTCTAATAGTCTTTAAGTAAATGGAAGCTCTTCATCGATACCGTCTGGAATATTCATAAATCCATCAGCGGCACCACTTACCTGAGCATTCCCTGCTGGTGTTCCGGAGAAGCCCCCTTCAGATCCGGAACTATTTTTGCTTTCAGCGAACTCCTGATCTTCAGCAACTACTTCTGTAGTATATACAGTCTGTCCATCTTTGTTGGTATAGCTACCAGTCTGGATACGACCTGTTACTACGATTTTAGTACCTTTGTGGAAATACTTTTCAGCGAACTCTCCGCTTCTTCCAAAAGCTACACAGCTAATGAAATCGGCAGTCTGCTGATTGTCCCCATTTCCTCTGGCATTAAATCTACGATCTACAGCTAATGTATATCTCGCAATTGCTAATGGATTCTCAGAATTCTGAGAATATCTAACCTCAGGGTCTCTTGTTAAGCGTCCCATAAGAATAACTTTATTCATACGTTCTCCAATCTAGATTATTTCTCGTCTTGTTTTACGCATAAATATCTGATGACATTATCCATAATGCGGACACGGCTTTCGATTTCAGCTGGTGCAGATGTTTCAGCATCGAACTGGATGAAATAATAGAAGCCTTCTTTCATCTTCTGAACTTCATAAGCAAGTTTTTTCTTGCCCCAATCGTCCACATTTGTAATCTGTCCGCCGAATCTTTCAATGAGAGCTTTGCACTTTTCAACAGTTGCATTTCTCACTTCGTCATCGACATTTGCGCTAACAACAACGGCTAATTCATATTTCGTCATGTTATTAGTACCTCCTTTTGGTCTCTGGCCCTCCACTCTCGGAGAGCAAGGAAATTAATATATCACAAAGAAATACTTTACCATGATTTATCAATCTTTGCAAGTATTTCTTATGATTTCACGTATATTTTTTTCTGCTTTGACTCTTGGAATCATGACTTGGTGTCCACAGCCAACACACTCCAAACGAAAATCCGCACCTATGCGGAGAACTTTCCAATTCTTACTTCCGCATGGATGCGGCTTTTTCATCACTAAGATGTCTTCTACTTGAATATCCATTTCCCTATAGCCTATCTTTTACTTCTTCTGCTTCCGGTTACTTCCAAAGACTATGAAAAGTACTTAAGGAAGCTGTGAAAAGATTTCTCCAATACTTCCATGTACCACCAAATCAGCCATGCCGTCTCTCGGAGTCGGCGTCTTGTTAACCAAAACAAGCTTATTCCCACTGTAGTAATCAATCAGACCGGTAGCAGGATATACCGCCAGACTCGTTCCACCTATGATTAGCATATCCGCATTTTGAATCGCCCGCACCGATTCCTCTATGGTGCGCTGATCAAGCCCCTCTTCGTAAAGAACTACATCAGGTTTTATCATACCACCACATTCGCAATATGGCACGTCTTCTGCATTCTTTACGGCTTCCACCCCAAAGAATTTACCGCATTCTTCACAATAGTTGCGAAGCACGGATCCGTGTAGCTCATATACTTTCTGACTTCCGGCCTTTTGATGCAAACCGTCTATATTCTGTGTTACGATTGCCTTCAGTTTTCCTCTGCTCTCCCACTCTGCAAGTTTTTTATGCGCAGCGTTAGGTTCTGCGTCTAAATAAAGCATTTTATTCTTGTAGAATCTGAAGAACTCCTGTGGATTTCTCCGGTAAAAAGTATGACTAAGGATTGTCTCTGGCGGATAATCATATTCCTGGTTATATAACCCGTCGGTGCTGCGAAAATCCGGGATGCCACTTTCGGTAGACACCCCTGCGCCACCAAAAAACACGATATTATTCGATTCCTCAACCCACTGCTTTAGGGTCTCCAGTTCTTCCATTCTAATCTCCTCCATCCCTTTCTAAGGTTACACGCTTCCCCTTTTGTAACCTTATTCGTAGGTCACATAATTGCCTTCTACTTCTTTGCTCAGATATGTATTCTTGTCGGCTTCCTTATATAGGTCTGTAAAGGTCTTGTCGTCACTTACATCCTTAAAGCTAACGCCGGCACTAACCCCTACGGATCTGCCATTCATTTCCGGTACAGAGATATCTTCTATCCGTTTAAACAATCGCTTCATAAAGGATTGCACTTGTTCTTTCGAGGTTAGTCCTACCAAGAATACTGCAAACTCATCACCACCCATGCGAATCGCATAATCCGAATCTCTACAAGATTGTTTTAATGCATTCGCAAGTTGAATCAGAACCTTATCCCCTACATCATGGCCATAGGTATCATTGATGGATTTAAAGTGATCTGCATCAAATAATATAAAAGCGCCATCTGCTTTTTTTGCCAAAGCCTCGCGGACTCGCTTTTCTCCACTTCCTCTGTTATAAATCCCGGTCAGTAAATCCATTTCCGAAAGAAGTTTTAGTCTTTGTTCCTCTTCCTTTTCTTCATTGATGGATTCCGTAGTCCATAGGATACTCTTGGGATTTTGATTTTCATCCCTTTCTACCACGATAAACCTGGCTCTACACCATCTATTGGACTTACAAGCCACAAACTCCATAGAGATTGCATTCTTGTATTTTAATCGTTCCCCCAAAGTGTCGAAATCTACGAATCTTTGCATAGCTTCCAAGTAGGGCTGTGCTGTCAATTCACTCATAATTTCCGCAAGCCCAACCTCTGAAAGACTATAACGATTATCAATAACAGCATCCACAATGTCATTACTCTTCACCTGACGAACTTCCTTTGTTGATAAGTCAATCAGATGCACAGTCAAATATAAATCTGCTAACGACAACAGTTCCTTATTGGCAAATTCCGTCTGTGACCTCTTATTTTCAATAATATAAATCCACATACCAAGAATTACCAAAAAAATAAGAATTGTAAATATGGAAAAACGTACAGTTGCAATTTTAGATTTTTTTGCAACGGCTGTATTTACAGAAATTACCAAATACCAACCATCCCATACTTCATCCAAATAAACATAGCAAGGCTCTCCGTTATTTAGGTATCTATTACTTACATCATCTATGAAGTAACCATTTGTTACATTTCTTTCACCAATTAGTGAAAGAATCGGCGTAACCTGCTGACCTGAGTATCGATTTGATGTATCTGCAACGACATAGCCGGTATCTGTAATCAAAATAGATTCCGAATAAGAAGTATCATAAACACTTTCATTCACATACTCTACCAGCTTATCAAGATATAAATCCATTGCTACTACACTAGTACCGTCTATTAAGGACTTAGAATAGGACACGATAGTATAATCAGAACTTAGATCAAAATATGGGTCAATGATTGTAACCTTTCCATTTTGACTAATTGCTTCCGTATACCACGGTCTTTTTGTAGGCTCAAAGTTTTCATCCGGAACCCAACTATCTCCGTCCAGATATTCTCCACGCACATAACCATAGAGACCTTGGACACTCTCCTCTTTAGCCTCTCGAATCATGTCTGATTCCGCTAACAGGTATTCTAAAATGTCTTCATTAGAAGACCCATCACGAAGCATGGTATTAATGGTGTCCACAGAATACTCAAAGGCGTTTCCGATATCTTTTAAATAGTATTCAATTGCGTCTCCTGTCTTTGATGCACTATTTTGCCACACCTGTACGTCGTGGCTCGTTTCCACATCATACCACCGAACAAAAAAGACCAAAATCAGCCCTAAAAACAAAGCTGTTAATACGGTGGCAACATACATAATACGCTTTTCAGTTGTCTTGGATTTCATGATTCCCCTTTTCACAAAATACCACTATATATCAATATATATTGTATCACAGTAAAAAGCTGAATTTCTTAAATTTTCAGAAAATAAAAAAAGAACCAGATTGATATCTGATTCTTCTTAGAGGCGCGAGCCGGATTTGAACCGGCGATAACGGTGTTGCAGACCGGTGCCTTACCACTTGGCTATCACGCCATATGTACCCTCATTGGGGTCCTAAGTGACTCCGACGAGGTTCGAACTCGTGTTACCGCCGTGAAAGGGCGATGTCTTAACCACTTGACCACGGAGCCAAAGCTCCCCGAGTAGGGCTCGAACCTACAACATCACGGTTAACAGCCGTGCG
>Ga0256405_10000515_pt1 | contig 127581 bp, 102 predicted proteins | sample RumenRJG_02DNA_FD_189096 | JGI IMG/M metagenome (GOLD analysis project Ga0256405, IMG submission 189096) | Bovine rumen microbial communities from Lethbridge, Alberta, Canada - RJG_02 | ecosystem: Host-associated > Mammals > Digestive system > Stomach > Rumen | place: Canada: Alberta... | reverse complement strand
GACTTGCATGTGTTAAGCCTGTAGCTAGCGTTCATCCTGAGCCAGGATCAAACTCTCCATTGTAAAATATCTTTTACTTCTTTCGAAGTCTAATTGTCTGTTCAGAACGATTATCCTTTATAGTTACAAAGTTCAAAAGCACCTTCATTAATTGAACGGTTCATTTCTTTTACCCAAGTTCACATATTTCTATGCAAACTCGCTTCTTGTACTACTACTCTGTTTATGTAAATCTTTTCAAAGAACTCTTTCTTTTTGTGGCGAAAAGCCTTGTAAGACTCTTGCCTTACTCTTAGGATTTGAGCTTCAATTCTTATGTTGTTGCCTTGTTCCTGAAAGCGAGTGCAAAGGTATAACTTTATTGCCAAACTACCAAAACTTTCAATGGAAAAATTCAACTTTTTTGCAAAGTTTTCGAAATATTTGACAAAATAGAATAACACATTGGAGGTATACCTTATTAAATAATATATGACAGGGTAATTAGACAAGACAACGCTACATAGAATACCAAGAAATCATGATTAATACCTTTCTAACATTTCATCTATTTTAGGTATTGCAACACTTCACCAAAATATATAACTTTGCATCGAGATTAAGATAAATAAGCCATAATAGATAATATTCGCTAAGGATAAAATTCATAATGTTTTTGTATACCGAATAAGAGCCAGCTGTGAAGCCGGCTCTTATCATCTACTATATATCCAAAAACTTTTAGTAAATATTAACGACTAACAACTATACAACATCTCGACAAATACTCTATATTTGCATCAACAAGTATTATGCATCTTAAACTTAACATTATCAATCATGGCAAAAAAAATTACAGACAAAGTAACTTGGGTTGGAAAAATCGACTGGGAACTAAAGCATTTCCATGGTGACGAATTATCTACAGGAAAGGGATCAAGCTACAATTCATATCTTATCCACGATAAAAAGACCGTACTTATAGATACTGTTTGGGGACCATATGGTGAAGAATTTGTAAATCACTTACGTGAGGGAATCAACCTACACGACATAGACTATATCATCATGAACCATAATGAAAGTGACCATTCCGGAGCACTTCCGGCACTAATGCGTGAGATTCCTGACACCCCAATCTATTGTACAGCCAAAGGCGAGAAAATACTCCGTGGGCTTTACCATCAGAACTGGAATTATATTAATGTAAAGACTGGTGATACCCTTAATATCGGAGACAACACTCTAACCTTCATAGAAGCACCGATGTGTCATTGGCCCGATACTATGGTGACCTATGCCAACGACGAACGTATACTATTTTCAAATGACGTATTCGGGCAACATTTCGCCACAGAAAGTCTCTATGACGATACCGTCTGTAAGTCTGATCTCTTCTACGAAGCAGAAAAATATTACGCCAACATTTTGAATCTCTATAACCCGATGGTACAGAAAAAGATAAAGGAGATTGTGGCCATGAACTTACCTTTACGCATGATATGTCCAAGTCATGGTGTAATATGGACCAATCACATTAAAGACATCATCGATCGCTATCTTTCATGGAGCAGCGGTTATCAAGAGAATCAGATAACTATTATCTACGACACAATGTGGCAAAGTACACGACATATGGCAGAAGCAATAGCCGACGGCATCCAACAACAGGATCCAACAATCAAGGTAAAACTCATGAATGCAGTAAAAGATGATAAAAATGACATTATCGTTGAAGTATTCCGTTCGCGTGGCATCCTCATCGGAAGTCCTACTGTCAATATGGGAATCACATTCGCCATTGCAGGCATCATAGAAATGATTCATGGCATGAAATTCAAGAACAAGGTCTTTGGAGCATTCGGTTCTTCCGGTTGGGGAGGCGGTGCAGAGAAACGTATTGCCGAACGAATGACAGAAGCAGGATGGAAACAAGCAACAGAACCATTTAAGCTCCTTTGGGCGCCAAATAGCGATGGAGAAAGAGCTTGTAGAGAATATGGGAAACTATTTGCTCAAAAATGCTAATATATCGTGGGCTATCAACATACAAAAGATAGCCCTATTTCTTTTTCTTTCTACACTCAGGACACACACCTCTTAAAATATAATTGGCACTCGTAACCTCATAACCTTCCGGAATATTTACTTCAGGCATCGATATATCATAAAGACAAAACGTTTTATGACATGATTCACAATAAAAATGGACATGCTCGTCATCATCATATTCTGCATCATGACTATGACATAATTCATACTTTATTCCACCTTCACCATCTTCAATTATATGTACTACATGATGCTCACGAAACAGCATAAGGGTACGAAAAATATTCGACTTATCTATCGAAAGAATCTTATATTCTAAATCTTTCATAGAAACAGGTCGTTCTTGTACTGCTAATGTTTTAGCAATAACAATACGATTCGCCGTCGGCTTTACCCCATGGCATTCCAATAATTTTACAAATTTATCATTTTCCATTTTCATCAATAAAAAACTATGATATAGAATACTATTATCCTTCTAGCAGACTAAATTACGTGAATAACTGCGTTGATTTACGAAGTTAACTACATCGGCTCACAAAGTTAACAATATAAGCTTACGAAGTTAACTACGTAAAGCGATGCAGTTAACTGCATAAAATCCAATAATCATTTCACTCGGCAGACACGAATACCCAATTGCGAAGGATGCTTCTGCATATACTGCCAGAGCGACATTGGTTCCTCGATTACTTGATGATGAATACTAGAAGCGTTAAGAAGATGTAGTTTTCCATCTTTCCCCCACGCAGCAATACCAATATGAGAGGTATCAAGTCCTTTCTTTTTAGTGAGAATAACAAGGATATCCCCATCCTGTATTGATTTCTTTACGCATCTATTACCAATCTGATTCTTAGGAATATATCGATATCGCTTTCCAGTAATACTTTGCTCTATAGCACGAATTCCACTCAACCATTGAGGATGCGAATTCAGCATTTTATAATTACCCACATGGGTTGACATATAATTAACCTTTACCGTCTGTATTCCACAAAAAGGAGGATTAGGAGAATCTATATTCTCTACGATTCCCTCACGTTCATTATCATCCATCCACACCGTAAAATAATGCTGACGATGTACATAATCTACCTTACCTCCAATATACCTAATATGGCGAAGGGCATCACAAAAGGCAGCAAACGTTGTTTTTCGCTGTTCTGCACATCGTGTAAGAGCTGCAACTTGTTCTACAAAGGTAGTACAATCTAACTCAGAAAGATTTACAATTAATTGTTCTTCTTTCGTCCGATCAAGTGTACCTCCGACATATGGAACACCAACAAACTTTCGACCAAAATATAACATCCAACTACCTGCCTTACGCGCCTTCATCCGAGAGGCATCTCGAAGCAATTGTTCTATTTTACAACGGTCTTCGGAACTACACGATACCTGTGCACGAATTTGTAGCGTCCATAACATCAATAACAATAAAAAATATTTCTTCATCGTTTACCGAAATTAAAACCTATATAGAAATTTAAATAGCCAAAGAAATTATTTGTTGAAAATTGTTTCTTGGTATAGTTATAACTATGGAGAATAGCACTAGCACCCGCATACCATTTCATATTATTATAGACCAATCCGAAACGTCCTATTCCATCAATATTGATGTTTTTCAAATTAAAATCACGAAGTGTGAAGCGACCGTGATTAGTATCTGAAAGCGTATGCTTATAAGCCAAAGCTGTCGATAAACTTGCATTAAAAAGCCAATGCGGAGCAAAGACCCAGTTGTAACTATATCCACAGCTAAAAGAAATATCTGTATATTCTATTTTCCCGAAAAGTCTACTACTATCCAATCCTATTTCTAAAGAAGAAAGGTTTAGACACTCACGAGTTAACTTATCCAGTTCATTCCAATCCATAGACAATTTTTGATTGGTGTAACCAATACCAGCCAACCAACTTCCCGCACTATGACGCTGTACTGTACTCTGACTATAAGCAGCGGGATATGAAAAACGTCTATGATTGAATATATAATACAAGTTAAAACCCTTGATGCTAGAATTTAATCCATCAAAATCTACATTCTTGATGGCATCCGTATTTATATTCTTCTCTAAGTCAAGACTGCGAATACGATAATTATTACCCGTCTCACGCCAAAACAGATCTACCCCCACCAAACTACTATATAAACTTAGCCCAAATTCTTTACGATTTGATTTCACAGAATTCATACAGATATGTTTCAAGTCTATCGTATAGCCCAAGAATATCCATCTCCAACCAACATATGGCCCCAACTTATACGATACTTCTGGCGCAAAGGTAATACTATTTCCATCTTTCTCAGACAGTTTATACATCTCATACGTATTCGTACTCTGAAGCATGACAGTATAATTATATCGTTGTGGTTCGATATAATTCGTATCAATATTATTAAACTCTTGAAAGAGTCGTGTAAAACTCTTTCCTATGCGATGGAAAAACGTTTTTCTATGGTGTACACTGGTCAGAGAATCAGAAATATGCCACGACCGATCAACTTCTCCTGTGGGGTACGCGACAACCGATGCACCAATCATAGAAGGATTGACGCAAGTATCTTCCCTAAGCGAATCAGCCTTAACATGATTGCCAAGAAACAGAAAAAATAATATCAAACATATCAATCTTTCCACAAGATACGATCAAGAACCCAGTTGGTTGGTGTTGCAGAAATACTTGTACACTCGCAAGTGCCTATACCTTGCATATCCTCGATAACGCTTTTAATAATAGGTAACTGAACATAAGGTGGATTAGGAACCTCGATATTCATATCCCCTTCACTTGTAACCAAACGTATAGGATCATAATTGAATACAGAGAAACTTACTGTACCTCGCGTACCAATCACCTCTATACGATCCTCCTTGGCACTTTCGTGTCCAACAAAGCACCAACTACCACTACCAGGAATGCCACTTTCAAAATAAAAACACGCAGAAATAGTATCCTCAGCCTGATATAAATGAGCTCGATTGGCCGGATAGCCGTGGGCACGAGTTATCACCCCAAAGATATCTTGAAGCAAGTCCAACTGATGAGGAGCCAGATCATAAAAATAGCCGCCACCAGAGATATCCGGTTGAAGACGCCAAGGCAGTGTATCGCCACGACTATAATCCAAATCGCGAGGAGGTACAGAGAAACGTATCTGAACATTCACGACATCTCCAACTGTTCCATTGTTTATGATTTCCTTAACTTTTTGAAAATAAGGCAGATATCGTCTATAATAAGCCACGAAACAAGGAATGCCCGTTTCTTCACTAATACGATTAATTCGAATACAATCGGCATAACTGGCAGCCAAAGGTTTCTCTATGTAACAAGGCTTACCTGCACGCATTGCCATAATAGCAAACGTAGCATGACTAGAAGGTGGAGTGGCAATATAAATTGCATTAATATCAGGATCCTCAATTAATCGGGAAGCATCCGTATACCATTTACGTATATGATGGCGCTCGGCATATCGGCGCGCTTTATCCTCACTACGACTCATCACAGCCTCGACATGCGAGCCTGGCACCTCATTGAAAGCTGGTCCGGATTTTTTCTCCGTCACCTCGCCACAACCAATAAATCCCCAACTGATTTTCTTCATGACCTACATACTTTCTTTAATAGACCCTAGGACCAAATATTGAAGTGCCCACACGAACCATGGTAGAGCGATGTTTTATTGCCAACTGATAATCTTGACTCATACCATACGAACGTACCGAGAAGTTATCATCATCGGCAAAATAATCATGTTTGATTTCATCGAAGAAGCAAGCTGCCGTTTCAAAATCATGCTCTATACGAGCTGTATCGTCTGTATTAGAAGCCATCATCATGATACCGCAAATCTGAACATGCTTCAGATCACGCCATTCACCAGCTGCAAGCAACTGACGACAATCCTCAAGAGACAATCCGTATTTTGTAACCTCGGCAGCAATATGAAGTTCTAAAAGCACTTTTATTACACGATCACATTTCGCAGCCTGTTTTTCAATTTCACGCATCAGTTTCATACTGTCACAAGCCTCTATCATAGATATATAAGGTGCTATATACTTCACCTTATTAGTCTGTAGATGACCTATAAAATGCCACTCAATATCATCAGGAAGCGCAGCGACCTTCTGTTGCAACTCTTGTTCGCGACTTTCGCCGAAGATCCTTTGACCCTCAGCATAAGCCGCTTCAATATACTCTTTAGGGTGAAATTTGCTGATAGCAACCAATTGTACGTTGTTTGGCAAGTTTCCCAGTACCTCGTGTAAATTCTTTGCTACATCAAACATAACCTGTATATTTATTTCTCCTTAGGTTGCTCCTCATATTCAGGAACATCATTTTTTTCCTCCTTCTTAGGAGCATGATGCTCGAAGACATCCATGATCTTGGTTTCGTTGATACTAGAAATCACATAATCAACGATAGAGCCCTTCATTGCTTCATCGACATGATTTACTGCACTAGCAAAGCTACCAGCCTGAACAAGATAAGTAACTGTAGAACGTTTCTCTTTCTCTGTTTTCTCATCGATAGTGATAAACTGCAACTTAGCTTTATACCACTTATCATCTTTATCCATATCACTGAAGAAGATTTCACCATATGCAGCAGGAGAGATACTGGTAATCTTCATATCACCACTTATATATGACATCATTTCTTCAGTGATAGCACTTTCTGCATCTGTGAAAGTAAAAGCATCGACAACATATTGTTCAACAACAGGCTTCTCCATGCCATCTTCCATCATCTTCTGATATTTCACTTTGGTCTCAAACCAAGTACTTGTTCTACTTCTCATTTTATATATAGGTTTATATTTTCATTAAAACTCTTGCCATGCAAAAATAACAAAATAAAATGAAATAGAAATATCACAAGAGTGATAAATATTAAAAAAGAGCGTTTTTTAAATATTTCTCCTTTTCATTTACCTATTCTCGATATATTTGTTTATCTTTGCACCTTGATAATTAACAAATGATACAGAATCATGCCTGAAATATCAGTTCGTGGACTTGAGATGCCAGAGTCACCTATTAGGAAATTGGCTCCTTTGGCTACTGCAGCTAAAGATCGTGGCATTAAAGTTTATCACTTAAATATTGGTCAACCTGACCTCCCCACTCCACAATGTGGCCTTGATGCGCTAAAACATATCGACCGCACGGTATTGGAGTATTCTCCTAGTCAAGGATATTTGAGTTATCGTACTAAACTCGTTGACTACTACAAGAAATTTAACATCGACGTTACTCCCGACGATATTATTATCACAGCCGGAGGTAGTGAGGCTGTGCTCTTTGCATTCATGAGTTGTTTGAATCCTGGCGACGAAATTATCGTACCAGAGCCAGCTTACGCCAACTACATGGCCTTTGCCATCTCAGCTGGTGCAAAGATACGTACAATAGCGACAACCATAGATGAAGGATTTTCTCTACCAAAGGTTGAAAAGTTTGAGGAACTCATCAATGAGCGTACTCGAGCTATTATGATTTGTAATCCTAACAACCCAACAGGCTATCTATATACACGAAGAGAGATGAATCAAATTCGAGATTTGGTAAAGAAATATGATCTTTATCTATTCTCTGATGAGGTGTATAGAGAGTATATCTACACCGGTTCTCCCTACATTAGTGCCATGCACTTAAAAGGTATCGAAGAGAATGTTGTACTCATCGACTCTGTATCAAAGCGATATTCCGAGTGCGGTATTCGCGTGGGTGCGCTAATAACCAAGAACGAGAAGATCCGTAAAGCCGTAATGAAATTCTGTCAGGCACGTTTAAGTCCTCCTCTCATTGGACAAATAGTAGCAGAGGCTTCACTTGATGCCCCTGAGGAATATTATCGTGACGTATACGATGAATATGTAGAGAGACGTAAGTGCCTCATTGATGGATTAAATCGCATTCCTGGCGTTTACTCTCCTATTCCTATGGGTGCATTCTACACCGTAGCAAAGTTACCAGTGGATGATGCCGAGAAGTTCTGTCGCTGGTGCTTACAAGATTTCAACTATGAGAATGAGACCGTCATGATGGCTCCTGCCGCAGGTTTCTATACGACACCAGGTGCAGGAATCAATCAAGTACGCATCGCTTATGTATTAAAGAAAGCAGATTTGGAAAGAGCTCTTTTTGTGCTTCGCAAAGCACTGGAAGCCTATCCTGGAAGAATTGACGAGGAATAAAAAAATGAATCTCCCATACTTTATAGCAAATAGAATATATTCTGACAAGAGCGACAAAAAACGTGTTGCCCGACCAGCCATTCAAATAGCCACACTAGGTGTAGCTATCGGATTAGCCGTAATGATAATCTCTGTTTGCGTAGTATTGGGATTTAAGCACACTATCAGAGACAAAGTCGTAGGATTCGGATCACATATTGTTGTCGGCGATTTTATGACTATTCAGTCGAATGCCAACTATCCAATAGTGATGAATGATTCCATGATAGGCGAAATCAAGAAGATTCCAGGTGTAAAACATGTCCAACGATATGCCATAAAACAAGGTATCTTGAAGACTGATAGCGACTTCCTTGGCATTGTATTCAAGGGTGTAGGGCCAGAATGGGACTCAACTTTCATTCATCAAAATATAATAGCTGGAAGTATTCCTCACTTCGATGATAAAGCGAGCCATAATAAGATTCTCATATCCCAGTTAATGGCAGACAAGCTACATCTGAAGACTGGTGATAAAGTCTTCGGATATTTCATCGACGATAATAATGGTATTCGTACTCGAAGATTTACCATACAAGGTATCTACCAAACCAACCTGAAGAAATATGATGAAATCATATGTTTTACCGACCTATATACTGCTATAAAGTTGAATGGCTGGTACGAAGATCAAACAAGTGGAGCAGAAATCACGGTAAAAGACTTTAATCGACTTAATGAAACCGCTCAATATTTTACAAATAAGATAAATAGGCAGACAGACCATTATGGAGAAACCTACTCTAGTGCAACCATAAAGGAAATAAATCCTAGTATATTTTCATGGTTGAATCTTTTAGATTTGAATGTGTGGATTATCTTAGGACTTATGTTGGCAGTAGCCGGAGTGACAATGATCTCAGGACTACTTATTATCATCTTAGAACGTACAAATATGATAGGAATCTTGAAAGCACTAGGAGCTAGGAATAAGACCATCCGCAAGACATTCCTCTGGTTTGCTGTATTTATAATAGGTCGCGGAATGATCATCGGTGACATCTTAGCTATAGCATTACTGATGCTACAGAAATATACCGGTATCATTAAATTGGACGCACAGACCTACTATGTAAGTACCGTACCTGTAGAATTCAATTGGTATTTCATCATAGCATTAAATATCGCAACACTAATCATTAGTGTTCTCATGTTGATTGCTCCAAGCTATTTGATTTCTCATATCCATCCTTCAAAAAGTATGAGATACGAATAAATAGAACACTCGAATATTCAATGTAAGATTCTGAACTTAAAAATCCATTTTTAGAACAATTCGCGTCCCTCTTCCTCTACGTAGAAAGTAAGAATTACAAAAAAGTTACCGCTTGAAGCAAAAAACTGCACAAAAGATTTTGAAATGTGCAAAATTCATTGTACCTTTGCGCAAAATTTGAAATATTGTGCAATGGATAATATACCAAGCTTTAACTCATTTATCGAACAAAGCATCATAAACAATTGGGACAAAGATGCCCTTACAGATTATAAAGGGAGCACCCTACAATATCATGATGTTGCTCGCAAGATCGAGAAGCTTCATATTATGTTCGAGAACTCAGGAGTTCAGCAGGGTGACAAGATAGCACTCTGTGGACGAAATAGTTCAAATTGGGCAGTAGCCTTTCTCGCGACCCTAACATGGGGTGCGGTGGTAGTGCCTATCCAAAATGAGTTCACACCAGAACAAATACATAACATCGTAAATCATAGCGAGGCAAAGTTACTCTTTGTCGGAGATGTCGTAGCTACTCAGATTAACCCTGATGAAATGCCTAATCTTGAAGGCATCATCTATATTCCGGATAACAGTCTAGTTATCTCGCGTACAGAAAAGTTAACATATGCTCGTGAACATCTTAATGAGATATTCGGAAAGAAATATCCGAAATATTTCCGTAAGGAACATGTAAGTTACTTCAAGGACAAAGGAGACGATTTAGCTATGATAAATTACACCAGTGGAACAACAGGATTTTCAAAAGGAGTAATGCTGCCTTATCGTGCTCTATGGGGTAACCTCGATGGATTGAACGATGCGATTATGCGCCATATAAAATCAGGAAGCAATGTACTGAGCATTTTACCTATGGCACATATGTACGGACTTCAGGTAGAGTTTATCATTGAATTCTGTGCAGGTAATCATATCTTCTTCCTCACACGCCTTCCTAGTCCGACACTAATACAGCAGGCTTTCTCAGAAATCCATCCTGCAATTATTATATCTGTACCACTTATCGTTGAGAAAATTGTCCGAAAGAAGATATTCCCTCTCATCCAAAACAATCGCGTAAAGCTCTTGATGAACATGCCTATTATCAAGGAGAAAATCAAGGAAAGAATATGCGAATTGGTAAAAAAAGAATTCGGAGGTAATGCTTACGAAATCTTAGTGGGCGGAGCTGGGCTTAACAAGGAGATTGAAGCTTTCTTTATAAGCATCGGTTTCCCTATTACTATTGGTTATGGTACCACAGAGACAGGCCCTATGATTACATATAGTGACTGGAAAGATTTCGTACCAGGATCTTGTGGAACAGCTATCAAACACATGGATGTAAAGATTTTGAGCGATGACCCAGAGAACATCCCTGGAGAAATTGTCACACGTGGCATAAACGTAATGGATGGCTATTACAAGAATGAACAAGCTACCAAGGCAGTAATCGATGAAAATGGATGGTTCCATACTGGTGACTTAGGTACCATGAGCAAAGATGGTCATGTGTTTATTAATGGTCGTATTAAGAACATGCTCTTAGGAGCTAACGGGCAGAATGTATTTCCTGAAGAGATCGAAGACAAACTCAACTCCATGGCCATGGTAAACGAAAGCATTATCATCCAAAAAGGGGATAAACTGGTTGGGTTAGTACATCCTGACAAAGAAGAAGCAGAATCATTAGGCTTCACCGATGACGACTTGGAAAGCATTATGGAACAGAACCGCAACGAGTTAAACACTCAGTTACCTTCTTTCTGTAAGATTTCAAAGATAGTCCTTCACGATAAAGAATTCGAAAAAACTCCGAAAAAATCTATTAAGAGATATTTATACCAAAGTGCAGTTTAATATGGAAATTCCTAGTTTTAACGCATTAATAGAAAAAAGCATCAAAGAGCATTGGGATCTTGATGCTTTGACCGATTACAAGGGAACTACACTTCAATATCATGATGTGGCCCGAAAGATCGAGAAGTTACATATTATGTTCGAGGATGCAGGTGTAAAGAGAGGCGACAAAATTGCCCTTTGTGGTCGCAATAGTGCTGCGTGGGCATGTGCATTTCTTGCTACACTTACCTATGGTGCAATCGCTGTACCAATATTACATGAGTTCCTTCCCGAGCAGATCCACAACATCGTAAACCATAGTGATGCCAAATTATTATTCGTGGGCGATGTAGTAGCAACACAAGTAGATGCAACAAAGATGCCAGGACTGGAAGGTATCATCTACATTCCTGACTATTCATTGGTTGTAAGTCGTACTGACAAATTAACGTATGCTCGAGAGCACCTCAACGAAATGTTCGGAAAGAAATATCCAAAATATTTCCGTAAAGAACATGTAAGCTATTACCATGAAGAGAATCCTGACGAGTTAGCTCTCATCAATTATACAAGTGGAACTACTGGTTTTTCTAAAGGTGTAATGCTCCCATACCGTTCTTTGTGGAGTAACGCAGACTTTGCGGATAGCGTATTGTCTAAACGTATACACAAAGGAGATAACACATTGAGCATTCTTCCTATGGCACACATGTATGGCATGGCTTTTGAATTCATCTATGAATTTATCAAAGGTTGCCATATCTACTATCTCACCCGTGTACCAAGTCCTGCTATTATAGCACAGGCCTTTGCAGACATAAAACCAGTCATCATTATTGCTGTACCATTGGTCATTGAAAAGATTGTACGTAAGAAGATCTTCCCAAAGATTCAGAACAATCGTATGCGTATGCTTCTTCACATGCCTGTAATTGCCAAAAAGGTAAGAGAAAAAATTGGAGAGCAGATGTACAAGGCCTTCGGCGGTAATGTATATGAGGTAATCATTGGAGGTGCAGCTTTCAATCAGGAGGTAGAACATTTTATGCATCGTATAGATTTTCCTTATACAGTAGGTTATGGTGCTACAGAATGTGGTCCTATCATCTGTTATGCTGATTATCATGATTTCATACCAGGTTCTTGTGGTCGTGCTGCTCTTCATATGAAAGTACGTATTGACAGTCAAGATCCAGAAAACATACCAGGAGAGATTCTTTGTAAAGGACCAAATGTTATGTTAGGTTATTATAAGAATGAGGAAGCAACCGCCAAGAGCATTGATAAAGATGGCTGGTTGCATACTGGAGACCTTGGTACAATGGATGGTGATGGTAATGTTTTCATTAAGGGACGTTCCAAGACTATGCTTTTAGGTGCTAACGGACAAAACATCTATCCTGAAGAAATCGAAGACAAACTAAATTCCTTGGCAATGGTCAATGAGAGTATTGTTATTCAGGAAGGCCAGAAATTAATTGGTCTTGTTCACCCAGACTATGACGAAGTAAAGGTATTGGGACTAAGCACAGAGGATTTAACCAACGTAATGGAACAGAACCGTGTAGCACTTAATTCTATGATTCCTGGTTATAGTAAAGTAAGTGAAATCAGAATTCAAGAGGAGGAATTCGAGAAGACACCAAAGAAGAGTATTAAGCGTTACCTATATCAAACTAACGCGAACTAATTTATCAAGAGGCATATCGTATCCACGCGATATGTCCTCAAAGAAAACAACATCTATAGAAGTTATATAGAATGAGAAATATAAAAGAGGGCACTTCAAATTGAAGTGCCCTCTTTTTATTATTCATTTAAAACTGCAGTTCTAACTCTACTTAAAGTCTCAGGCGACATCTGTAAATAATTAGCTATATAATTAAGAGGAGCTCGCAAAACAACCTGCGGATTAAGTTCACACATCTTCTTATATCGATTCTGGGCGCTCTCAAATCTTACGAGATCCGCATGCACCTGAGAAATAATCAAGCTCTCTTCTAGGATCTTACGATATAGCATCTGAATATTGATATTACGCATGGCCTCTTCCTCCAAGCGCTTCTTAGGCAGAGCGAACACCAAGGTTGGTTCCAACGCCTCAACCTGCAATTTAGTAGGCTCCTCCTTAAAGAGGCTTTCAATACACATAAAGATAGTATGATCTTCACCAAGATGCTCCGTTACTTCCTTATTATTCTTATAATAGAATTGGCGAACAAGTCCACGTTCTATATAATAAATACTATCACAGATATCCCCTTCTTTAAGAATCATCTCACCCTTAGTAAACTTCATGGGTACAAGAATACTTTCCAAAGTATCTAGTTCCTCATAAGTCATCGTACTATATTTTCTCGCAAGTTCGCGAGCAATATCACGTATTGTAGTGGCAGCCTCTTTCATTTTGCAGTCCTCCTTATATTTGCTAAAAGAAATTTATTTAGTTAAAGTTTTCCTCTCTTGTATTCCTCTTTAATCGAGCTTCAACACCGCTAAGAAAGCTTTCTGTGGTACTTGAACATTACCAACCTGCTTCATACGCTTCTTTCCTTTCTTTTGCTTTTCCAGCAATTTACGCTTTCGACTAACATCACCACCATAACATTTGGCAGTTACATCTTTTCTAACCTGTTTTACTGTTTCACGAGCAATAATTTTTGCACCAATTGCAGCTTGAATAGCGATATCAAATTGCTGACGAGGTATAAGTTCCTTCAACTTCTCACACATTCTTCTGCCGAACGTCACAGCATTACTTTCATGAGTAAGTGTGGACAAAGCATCCACAGGTTCTCCATTCAACAAAATATCAAGTTTTGCCAATTTTGAAGGGCGGAAAGAATCAATATGATAGTCAAAAGAAGCATAACCCTTCGAAATGCTCTTCAATTTATCATAGAAGTCGATCACGATTTCACCTAATGGCATATAGAAATGAAGTTCTACACGATTACCGCTTACATATTCCTGATTGATCAACTCCCCTCGTTTATCAAGACATAAAGTCATGATAGGACCAATATAATCTGTAGAAGTAATAATACTAGAACGAATATATGGCTCTTCTATATGATCTATCAACGTCTGATCAGGAAGACCTGATGGATTATGTACCTCCTTACAATTTCCCTGCTTATCATATACCATATACGACACATTAGGTACCGTTGTAATCACATCCATATTAAATTCACGGTCGAGACGTTCCTGAACAATCTCCATATGAAGTAGTCCTAAGAATCCGCAACGGAATCCGAATCCTAAAGCAATAGAACTCTCTGGAGAGAACGTCAGCGAAGCATCATTCAACTGAAGTTTTTCCAAAGAAGCACGAAGATTCTCATAATCATTTGGATCTATAGGATATACACCAGCGAAAACCATAGGCTTCACTTCCTGGAAACCAGCAATAGCTTTATCACAAGGGGTTGCAATAGAAGTAACAGTGTCACCCACTTTTACTTCTGTAGCATTCTTGATACCAGAAATGATGTAACCTACTTCACCTGTTGCCAATTCATCACATGGAACCATATCCATCTTCAGAGTTCCTACCTCATCTGCAATATATTCCTGCCCAGTATTGAAGAACTTCACTTTTTCTCCCTTACGAATAGTACCATTCTCAACTTTACAAAGCACGATAATTCCTCGGAAAGAGTTGAAGATAGAATCAAATATCAAAGCTTGAGCAGGAGCCTTCGGATCACCCTCTGGATGAGGAATACGAGTCACTACAGCCTCAAGGATATCCTCTACGCCTTCACCTGTCTTACCTGATGCACGGATTATATCTTTTCTATCACATCCAATAAGCTCAACGATTTCATCCTCTACCTCATCAGGCATAGCATTAGGCATATCAATCTTGTTGATCACAGGGATAATCTCCAAATCATGATCAATAGCCATATATAGATTGGAAATTGTCTGGGCCTGAACACCTTGAGTTGCATCAACAACAAGCAAAGCACCTTCACATGCAGCAATACTTCTTGAAACTTCGTAAGAAAAATCGACGTGTCCCGGAGTATCTATCAAATTCAAGGTATAGTCCTTGCCATCTTCAGCTTTATAAGCCATCTGAATAGCATGGCTCTTAATAGTGATACCACGTTCGCGCTCTAAGTCCATATCATCCAGCATCTGACCTTCAGTAATCTTAATCGTCTGAGTCTTTTCAAGAAGACGATCGGCCAAAGTTGACTTTCCATGATCGATATGGGCAATTATACAGAAGTTTCTTATTTTATTAATATTGTTCATGAAAATCTTTTTCTTTAATTTGCAAATATACAAAGATTAATTCAGATTTCATCACTTGGAATTCATAATTTTGATAAAAAGTTAGTATCTTTGCAAGAAATAAAATAAATAAAATCATGAAAAAAATATTGTTTTTAGCAGCTTGTTCTATTTTATTTGCCACTTCTTGTTCTGAGACTCTCGAAGAGAAAGCACAGCGTGATGCAAAAGAATATACAGAAAAGTTCTGTCCAACACCTTATCAAAATGACGAACGTACAGACAGTTTATCTTTCAATCCTGCTACTATGACATTCACCTATTATAGAATGCTAAGAGGAAAGGCTGACAATATTCAAGTCATCAATGCAAACAAGCAGAAATTAATCAATGTGATTCGTGAAAGTGTCACCAATGATCCTAGTACGAAAGCATATAAACAAAAGGGTATTAAGTTCAGATTTGAATATCGTTCTGCTAGTAATCCTAAAATTGTATTATTTGATCATACATATACTCAAAAGGATTATAAAGCTGGCTTATAAAGTCTAATAGATGTATCTTTTTAAATGTAACCACGTAACAACATTGTGGTAAACACGTGAGTTTGTTACATGTACCACGGCCGTCACAAACGAAACTACATTTATATAAACACAAAAAAGGCTGCGTAAGAATATCTCTATACACAGCCTTTATATTTATTATCCAAATACTACGAAAACACCATTATAGTTTCCGTAATACCCTAATTATTATTCTGCGCTATCTTCACCTTCAAGAGGTTTCATGTTTGTATAAACATTCTGGACGTCATCAAAATCCTCAAGTTTCTCAATCATCTTATCAATAGTCTCACGCTGCTCAGGAGTAACATCCTTCAAATCTGTTGGAATACGAGTGAACTCAGCACTAGTAATCTCAAAGCCATTATCCTCGAGATACTTCTGAATCTCTCCAAAACTTGTCGGCTGACCATAGATTGTGATCTCGCCTTCTTCTGCATCCTCATCGAACTCGTCCTCTACTCCATAATCTATCAACTCAAGGATTAGTTCATCCATATCAAGACCATCCTTCTTCTTAAATGTGAACACACACTTATGGTCGAATAGGAAGCTCAAAGAACCCTGTGTACCCAAGTTACCATTAAACTTGTTGAAGATAGAACGAACGTCTGCTACAGTACGAGTAGTATTATCTGTCAATGTATCAACAAAGATTGCGATTCCATGAGGACCATATCCCTCGTAAGGCACCTCCTTGTAATCACTAGTATCCTTACCCATAGCGTTCTTGATTGCACGCTGAATATTATCCTTAGGCATATTCTCACGCTTACAAGTAGCAATAATAGCACGTAGACGAGGATTATTCTCAGGCTCAGGGCCACCTGCCTTAACAGCAATAGCAATCTCCTTACCTAACTTTGTAAATGTGCGGGCCATATGACCCCATCTCTTGAGCTTTGTAGCTTTACGATATTCAAATGCTCTTCCCATTGGAGTAATTTTTTAATATTATATTATATTATTATTCTCGTATTAACGCAACTCCGCATTAAGCTTTGTTGTGAGCTGATGAATCAATTTATTCATGATGGCTTCGATAGCCTTATCGTTCAAGGTCTTGGTCTCATCCTGCAAGATGAAGTTTACTGCATAGCTTTTCTTACCTGCTGGAAGATTCTTACCTTCGTAGACATCAAAGAGTTCGACTTTTTTCAAAAGTTTCTTTTCTGTCTGACGAGCGATTTGTTCTATCTGTGCAAACTCAACATCTTTATCAAGTAGTAATGCCAAATCTCGACTTACAGCTGGATATTTAGAAATTTCAGAGAACTGAAGTTTATTCTTACGAATAGCCTTCACAACATCTGTCCAGTGGATATCTGCATAGAACACATCCTGCTCTATTCCAAACATCTTCTTCAATTTCAAATCAACAATACCAAGTTCTGCTAGAACTTTTCCCTGATGAGTTTCAAAATTCAATCCCTTAGAGAAAATGTTGTTATCGCTCTTCTTGACAACAAAGTTTGTAAGACCACAACGACGGAAAATATTTTCCACGTTCGCCTTCAACTCATAGAAACTTGTATTTTCATCAGCATGAGCCCAAGAACCTTCTACGCGCTTACCGGTAAGCCATAAACCGATGTGATATTCCTGAACATATGCTTTGATTGGAGATTCTGCAGTCCATTTATCCTGAGAGAAATGATAGCAGTTTCCTACCTCAAAGAACTTTAGATTTGCACTTTTACGATTCACATTACGAACTATGCTCTCCATACCACCGAACAAGAGAGTCTGACGCATTACGCCAAGGTCTGCGCTCAATGGATTCATGATTTTAACAGTCTTATCCCACGGATATGCATTAAGTTCATTTGATTCGTAATATGCTGACTTGGTCAATGAATTGTTAAGGATTTCATTAAAGCCAGCACCAACAAGCTGCTCACCAACAAGATTCTCTAGATGATAGTTCTTATCTGCCTCTCCTTGAACGTTCAAAGAAGACTTAAGAGTCGTTGGAATTTCTACATTATTATATCCATATATACGAAGGATATCCTCTACGACATCGCAAGGACGCTGAACATCTACTCGATATGCAGGAACTGAAAGATCCAGACCTTCTTCATCTTCCTTATTAATCTTCATTTCAAGACTTGTAACAATACTCTTGATGGTATCGTGACCTAATTGTTTTCCTATCAAGCGATCACAATATTCGTAATTCAAGCGAACATCGAAGTCGTTAATAGGATTAGGATATACATCCTTGATCTGCATACTGACTTTTCCGCCAGCAAGTTGTTCACAAAGAATAGCAGCCTGCTTCAAAGCATAAATTTGACCATTTGGGTCGATGCCACGCTCAAAGCGATAGCTGGCATCAGTACTTAACCCATGACGGCGAGCACTCTTACGGATCCATGTAGGATGGAAGTATGCACTTTCTAAGACAACATTCTTTGTAGTCTCATAAGTACCGCTACCCTTACCGCCAAAGATACCAGCAATACACATAGGTTCCTCAGCATTACAGATACTCAAATCATGCTCTCCGAGATCATGCTTTTCTCCATCGAGGGTTACAAACTCAGTACCTTCAGGTTGAGTGCGGACTACGATTTTATGGCCTTTCACCATATCAGCATCAAAGCAATGCATTGGCTGACCATAAGCCATCATCACATAGTTTGTGATATCAACAATGTTATTGATTGGGCGCAAGCCTATAACACGTAGTTTATTTTGGAGCCATTCAGGACTTTCTTTTACTTCGCAATCTGTAATACTCAAACATGCGTAGCGCTTGCAAGCCTCTGTATTTTCGATTTCTACTTCAATAGGAAGTTCTTCATTATCGACCTTAAATTCTGAACAATCAGGACGATGAAGACTAGTCTTATATCCATTCTGAGTTAACCATGCATAGAGGTCACGAGCCACACCATAATGAGACAAAGCATCTGCACGGTTAGCTGTAATATCTATTTCGATCACCCAGTCACTTTCCAAATGATAATATTCTGCAGCAGGCTGACCAATAGGAGCATCTTCTGGCAAAACGATGATACCAGCATGATCTGTACCCACACCTATTTCGTCTTCAGCACAAATCATTCCAAAGCTCTCTACGCCACGAAGTTTCGACTTCTTGATCGTGAACTCTTCATCACCATCATAAAGCACACAGCCCAAGTCTGCAACGATAACTTTCTGACCTGCAGCAACATTTGGAGCACCACAAACGATTTGCTGTGGTTCACCCTTACCTAGATCAACAGTAGTGATATGGAGATGATCTGAATTAGGATGAGGTTCGCATGTAAGCACCTTGCCTACAAAGAGACCTTTCAATCCACCTTTGATTGATTGTACTTCTTCTAGTGCGTCTACTTCGAGACCTGTTGAGGTCAGCGCGTCCGCTGTCTCCTGTGGAGTCAAATCGAAATCGACGTATTCTTTAAGCCATTTGTAAGAAACTTTCATTATAATGATTTTTATATATTCTCAAAACTTTGCAAAAATACTAATTTTCGAGCATATAGCAAAAAGAATAAGCCGAAAATTCAAAACATATCTATATATATAAGATAATTTGTATTACAACTCATCACAAAATCATACCATTCACCCCAAATCTATTACATTCATCAATAATATGGCTGATTCTACTTATATCCAAAGAGCCACTAGTGATGAGAACGGGAGTTTTATCATTGATACAGGAGCTAACAAAGCCGAATAAAAAAGATGAATAGAATCAACTAGGATGTCATCATCCTAGTTGATTAATATACTCGGCCATTGCATCCGCACATCTTTCGCCATCAACACCAGCACTTACAATACCACCGGCATATCCTGCACCTTCGCCACAAGGGAACAAGCCTTGTATTCTTATATGCTGCAATGTTTCTCTGTCTCGAAGGATTCTTACCGGACTCGACGTTCGGGTTTCTGTCGCGATACATACGGCTTCATTAGTCAGGAATCCATGAGCATGCTTGCCAAAAGTCTTAAAACCTTCTCGCAGCCTACTACTAATCATTTCGGGCAACCAGAAATGCAAAGGACTGGAAATCAGACCTGGAGCATAACTCGATTTCGGTAAATCATAAGACAACTTTCCATTTACAAAGTCTGCCATTCGTTGCGCTGGAGCGGTCTGCTTCATATTACCTTGTTGCCAACAGTTCTTTTCCAACTGTTCCTGAAATCTCATAACATTCAGCACATCATCTCCTTCTACATCTTCTGGATGCAATTCGACGACCATACCCGAATTCGACCATGCCGTTCCTCGGTTACTTGGACTCATACCATTAACCACAATTTGCTCATCTCCCGTTGCTGCAGGGATCACAAACCCTCCCGGGCACATACAGAATGAATATACTCCTCTACCATCTACTTGAGTTACAAAACTATATTCTGCTGCTGGAAGATATTTACCCCGTCCGTTCTTGTTATGATATTGTATTTGGTCGATCAACTCACTTGGATGCTCTAAACGAACACCCACGGCAAGACCTTTTGATTCAATTTCTATTTTAGCGTTAAAGAGATAACGATATACATCACGAGCAGAATGACCTGTAGCCAAAATAACAGGTCCATGGAATGTCAACTCACTACCGTCTTTCTGATTGATAGCCTCAACACCTACAACCTTATCTTTTTCAAGGATCAAAGAAGTCATCTTAGTCTGAAAATGCACCTCGCCTCCACATTTCAGAATTGTATTGCGCATGTTTTCGATAACACGAGGCAGTTTATCCGTACCGATATGAGGATGAGCATCCGCGAGAATAGATGTCGATGCACCATGCTGACAGAACACATTCAGAATTTTATCTACCGAACCACGCTTCTTGCTTCTGGTATATAATTTTCCGTCAGAATATGCGCCGGCGCCACCTTCACCAAAACTATAATTACTCTCGCTATCAACTCTTTGTATCTTAGTGATATTTGCCATATCCACTTTACGACTTCTTACATCCTTACCGCGTTCCAGTATCACAGGGCGCAAGCCATGTTCTATCAATCGAAGTGCAGCAAAGAGTCCACCAGGTCCCTCTCCCACTACGATAACATCGGGTTTTCCTGTTACATCAGGATAATCCGTATGAACATAAGCATCATCCTGAGGAAATTCATTGATATAGCAACGCACTTTCAAATTCATATAGATTGTACGCTGACGAGCATCAATACTTTTCTTCAACACTCGAATCTGATTAATTGTACGAGCATCGAGGCCTTTCTCTTTTGCGAGATATTGCTTAATATTCTCCTCATTATATGCTACCTGAGGAAGAACGCGAAGTTGATATTCTTGAATCATGCTGCAAAGTTACAAATTCTTATTCATAAAATCAAGTAAATGAATAATGTATCTACATCTTCTCATAACAAGAGGGATGCAACAGAACTGCATTTTTCTTCATATATAAACTATTCACACCCTAAAGAATAACAAATTGTAGCTAAAAAGTGCAATTATTGAACGATTTATTTTGTTCTTCTTAACTTTCTTATTACATTTGCAACCAAGTTTTGCTTCGGCCTCGGTAGTTTCGGGGGTGGCATTACAATACTAAAATTAATCATGCACATGAAAGTATTAAAATTCGGCGGAACATCTGTAGGTTCCGTAAAAAGCATTCTCAGCCTAAAAAAGATTGTAGAGAACGAGGCTAAACACCAGCCTGTAGTCATCGTAGTAAGCGCCTTGGGAGGTATAACAGATCAGTTACTTTCTACATCCCAGATGGCTCTCCGACATGAGGAACGTTGGAAAGATGAATTCAATGCGATGGTAGATCGCCATCATAAGATGATAGATACCATCATCACCGATACCAAATCACGTGAGGACTTATTCAATCAAGTAGATATACTCTTTGAACAATTAAAGAGTATATATTATGGTGTATTCCTCATTCATGACCTGAGCGAAAAAACTCAAAACGCTATCGTAAGTTATGGTGAGCGTCTATCGAGCAAAATCGTCGCTACACTTATCCGTGGTGCGAAGTGGTTTGATGCCTTTACATTCATCAAGACTGAGCGCAAGAACAATAAGAACACGCTAGATAGTGAACTCACAAACAAATTGGTGAGAGATGCTTTCTGCGACTTGCCTCGAGTTTCTCTAGTTCCAGGTTTTATCTCTCGCGACCGCGATACTGATGAAATAACCAACCTAGGACGTGGCGGAAGCGACTATACAGCTGCCATTATTGCCGCCGCCCTTAATGCAGAGGTACTTGAGATTTGGACTGACGTTGACGGATTCATGACTGCAGACCCTCGCGTCATCAAGTCGGCCTATACCATAAATCAATTAAGTTATATAGAGGCTATGGAACTTTGCAACTTCGGTGCAAAGGTCATCTATCCTCCTACGATATATCCTGTATGCATCAAAAACATACCTATCAAGGTCAAGAACACCTTCAACCCGGAGAATCCAGGAACCATCATCAAGCAAAAAATAGATGATGACAAGAAACCTATCAAGGGTATTTCTTCGATAAATGGTACAGCACTCATTACTGTAACCGGTCTTTCTATGGTAGGTGTAATTGGTGTAAACCGTCGTATCTTTACCCGATTAGCCAACGAGGGCATTTCTGTATTCATGGTATCTCAGGCTTCTTCCGAGAACTCTACTTCTATTGGTGTACGTGAAGAGGATGTTGAAGCTGCCGTATCAGCTCTCAACGAGGAGTTTGCTGCTGAGATCGAAGACGGTGCTATGTTCCCAATGCATGCAGAATGTGGTTTGGCAACTATCGCCATCGTCGGTGAGAATATGAAGCATGCTGCCGGTATTGCAGGTAAACTATTCGGAACTCTCGGTAGAAGTGGTATCTCTGTCATCGCCTGTGCTCAGGGTGCATCAGAGACAAACATATCTTTCGTTGTGAAGAGTGAATTTCTCCGCAAATCCCTCAATGTTCTCCACGACAGTTTCTTCTTGTCTGAATATAAGGTCCTTAACCTCTTCATCTGTGGTGTCGGCACAGTTGGAGGAAAACTAATAGAACAGATCAAGAACCAATATCATGAACTGATGGTACGCAACGGCTTGAAACTCAACGTTGTGGGAATAGCATCATCACATAATGCTATATTCAACAGAGACGGACTAGACCTCGATACTTTCCGAGATGATTTGAAAACATCAGAGCCAAGTACTCCAGACAAACTACGAGACAACGTCATCGCTATGAATATTTTTAATAGTGTATTCGTAGATTGTACTGCCAGCAAGGATATTGCAGCTCTTTATCAGCGTTTCCTAGAGAATAACATTTCTGTAATTGCAGCCAACAAGATTGCTGCTTCAAGCAATTACGATAGTTATGCTAAATTAAAGAGAACGGCACTTGCCAGAGGTGTAAAGTTCAGATTTGAAACAAATGTTGGTGCTGGTCTTCCTATCATTGGTACCATCAACGACCTACGCAACTCTGGTGACAAGATTCTCAAAATCGAGGCTGTGCTCAGTGGTACACTCAACTTCATTTTCAACGAGATCTCTTCTGATGTCCCGTTCTCTGAGACTGTACATCGTGCCAAAGAGCAAGGCTATTCAGAACCAGACCCTCGCATCGACCTGAGTGGTACAGATGTGGTTCGCAAACTTGTCATCCTCTCACGCGAGGCTGGCTACAAAGTAGAACAGGAAGACGTAGAGAAACGTCTATTTGTACCTCAGGAATATTTCAATGGTACTGTAGATGATTTCTGGAAGAATTTACCTGCTCTCGATGCAGATTTCGAGGTGCGCCGCAAACAGATAGAAGCAGAAGGAAAACGGTGGCGCTTCGTTGCCACCTTAGAGGGAGGCAAAACCTCTGTCGCTCTAAAGGCGGTAGACAGGAACCATCCTTTCTATAATCTTGAGGGAAGCAACAATATCGTGTTGCTCACCACAGAACGTTATAAAGAATATCCGATGCTCATACAAGGATATGGCGCTGGTGCCAGCGTTACCGCAGCTGGTGTATTTGCCAACATTATGAGCATTGCTAATATATAATCAGAGCGTATGAAACATATTATTATTTTAGGTGATGGCATGGCCGACCACCCAATAGAGAAACTGGGGGGCAAGACTTTGTTGCAATATGCCAATACTCCTTATATGGATATGTTGGCACGCCAAGGAAAAACAGGACGACTCATTACTGTTCCTGATGGTTTCCTACCTGGTTCTGAAGTGGCAAACACAGCTATCATGGGTTACGACCTAAACCAAGTATACGAAGGACGAGGTCCTCTTGAAGCTGCATCTATCGGTTATGAGATGGCACCAGAAGACATGGCCATCCGATGCAATATCATCACACTGGAAGAAGGTAAGATTCTCACCCATAATGGAGGAAATCTAAGTACGGAAAACGGCGACATTCTCATCAAATATCTTAATGAGAAACTTGGTGATGAGCAGATCCGTTTCATTACCGGTATTCAATATCGTCATCTGTTGGTAATCAAATATGCCAGCAAACATGTGGTATGTGCTCCTCCTCATGATCATCCTAATGAGGAATGGAAACCCTTACTCGTAAAGCCTGAGGAGGGATGGGAAAATGTGCATGAACCTGTTATTGGCCGTAACGGTCAACCTACGGGAAAGTTACGCATGACTGCTCAGGAAACTGCTGATATTCTTAATTATCTTATTCTGAAATCTCAGGAGTTACTCTCTGAGCATCCTTTCAACCAGAAAAAGGTCGCTCATGGTGAACGACCTGCTAACAGTATATGGCCATGGAGCGGAGGATATCGCCCGAACATGCAAACATTGATGCAGTTGTATCCGCAGGTAAAGTCGGGCTCTTGCATCTCTGCAGTTGATTTGATCAGAGGCATTGGGCACTATGCCGGACTCGATATCATCAAGGTTCCTGGAGCCACCGGACTTGCCGACACCAACTATGAAGGTAAAGCACAAGCTGCTATCGAGGCTCTTCGACATCAGGATTTCGTTTATCTGCACCTCGAAGCTACAGACGAAGCTGGGCATGATGGAGATCTCGAATTGAAAGTCAAGGCCATCCAGTATCTGGATCATCGTATTGTAGAACCTGTATATAAAGAGGTGTCAACATGGGATGAACCGGTCTGCATCGCCATCTTACCCGACCACCCTACTCCCGTAGAGATTCGTACTCACGTAAAGGAAGCTGTTCCTTTTCTTATCTGGTATCCGGGTATCGAAGCCGACAGCGTAGAAAGCTATAATGAAGTTAGTTGCGTAAGGGGATCTTATGGTCTCTTGCAATTACAGGAATTTATGAACACTTTTATGAAAATCGATTAATATGAAATATTACAGTACCAACAAGAAAGCTCCTTTGGCATCTCTCCATGAAGCTGTTGTAAAAGGACTTGCACCAGACAAAGGTCTCTATATGCCTGAAAAGATCAAGAAGCTCCCTCAAGATTTTTTCGATAATATTGAGAACATGAGCTTTCAGGAAATTGCTTATCGCGTAGCAGACTGTTTCTTTGGCGAAGATGTTGATGCAGAATCATTGAAGAAAATCGTCTACGATACACTCGCTTTCGATGTTCCTGCCGTCAAGGTCGAGGAGAATATCTATTCTCTGGAATTGTTCCACGGACCAACTTTAGCGTTCAAGGATGTAGGAGCACGTTTTATGGCTCGTCTATTACAATATTTTGTCAAGAAAGAGGGACTCAACAAGATCAACGTTTTAGTTGCCACCTCTGGTGACACAGGTTCTGCTGTAGCCAATGGTTTCCTTGGAGTTGACGGAATACATGTTTACGTGCTGTATCCTAAGGGGAAGGTCAGCAAAATCCAAGAAAGTCAGTTTACTACTTTAGGGAAAAACATTACAGCCCTTGAGGTGGATGGTGTTTTTGATGATTGTCAGGCTCTCGTAAAGAATGCCTTTATGGATGAAGAACTGAACCAGCATATGAAACTGACTTCAGCCAACTCTATCAATGTTGCTAGATTCTTACCACAAGCGTTCTATTACTTCTATGCTTATGCACAACTTAAGAAGTTGGGCATTACCGACAAGATTGTTGTCTGCGTACCTTCTGGCAACTTTGGTAATATCTGTGCCGGTATATTTGGTTACTTCACAGGACTTCCTATCCATCGTTTTATTGCAGCCAACAATGCTAATGATATTTTCTTTAAATATCTACAGACTGGTAAATATGAGCCAAAACCTTCGCGACAGACATTAGCTAATGCCATGGATGTGGGTGATCCTTCCAACTTTGCGCGCATCTATGATCTCTTTGATGGCGATCACAACAAGATTACGGCTCTCATCTCCGGTGCCACCTATACAGATGAGCAAATCCGCGAAACAATGAAACAATGTTATACTTCTACTGGATATATTCTAGACCCTCATGGTACTTGTGGCTATCGTGCCTTGAAGGAAGGATTAAAGTCTGGTGAGACCGGAATATTCTTAGAGACCGCTCATCCGGCCAAGTTTAAGGAGAAAGTAGATGATATTATCTGTGGCGATGTGGAAATTCCGGAACGATTGGCTGCATTCATGAAAGGCACCAAACAGAGTGTCGCCATGCCAAACGACTTTGCACAATTCAAGGCGTTTCTCATGAAAGAATAAAACTACTAATAAAAAGTCTCTAATCTGCTGACTATATCAGATTAGAGACTGTATGATATAGATTCCTCTTGGCTACTTCTGAGTCAAGAGGATTTTCTTTTTCTTCTCCAATATCATTGATATTGACAACTCTATCATATCCTGCATGATACAAGAGGATATCATCTTGTATTCTCCCGGCAAGCAACCAGCACTTTACGCCTGCTTTACTGGCATGCTGTAGAACTACAGCGGGCAATTTACCCATCAAAGTCTGACTATCTGCGCTACCCTCGCCCGTAATCACGACATCTGCATCTTTTATTTCTTCATCGATATGCACAAGTTGCATCAACAATTCAGCGCCACTCATCATCTTGGCATTCATAAATTGCATCAAAGCATAACCGATACCACCAGCCGCTCCTGCTCCAGGACGACTTGAGCAATCTCTGTTCATATGTTTAGCCGACATATCTGCGAAAGTCTTGGCTCTGCGTTCAAGCAGTTCTACCATATGTGGAGTGGCTCCTTTCTGAGGTGCAAACACACGAGCAGCTCCTTTTTCACCGAGTAATGGATTCTCCACATCACTCGCGATCGTGATATCTATAGCGTGTTCTTGAAATATCGAGGCTATGTCATCGAATCGTTTATCCGGTCGACCAAATGAGAATTTATCAATGATGGCCTTCAGCATACCTATGCCGCAATCGCTCGTGGCAGTCCCCCCAATACCAATAATTAGATGACGACATCCACGGCGGATGGCGTCTGCTATCAGCAATCCGGCTCCATAACTCGTAGCACGCAAGGGATTACGTTGATTTACTGGTATCATCGGCAGGCCGATGGCTTGTGCCACCTCAATGATGGCGATGTCATCTTTCACACCATAACAGGCTTCTACCGACCGCATTAAGGCATCTTTGGTATGTATCTTCACCTTCTGGGCATCGATGGCATTGGCAAAGGCATCAAGCATACCTTCACCTCCATCACTTACCATAACCTTCTTGGTATCCCAGCCCTTAGTCTCCATGGCCAAAGCAACGATATCGTTGGCTTCGTCACTACTCAAGCACCCCTTGAAACTATCAATAGCAATTACGCTTTTCATCTAGAACAATATGCAATAGAGGAATATGAGAATCGAAATTACGACAACACCTATAATTGTCTTGATCAGGCATGTCGTAACCTTCTTCACTAATAAGATGCCCACTACCAATACGACAAGAGCAAATATATAATATATGAAATTATTTTCCATCTTTCATTATCTTTCTAAAGGATGTCGGAATAGGTGTTTCAAATTCCATTTGCTCATGGGTTACCGGATGAACAAAACATAGAACATATGCATGCAGACATAAGCGATGACAAGGGTCGTCACCATTGCCATATTTGACATCACCACATACGGGATGACCCATATCGGCAGAATGAACACGTATCTGATTCTTACGTCCCGTCTCTAATTTATATTCTACCAAACTGTGACGTGTGGTTCGACCGAGCACATGGAAATGGGTAATGGCATATTTACCTCCATTATCTACAGGTGATGAATAGGTAACATAGTTTCTATTATCTTTTAACCAGTTTTCTATTGTACCATCATCCTCTTCCATCTCACCGGAAACCAGTGCCACATATCTACGGTCATAAACCGTATGGTGCCAGTCTTCCTCAAGTGACAAGGCCGTACGCTTATCCTTCGCATAGATCATCAGTCCTGAAGTATCACGGTCAAGGCGATGAACAACATGAGCCTGACAGTGTTGCTTACTCTGATTGAAGTAATCATCAAGAACTGTTTTCACGTTCAGCGTTGAATGCCCGGCTGCCATAGAGAGGATTCCGATATTCTTTTCTACGATGACCAACCATTGGTCTTCGTATACGATTTTCACATATTTACTCTTGAAAGTATTGTTACGCTTTGTCTTAGACACTGCAACTTTCATTCCTGGTTTCAATTCGTAATCGAAACGTGTTATCGTCTTGCCATTCACCTTGATACCGCGACCTTTAAGGGTAGCCTTAATCTTTGATTTCGACTCTCCCTTCACGTTATCAAGCAACCACTCCAATAATGGAGCTGGCTTCTCCACATGATAATGGGCATACTCACCCTGCTTATGGTAATCTTTGTTTTGCGTCATTCTCATGGTTGCAAAATTACAAAAATATTTCTATTCAGAATTAAAAAACAAAACAAATTAAAACAATTCATTTTATGCAGTTAACTGCATACGCTTACACAGTTAACTACATCACCCTACGAAGTTAACTGCGTAGGCTTACGAAGTTAACTGCGTAAAATGATGCATTATCTATTAGATTTTAATAATTAATTCGAGATATATCTAATTCTATATGCACAAACTTATGATTCTATTTTTAACTAAAATTATAAAGCCTTATTCTTTTTATACTGGCATAATGGCAAATTATTCCTATCTTTGCAAATATCTATTATCTAAAATAATCAATACATAAATGAAGATGAAGAAACTTTTATTATCTCTCGGCATCATGCTGAGTTGTTCTGGCGCTTTTGCACAGAGCGGAAAAATAGAACTTGGAGCGAAATTAAATTATGGATTCAGCGAACCAACATGGGGTATGGGTCTTGTTGGACGATACAACATCGACAACCACTTCCGCGTAGAAGGTGCAGTCAATTACTATCCTAAAAACGAAAACAAGCTCGAAGAATGGGACGCCAACGCCAACTTGCATTATATCTTCCATGTCACAGAAAGATTCAAATTATACCCTATCGGTGGTCTTTGTATCGCATCTTTCAACCAAGACATTAAAGACGGTTCGCTAGGCGACGACAAGGTAGGCGTGAATATAGGTGCCGGATTGCAGTTTAATATCATGAGCGATCTACATCTGAACGCAGAAACATATTACAACTGCGTCAACAAATACGATCGAGCTATCACGAATGTAAGTCTCGTATACGTATTCTAACCCGAAGGCATCCCGAAGAATCCCGTCATCAACAAAACCTTGATAACGGGATTTTTTCATGAATTTACTCGAACTATTAGGTTTTCTCATTTTTTTTTAATACCTTTGCAGCCAATTTATTATATAATAAGGTATTAGAAGAAATGATTACAGTAACCAATCTTGCAATCCAATTCGGGAAAAGAGTACTTTACAAAGATGTAAATCTTAAATTTACTCATGGTAATATTTATGGCGTTATCGGTGCTAATGGTGCTGGTAAGTCTACACTTTTACGCGCAATATCAGGCGAGCTTGAGCCTAACAAAGGAAGCGTAGAGCTCGGTCCGGGTGAGCGTCTCTCTGTCTTGGAGCAGGACCACTTTAAATATGATGAGTTCCGCGTACTCGACACCGTACTGATGGGCCACGAACCTCTTTGGAAGAACATGAAGGAGCGTGAGGCTCTTTACGCTAAAGAGGAGATGACCGAGGACGACGGAAACCGTGCTGCCGAACTTGAGGAAAAATTCGCAGAGATGAATGGCTGGGAAGCTGAGTCTGACGCTGCCCAACTATTACAGAATCTTGGTATCAAAGAGGACTTGCACAACAAGCAGATGTCTGAACTTTCTAACAATGAGAAGGTTCGTGTCATGCTGGCTAAAGCTCTCTTCGGAAACCCAGACAACTTGTTGCTCGATGAGCCTACTAACGACTTGGACCTCGACACCGTAGAATGGCTTGAGGAATACCTCGGAGAAGTAGAACAGACTGTATTGGTAGTAAGTCACGACCGTCACTTCTTGGATGCTGTATCTACAATGACTGTCGACATCGACTTCGGTAAGGTTACCATGTTCGCCGGTAACTATTCTTTCTGGTATGAGAGTTCACAGTTGGCTTTGCGCCAGGCTCAGAACCAGCGTATCAAAGCTGAGGAAAAGAAGAAGCAGTTGGAAGAATTCATCCGCCGTTTCTCTGCTAACGTAGCAAAGAGTCGTCAGACAACTTCTCGTAAGAAGATGCTCGAAAAATTGAACGTTGAGGAAATCAAACCTTCAAGCCGTAAATACCCAGGTATCATCTTCCAGATGGAACGCGAACCAGGAAACCAGATTCTCGAGGTGGAGGGGTTGAAAGCTATCGATGATGACGGAACCGTACTCTTCGACAACGTAAACTTCAATATAGAAAAAGGTGAAAAGGTGGTATTCCTCTCTCATAATCCAAAGGCTATGACCGCACTCTTCGAAATTATCAATGGTAATCGCGAAGCTAATGCCGGTACATACAAATGGGGAGTTACTATCACAACAGCATATTTACCACTCGACAACACAAAATTCTTCGACTCTGATAAAGACCTCGTAGAATGGCTTAGTCAATATGGCCCTGGAAACGAAGTACAGATGAAGGCTTATCTCGGTCGTATGCTTTTCCGTCAGGAAGAGGTTGAAAAGAAGGTGAACGTGCTCTCCGGTGGTGAGAAAATGAGATGCATGATCGCACGTATGCAGTTGCAGAACGCTAACTGTCTGATTCTCGACACTCCTACCAACCACCTTGACTTGGAGTCTATCCAGGCATTCAACAACAATTTGGTAACTTTCAAGGGAAACATTCTCTTCAGTTCTCACGACCACGAGTTCATCGAGACTGTTGCCAACCGTATCATAGAACTTACTCCTTCTGGAACTATCGATAAGTTGATGAGTTACGATGAGTACATCTACGACGAAAAACTGAAGGAACAAAGAGCTAAGATGTACAACTTGGCATAACTCAAAGGTGTTTTTGGCACAAAGTTTGTATAGTGCCTAATGAACAACTATTAGATTATGACAGAAAATAAAGATAAAAACATGGAAAACGGTACTGCTGAGGAGTTGAATACTCCTCAGCAGGAAACCGCAAAAAATAGCCAGACAGAAAATACTGACAAAAAGGCAGAAGAAAAGGATGATCAGGAAAATGCTGAGGAGCAGCAGAATGAAAAAGAGGAAGAGAAAGATCCTCTAGAAGCTGCTCAGGAGCAAATCAGCAAACTGAAAGACCAATATCTGCGCTCAGTAGCCGAGTTCGACAATTATCGCAAACGAACCATGAAGGAAAAGGCTGAGCTGATCCTTAATGGCGGTGAGAAAACTATCACAGCGGTACTTCCTGTACTTGATGACTTTGAGCGTGCTCTTGCTGACAACAACGATGATCCTCAGGCTATAAAGAAAGGTATGGAACTGATCTTCAAAAAGTTTCAAAAAACTTTGGAAGGTCTTGGCGTAAAGAAGATTGATACACAAGACAAAGACTTTGACACCGACCAGATGGAGGCCATCGCTATGGTACCAGGTATGGGCGACGACAAGAAGGGCAAAGTTATTGACTGTGTACAGACGGGATATACGCTTAATGATAAGGTGATCAGACACGCAAAAGTTGCTGTCGGCCAATAATCTATACATTTCTTTAGATATTCAGAAATTATCAAATGGCACAAAAAAGAGATTATTATGAGGTTCTTGGTGTCGACAAGAATGCCTCGGATGCAGAAATAAAGAAGGCCTACAGAAAGTTGGCCATCAAATATCATCCTGACCGTAATCCTGACAATAAGGAAGCTGAGGAGAAATTCAAAGAGGCTGCCGAAGCTTATGATGTATTGCACGACCCACAAAAGCGTCAGCAATATGATCAGTTTGGCTTCGACGGACCACAAGGTGGTTTCGGCGGTGGAGCTGGCATGAACATGGACGATATATTCTCTATGTTCGGAGATATCTTCGGCGGACATTCTGGCTTTGGCGGTTTCGGCGGCTTTGGTGGCGGCGGTGGTCGTCCTCAATATCGCGGCAACGACTTGCGATTAACCGTAAGACTTACCTTGCAGGAAATCGCGGAAGGCGTAACCAAGAAGTTTAAAGTAAAAAAAGATATTACCTGTGAGCATTGTCATGGAACTGGCGCCAAGGATGGTGCCCAGCCTGAAACTTGTCCACAATGTAATGGCAGCGGTGTTGTCTACAAGACCGTACGTACCATGCTGGGTATGATGCAGACGCAAACAACTTGCCCTAACTGTCATGGCGAAGGTACTGTCATCAAAGACAAATGCCCTTATTGTAATGGCGAAGGTGTAACAAAAGGTGAAGAGGTCATCGAGATCAACATCCCTGCAGGTGTCTCTGAGGGCATGGTCGTAAATGTTCCTGGCAAAGGTAACGCCGGAAAACATAATGGCGTCAATGGTGACATTCAGGTGCTCATCAAAGAGGAACCTAATGATACCTTCATCCGCAATGGTCAAGACTTGTATTATACCTTGCTGTTAGATCTTCCTACCGCTATTCTAGGTGGAGAGGTTGATATCCCAACAATCTCTGGAAACAAGATAAGCTTGAAGATTGACCCGGGAACTCAACCTGGTAAACAGGTAAGATTACGCGGAAAAGGTTTACCTGCTGTTCAGGGTTACGGACGTGGTACGGGAGACATCATCGTAAACATTAGTGTTTATATCCCTAAAACTCTTACCAAAGAAGAGAAGGAAGCCGTTGAAGTTTTCAAAGAAAGCGACAACTTCAAGTCTAGTAATGCTGACAAAAAAAGTATTTTTGAACACATCAAGAATTTATTCAGTTAAATGAATTATCAAGAAACTGTAAATTATCTATTCAATAGCACCCCTGTTTTCGAACATGTGGGTGCTTCTGCATATAAAGAAGGACTGTCAAATACATTGGCTTTGGATGAACATTTTGATCATCCTCACACGAAGTTCTTATCCATACATGTAGCCGGCACCAATGGCAAAGGGTCTTGTTCACATACCCTTGCAAGTATCTTACAGGCCGACGGCTACAAAGTGGGACTATATACATCACCTCATCTGGTAGATTTCCGTGAACGAATAAAAATCAACGGAGAATGTATCAGCGAAAAATATGTCATCGACTTCGTAGAAAAGGAAAAAGACTTCTTTGAACCTCTTCATCCTTCGTTCTTCGAACTAACAACAGCGATGGCTTTCAAATATTTTGCCGAGCAAAAAGTTGACATCGCTGTCATCGAAGTTGGACTCGGTGGAAGATTGGATTGCACCAATATCATCAACCCTATCTTAAGTATCATCACAAATATATCTTTCGACCACACACAATTCTTAGGTGATACTCTACCTAAGATCGCTTATGAAAAAGCTGGTATCATCAAAGATAACAGACCCGTGGTTATTGGTGAAGCAAATGATGACACTCGCGTCATCTTCGAAGCGAAAGCTCAAAAGATGAATAGCACTATCGTCTTTGCGGAAGATATCCCTGCCCTATTATCATCTAAACCTAACGCTAAGGGAGGAAGAACCTACAAGACTAGATATTTCGGAGAAATAGAAGGAGAACTTGGTGGTATCTATCAGGATAAGAATACGAACACCATTCTCTGTGCTGCCACACAATTATATAATAAAAAGATTATACGCGATGCAGAAAGTGTCGTAAAAGGTTTCTCAAACGTATGCGAATCTACGGGATTGATGGGACGTTGGCAAAAATTACAAGAATCCCCTACCGTAATATGTGATACAGGACACAACGTCGGTGGATGGCAATATCTTAGCAAACAGATCGCATCACAACCATGCAAGCATCGAAGAATCGTTTTCGGCATGGTCGACGATAAAGATATCGATAGTGTAATGGAACTATTGCCGGAAGATGGCATCTTCTATTGGACGCAACCTTCTACCAAACGAGCATTCCCTGTAGAGAAAGTCGCAGAAGAAGCTGACAAACATCAGCTTACAGGAAAGCAATACCCTACGGTAGAAGCTGCATACAAAGCAGCATTGGCAGAAGCGGATGAAGAAGATTTCATCTTTGTGGGTGGCTCAAGTTATATCGTTGCTGACCTTTTAGCATTAAAAAAATAAAAATAGGAAATTTAGAGGAGAAAAAATTTGCAGTTGTGAGTTATTTTTAGTTACTTTGCAGTTACTATTGTAGTAACTAAAAACTTAGGAATATATTTAATATATTATGAACACAACTGAAACGGAAAACGTCAGTGGTTTGAAACGTGAGAACTTTCAGACTACAGTAAATGGTAAAAAAACCGATTTATACATCCTTCGTAATAGTCAGGGAAATGAGGTTGCAATAACCAACTATGGTGGCGCTGTTGTTGCTATCATGGTACCAGACAAAAATGGCAAAATGGCGAATGTAATTCAGGGACATGACAACATTCAGGATGTTATCAATTCTCCAGAACCTTTCCTTTCTGTACTAATCGGTCGCTACGGCAACCGTATCTGCAAAGGTCAGTTCCAGTTACATGGCAAGAAATATCAATTGGCAACTAACGATGGCCCTAACCACTTACATGGTGGTCCTACTGGTTTTCACACTAAGGTGTGGGACGCTCAGCAGATGAATGACCATTCTCTGATCTTGAAATATGTAAGTTCTTATGGCGAAGAAGGATTTACCGGAGAAATGGAAATTTGGGTAGCTTATATCTTCAACGATGACAACGAGCTAGTTATCAAGTATCAAGCAACTACCAACAAAGAGACTATCGTAAACCTTACACATCATGGTTTCTTCTCTCTTTCTGGTATCGCAAATCCTACTCCATCTGTAGAGAGTCAGCTTCTTGAAGTCAATGCAGACTATTATCTCCCTATCGATAAAGTTTCTATCCCAACAGGTGAGATCAGATTTGTAGAAGGTACTCCTTTTGATTTCCGTACTCCAAAGACTATCGGTCAGGATATTAATGCCGATAACGAACAATTGAAGAACGGACAAGGATATGACCATAATTATGTCTTAAATAAAAACGAAGAGGGTGAACTTTCTTTTGCCGCACGCGTAACAGAACCTGTAAGCGGTCGTACAATGGAAGTATATACCACAGAACCTGGTTTGCAAATTTACACAGGCAACTTCTTGAGTGGTATCTCTGGTCAGTTCGGAGCAACATTCCCACGTCGCTCTGCAATCTGCTTGGAAGCACAGCACTTCCCAGATACTCCTAATCACCCTTACTTCCCATCTGTAGTATTGTATCCTGGTCAAACATACACCCAGAAGACAATCTATAAGTTTGGTGTAGTTGATTAAACAAAAAACTAACCTCGAAAATAATAGAACTATTCTAAAATGGAAAATTCTAATAAACAACAAGGTAACATCATCGCGATCATCACGATGATGTTTATCTATGCAATGATTTCGTTCGTAACCAATCTAGCAGCACCTATTGGTGTTATCTGGAAGAATGTATTTGCAGATAGCGGTAGTGCAAACATGATTGGTATGCTCGGTAATGCAATGAACTTTTTAGCATACCTGTTTATGGGTATACCTGCAGGAAAAATGCTGACAAAGATCGGTTATAAGAAGACTGCTCTTGTTGGTATAGCAACAGGTTTCGTAGGTGTGTTCGTACAGTTCTTAAGCGGTAAATTTAATCCAGGTGTAAGCGGTTTCTCTGTATATCTCTTGGGAGCCTTTGTATCTGGTTTTGCTGTTTGTATGCTCAACACCGTAGTAAACCCAATGCTTAACTTGCTTGGTGGTGGTGGTAACCGTGGTAATCAGTTGAATATGATTGGCGGTACACTAAACTCACTTTCTGGTACACTTACCCCTATGCTTGTAGGTTCTTTGATTGGTACAGTAACAGCACAGACAAAGATGATCGATGTCAACTTAGTACTTTACATCGCAATGTGTGTCTTCGCTTGTGCTTTCTTTATCCTTCTCTTTATTCCTATCGCTGACCCAGAGATGGGCAAGACTACTTCTGAGACTGTGTTTGAACATAGTCCATGGTCTTTCCATCACTGTGTACTTGGTGTTATCGGTATCTTTGTATACGTTGGCGTTGAGGTAGGTATACCTGGAACTTTGAATTTCTACATTAGCGATACTACAGCTAATGGTGGTGGAGAAGGATTAATGAACGCAGCTGCAATCGGAGGTTTTGTAGCAGGAACATACTGGTTACTAATGTTGGTAGGTAGATTCATTGCTGGATTTATCGCTGATAAAGTTTCTAGTAAGGTCATGATGACTGTCACAACAATTGCAGGAATGTTATTCATTCTTCTAGCAATGTTCTTAGGCAAATCTTCACATGTTTCAATGCCTGTATTCACAGGTTCTTCTTTCCAGACAGTAACCGTTCCTATCGCTGCATTATTCTTGGTTCTTTGCGGTCTTTGTACCTCTGTTATGTGGTCTAGTATTTTCAACCTCGCAACAGAAGGCCTCGGTAAATATGTAGCACAGGCTTCCGGAATCTTCATGATGATGGTTGTCGGTGGTGGTATCTTACCATTGGTTCAGAACTATATCGCAGATAACATTGGTTACATGTTCTCATACATCGTACCATTCATCGCACTTGCATACCTCTGCTTCTACGCATTGGTAGGATCAAAGAATGTAAACAAAGATATACCAGTAGATTAATTCTACTGGTTTTCTATTTATTACTATATAACCTAATAAAACCTCAATAATTATGGATATCGAAAAAGTAAGAAGTCGCTTTATTAAACACTTTGATGGCAAAACTGGTAATATTTATATGTCTCCAGGTCGCATCAATCTTATTGGCGAACACACAGACTATAATGGCGGATTTGTATTCCCTGGTGCTGTAGACAAAGGTATCATGGCTGAAATTCGTCCTAATGGTCTTGACACTGTAATACTTTATTCTATTGACCTCAAAGACAAAGTTGAATTCAACATAGATGACCCTGAAGGTCCAAAAGCTACATGGGCACGATACATCTATGGTATCATCCAAGAAATGAAAGGTCTTGGAGTTCCTGTAAAAGGATTTAATGCTGCATTCTATGGTGATGTTCCATTGGGTGCAGGAATGAGTTCTTCTGCAGCATTGGAAAGTTGCTTTGCATTCGCTTTGAACGATCTTTTCGGAGACAACAAAGTTTCTAAATGGGATCTAACCCTTGCCGGTCAAGCGACAGAACATAAATATATAGGCGTAAACTGTGGTATCATGGACCAATTTGCATCTGTATTCGGTAAAGAAGGTAAGTTGATGCGCCTCGATTGTCGCAGTCGCGAATTTGAGTACTTCCCATTCGACCCTAAAGGCTACAAACTAGTTCTCGTTAACTCTAAAGTAAAACATGAATTAAAGGGTTCTCCATACAATGATCGTCGCAACTCTTGCGAGAATGTCGTAAAACATATTGCTGCCAAACATCCGGAAGCTAAATTCGAGACTCTACGTGATTGCACATGGGAGCAACTTGAAGAAGTACGTCAGGAAGTTGGTGAAGAAGATTACACACGTGCTCATTTCGTACTTGGAGAAAAAGACCGAGTACTTGCTGTTTGCGATGCATTGGAAAAAGGTGACTACGAAACAGTAGGCCAGAAGATGTATGAAACACATCACGGACTTAGTAAAGAGTATGAGGTAAGCTGCGAAGAGCTCGACTTCCTTAACGATATCGCTAAAGAAAATGGCGTAACAGGTAGTAGAATTATGGGCGGCGGCTTTGGTGGATGTACTATAAATCTCGTAAAAGATGATATCTACGAGAAGTTCATTGCCAACGTAAAAGAGAAATTCAATGCCAAATATGGTCATGAACCAGAGATCTATCCAGTAGTGATCAGTGAGGGTTCTCATAAAGTTTGCTAAAAACAGATTACGACAAATAATATTAAGCCTGCAATTGGATTACATATCTGATTGCAGGCTTTTTGATTGCTTAAAAGTGTTAATTTTACACCTTCGCTTTAAAAAACATCATACAGAATGATACAAGTTTAAATAAAAAATGGTAATTTTACACCCAAAATCAATTATAACTTAATAATCATTTAAGTATGAAGCACTTTAAAAGTTCAATTTTAGGAGCTGGAATGGCAACCGTTCTACTCTCAGCATGTGGTTCTCAACAATCACAGATTACCGTATCAGGATTGAATCCTGCAAATTTCGATTCTACCATAAATGGTAAGAAGACCGAATTAATCACCTTGAAGAACGCTAACGGAATGGAAGTATGCCTCACGAACTATGGTGGTCGTGTGGTTTCTCTCTCTGTACCAGATAAGAACAACAAACCTACAGATGTTGTCTTGGGTTACGACAACATCCATCAATATGCAGATACTCTTAGAACACCATCTGACTACGGCTCTTCTGTAGGTCGATATGCAAACCGTATCAAAGATGCTAAGATCACAGTAGCTGGCAAAGAATACAAACTAAAGAAAAACGATGCTATGAACTGTCTACATGGCGGAGGTACCACAGGATGGCTAAACCAAGTATATGATGTTCAAGCAAAGAATGACACAAGTGTCGTTTTTGCTATCACCGCTAAAGATGGAGAGAATGGATTCCCTGGCACAGTAAAGGCAACCGCCACATATACTGTAAAGAGCGACAATACTCTTGACATTGTATTCCAAGCAACAACAGATAAGGAGACTGTTATAAACATGACCAATCATTCATACTTCAATCTGAATGGTGATCCTTCAAAAGAAGGTTACGACCAAGTTATGTATATCTTCGCTGACAAATTTACCCCAAGTGATCGTTTCTATATTCCTACTGGAGAAATCAAAAGCGTAGAAGGAACTCCTATGGACTTCCGTACTCCTACCGAAATTGCTAAGAAATATGATCCTAGCTATGACCAAATAAAGAACGCAACAGGTTACGATCACAACTGGTGTTTGAACACTTATAAATTGGGAAAATTCGCCGATACTATTGTAGCATGTAGTCTCTACTCACCTAAAACAGGTATTAAGCTCGAAGTTTTCACAAACGAACCTGGTATGCAAGTCTACACCGGTAATTTCCAAGGTACTGGCATTCCATGTAAACATGGAATAAAATATCCAAAGCATGTAAGTGTATGCTTTGAAAGTCAGAAATATCCAGATTCCCCTACTAAATATACAGCAAAGACAAAAGGCTGGGAAGTTTCTAACCCATATCTTAAACCTGGAGAAAAATATTATTCTCATTTAGCATACAAATTTAGCGTAGTAAAATAAAACTATCCACTATATTGATATAATTATAACTTAAAACCTAAATAACAAATGAACAGTATTATGCAAGCAATAAGCAACAGTGGCTTTAAACCCATTGATATGCTTATTCTCGTTTTCTATCTTATTCTACTAGTAGGTTTAGGACTATTCCTAAGTCGAAACAAAGATGGAAAAGAAAAGACTGCCAATGACTACTTCTTGGCAGGTAACACTCTTACTTGGTGGGCTGTAGGTGCATCACTTATTGCAGCAAACATTTCTGCCGAGCAGTTTATCGGAATGTCTGGTACAGGTTTCGCCGACGGTATCGCCATCGCAGCTTATGAAGTTATGGCTGCTGTGACATTGATCGTCATCGGTAAGTTCTTGTTACCTGTCATGCTGGATCGCAAGATCTTCACCATTCCACAATTTCTTCGTGAAAGATACAATGACGGTGTAGGATTAGCATTCTCTATACTATGGCTTTTCCTCTATGTCTTTGTCAACCTGACATCAGTAGCATGGTTAGGTGCCCTCGCTATTGAGCAGATTCTTGGTCTACAAGGTTTAGCTGTTGACATTTGCGGCTTCACAGTCTCTGTAAGAATGCTTATCATCCTATTCCTCTTTGTCATTGCCGGAATCTATTCTATCTATGGTGGTTTGGCTTCTGTAGCATGGACGGATGTTATGCAGGTAACATTCCTTGTAGGTGGTGGTTTAATCACAGCATATGTTGCCCTTAAAGAGATGGGTGTCTCTCTGGGTACAGATGCTATTGGTGCATTCAACAAAATGTTTACAGATCTTACTACTGGAGCAAACCTTACAGACACACACTTCCACCTTATTATTCAGGAGAGTCATAATGCATCAGCTTTCGCTAATGTTCCTGGTATAGCTGCAGTCGTAGGTGGTGTATGGTTGACCAACTTAGGCTATTGGGGTTTCAACCAGTATATCATTCAGAAAGGTTTGGCAGCAAAAAGTATTGATGAGGCAAAGAAAGGTTTAATCTTCGCAGGTTTCCTGAAGATCTTAATCCCATTCATCGTTGTCATCCCAGGTATCTGTGCTTACTATATCTTAAAAGGTGCCCCAGAAGCTTTCACTTCTATGGACTTACACGGCCATGTAAATGTTTCTGACGATGCATATCCTTGGTTGATTCGCAACTTTACCCCAACAGGTATCAAAGGACTTTCTTTCGCAGCACTTGCAGCTGCAATCATCTCTTCTCTTGCATCTATGTTCAACAGTACTTCTACCCTATTCACCATGGATATCTATAAGAAGTATATCAACAAGACAGCATCAGACAAGAACTTGGTAAACTGCGGTCGCCTTGTTAGTATCTCAGCTTTGATTATAGCCCTCATTGCTGTTAAGCCATTACTTGGTGGCCTCGACCAAGCATTCCAGTATATTCAAGAATACTCAGGTTTCATTTATCCAGGTATCATCACAGTATTCGGACTCGGTCTACTTTGGAAGCGCGCATCTTCTCTTGCAGCAGTATGGACAGCAATTCTCACTATCCCTATGGGAGTACTCTTTAAGGTTGTAATGCCTGATGTTGCATTCCAATTCCGAGCAGGTTACATCTTTATTATCCTAATCACATTCTTTGTCATTGTTTCTATCTTCGATAAGAACAGCGTATCTGCAGAAGAAGTATCTACAGAAGATAAAGAAAGAATGCTTCGTTGGGCTAAAATCCTTGGTGGCGCAGGAGCTATCATGATTATCGCAGCTGCTATCGTTACAATTGGAGGTGCAATGACTCCGGATGCAAACCCAGATTCAAGTATCTTTGCTTATCTTAATGACATAGGATTCCAAGCATTCTTCTTCTTTGGAGTCTTGGTAGGTCAATGTGCAATCTGGCTATATAGCAATGCCAAAGACCATGTCAAAGATACTAAGGCTCTGCCTATCAATTTGGAATTATTCTCAACAACACGCGGATATACTTATGGTTCAATCGGTATTTGCACCATCGTACTTCTGCTATACATATTACTCTGGTAAACATATACTTTCAACAGGGGCATTAGCAATAGTTTATGCCCCTGTATATTACAAAACAAAAAGCATTATAACATGGCAACTTTTTATGGAGAACATTCCAAACTCTTAGTATCAGTAGACTGCATCATCTTTGGTTTTGAAGGAGGAAAACTTAAACTACTGATCGGTAAAAGAAGTATGGATCCTGGACGCGGAGAGTGGTCACTCTACGGAGGATTTGTAGAAGCTGAAGAAAGTTTGACAGATGCTGCTAATCGCGTACTCTTTAAACTTACAGGACTAAAGAAACTCTATATGAAACAAGTTGGAGCATTCGGTGCTATAGACCGAGATCCCGGAGAACGAGTTATCTCTATCGCATACTGTGCTTTGATCAATGTAAAAGACTACGACGACAAACTACGCGAACAGCACGGATTGGAATGGGTAAACCTAGAAGATATGCCGCAACTATATTCCGACCATAATGATATGGTGAACAAGGCTATTCATCTTCTTCGTCGCCGCATCAATACTGAACCACTTAGCTTTAATCTACTTCCCGAGCTCTTCACTCTTACTCAACTTCAACATGTATATGAAGCTGTATTGGGTGAGGAAATCGACAAAAGAAATTTCCGTAAAAGAATTAAGCAAATCGACTTTATCGAAAAAACAGAACTTATAGATAAGGTTACTTCGAAACGAGGAGCTGCTCTTTATCGTTTCAACAAACGGATATACGCAGAAGATCCTAGCTTTAAACTTTAATAAGGCGAAATAGCCAACGAGCAGAATTAGTTGCGTAGAAAATTGAAAGCCATAGGCTTAAGACTCATGTCAACAATCGTATAAAACCAAAATATATCAATCTAAAATAAACAAAAATATGCTGGAAGAATTAAAAGAAAAGGTCTTCAAGGCTAATCTTGACTTAGTAAAGCATAACCTAGTACTCTTTACCTGGGGCAATGTTTCAGGTATCGACAGAGAAAAAGGTTTAGTAGTAATCAAGCCTTCAGGTGTAAGTTATGACACTATGAAAGCATCCGATATGGTAGTGGTAGATTTGAATACTGGTAAGGTTGTTGAAGGCGACTTGAATCCTTCTTCAGATACACCAACCCATCTTGTGATATATCGTAATTTCCCAGAAGTAGGTGGTGTGGTACACACTCATTCTACATATGCTACAGCATGGGCACAGGCAGGAAAGGATATCCCTAACATAGGAACGACACATGCCGATTATTTCCACGACTCTATTCCCTGCACTGATGATATGACAAAAGATCAAATGGCAGAATATGAGTATAACACAGGTATCGTTATCGTAGATAAATTCAAGAAAGACAATATCAACCCTGTACATACTCCTGGCGTTCTCGTCAAGAACCATGGACCATTCACATGGGGTAAGGATGCTGACGAAGCAGTATATCATGCTGTCGTAGCTGAACAGGTCGCAAAGATGGCTTTCGTTTCATTCAGCGTGAATCCTGCAACAACCATGAACCCATTACTTGTAGAAAAGCATTTCAGCCGCAAGCATGGTCCTAACGCCTACTATGGTCAGAAAAAGAAATAATTCCCCATATATAAAATATAACTAAAAACATAATAACAATGGTAAAAGCTTTTGATAACTTTGAGGTCTGGTTCGTAACAGGAGCACAACTTCTTTATGGAGGTGATGCTGTGAAACAAGTTGACGGTCATTCTAAAGAAATGGTTGACGGTCTAAATAATTCTGGAATATTACCTATCAAGGTGGTTTATGCTGGTACTGCAAACTCTTCTAATGAGGTCGCAGATGTTATGTCACGTGCCAATAGCGACAAGAAATGTATCGGTGTCATCACATGGATGCATACATTCTCTCCTGCAAAGATGTGGATAAAGGGTATGCAGATTCTCCATAAACCATTACTCCACCTTCATACACAATATAATCAGCAAATTCCTTGGGACACCATGGACATGGACTTCATGAATCTTAACCAAAGTGCCCATGGTGATCGCGAGTTTGGCCACATTCTCTCTCGTCTACGCAAGAATAGAAAGACTGTTATCGGCTATTGGAAAGATGAAAAGACTCAGAAACATATCGCTGTTTGGGAACGTGTCTGCGCAGGATGGGCAGATGCGCAGGACTGTCTGATTCTTCGTTTCGGTGACCAAATGAATAATGTGGCAGTAACAGATGGTGACAAAGTGGCTTTTGAACAAGTACTCGGATATCACGTAGATTACTGTCCTTTCTCTGAAGTTCTTTCATACTTTGATAAAATCAAGGATTCTGATGTCGATGATCTCGTAAAGGTTTACTTTGAGGAATATGCTCATGATGCGAAACTTGAAGAAAAGAACACAGAAGAGTATAAGAAAATTTGGAATTCTGCAAAGGCAGAGCTTACACTTCGTGCCGTTCTGAAAGCATACGGAGCTAAAGGATTTACAACTAATTTTGACGACTTAGGTGATGTAAATGTTGAAGAGACTGGACACGGCTTTGACCAAATCCCAGGTTTAGCTTCACAGCGATTAATGCACGAAGGTATCGGATTCGGTGCTGAAGGAGACTGGAAGTCTGCCGCCCTCTATCGTACTACATGGTTCATGAGTCAGGGAATCGAAAATGGTGGAACTTCATTTCTTGAAGATTACACCCTGAACTTTGATGGCGAGAACACATCTATTCTTGAAGCCCATATGCTCGAAATCAATCCAGACATCGCAGAGGAAAAACCTCGTCTTGAAGTTCACTTCCTTGGCATTGGCTATCGTAAGAGTCAAACCGCCCGCTTGGTATTCACAAGCAAACAAGGTCATGGCGTAACCGCAACTATCGTTGATATGGGTAACCGTTTCCGACTCATTGCGAATGATGTAAACCTCATCAAGTCTAAGCCTTTACCTAAATTACCTGTAGCATCAGCCCTTTGGGTTCCAGAACCGACCTTCGAAGTAGGTGTAGGCTGCTGGATCAATGCAGGTGGTACCCATCACTCTTGCTTCAGCTTTGGACTAACCGATGAATACTGGCGCGACTTTGCAGAAATTGCCGATATCGAGGCATGCATCATCAACAAAGACACTGATTATGAAGAATTCCGAAAGGAACTCAAATTCAACGAAGTGTATTACATGTTGAATAAAGCTTTACGCTAATCCATAATCCTAAACATATCTATTAAAGTAAAATCATGAACGCAAAAGAAACCATACAAAACGGTAAAGCCATCCTCGGTATCGAGTTTGGCTCTACACGTATCAAAGCTGTATTGATTGATTCTGAAAACAAGCCTATCGCACAAGGTAGCCATGAATGGGAGAACAAACTCGTCAATGGCCTTTGGACTTATAGTATTGAAGCCATCTGGGATGGATTACAAGATTGCTATTCTGATTTGCGCAATAACGTAAAGAAAGAATATGATACAGAAATCGAGAACCTTGCAGCTATCGGCATCAGTGCCATGATGCATGGTTATATGGCCTTTAACGAAAAAGAAGAGATTCTTACACCTTTCCGTACTTGGAGAAATACCAATACGGGAGAAGCAGCTACAGAACTTTCTAAGTTGTTCAACTTTAATATTCCTTTGCGCTGGAGTATTTCTCATCTTTATCAATGTATTCTCGATAACGAGGAGCATGTAAACTCTATCAAATATCTGACTACTCTAGCTGGATATATCCATTGGCAGATTACTGGCGAAAAAGTTTTAGGTATTGGAGACGCTTCTGGTATGCTTCCTATAGACTCCAAGACTATGGACTACGATCAAGAGATGGTTAACAAGTTTAACCAACTCATTGCGCCAAAGGGATATAACTGGACTCTGCTTGACATACTCCCTAAGGTACTGCTTGCAGGAGAAGATGCAGGTAGACTGACCGAAGAAGGCGCTAAGAAGTTGGATGTTTCTGGACATCTGAAGACAGGAGCACCGGTATGTCCTCCTGAGGGAGATGCTGGAACAGGAATGGTAGCTACTAATGCTGTAAAACAGCGTACAGGAAACGTTTCTGCAGGTACTTCTTCATTCTCTATGATAGTACTCGAGAAAAAACTGTCAAAACCATATCAGATGATCGACATGGTTACGACCCCTGACGGTAGTCCTGTCGCTATGGTTCACTGTAACAACTGTACATCTGACTTAAATGCATGGGTCAACATCTTTAAGGAATATCAAAAACTATTAGGTGTGCCTGTTGACATGAATGAAGTATTCGGAAAACTCTACAACCATGCCTTAGAAGGTGATGCCGACTGCGGTGGACTTATCGCCTACAACTACTTCTCTGGCGAACCAGTAACAGGACTAGACGAAGGTCGTCCTCTCTTTGTCCGCTCTGCTAACGATAATTTCAACCTTGCCAACTTCATGCGTGCCAATCTATATGCTTCAGTAGGTGTTCTGAAGATTGGTAATGATATCTTGTTCAAGAAAGAAAATGTGAATGTAGATCGTATAACTGGACATGGTGGACTCTTCAAAACCAAAGGCGTAGGACAGCGTATTCTTGCCGCAGCACTCAACTCTCCTATTTCTGTCATGGAGACAGCAGGAGAAGGCGGTGCATGGGGTATCGCACTATTGGCTTCCTATCTCGTAAATAATAATCAAAAAGACAATTTGGCCAACTTCCTTGACAAAAACGTATTTGCAGGTAACACAGGTGTAGAGATTGCTCCAACTCCTGCAGATGTCGAAGGCTTCAATAAATATATAGAAAACTACAAAACAGGTTTAGGAATTGAAGCCGCAGCTGTAAAATACAAAAAGGAATCGTAAACTAACCTTGATACGAAAAAGATGGGGGTAATCTCCCCACCTATTCGTATTATAATAAAATAATATCACACATGAAAAAAAGAATCGTATCCACTGCAATTCTATCGATTGCAACTGCACTATCTGTAAGTGCTCAAGATGCCACTGTCACAATCCATGCGAACAAAGGCACCAACAAAATTTATAAAGAGATTTATGGACAGTTTGCAGAACACCTTGGTTCCTGCATATACGGAGGTCTATGGGTAGGTCCAGAATCTAAGATACCAAACACCAATGGTTATAGAAATGACGTACTTCAGGCTCTAAAAGACTTAAAGGTCCCTGTATTAAGATGGCCAGGAGGTTGCTTCGCCGATGAATATCATTGGATGGATGGTATTGGGCCACGTGATCAACGACCTAAGATGCAGAACAACAACTGGGGAGGAACCATTGAGGACAATTCTTTCGGTACTCATGAATTCTTGAACTTATGTGAAATCCTTGGAGCAGAGCCTTACATCAGTGGTAACGTAGGAAGTGGTTCTGTAGAAGAACTTGCCAAATGGGTGGAGTATATGACAAGTGATGGTGACACCCCAATGGCAAAATTGCGTCGTAAAAATGGACGTGAAAAATCATGGAACGTTAAATTTCTAGGTGTCGGCAACGAGAGTTGGGGATGCGGAGGAAGTATGCGTCCTGAATATTACGGAGATTTATATCGCCGCTATTCTACTTACTGCAGAAACTACGATAATCACCAATTATACAAGATTGCCTCAGGAGCCAGTGACTACGATTACAACTGGACAAAAGTTCTAATGAACAATGTCGGCGATCGTATGAACGGATTATCTTTACATTACTATACAGTAAAAGGCTGGGATGGAAGTAAAGGTTCTGCAACCGTCTTTGACAATAACGAATATTATTGGACTATCGGAAAATGTCTGGAGATAGAAGACATCATCAAGAAGCATAGTGACATCATGGATGCTAAAGACCCTAAGAAGAAAATCGGTCTTCTCGTTGATGAATGGGGTACTTGGTGGGACGAAGAACCTGGAACCATAAAAGGTCATTTGTATCAACAGAACACCATGCGTGATGCGATGGTGGCAGCAATGACTTTGAATATCTTCCAGCGCCACACCGACCGTATTCGTATGGCCAACATCGCACAGGTTGTAAACGTGCTTCAGTCTATGATCCTTACAGATACCAAGGATAAGGGACATATGGTTCTTACACCTACATATTATGTATTCAAGATGTATAAAGGTTTCCAGGACGCAACATATCTCCCTATGGATGTCAAATGCGATTCTATGGTAACCAAAGGTGACCATTTTAATAATGGTAAGGATCGTATGATTCCTGCAGTATCTACCTCAGCTGCAAAACAGAAAGACGGATCCATCATCATCTCTATAGCTAACCCAAGTCTTGATAAAGCTCAAAAGTTAGAAATAAACATTGATGGTGCAAACAAGAACACAGTTTCTGGTAGTATTCTTACCTCAAAGAATATTAAAGACTACAACGATTTCAAACATCCAGAAACGGTAAAGGAAGAAAACTTCAAAGGCGCAAAGATCAAGAAAAACAAGGTTGAAGTTAAGATTCCTGCCAAATCAATCGTTGTTTTAAATTTAAAATAGTATATTTGTAAATCAATAATAACTAAAGATGAACGATATTAAAGTAATGAACCACGCAGCAGATAATATTAGAATACTTGCTGCTTCTATGGTAGAAAAAGCTAATTCAGGCCACCCAGGTGGTGCTATGGGCGGTGCCGATTTTATCAATGTTCTTTTCTCTGAATTCTTAGTATACGATCCAGAGGATCCAACATGGACAGGTCGTGACCGTTTCTTCTTGGACCCAGGTCATATGAGTCCGATGCTCTATGCTGGTTTAGCTCTTCGCGGTTATTTCTCACTCGAGGATCTTCAGCAATTCCGTCAGTGGGGTTCTGTAACTCCAGGACATCCAGAGCTCGATGTAAACCGTGGTATAGAGAACTCATCAGGTCCTCTTGGTCAGGGTCATGCTATTGCAGCAGGTGCCGCTGTTGCAGAGAAATTCTTGGAGGCACGTCTCGGTTCAACAATGATGCAACATAAGATCTATGCATACATCAGTGATGGTGCTGTAGAAGAAGAGATTTCTCAGGGTGTTGGCCGCATTGCCGGAAACTTAGGATTGAACAACCTCATCATGTTCTATGATTCTAATGACATCCAACTTTCTACAGAATGTGGTGTTGTCATGACCGAGGATACAGAGAAGAAATATGAAGCATGGGGTTGGAACGTATTGAAGATCAACGGTAATGACGTTGAGCAGATTCGCGAAGCTTTAACTACCGCTCAGAAAGAACAGGAGCGCCCTACCCTTATCATTGGTAAGACAGTAATGGGTAAAGGTGCTTTGAAAGAAGATGGTTCTAGCTATGAGCATAACTTGAAAACTCACGGTGCTCCTCTTGGCGGTGAGGCATACAACAATACAATTAAGAACCTTGGTGGTGACCCTACCAATCCATTCGTTATCTTCGATGATGTTAAGGAGCTCTATGCTAATCGCAAAGAGGAATTAAAGAAAATCGTCGCAGAACGTAAGAAAGCTGAAGCAGAATGGCGCAAGGCTAATGCAGAAAAGGCTGCCCAGATGGATGTATGGTTCAGCGGTAAAGCTCCAAAGGTTGACTGGAGTAAAGTTCAGCAGAAAGAAGGTTCTGCCACACGTGCAGCATCAGCAGCATGTTTATCAGAACTCGCAAAGCAAGTTCCAAATATGATTTGTGCTTCTGCCGACCTTTCTAACTCAGATAAGACTGACGGCTTCTTGAAGCAGACTAAATCAATGGTACGTGGCGACTTCAGCGGTGCTTTCTTCCAAGCTGGTGTTGCAGAGTTAACAATGGCAGATATGTGTATCGGTATGATGCTTCACGGTGGTGTCATTGCTGCTATGGGTACCTTCTTCGTATTCTCTGATTACATGAAGCCTGCTGTTCGTATTGCTGCCCTCATGCAGGTTCCTGTTAAGTTCATCTGGACTCATGACGCATTTAGAGTAGGTGAAGATGGACCAACTCACGAACCAGTAGAGCAGGAAGCACAGATTCGCTTGATGGAGAAATTAAAGAACCACGCAGGCAAAGACAGTGTTCGTGTATTCCGTCCTGCAGATGCAGACGAAACAACAACATGTTGGAAACTTGCTATGGAGAACACTGATACTCCAACAGCTTTGATTTTGTCTCGTCAGGGCATTGCTAAATTACCAGCAGGAAACGATTACGAGCAGGCTGCAAAGGGTGCTTACATTGTTGCTGGTTCTGATGAAAATCCTGATGTAATCTTGGTAGCCAGTGGTTCTGAGGTTTCTACTCTTGAGGCTGGATGCGAGGCTTTGCGCAAAGATGGTATCAAAGTTCGCGTTGTAAGTGCACCTTCTGAGGGTCTTTTCCGTTCTCAGAGTGCTGAATATCAAGAGAGCGTTCTTCCTTACAACGTTAAGAAATTCGGTATGACAGCTGGTCTTCCTGTTACCCTTGAAGGACTTGTTGGTATCGGTCCTAACAGTAAGATCTATGGTATGCCAAGTTTTGGTTTCTCTGCTCCTTACAAAGTTCTCGATGAAAAACTAGGTTACACTGGTGAGAATGTATACAAGCAGGTAAAAGAATTCCTTGCTAAGTAAATATTAGCACTATTATAAACAGGGAAGAGATCAACTCTTCCCTGTATAACTTTTAAATATATATGACTATGGAAGTAAAGACAGTCGGTGTTGCTTGCGATCACGCAGGTTTCCCATTAAAACAGTTCGTTCTAGAATATCTTGAGAAAAAAGGATATGCTGTAAAGGACTTTGGTACGTATAGTGATGAGAGTGTCGACTATCCAGACTTTGCTCATCCATTAGCAGAGGCTATCGAGAGCGGTGAGGTATATCCTGGTATCGGTATTTGTGGAAGTGGAGAAGGCATGGCCATCTCTCTCAATAAACATCAGGGTGTAAGAGCAGGTTTAGTATGGAACAAAGATATTGCTCAACTCATTCGTCAACATAATGATGCCAATGTATTAGTTCTTCCAGGACGATTCATAGACAATAAGACAGCAGAAGCTATCATGGACGAATTCTTTACTGCCTCTTTCGAAGGTGGTCGTCACGAACGCCGAGTAAAGAAAATCCCTGTTCAAAAGTAATACATTACATTGGATTTTCAAACATAAACCCCGAAAGTTGTATGATCAACTTTCGGGGTTATTCTTTTAATCCACCTTTTTATATTTATTTCTGTCGATTGTTACCAGGCAAATTAAACTGATAGCTTCTGTCGAAGACTTTTTCCACCTTATTGATTTCCACGAAAGTGGTACCACCACCTTCACCAAAGCTACCACTCAGATAAGCAATCTTATCTTCATCTTTCAGATATCCCTTCTGGCGCAACATACGAACTGCAGCGAAGAACATATCCTGACTTGAAATTTGTTCTTTCTGATAAATAGGAATTACACCATAAGAAAGATTCAGCCAACGCTGTGTTTTCTCATTATAGCAAATTGCAAGTACAGGCATCGGGCCACGGAAGCTGGCCAAATCACGTGCAGTCTGTCCTGTCTCACTATCCGTGATAATACCTGCAACGCCCAAGCGACGTGTAGCATTTATAGCAGCTTGTGCCAAGAACTCTCTTTGCGTACACTCATGACCAACTGTTGGATCGAAATCATTTTCAGGCAATTTATCTTTCTCTGCCTGCTCAGCAATACGAGCCATTGTCTGTACAGCCTCAAGTGGATATTTACCACTAGCGGTCTCTCCAGAAAGCATCAAAGCATCCGTACGATAGAATATTGCATTAGCAATATCCGTAACCTCAGCACGAGTTGGTCTTGGATTATTTATCATTGTATGAAGCATCTGAGTAGCAACAATTACAGGACGCTTCTTAAGAATACACTTACGAATAATACGACGCTGGATACCAGGAATATTCTCAATAGGAACTTCAATACCTAAATCTCCACGAGCGACCATAATACCATATGAAGCATCAATAATCTCATCGATATTATCAACTCCCTCCTGGTTTTCAATCTTAGAGATAATCTTGATATCACTATGATGAGCATCCAAAATATCCTGAACTTCCTTGATATCAGCAGCAGAACGTACAAACGAATGAGCTATGAAATCGATATCAAGTTCAATAGCCAACAAGATGTTTCTTTTATCCTTTTCTGTAAGAGCAGGAAGATATATGTGCTCCCCAGGGACATTAACACTCTTATGAGCACCTAAGACACCCTCGTTCAGGACTTGAGCAACGATCATAGGACCATTATTCTCAATGACCTTCATACCAAGTTCACCATCATCAAAGAGGATATCATCACCAACTTTAACATCACTACAGAAATTCGGATAATTCACATTAATGATGTCATGAGAAGTATCCATCTCTGGGCGACCAAAGATTTTAACTATATCACCTATTTTATAATGTATAGGTTCAGCAACATTAGTGGTACGTACTTCCGGTCCCTTGGTATCAATCATAATACCAATATGAGAAGACACAGCTCTAACGTTTTTTACAATTGTTCTAATACCCTCTTCTGTAGCATGAGCCGTATTCATACGAACGACATTCATACCAGCAAAAAACAATTTACGGATAAAATCCTGATCACAGCGGCGGTCGCTGATCGAAGCAACAATCTTAGTTTGTTTCATCTCAAAAGTTATTTATGTTGCAAAGGTAATAAAAATAGTCGAAATTCGTTTTCGAATACGGATAAAATTTTAAGAAAAGACACAAAGAAAGACAGATAAAATCACCTTATTATATATAAATTCAAGATTTTCAGATAGTTAGAACAAAAAATAATCAAAAAAAATCCAGTAACATTTTCTTTTCTCAATAAAAACTTGTATCTTTGCAAACCGAATCAAGATAAAATATACAAAAAGAGGAAAAATGACGAAAGCAGATATTATAGCTGAAGTATCAACAGCTACCGGAATGTCAAAGAAAGAAGTTACCGCTGTCGTAGAAGCATTCATGGATAGCGTAAAGAGTAACTTGATTAAGAAGGAGAATATCTACCTGCGTGGTTTTGGAAGTTTCATCATTAAGCATAGAGCAGCAAAGACAGCTAGAAATATTTCCAAGAATACGACTATCACCATTGCCGCTCACGATTTGCCAAGCTTTAAGCCGGCAAAGAGTTTGATCGATGAGATGAAAGAAGACTAACGAATTAAAACAATAATATTTTAAAATTTTAAAATCATGCCAAACGGAAAGAAAAAGAAGGGCCACAAGATGGCTACTCACAAGCGTAAAAAAAGATTACGCAAGAACAGACATAAGAGCAAGTAATCTTTTACTTGTTTCCAGTCTATTCTAAGACTGCGGGGTGTGTCAACCAATCTTGGATTCGCTGACATGCCCCTTTTAATTAAAATTTACATTCTAAAAAAGACGGTAAGAAATGACTAGCGAACTAATTATCGATGCTCAAAAGAAGGATATCTCAATAGCTTTGCTTGAGGACAAACGCTTGGTGGAATACCAAAACGAGCCAAGACAAGCATCTTTCTCTGTGGGCAACATTTACGTCGCAAAAGTTAAGAAACTGATGCCAGGACTTAATGCATGCTTCGTGGATTTAGGTTATGAACGCGACGCTTTTCTACACTATCTCGACTTAGGAAGTCAATTTAATTCGTATCAAAAGTATCTTAAACAGGTACAGAGTGATCGCAAAAAACTTTATCCTTTCTCAAAAGCATCGCGCCAAGCTGATCTCGACAAAGAAGGCAGCATATCTAATGTGCTGAAAGTCGGTCAAGAAGTAATGGTGCAAATTGTAAAAGAACCGATTTCTACCAAGGGACCGCGCCTCACAGGAGAATTATCCTTTGCAGGACGATACTTGGTTCTTATCCCATTTGGGGATAAAGTTTCTGTATCTTCTAAAATTAAAAGTGGTGAAGAAAGGGCACGCCTGAAACAGTTAATAAGAAATATCAAGCCTAAAAACTGTGGTATTATCGTAAGAACTGTTGCTGAAGGTCAACGTATCGGCGAGCTAGAGAACGAGATGAAAATCCTCACCGAGCGATGGCAAAAAGCTATTACCACAGTACAGAAGACACAACAACGCCCACAACTGATTTTTGAAGAGACGAGCAGAGTTGTTGCCTTATTGCGAGACCTATTTAACCCTTCTTACGAAAATATCTTTGTCAATGACGAAGATGTTCTACAGGAGGTTAAACACTATGTTTCTCTAATAGCCCCTGAAAAGGCGGGCATAGTGAAGATGTATACTGGTAAGGTACCTATTTTCGACAACTACAATGTCACAAAGCAAATCAAATCCAGCTTCGGTAAAACAGTAAACTACCAACATGGTGCTTACCTAATCATCGAACATACAGAGGCTTTACATGTAGTTGATGTAAATAGTGGAAACCGTACTCGCGAGAAAGGGCAAGAGGCGAACGCACTTGATGTAAACTTAGGTGCTGCTGATGAGTTAGCAAGACAATTACGTCTACGAGACATGGGAGGAATCATTGTTGTTGATTTCATCGATATGAATCTTGCCGAAGATCGCCAGTTACTTTATGAGCGCATGTGCAAGAACATGCAAAAGGATAGAGCAAAACACAACATTCTTCCTTTGAGTAAGTTTGGACTCATGCAAATTACTCGACAACGTGTCCGTCCTGCCATGGACGTAAACGTAGAAGAAGTTTGTCCTACCTGTAATGGTTCTGGAAAGATCAAGTCCAGTATATTATTTACAGATCAGTTAGAGCGAAAGATTGACCGACTTGTCAATAAGATTGGCGTCAAGAAATTCAGTCTCCATGTTCATCCTTATGTCGCTGCCTTTATTAATCAAGGAGTAGTATCCTTAAAGAGAAAATGGCAAGTGAAATATGGATTTGGTGTACACATCATTCCTTCACAAAAACTAGCTTTCCTTCAATATGAATTCTATGATTCAAAAGGTGAGTTTATGGACATGAAAGAAGAACAGGAAACAAAATGAAAAAAAACTGTATTAGCTTTTTACGCTAATACAGTTTTTCATTATATATCTTCCTAAAACTAAGGAATCACTTTAAATCGAATTCTAAAACTATGTTCATGCTCATCCCAATTTGTGCCAAGGAGTTCAAATTTTCCAATCTGGGAAGTTGAACGCACATGTTTTCCAATGCACGGACAAGCATCATAATCACCTATTCTAACAATCCGAAGCACCTCACTGGCATCATCAGGTAAGCGATCTAAACTGATATCAGAAGGCACATGATCACGATCAACAAACTCATATTTCACCTCCATATCAGCATCTATCAACCTGTTCATCTCTACCTCTATCTGCTTTTCTTCTTGCCGAGAAGGCTTGTGATCTATGATATAACTTATTTTACTTTTCTTACGCTCTATATGCGCATTACGACTACGCTCACAACCAAACATACGAATCATCAATTGATTCAGTAAATGCTCTGCGGTATGAGCTGGAGGAAACTCTTCTTTATGATGCTCGTTCAGTACAAAATTATTACTTGCCATCTTTCGTTCTGAATTTATAGACACGTCCACTATATGGTTCTAAGTGCATTGGAAAGAAACCATCTCTTTTTAGATCTACCAATACGCTCTCTTCTGTAAGTAGATCAACGGCCTTCACCGACTTCTCTGGAATATCCAAATAATCAAAAGCATGACCTGGAATCATCACTTTCACATCAGCGGGATTACCACTAAAATTAGAGACGATAAGCAGAACTTCATCATTCTTCTTTCTAAGGAAAGCAAAATGATAACGAGGATTAAAATTTTCCGTTAAAGGGTTGACATACATTAAATCAAAACACTCACCCTGCCCTATTGCCTTTTCTGTTGTTGCAATATGCAAGATCTTATGATATGCAAAATTTAAAAGTCTTTCCTTCTCTGACATATCACAATCATCACTATAGGCCTTAGTTAATGTTCTCGGAGACCAATAATCAAAGATTGTAGTACGACCATCACACCCACTGAATCCTTCTTCATCCATACCACGTTCCCCAAACTCCTGTCCACTATAAATCATGAATGGATTACCACGTAAAAGGGCACTCACTAAAACTCCAGGAATAGCCTTTTCTCCATCACCTGCAAAGAATTTACTTGCGATACGTAGTTCATCATGATTCTCTAGGAAATAAAGCATATGGTCACGGATATCATCCGACGATTGCCATTCATTTGTGATACTTGACGCAGGGCGCTCTCCACGAATCACATCTTTCACACAATCATACATGCCCACTTTGTCATACAAATAATCAAAACCCGAAGACACATATGTACGATATTGATTCGCATCATAAACTTCACCAATAAAGATGATGTGAGGATATTCTTTTCTTACTTTTTTTGTGGCATAATCCCAAAAAGCCGACGGCACCATTTCTGCCATATCGCACCGGAATCCATCGACACCTTTTTCTGCCCAGAATAAAAGAATATCAGTCATCTTCTTCCATGTATCAGGAATTGGATCAAAATGATAACTTCTACCCCCGGCGTCACAATAGTCTATGCCATAATTGAGTTTTACTGTCTCATACCAATCATTCCGTCCCGGACGATTTGTAAATCTATCATTACCCGTCGCCTTAGCAGGTGACTCATGATAACTCACATTATCTACATCAACGTCCGAGAGATCCAAAGGCATCCCCCAACAATAATAGAAATTATTGTCTGTTGAGAAATTCATATTAGGATTGTCATCCTCACCTAAGTCTCTCACACCCTTAGGTTTACAAATAGAATGATACTCACGGGCCACATGATTAGGAACAAAATCGATAATCACTTTCATACCCTCACGATGAGTACGTTCTATCAACGAAAGCCATTCTTCCATACGGTGCTCCACACATAAGGCTAAATCCGGATCTACATCATAATAATCCGTTATAGCATATGGAGAACCAGCCTTTCCCTTTACAATTTCGGCATGTTGTGAAGGAATACCATACAAAGAATAGTCGGTCTGTGTTGCATGACGAATCACACCCGTATACCAAATATGACTAAAGCCCATATCATGGATACCTCTTAGAGTATGTTCATCAAAATTAGAAAACTTCCCACAACCATTTTCGGCAATCGCACCGAACCTCTTACGAGTCGTAACACGATTGCCGAAAAGTCTCGGAAGTACTTGATATATAATAATTTTATTATTCATCAATACCATGTGCATTTACGGTCTTATCGATACGACCGATCATACCGCGCAAAGCCTTACCTGGGCCACACTCTACAAATTCGTCAGCACCAGCAGCAATCATATTCTGTACACTAGCAGTCCAACGAACAGAACTTGTAAGCTGAGCGATCAAATTAGCCTTGATCTCAGCAGCATCAGTATGAGCCTTAGCGTCAACATTCTGATATACAGGGCACTTAGGAGCATTGAAAGTAGTCTTTTCAATAGCTGCCTGAAGTTCGTCCTTTGCAGGCTGCATCAATGGAGAGTGGAAAGCGCCACCAACCTTCAAAGGCAAAGCACGTTTAGCACCAGCAGCCTTCAAAGCCTCACAGGCCTTATTGATAGCATCAGAATTACCAGAGATTACAAGCTGACCAGGGCAGTTGTAATTAGCAGCAACAACGATGTTACCTTCTGAAGAAACCTCATTACAAACCTCCTCTACCTTTTCGTCAGGAAGTCCAATAATAGCAGCCATAGTACCAGGATTAGCCTCACAAGCCTTCTGCATAGCATTTGCACGAGCAGCAACAAGCTTCAAGCCATCCTCGAAGCTAAGAGCACCAGAGGCAACCAAAGCAGAAAATTCACCAAGAGAGTGACCTGCAACCATTGAAGGGTTAAACTCATCACCAAGGCAAAGAGCAGAGATTACGCTATGAAGGAAAACTGCAGGTTGAGTAACCTTAGTTTCTTTCAACTGCTCATCAGTACCAGAGAACATAATATCGGTAATCTTAAAGCCGAGAATTTCATCAGCCTTATCAAAAAGTTCTTTAGCTGTTGTATTGTTATCGTAAAGGTCTTTACCCATACCTACGAATTGAGAACCCTGTCCAGGGAAAACAAATGCTTTCATCTTATCTAATCTTTAAATATTAATGATTTACGAACGCAAAGATACAAAAAAAATCCCAATTACCATATTGGTAAAAGGGATTTTATATAGATTTGCTTTACAGTGCAATAATATGCGCTTGTAATTACTCTGCAGCTGGAGCTTCCTCTTCCTCAGCCTTAGCCTCTGCAGGAGCAGCTTCTTCAGCCTTAGGAGCCTCAACAGGAGCGTTTTCAGCTAATACCTTAACAGGGATCTTAACCTCTACCTCCTTGTGGAAGTGTACAGTAGCCTCATACTCACCAACCTTCTTGATGTCCTTCATTGTGACAATCTTACGATCGATTTCGAAGCCCTTCTTAGCAAGTTCCTCAGCTACCATAGCTGCAGTGATAGAACCATAAAGAACACCTGTAGCAGCTACCTTAGCGGTAAGCTCAACAGCAACATCCTTCAAAGCTTCACCCTTCTTCTCAGCCTCAGCCTTAAGAGCAGCCAACTTAGCAGCCTGCTGCTTCATATCTTCTGCGAGTTGCTTCTTAGCAGAAACAGAAGCGATAACAGCCTTACCTGTTGGGATTAAATAGTTACGGCCATAGCCGTTCTTTACATTAACGATATCGTTCTTGTATCCAAGTCCGATAATATCTTCTTTAAGTATAATTTCCATTCTGTTTCCCTCCTAAATTACTTCATCAAATCGGCTACGTAAGGAAGCAGTGCAATCTGGCGAGCACGCTTTACAGCCTGTGCGACGCGACGCTGATACTTCAAAGATGTACCTGTGATACGACGTGGAAGGATCTTGCCCTGCTCATTCAAGAACTTCTTAAGGAACTCAGGATCCTTATAATCGATATACTTAATACCACTCTTCTTGAAACGGCAATACTTCTTCTTCTTTGTATCAATAGAAGGAGCGGTCAAATAACGGATTTCTGATTTTTTCTGATCTGCCATAATTAAGCCTCCTTTTTACCTAATTTGTTACGACGCTTTTCTGCGTATGCTGCTGCATACTTGTCAAGACGTACAGTCATGTAACGAATAACTTTCTCATCACGGCGGAAGCCGGTCTCGAGAGTGTTAATGATTGATGGCTCGCCCTTGAACTCTAACAGGCAGTAGAAGCCTGTAGATTTCTTCTCGATAGCGTAAGCCATCTTCTTCAAACCCCAAGCCTCTTCATTCAAAATCTCAGCACCATTATCTGTGAGCAGATTCTTGAACTTAGCGACCGTTTCCTTCATCTGTTCATCAGACAAAACGGGAGTCAAAATGAAAACGGTTTCGTATTGATTCATACTACTTTAATTATATAAAAATTAATAATTTAACAATGCACCTGATTTTCAAGCACTTACGCACTTTTTCAACAAATGCGCTGCAAAAATACAACTTTTTTTCGAATTAACCAAATATTTTTCGTACTTTTGCTCTATCATGGAATGAAACTCTATAGGATTATGAAAAGAATTAAGCAATATAAAAACAATAAAAAGGTCATTCAAAAATGTATTTCTATCACCAGTAGTATTACATTTGTCGTATTGGGGGTAATCATCTTGGCTTTTGCTTTCATTGCAGGGACAAGATCTAACCTTATATTATATATAGGTGAACTCTTTACGATTCTAGGAATTATTGACTACGTTTTCGCACAAAGAAAAGAAGGTAAATAGCATCATTTACGAAGTTAACTACGTAAGGCTACGCAGTTAACTACATGAGGCTACGCAGTTAACTGCGTGAGGCGATGAAGTTAACTGCGTATCACATAACAAAAAGACTCCCATAGAAGAACACCCTTCTATGGGAGAATATTAAAAGACATATTCGATTCTCTAATACTATAATTATTCCTCTTCTGGGACAATTAGCTTATATCCTTTACCATGGATATTGATGATTTCGATCTGATCGTCAGCCTTAAGATGTTTACGCAACTTCGTAATATAAACATCCATAGAACGAGCATTAAAATAGTTATCATCAATCCAAATTGTCTTCAAAGCGAAATCACGCTGAAGGATCTCATTAGCATGAGCGCAAAGCAAAGCCAGCAACTCATTTTCCTTGGTCGTCAGTTTGGTCTGCTTATCAGGATCATTATCCAAAGTAAGCAACTGCTTTTGAGTATCAAAAGAGAAGCGACCGATATGATATAATGTAGATTCCTTGCTCTTCTTTCCACGTACTCGACGTAGGATAGCCTCTATACGGAACACAAGTTCTTCCATAGAGAAAGGTTTGGTAATATAATCATCTGCACCGATTTTGAAACCCTCCAAGATATCCTCCTTCAGAGTCTTAGCAGTAAGGAAGATAATAGGCATTTCAGCATTAGCCTGACGAATTTCCTGTGCTAAAGTAAAGCCGTCCTTCTTAGGCATCATAACATCAAGCACACAAATATCATATTTATCTTTCAAGAATTCCTTATATCCGATTTCTCCATCAGGGCAAAGAGTTGCAGAATATTCCTTTGCCTGTAAATACTCACGGAGTAACATTCCTAAATTCTCATCATCTTCACAAAGAAGAATTTTTAGTTTATCGTCCATAGCTTCTATTTTTAGTTTATATATTATTCTTATCTATCTTCATTGATATATGGTAATCTTATAGTAAAGGTTGTACCCTTTCCATATTGGCTATCAACCTTTATATCACCTTCATGCAGGTCTACCATCTTCTTGACATAGGCCAATCCGAGTCCGAATCCTTTCACGTCGTGTACATTACCCGTGTGCACGCGATAGAATTTTTCAAAGATCTTCTTTAGATTTTCCTTTTTGATTCCAAGACCAGTATCACGAACTGAGATGCATACTCTATCTCCATCATTCCAAGTTCTGAGATATACATTCAAAGGTTCTTCTGGTTTACGATATTTCACAGCATTGTCCAACAAGTTGAAGATTACATTCTGGAAGTGCATTTCGTCTACATATATCGTAGATTCTACAGCCTCAATTTGCGTATATACCTTTCCACCAGTATGTTCTACTCGCAATGTGAAAGAGTTACCGATATTTTCGACCATTTCATTAAGGTCTATCTTTCTCTTCTTCAGCACAGCCTTCTTGCGATCATACATACTCATCTGCAATACTTTCTCTACGAGGAATCTCAGCCTCTTACTCTCATCGTTGATGACACCTCCAAGATGCTTCATCATACTCTCACTTTTGGTAACAGATGTATCGTTGAGCATCTGTGCTGCCAAAGAAATACTAGCAATAGGTGTCTTCAGCTCATGTGTCATATTGTTGATGAAGTCATTCTTTATCTCTGAATATCTCTTCTGTCGGAATATAATCACAATTGTAAAAACAAAGGTAATCAACAGTACCAACGTAAAGATAACACTCGGAATCATAAACCTTACCGAATCGAAGATATAACTATTCATATCCGGGAAATGAATCTTCACCACTCCCATCTTGGACTGTGGGTCATTGCGGAACAATATCTGAGAATAGGTATATTCCTCACCTTCATCCGAATAATCAGAGCAACGATAAACCTCGCGACCATCCTGTGTACATACAGTAAAATGATAAGGTATCTTGATACCATTATTCTGCAGTTCCGCATTCAGGTCATTATCGAGAAGTTTAAAGTTGATTCTCTCCTTCAAAGGTTTATCAGAAGCCGAATACAACATATTGATAACCACCTCATCGAGAAGAGCTTTCTGATAAACATATCTATTCTTGACAATCTCAGAAAGCGACTTCTGAGCCTCATTCAATGTATTCTTATCACTACGCAAGATCATCGCCTTCGGAGTTTGAGAAGGTTTTATGGCTATAGTCTTCAACTCAAATGAAGAATACACAGTACCATCCTTTCCCATCACCGAATATTGGTGAGAATGTTGCAGAGTACCATCATTTGGTTTACCGGAACGAGTACCCACGGAATCTTTCTTCATGGCTCTACGCTCTGTCTCGTTGACATCCTTCTCCAAGTATCGGAGAGTCTCATTCAACTCCAGATTTCGAGAAGCTTGATATAGGGCTCTATTCACAGATTCATCAAACTGTTCCTTCTTCATATTGACCATCTCCTGAATATAATTTAATTGCAGGTATAATAAGGCCAAAAAAGAGAACCCCATAATTATAGCGATTGTCCAAATTGTTTTCTTCTTCATGATGGCAAATATAAGATAAATATTAAAAGGTTAACACTCTCGTGTTAACCTTTTAGCTCGTTTTTAACGAAATTAACCAAAATCCAAGAATTTAGTCACATATATACAATTTATTCTTCTTGTTCCTTTGTCATTTCAGCTTCGTGTTCAGAAATCAAAGTAGATTGAATTTCGTTAGGCACTAGTTCATAACTGGCAAACTTGGTAGTAAAGCTGGCACGTCCACCAGTCAAGGAGCTCAAAGAGATACTATAATTAGAAAGTTCCTTTTGAGGAATCTTTGCCTGCAATTTCTGATATCCAGCCTCTGTATCCATACCCATAATCAGAGCGCGACGTCCTTGAAGGTCACTCATCACATCTCCCATAAAGTCGGCTGGCACATATACTTCGAGATCGTAGATCGGTTCCAAAATCTTTGGGCCTGCCTGTTTGAAGGCATCACTGAAAGCATGACGTGCTGCCAACTTAAACGACAATTCATTACTGTCAACAGGGTGCATTTTACCATCATATACCACAACTCGAACATCACGGGCATAACTTCCTGTCAAAGGTCCTTTCTCCATACATTCCATTACACCTTGAAGGATAGCTGGCATAAAACGCTGGTCGATGGCTCCTCCCACAACAGAATTGATAAACACTAATTTTCCACCCCATGGAAGGTCTTTCACTTCTTTACCTTTCATACTTACCTTAAACTCTTGTCCGCTAAAGTTGTATGATACAGGATCCGGCATACCTTCTGCATACGGTTCTACAATCAAATGAACTTCACCAAACTGTCCGGCACCACCACTTTGTTTCTTATGACGATATTCTGCCTTTGCTTTCTTGGTAATCGTTTCACGATATGGGATACGAGGTTCACCAAACTCTACAGCCAGTTTTTCATTATTCTCCAAACGCCACTTCAAAGTACGCAAATGGAACTCTCCCTGTCCTCGGATAATCGTTTGGCGCAACTCCTTGGAGTTTTCGAAAATCCAAGTTGGGTCTTCCTGGCGCATCTTCAGTATAGCAGCCATCAGTTTTTCGGTATCCTGAGCATTCTTGGCACGAATAGCACGAGAATATTTTGAATTTGGATATTTTATAAAGTCAAACTTGTTTTCACAGTCTTTGCCGTTAAGTGTATTACCTGTCTTTACATCCTTCAATTTAACAGTACATCCGATATCACCGGCATTCAACTGATCCACAGGGATGCGGTTAGCACCGGCACATACATAAATCTGTCCCAAGCGTTCCTTTGAACCACGATCCGCATTAGTCAAATCATCACCAGTCTTCACACTTCCGCTCATAACCTTAAAGTAACTTACTTCTCCAATATGAGGTTCCACACCAGTCTTAAAGAAATAGATACTTGTAGGACCATCTGAAGAAGGATTCACTTCTTCGCCACGGGTATTATGAACACAAGGCATTTCGTCAACAAAAGGAACTACATTACCTAAGAATTCCATCAATCTGCGAACACCCATATCTTTACCTGCGCATACACAGAATACTGGGAAAATAGAACGAGTCACCAATCCCTTGCGGATACCTTCGCGAAGTTCGTCCTCCGTAAGAGTTTCCGACTCGAAGAACTTCTCCATCAAGCCATCATCATTTTCTGCTGCAGCTTCAACAAGTTTTTTATGAAGGTCCATGGCTTTATCCATCTCCTCGGCAGGGATTTCGTCGATTATAGGTTCTCCGCCCTCCGGCTTCCATGTATATCTCTTCATCAAAAGGACGTCTATCAAACTATGGAAATTAGGCCCAGTTTCGATAGGGTATTGTATCTGCACACATTTTTCGCTATAGATATCCTTCATAGAAGAAATGATGTTATCAAAATCACACTTCTCTGAATCTAACTGATTCACCAAGAATATCACAGGTTTCTTCAGTTTTTCTGTATATCTGAAATTATTCTGAGTACCTACCTCCGGACCATATTGCCCATTAATAAGTATAACAGCCTCATCCGTTACATTCAGGGAAGTGATAGCACCACCGACAAAATCATCAGAGCCAGGACAATCGATAACATTAAGTTTCTTCTTATTCCACTCTACATGAAAAACTGTTGGGAATACAGAGTAGCCATATTCTAGTTCAACTGGGAAATAATCACTTACGGTATTCTTCGCTTCTATAGAGCCACGGCGTTTGATAATACCAGCTTCATACAACATACTCTCGGCAAGCGTGGTCTTGCCGCTACCCGAAGCGCCAATGAGCGCAATGTTTTTAATTTCGTTAGTTTGATATACTCTCATAACGTTATAGATTTAAAGTGTTTGTACAATAATTCGTCAAAAGGATGAGTGGTTTTCTCATTCTGCCGTCCAAGATAGTAAAAAATTCTATTATCTCCAAAAGTTTTGCCCCAAAAACGTCAATCTTTTAAAACATATTAGTACTTTTGCACGAAATCTACATTTATGGCAGGACTTTATATACACATTCCTTTTTGCGCTTCACGATGTATTTACTGTGGATTCTACAGTACCACTCTTTCTGGTATGAAAGATCTATATGTGGATGCTATCTGTAAAGAGATGATGATACGGGAGACTTCCGACATCGATACCATCTATCTTGGCGGTGGCACTCCAAGCCAACTATCCGAGCAAAATCTTAAAAAGATTTTCTCTACTATCAACGAGGTATATACAGTTAACAAGAATGCAGAAATCACACTTGAGGCTAACCCTGATGATGTCACTCCGAAATTCGCTGAACTATTGATGGAACTTGGTGTGAACAGAGTTTCTATGGGGGCGCAAACTTTTAATGACACCCGTCTTAGGTTCCTTAATCGCAGGCATTGTGCTGCTGAGGTACAAAGTGCTGTGGACTGTTTACGCAAGGCTGGCATCAATAATATATCAATAGACTTGATGTTTGGTTTTCCCAACGAAACGCTTTCTGAATGGGAGACGGATATTGAACAGGCTCTTTCTTTGAGACCTCAACATCTTTCTTCGTATTCCCTGATGTATGAGGAGGGAACACCTCTTTATCATCTACTCCAACAGAAGAAGATATGCGAAATTGACGAAGAAGTTTCTCTGTCTATGTACAATATACTCATCGACCGACTTGTCGAAGCTGGATATGAGCATTATGAAATCAGCAACTTCGCGCTTCCAGGATTCCGTTCACGCCATAACTCTAGTTACTGGCATGCTATACCTTATATTGGGATCGGAGCCTCCGCACACTCTTATCTGAACCAGCAACGCTCTTGGAATGTGGCTGACATTCATAAATATATAGGCGACATTCAACAGGGAAAAAGACCATGTACAGTCGAAGAACTCGACCTGGCTACTCGCTACGATGATATGATAACTACGGCATTACGTACGCGAGAAGGTATAGATCTTAAGGCGATGAAAAATGCTTTTGGAGAACAATTGTATCAGTTTCTCATGAATGAAGCAAAGGATAAAATTGATCGTAATCTCATGAAGATTGAAGACAATCATCTGTCATTGACACGTAAAGGTTTATATATCAGCGATTCTATCATGAGTGATCTGATGGATGTGTAACCTTTTATTCCTCTCGATCAAAGAACTGATACTTTATCATATAAAAGACAGAAATCAAAACCAATGAGATACCTGCAAAGGCTGCATATGCAAGAATCTTATTCTCAATATGCAATATACTTTCTATCACATTGGCTACAAATAATGAGACACCTATTATAATAAGGTCCTTCCAGTCGATTCCCTGATGTTCTTCTCCTGCCATATCAATATCTTCTATCCATAAAGTTATAAGTTATTCCAAACAGAAATAATGATGTCATCTTTCTATTCGTATGATTCGCAAATATACAAAAAAAATCCCAATTCACTCATCGGAACTGGGATTTTTTCATGATTTTATCTCTCATCTATCGGAGTATATGACTCTGGATCGAGTATATTCTTATAAGCAGGACGTATGATTCGTCGTCCTTCAAAATTCAATTCTTCTATTCTATGGGCTGTCCATCCCACAATACGTGCCATGGCAAATATCGGGGTATAGATTTCTTGAGGCAGACCAATCATCTCATAGATAAATCCACTATAGAAATCTAAGTTCGCACATGCTGGTTTTTCTGTCTTGCGATGAGCCATCAGACACTTAACGCCTTCTTGCTCCAATAAGGTGAGGAAGTTATATTCCTCTTCTCTTCCCTTTTCCTTCGCAAGTTCTCCTGCCAACCTTTTAAGTTCTACGGCACGAGGATCACTCATGGTGTATACAGCATGACCAATTCCATAAATCAATCCTGTTTTATCATAAGCCTCCTTATTGAGCATTCTCTTCAGATAAGTATCTATCTCATCTATATTTGTCCAATCCTTGATTTGTTCTTTCAGATGATGGAACATATTAATAACCTTGATATTCGCACCACCATGCAAAGGACCTTTCAAACTACCGATACCTGCGGCAATACTAGAATAAGTATCGGTGCGTGTACTTGACGTCACTCTCACTGTAAAGGTTGAGTTGTTACCACCACCATGTTCTGCCTGAATAATCAATAGCAAGTCAAGCATCCTCGCATCAAGTTCTGTATAATTAGTATGCTTCAGCATATAAAGGAAATTCTCTGCAATACTCAAATTCTCACGAGGATGACGAATATGCAGACTTCTTCCCTGAACGGAGTGACGATAGATGTTATAGGCATAAGCTACGATCGTTGGTATCTTAGCGATCAGTTCTATACTCTGGCGCATAAGATTATCACGAGAGATATCGTCTGGATTTGGATCGAAGGTATACATTTCAAGTACACATCTAGCCAATATATTCATGATATTACTGCCTTCAAGATCGATGATATGTACGATGGTACGATGATCTAATGGCATATTATCATTCAAGAGTTCACGAAATGCAGATAGTTCTTCTTTATCCGGTAAGCTCCCAGATAATAGCAGGTAGGCGATTTCTTCAAATCCAAATCGCTTTTCCTTCAACAAAGGAGATACCAAATCGTCGAGTTCATAACCTCGATAATACAACTTACCAGGACAAGGTTGTAAGTTACCTTTATCGTCACGCTCGTATCCGACAACATTACCGATATTGGTCAGTCCAACAAGGACACCAGAACCATCTTCATTACGTAAGCCACGCTTTACCCCATACTTTGTAAAAGCCTCCTTTGGTATCTTACATGAGTTCTTAACCTCATCGCTTAATTTATATATTAAATATTCCTTTTTCATTTCACAGCCCTTTCTTTATTTAAAGCAGAACCGGCTTTCAACCATTCTATCTGTGTCTGGTTATATGTATGTTCTGCTTGGAAACTTTCCTCACTTCCATCTTTGTGCTTCAATACGATTTCGAATTTGCTACCAGGCTGCATATCTTTCAATCCTATAACGGATATTTTATCATCTTCCTTCACCTTATCGTAATCGTTCTTGTTTACGAAAGTCAACGCTAGCATTCCCTGTTTCTTCAAGTTGGTTTCGTGAATTCTGGCAAAACTCTTAGCGAGGATAACTTTCACATTAAGGAATCTTGGTTCCATAGCAGCATGCTCTCTACTAGAACCTTCACCATAATTATCTTCTGCAACGACAATGCTGCCTATGCCGTGAGCCTTGTAAGACTTCGCTGCCGTGGAAACTTCAACATATTGGCCATCCAACTGATTCTTCACATGATTACTTTCACCATTAAAAGCATTAACAGCACCCATCAATAGATTATCTGAAATATTCTGTAGATGACCACGGAACTTCAACCAAGGACCTGCCATAGAAATATGATCTGTAGTACATTTGCCTTGTGTCTTTATCAGAAGCGCTAGATCTTCATATTCCTTGCCATCCCATGCTGCAAATGGCTCGAGTTTCTGCAAACGACTACTTCCAGGAGCAATAACAACTTCTACATCTTGCTTTCCTTTCGATGGAGGAATAAACAAGCCTAACTTTTCCATTCCTTCTGCACCGGATTCACCTTTATGAGTTTCAAATCCCTTTGGTGGAAATACATATCCTTTAGGCTCTTCCAGCATAACGTTCTCTCCATCCTTATTTTGCAACGTATCTACAGCTGGATTAAAGTCCAATCTTCCTGCAATGGCTAAGGCTATCGTCATCTCTGGACTACCAATAAAGGCATAAGTGTTAGGGTTTTGATCTGCGCGTCTACGGAAATTTCTATTAAATGATGTCACAATCGCATTTTTGCGGTTATTGTCGTCTGTATGACGTTTCCATTGCCCAATACATGGACCACAAGCATTGGTCATGATGAGTGCTCCTATCTTTCGGAAATCCTCCAATATGCCATCACGTTCTGCGGTATATTTGATTTGCTCGGAACCTGGATTAATAATCAGTTGTGCCTTCACAGGTATATTTTTTTCATATGCCTGACGGGCTACGGAGGCAGCGCGTGCCAAATCCTGATAACTCGAATTCGTACAACTTCCGATCAATCCTACCTCGACGGTCATAGGATAGTCATTAGCAGGCCCCTTTGCCTTCATCTGACTAATTGGTGTCGCAGCATCTGGCGTAAAAGGACCATTCAAATGAGGTTCTATCTTTGATAGATCTATTTCCAGAATCTGATCATAATACTTTTCTGGCTCAGCATATACTTCTTTGTCAGCACGCAATTCTGCTGCATTCTGTTTAGCCAACTGGGCAACTTCTTCTCTACCCGTCTGTCGCAAATATTGATAAGCGTTTTCATCATATGGGAAGATAGAACAAGTAGCACCAAGTTCTGCTCCCATATTACAGATCGAAGCTTTACCTGTAGTAGAAATACTATCAAGTCCTTCACCGAAATATTCCAATATGGCATTCGTACCGCCCTTTACTGTTAAGATACCAAGGATTTCCAAGATGACATCCTTAGGACTTGCCCATCCTGATAATTTACCTTTTAGGTGTACACCTATCAATCGTGGCATCTTCAACTCCCAAGGTAGACCTGTGAGTACATCCACAGCATCAGCTCCTCCGACTCCTACAGCAATCATACCAAGTCCACCGGCATTAGGAGTATGCGAATCGGTACCAACCATCATGCCACCCGGAAATGCATAATTCTCTAAGACTACCTGATGGATAATACCAGCACCAGGTCCCCAAAATCCTATATGATATTTTTGTGATACTGATTGCAGAAAGTCATAAACCTCTTTATTCTGCTCTTTTGCCGTCGGCAAGTCCTTTTCAACACCAAGGTCTGCACGAATCAAATGATCGCAGTGTACAGATGCCGGTACTGCAGCTTCATTCTTCCCGGCATTCATAAACTGAAGCAGGGCCATCTGAGCTGTTGCATCTTGCATCGCAACACGATTAGGACGAAAATCAACATATTCCTCTCCTCGCTTAAATGGATGCAATACTGCTGGATCGAAAAGATGAGTATACAAAACTTTCTCCGCATACGTAAGAGGTCGTTTCATCGTTTTTTTAGCGTTCTCTACGTTTTTTGAATATGAAGCATAAAAACTTCTAAGCATGTCAATATCCAATATCATCATATTCCTTTCATTGTTTAATGCGACAAAAGTAGTAAATAAAATCGTAAATGTAACAAATACAACCAATTATTTTGCAATATGATATCAAAATAAACAAATTTAAACGAATTTGTTGCATAAAACCAAAGTTTTAATAAAAAAAGAGACCATTCAATAAACTATCGAATGGTCTCTCATACTCTAACAGATATTTTAATTCACTTTCATTCTCTTAGAAGTGGAATCTCAAATCTACTCCACACTGGAAAGGATTACCTAATTGAGCAAAGGTATACTTCTTTCCTGTAGCAGCGCTTTCTACTGCAAAGGTATTATATTTGGTATTGGTTAGATTCTTACCCCAGAAACTGATCTTCATAAATCCGAAATCTGCATCAGCATGTGCTCCGAGAACATGATATAGTTTCTGCTCTGAAGTATTTGCTTCATCCCAATAGGTCTTGCCTTGACCATTTAAATTGAATCCTAAAGTAATTGTACGAAGCTTAGAATTCTGAACATCAAAGATATAGTCAGCCATAACAGCATAGGTGTGTTGTGGTACATATGGTACATACTTATCCTTGTAATCAACAGCCTTCTTCTTTCCACCTACGTTTACGCTATCTACATAATCATCGAACAAAGCACGGGTATATCCGTAGCTAACGGCCCAACTGAGATGATTATCAAACACATTACCACGGAGTGTTGTCTCAACACCACAACTATGGCTTTTACCTGCATTTACCATCATACGGCCAAATCCATAATTGCCTGCCATAACAGAGAGTTGCTGATTCTTGACCTGCATATAATATGCTGCGACATCAAAATGCAATGCATGATTAAAGAGGTTCAGGTGAGTTCCTACCTCATAATTCCAACTGGTTTCTGGCTTATATGAAATCGTATTTGCGATATTCTCGTAATACTGGTCATTATGAGTGTCATCCAAACTCATCTGTCCTCTTGCCTTTTGGGCAGCAGCAGAAAGCTCTGTTTGGAAGATATCAGAGAACATCTGTATATTGTAACCACCTGCACGATAACCTTTTGCTATCGTTGCATAGATATTACTTCCGTTATTCAGTTTGTAGTTTAAGCCAAATTTTGGAAGCAACTGCTCATAATTATTATGTTCCCGACGATTAAGATTACTTGTAATAGAAGCTTTCACATTCTGTCCCATCACATTTTCGTCAAGTTTAACTTCTGCAGAAGTAGCATAATCTATCACGGTCTGACTAAAGTCATATCTTAAACCAAGAGTTGCAACAAGTCGACTGCTAAGATCGAAATTACTTTCATGATAGAAGGCTAGATTATAAGTTGGAGTACGGAAAATACCAGGAATTACTCCCATATCCATATTGATCGTACAGCCGCCCATTTTTTCTATCATTCCCGCCATCTGGTTTATAGCTTGCTCTGCAGGAATTCCTTTTGCAATTAGTCGAGCTGCCATTGCATTCAGCATTCCATTATAAGCATAAGATGTGATGTTGGCAGAAAGCATCTTATTCATTTCTGAGTCGAAGTACACAGGAGCATTGGTCTTCAACCATTGTGCTGAGAAGAAGCCACCTACGGCCCAATGCCAAAAACCACCTACTGCATCACGACTTTTCAAAGTCAACTCCTCTGTCATGGCGTTCTGTAACTGGCGCTGTTCCAAATGCATATAATCTTCTGGCAAATAGTCCTGATCCATCAACATATAATCCTTCAAATATTGATAAGAGAGCACATTTGTCAAATCAAAAGCATTCGCCTTGAAGCCTACTGTAAAGGCCGTATTGAATACATTTCTACGATATAGGCTTTGGCGATTCGTGCTTGGCGAAGATGTGGTACCATCCTCTTCGACCTTACCATAGGGGAATCCATTCTGATCTACGTACTGATAATCTGCAATATAATCAAAACTCAGTCTGTCGGTTGGTCTATATAACAATCTGAGTTTACCACCGGCTTCATTGTATTTATCTGCACGTTCACCAGTCGTCTGATTACGGAAGAATCCATTCTGCCCATCATAGAAACCACCAACAGAGAATGCAAAATTATTGTTTACTTTATTATAATGTGAGATTTCTGCATTTCTGTATAATCTACTGCCTAAACCTAATTTAAAGTCTGTACCCTGATAATCAAAAGGATTCTTACTATAAATACGAATCAATCCTCCTTCTGTATTCTGTCCATAAAGGGTTCCTTGTGCTCCACGTAATATATCGACACGGTTTACATCATAAAAATGATAGTTGAAAGCTGATTTACTCATGATAGGCATACCATCACTATAGATACCTAAGGCTGGACTGTTCACTCGACTGCCAATACCACGGACATACATAGACGATGTAATTCTGGAACCATAGTTTGGCATAACAAATGATGGCACATATACAGATAGTTCACGGAGTTCATGTATGCCTAGACGTGACATCTCCTTGTTTGTGAATATATTACTGCTTAATGATTGTTGACGAAGTCGGAAAGATTCTTTTGGTTGAGAAACAACAACGACTTCATCCAAATCATGAATTCTTGAACTGTCTGATAAATTTAATCCATTAATTCGATCTACACCATTCGCTAAGACTGGTACTGCGACAAATAATGTGAGAAACGAAATAGCTTTCTTTTTGTCCATATTATATCATATAAGTTTTCTGGGTGCAAAGGTACGGAAAACTTATAAGATATGAAATCCTAATTTATTAGGAATCTTACTCATTTATTGTACCACAATATGGACATTTTCCTTTCTTATAAAGATGTGCGCCGCACTTTCCACATATATATTCTACACGATGATGGTGGTAATATTTACGCAGAGCATAGTAGAAATAGAATATGAGCAGGATATATCCTACAAAGTATAGGGTGCTGATACTGAATATTATGTAATCTGTGGCACACACTCCGGCTAATCCTGCAAGATAAAGTACAGCTTCGCCCAGTGGTAACTGATGTCTAACGTCATCTACAGCTGCAAGACCTACTATAAGCATCGACCATACTGATATTAAAAATATAGATAAGAGGAATGGTACCGAAAATGGATTTAGCGTAGGATGATAATAGAAATGACGCCACACATCTGGTGCAAAAACTTGAATGCTTGCATAGAATGTTGCCGAAGATGCGACGATAAGGCATAATAGCGTAGGATAAAATGAGTCAATATCATTCACATGAACTATTTTTGCCTTATTGTTTACCAACTTCCTAACAAGATAAATCATTGAGATGATAACAATGATGATCAGGAATATAATCAAATGGATGTCTGAGAAAGTCGATATAAATTGTGAGATGGGATCATCAGGAACAACATTAGGAAGCATTCTTGATTCATGGATCCATCCGATCTGTGCATCTTCTGTACCCAGTTGAACCCATACAGAATCTATAGTATCCTGTGGTAGTATCCGGATATCAGAGACAACCAATAGTTTTCCTTTCTTTACACAGAACGAATCTGTCGGCAAATCATTCACCAGTTCTTCTGGTTGCTGACGCAAAAGAGTAAGAGAATCATCCTTTACCACAAAATTATACTTATTGGTATAATGATGGGTAGAGGAAAATGAAATAGAATCCAACTGACGTTCAGACAAATCCACAAATGCTTCGTTTTTCTTCGGAGCCTGTTTATGATAACAACTTGTCGTCATCCCAATTGTCATCATTATGAATATTAATCTGTATATCAGTTGTTTCATTTTTATCTTATTCTGCTGTTATATTCATTTGACACTCTTTGCAAACAAAATGCAACTGGAATCTCCTTCCATCCGGCAATTCCAAATGCAAAGGTTCCTTCCATGTAGGTTTCATGCCACCTCTCTTCACGCAATAACCCAAAGAATAGCGGATACAATGACGACATTGCATAATAAGTGCTTGAGGCACTGGTTTAACTTCAAACGCGTCAATAGGCTCTTTCATTCCGTGTTCCCGATAAAATGCTTTGGCGTTGGAATTAGAGATATTGTACAAATAGGGATATTGCTCATATTCTGGTTGCCAGAATGCAACATTTCCACCTTTACTTGATTGAGGATCAAGACTATGCCGACGAATTTCGACATCAGGGGTCACCATACTCTCAATAGCTTCCCTTCGCATATCACTAAGCATACTACTAGGAATGAAACAATTCTCTACATCTTTATCTATTTCAACATAATCGCAAACCAGATGCGTATTTCCAAGCTTCGTCAAATTGCGTATCATGTTTTCGCGTTGTGGGCGTTTGGCTTCCTGATGTTCAAATTCTGTTAAGGCTCTGCCAATAACTTTATCCAACTTTCCTTGAGATGTTAAACTATAGATTTCGAGTTGGAAGCCTCCATCAATAGTCGACAGACGCATACCCACAGAAATTTTTCTTTCTGCGGTTTTACCTAACATAAGTTTCTCAAAAGCCTCATCATTATTACGATAAAGTCCAAGTCCTGGACGGAGTTTCTCAGGCATACGTAATGGATACAAGCGATTGCCTACTGCCTTATTTACTCTGAATCCTTCAAGTTCGTGGTCTTCATTAATAAAACAAAGTCCATCTCCATTAGAGAAACTGGCAGAACCGGCTACATTAAAACTATTACCTCGCAATTCCTTGACCCTACCGACATATTCGCCCATAGCTTTTGGGGTGTCAAAACTTGCGATATCAGGTTGACGACCGTTCATGAAATATGTGGTATACCCTCTATTGAAAGTCTTCTTTAAGTCTGGTTCAAAATAGTATGTCACCTTTCCTTTCGATGCTCGACAATAGTCATTAGGTCTACGAGCAATCAGTTTATCCAACGCTTTACTATATGCAGAGACAACATTCTTTACATAATTGATATCCTTTAAGCGCCCTTCTATCTTAAAAGCGCATGCTCCGGAATCGGCAAGTTCTTCTAGATGCTGAATCTGGCACATATCCTTCAAGGAAAGCATATGACGCTGATGTTCTATGAGCTTACCATTGTCATCGCGCAAATCGAACTTTAATCTACAGAACTGTGCACACTCTCCACGATTTGCAGAGCGATTGAAACAATGCTGAGAAGCATAACATACTCCAGAATAACTTACACAGAGAGCGCCATGCACAAATGCTTCTAATTCTACATCGGGATATTGGCGATGAATATCTGATATTTCATCGATAGATAGTTCTCGAGCAAGGACTACTCGGTCAAAGCCTAAGGAACTAAGCCATCCTACCTTTTCCACCGTTCTAGTATCGCATTGTGTCGAGGCATGAAGCGCACATTTTATCTTGCCATTTTGATAATCTGGTAGATTCCGTATAGCATTAAGCAGTCCCATATCCTGTATCAACAGGGCATCAACACCTATGGCAGCCAATTGCTCAACCATTTTAAGCATATCTTCAAATTCTTTCTCGTAAATAATCGTGTTAACCGTAACATGAACCGATACACCAAACTTGTGGGCATAATCACAGAGTTTCTTGATATCCTCCAATGAATTTCCAGCAGCCTGGCGGGCTCCAAAACGATTGGCTCCAATATATACTGCATCGGCACCATGGTCGACAGCAGCTATTCCTATTTCTAGATTCTTTGCAGGAGCTAATAATTCTAATTTTCTCATTATTTAATATCGTTGATATTATATGGAGTTTCCTGATATACGTAATAGTTTATCCAATTGCTATAAAACAAATTGGCAGCTGACCTCCATGTTATCTTAGGTAATTCGTTAGGATTGTCATCCTTATAGTAATGTAATGGCATTTCTACATCATTACGCTTTCCTAAGTCTCGCTTATATTCTCTGTCTAACGTGTTTGGTGCATACTCTAGATGACCGAGAATATAAAATTCTCGTCCTCCACGTGACGACACGATACTGACACCTGCCTCTGGCGATTCTGCTAACAAATGCAAATCTTTTACCTTTTCTATATCCTCACGCCTAACTTCTGTATGTCGACTGTTTGGCATGGCAAAAGAATCGTCAAAGCCGCGGAAAATCGGTAGTTGTGGTTCTAAGGGTTTAGTTTCGAACACACCAAACTTTTTTCTATCCAACTGATATTTGGGTATCTCATAAAAATGATATAGGGCCGCCATAGCTCCCCAACAAAGGTATAAAGTGCTTTGTACATTAGTCCTTGCCCAGTCGAAGATATTATTGATTTCCTTCCAGTAATCGACATTCTCGTATGGTATCGTTTCTACAGGAGCCCCTGTTACTATCATACCATCAAACTTCTGCTTCATCAGTTCCTGAGAATCACGATAAAACATCATCATATGCTTGATTGGTGTGTTCTTAGGAGTATGACTCTTCAATTTCATAAAGTAAATCTCCATTTGTAGTGGAGTGTTCGAAAGCAGACGAACAAGATCGGTCTCTGTGGTTATTTTAAGAGGCATCAAATTGAGAATAACAATCTTCAATGGACGAATTTCCTGGCTATGAGCACGACTTTCATCCATTACAAATATATTCTCATTCTTCAGCAGTTCTATTGCTGGTAACTGGTCAGGTAATCTTAATGGCATCTATATTATCCCTTTCCTTAAATTTTTCAACAACGTTCTAACGAACTTTTTGCAAAGATACTATTTTTTTCTAATTATCTATTCTCTTTAAACAAAAATAAACATGTGTTGTTCTTTTACTTGTTACGAACAAGAATATTCATCCGATAAATGTGTAGGCATTATTGAATAATGTTTTAGATTTCACTATCTTCTGTATTCAACCGGTCTTCTGACTTACAAAAGCCTTCGGAATCCGTTCGGGATTACCTCTGTGAAAAGAACCTTAAAAAATATCCCCGTTGAGAAGGTGTCTCAACGGGGACAAATGAATATTTATGATTACAAATTACCAAAGTTGTAAACGCTCATTTTCTGGCAGATACATCTTATCACCTTTCTTCACATTGAAAGCCTTATACCAAGCATCAATATGAGGTAGAGCGCCGTTTACACGCCATTCACCCAAAGAATGAGGGTCACGTTTTACGCGATTACGAATTTCTTTTTCTGTGATATTCTGCCCCCAAACACCAGCATAAGCCAAGAAGAAACGTTGGTCTGCAGTAAAACCATTTTTCTCTTTCAATGGCTTCTTGGCTGTGGCATTCTTATATGCGTTAAAGGCAACCTGAAGGCCTCCATGATCTGCAAGATTCTCACCCAATGTAAAACGACCATTAGCATTCAAGTCTGGCAACACCTTAATATTACTGAAGAAGTTTGCATACAAATCTGCGCGCTTCTCAAAACCTTTCGCGTCTTGAGCTGTCCACCAATCCTTCATATTACCATCAGCATCATACTGACGACCTTGATCATCAAATCCATGAGTCATCTCATGACCGATAACGACTCCGATAGCACCATAGTTGAAAGCTTCATCTGCCTTTGGATCGAAGAATGGATACTGAAGAATACCTGCTGGGAAACATATTTCATTGGTTGTAGGATTATAATATGCATTAACAGTCTGAGGAGTCATACCCCACTCATCGCGATCTACTGGTTTACCTGCTTTATCGGCAATATGCTTATCATGAGCAAATTTACGGCATGCCATAACATTCTCATAAAAACTCTTATTTGGATCAATAGTAAGTTTGCTATAATCTGTCCACTTATTTGGATAACCTACCTTTACATAAAATTTATCCAATTTCTTATGAGCATTTGCCTTTGTCGTATCACTCATCCATGTTTGTGCATCAATACGTTGACCTAAACTAATTTGTAAGTTCTTAATCAACTCTACCATCATCTTCTTACTTGACTCTGGGAAATATTTCTTAGCATACATTTTGCCTAATGCTTCACCCATCTGAGACTCTACCTGAGATGTTGCACGCTTCCAAAGAGGATAATCTTCCTTACGTCCACTCATCGTTTTACCAAAGAAATCAAAGTTTGCTTCACGAATTTCATCAGTAAGATAAGAAGATGAACCTGATATAACATCCCACTCCATTAGAGCCTTGATATCATCTGCAGTCTGAAGTCCAAGTAAAGCATTTAATCCGGTGAAGAACTGTGGCTGACCAACAACCATCTCGTTGATATATTCTGTCTTTATACCTTCAGCTTGTGTAAGTGCCTTCAAAGGAATATTTGGATAGTTGGCTTCGAATTCGCTCAAACTCATCTTGTTATAGTTCGCCTGAGGATCACGCAACTCGGTCATGCTCTTAGAAATTAAGGCAACCATCGTTTCCTGCTTGAACACCTCTTCTGCTCTTTTCTGTGCCTCAGCCTTATCAAAACCATACAATTCAAACATTCTCACAATATGTTTCTTATAGGCTTCTCGAATGGCTACGGTAGCAGCATCGTTATTCAGATAATAATCTTTCTGACCAAGTGTCAAACCGCTCTGATATAAATTCAGAATGTTCATAGTAACATTCTTTTGGTCTGCATCAAAGAATGATGCGAACTGCTGACCATAACCTTGGGCTGCATATTTCAACTGCAACTGGCGAAGACTTGCTACATTCTCAGCCTTTTCAATTTCATCGAGCAAAGGTTTCACAGGACTAATACCTGCCTTATTACGACTAGCAACATCAAGAGCCTGCTTGTAGAAGTCACTCAATTTCTGCTCAATAGTTCCTTTTTTGTATTTCTTTTTCTGGAGTTCACCAAGAATCGTATTAATACGCTTATTATTATCTTCCTGTAACTGATCAAAGCTTCCAAAACGACTATATGCGGCAGGTAAAGGATGATTCTTCTGCCAGCCTCCTGTTGCAAACTCATAGAAGTCGTCCTGAGGACGAACATTTCTGTCAAAATTCTTTTCAATAAGCCCCGATTGATTCTGTGCCATTCCCATCATTGGTACTGTGGCCATCATCATAACCGGAATTAATCTTTTCATGTTCATAATTTAGATTTTTATATATTACATTAATTCAATTCTTCTAGCTTTTGAGAAAGTTCAAACCAATGGTCATTCTCTTGATCAAGACTCTTTTGCAAAGATGTATACTCTGTGACAAGATCCATATTACTAGCATTTTCTGGCTTCATCAGCATCTCATCAAGTTCAGCTTTACGCTTTTCCATCGACTCTATCTTTGCTTCGGATTCTTTAATAGCCTTCTCGACTTTTCGAATTTTCTTTTGCTGTTCCTTATGCTCTGTATAACTCTGTTTATTTACAGTCTGCTGTGACTGCGCAGAAACATCTTTCGCATCAACTTTCTCTTTTGATGAACTTGTACTATTCAATGCTTCATGTATAGTATCTGCATGATGAGCACGAAGATAGTCATAAATACCTCCAAGGTGTTCTTTCACTTCTCCATGTCCAAACTCATAAACCTTACTTACCAAGCCATCAAGGAACTCACGGTCATGACTTACAATGATTGCAGTTCCGTCAAATGCATTAATCGCTTCTTTCAGCACATCCTTAGAAGGCATATCCAAATGGTTGGTTGGCTCATCCAATATCAACAGATTAACAGGCTCTAACAAGAGTTTTATCATTGCCAATCTACTACGTTCGCCTCCAGAAAGAAACTTCACGTATTTTTCAGAAGTTTCGCCTCCGAACATAAAAGCTCCTAATAGATCATTGATTTTCAATCGCATGTCTCCTGTTGCCACTCGATCTATAGTATCATATATCGTAATATTTTCATCAAGGAGTTGAGCCTGATTCTGAGCGAAATAACCAATCAGAACATTATGTCCGATTTTCAACTGACCAGTATAAGGTATTTCGCCCATAATACACTTTACTAATGTAGATTTACCTTCTCCGTTCTTACCTACGAAAGCTACCTTCTCTCCACGTTTGATTGTAAATGTGACATGATCGAATATTGTATGATTACCATAATCTTTGCGTACTTCATCACAAATCACAGGATAATCTCCACTACGTAAACAAGGAGGAAACTTCAGATGCATTGCAGAACGATCTATTTCATCAATCTGAACAGGAACTATCTTTTCTAATTGTCTGATACGTTGCTGCACCTGAACTGCTTTCGATGCCTGATAACGGAATCTATCAATGAAAGCTTGGATATCTGCTATTTCTTTCTGCTGATTTTCATAAGCACGCATCTGCTGTTCATGACGTTCTTCACGTAGAACAACATACTCATTATATTTTACTTTGTAGTCTTCTATATGTCCGCAGGTTATCTCCAAAGTACGATTAGTAACATTATTGATAAATGCCCGGTCGTGACTAACAAGAACCACAGCACTAGCACTATTTGCCAAAAATTGCTCCAACCATTGAATACTCTCAATATCCAAATGGTTAGTAGGTTCATCCAATAAAAGAACATCAGGTTTGGTTAGAAGGATCTTAGCCAACTCTATACGCATACGCCATCCACCAGAGAACTCCTTAGTAGGACGTTCCAAATCAGAACGTTCAAATCCCAAGCCACTAAGTGTACGCTCTATTTCTGCTTCGTAGTTTTCCCCACCCATCATTATATAGCGCTCATGCTCCTGGGTAAAGCGTTCTACAAGAGAGGCATAACTATCACTCTCATAGTCTGTACGGGTTGCCATTTCCTGCTGCATTCTATCCAGTTCAGCCTTCATCTCTGTAATACGAGCAAATGCTTTACGAGTCTCTTCCCGGACTGTTGTATCATCTTGTAACTTCATAACCTGTGGTAAATACCCTACCTTACAATCGTTAGGGATTGAAACTGTACCAGAAGTTGGTTTCTGAATACCACACAAAATCTTTAGCATAGTCGACTTGCCAGCTCCATTTTTGCCGACAAGAGCTATCCTATCACGAGGATTCACAACAAAACTTACATTATCAAAAAGTGGACGAGTTCCGAATTCGACCTTTAATCCTTCTACAGAAATCATTTTAATTAACTAATATCTAACAGAATGCAAATATACAGAATAAAGATAAGAGTACAAAACAAAAATGAAGTTATTCGTCACTAACAGATTCCTCAATATGCAAAAAAAATATATCAGACAATAAAATATTAAAACAAAAAAATGCACCAATTCATACGAATTGGTGCATTCAATATCGTAGTAACGTTAACTATACGTTTACTTTACCTTGTCAACAATAGCCTTGAAAGCCTCTGGATTGTTAACAGCGAGGTCAGCGAGAACCTTACGGTTAATCTCGATACCTGCTTTGTGCAGAGCACCCATCAACTGGCTATAGCTCATATCCTGCAAACGTGCAGCAGCGTTGATACGCTGAATCCACAATGCACGGAAATTACGCTTCTTGTTACGACGGTCACGATAAGCGTAGGTAAGACCCTTTTCCCAAGTATTCTTAGCTACTGTCCAAACGTTCTTGCGAGCTCCATAATAACCTTTAGTGAGCTTCAGGATACGTGTTCTTTTTGCTTTTGATGCAACGTGATTTACTGATCTTGGCATAATTTTTTCTCTTTAAAAGTTCGACTAAAAAGTTAATAAATTAACGGAGGCAGAGCAAGTCGCGTACCTGCTTCATATTGGTCTGGTCAACAATTGTCTGATGTACCAGATTTCTCTTCTGCTTCTTTGTCTTCTTAGTCAGAATGTGACTGTGATAAGCGTGATGACGCTTAATCTTACCTGTACCGGTGAAACGGAATCTCTTCTTTGCGCCGGAATTAGTCTTTACTTTTGGCATTTTTGTTTGTTTTAAATTGTTATAAATAAAAGGTGGCAACGCATATACCAAGGCGGTACCACTCAGTAATTTCATTCTTAATCTTCAGAAGCCTCAGCTAACTTTTTCAGGGCTTCTCCACCCTTTGCATTAGCGAAACCATTTGCCTCTGCACGTGCTTTTTTAGCCTCTGCAACAGCTTTTGCCTCGGCTTCCTCTGCAAGTTCACGATCACGCTTTTGCTGACTTTTCTTTGCAACGCCAGCTTTTTTAGGAGCCATATAGAGGAACATTTTCTTTCCCTCTAGTTTAGGCAACTGTTCTACTTTTCCATATTCCTCAAGGTCATTTGCGAAACGAAGCAAAAGAACTTCACCCTGCTCCTTGAAAAGAATACTACGACCACGGAAGAATACGTATGCACGTACCTTATTACCTTCTTCCAAGAACTCCTGAGCATGTTTCAATTTAAATTGATAATCATGTTCATCAGTCTGAGGTCCGAAACGTATTTCCTTGACTTCTACCTTGACCTGCTTCTGCTTCATTTCTTTCTGACGCTTCTTCTGCTGGTACAAGAACTTAGAATAGTCGATAAGACGACATACAGGAGGTTGTGCATTAGGAGAAATCTCTACAAGATCTACTCCTTCCTGGCGAGCAAGATCCAAAGCTTTACGGGTTGGCATTACTTCAGCGCCATCATCGCCTACTACTCTTACCTCGCGTACACGAATCTGTTCGTTGATACGGAACTGATTCTTCAATTTTTTAGTGTCATTCTTCATTAACTGTTCTGTTCTTTCTAGAAATCTTTATTTTTTATAATCATCCAACTTTAGATAATCGGCTGCAAAATTACAAAAAAGTCGGAAACAAACCAAATTATTCCCGACTTTTTTATATATTTACTTTATATTTTCTTAACTTCTTTAGTCTATTGCATTCAATTGTTCTGCAACTTCATCGTTAATACGCTGAGCAAATTCTTCCATCTTCATGGTTGCTTGTTCACCACCTCCACGCTTACGCATAGATACGAGACCTTCAGCAGATTCTTTTTCTCCGACCACAATCATATAAGGTACTCGCTTCAACTCGTTATCACGAATCTTACGTCCTATCTTCTCATTACGATCATCAATGTATGCACGAACATCCTTGCTATCCAGATATTTCTTAACCTTGGCTGCATAATCATTATACTTCTCAGAAATTGGTAGGATTGCTACCTGATCAGGAGTTAGCCAAAGAGGGAAATGACCTGCAGTATGTTCTATCAGCACAGCAGTAAAACGTTCTAGCGAACCGAATGGTGCACGGTGAATCATCACTGGAGTTTTCTTTGTATTGTCCTCTGCAGTATATTCCAACTTGAAACGTTGTGGCAAGTTATAATCTACCTGGATAGTACCCAACTGCCACTTACGACCAATAGCATCTTTTACCATGAAGTCGAGTTTCGGACCATAGAATGCAGCCTCGCCCTCTTCTTCACGAGCATTCAAACCTTTCTCCTTACAAGCCTCACGAATTGCATTTTGACTCTCTTCCCAGATTTCATCTGAACCAATATACTTTTCTGTATCTTTTGGATCACGCAAAGAAATCTGTGCCTCATAGTCCTTAAAGCCAAAGATATTAAAGACCTTTTGAATAATATCAATGACATTTTCAAACTCAGCTTTTACCTGGTCTGGACGAACAAAGATATGTGCATCATCCTGAGTAAATGTACGAACACGAGTCAATCCATGTAACTCACCGCTCTTTTCGTAACGGAACACAGTACCGAACTCTGCGATACGCAATGGAAGATCTTTATAAGAACGTGGCTTGCGAGCATAAACCTCACAGTGATGAGGGCAGTTCATAGGTTTCAACATATACTCCTCATCCTCCTCCGGAGTATGAATTGGCTGGAAAGCATCCTTACCATAATGTGCCCAGTGACCAGAAGTAATATAAAGGTTCTTACTTCCAATTCCCGGAGTGATTACTTCTTGGTAATTGTAAGGCTTCAGCACACGACGAAGCAACTCCTGCAAGCGCAAACGAAGTTGTGTTCCTTTCGGCAACCAAATAGGAAGACCTTTACCAACTCTATCAGAGAACATAAAGAGTTCCATCTCCTTACCAATCTTACGATGGTCACGCTTCTTAGCTTCCTCAAGCATTACCAAATACTCATCGAGCATTTTCTTCTTAGGGAATGAAATACCATAAATACGTGTCATCTGCTCACGCTTAGCATCACCACGCCAGAACGCGCCTGCTACACTTGTAATTTTTACAGCTTTAATTAAGCCTGTAGACACCAAGTGAGGACCGCGACATAGGTCAGTAAAAGCGCCTTGGGTATATGTTGTGATGGTACCATCTTCCAAGTCTTGCTCGATATGCTCGCATTTATATTCCTGTCCGTCAGCTTTGAATTCTTTCAAAGCGTCAGCCTTAGAAACCTCTTTACGAACAACAGGCTCGTCCTTTTTAGCAAGTTCCATCATCTTTGCTTCGATCTTTGCGAAATCATTCTCCGAGATAGCAACGCCCTTAGGAGGCATAACATCATAGAAGAATCCATTTTCAACAGCAGGACCAAAACCGAACTGTACACCAGGATAGAGCTCCTGCAATGCTTCTGCCAACAAGTGGGCAGATGTATGCCAGAAGGTATGTTTTCCCTGCTCGTCCTCGAACTTATAGAGGGCGATTGTTGCGTCCTCATTAATAGGACGATTCAACTCTACAATTTCACCATTAACACCGCAAGATACAACGTTGCGAGCGAGAGCCGGTGAGATACTCTCGGCGATTTGAAGACCAGTTACGCCCTGTTCATACTCACGAACAGATCCGTCTGGGAATGTGATTTTAACCATAATACAAATTGATTTATCTTAATCGGGGACAAAGATACTATTTTTTATCCGTAACAAACAATAAAAGCCACATAAATTTATGTAGCTTTTATAATGTTTAATCATTCAGGAATGATATACACAATTATTTAACGGTAATTCGTTTAATAATACTATATGCATCAAACAGTCCTAATTCTCCAGCCTTACTTAAATCACTTATACCTTGTGTCTTATTCTGGCTTTTAACACGAGCGATACCTCGATTATACCATGCTTCCGCCATTCTTCCATCCATTTCTATAGCTTTAGAATAGTCATCAATGGCTTGACTATATTCCTTTCTGGAAGCATGCATATTACCTCTATTATAATATAGGTATGGATTATTCGGATTCAAACGAATTGCATCATCAAAATCTGCACGAGTCTGACCCGCTATCAACTGATTGCTTATACCTTGACTGGTATTATAATTACTCTGCATTTCTTCGCACACAGCTCGCTGCCAATATGCAAGTCTATTTTTATCATTCATCTGAATAACAGCAGTCAGATCATTAATCGCTGATTCGAAATCTTGCAAAGCACTATATGCAATTGCGCGAAGCATCAGCTGCCGACTCATAACATCCACATCCTTCACATTACTTATCGACTTACTCAGTTTATCAATATAATTGAACATTGATAAACTTTGCTGTTCCGTCATTTGTGAAGGAGTACAACTAAGGAACACCGTTTTCTCAGCCTTTGACAAACGGTTTAATTCCTCTATATCTTTATCGAACGCACGATCTGCGCCAACAGTTTCCTGATGGAAATATGACATCTGATACATTGGCAAGAAAGCGATTTCTACACTTCGGTTCTGTACTTTTCCTCTATATTCACTTTTATACTCATGACCTTCCGATGGCGTACCGTCATCAGCAACAACAATCTGATTATACTTATCCAGATCTATTTCCGAACGTTTGCGCATTTCCTTACGCTTATTCTTGCTCCATCTAGGTTGTATTCCTATATGTTTATTCATCTGAGCTTTAAAGATTCGGAATTCATCCAGTTCTGCTTTAGCTGTCATCCCCAATTTTCGATAGCATCTAGCACGTTGCGCCAAACCGGTCCAGAAATTTGGAAATTGTTCTATCACCTTACTATAATCGCGAATAGCAGCTCTTATCTGCCCCGTTCTATCATTTAGGATAGCGCGATTATAAATAGCAATAAAGTTTTTCGGTTCCATTTTGATGATAAAATCAAGATCCGTTATTGCTCGATTATCATCGCCTAGATTCATACGAAGCAGCGCCCTGTTGTAATGTGCAAAAAAGTTATTTGGATCATAGACTATCGCATTATCATAATCATCCATCGCTCCACGTAGATTGTTATAATTCAATCGAGCCAAAGCTCTGTTTACATAGTTTTCCGCTATTTTAGGCTTTAGATGTATAGCCTTACCAATAAATTCATCGGCCTCACGCCATTGTTGACGCCCCAAAGAAATAAGACCACGCGTCCGCCAAGCATCATAATCATAAGGATCCAATTTCAAGCTTTCATCCAAGCTCTTAGCAGCAGCAGTCGTATCTTTCTGATGTAGATACACCTCAGCACGCAAAGAATATGCATTAGCAAAGTTCTTCCATTTCGTGATTATCGTGTCCAAATCCAATTGTGCCCCCTGATAATCCCGACTCTGCATCTTACAAAGTGCACGATTGAACCAAAAATTCTGATTATGAGGAGAAATACGAATAGCCGAATTATAGTCTTGAATAGCATCTCGATAGTTATTCTGTCGGATTTTACAGATAGCACGAAGATCATACATCGACTCTATATACGGATTGAGTCTAATCGCCTCCGTCACATCTTTCTGAGCACCCACATAATCATCAAGACTATACTTCGCTACCCCACGAAAATACCAAGGCTCATACAGATAAGGCTTGGAATTGATTGCAAGATTAAAATATTGGATAGAGAGCACATAATCTTCGTAATACAAAGCAGAACGGCCAGCAGTTATCAATCGATCAACACGATACTGAGCCTTGGCAGTCATTATCGAGATAACCGCCATCAAAATAATGAATACCCTCCTCATGTGCTCTCTAAATTGAATTATTTTCTATAAACCTTTGTACGATAAGCAGCACGGAATTTACCTTTCATCATATTCTTCAGTTTACTGCCGATCATATTTTTACGCAATGCAGAAACACGGTCTACATACATGATACCTTCCAGATGATCAAATTCATGCTGCATAACACGAGCCGCATAACCTTCAACCCATTCATCATGCTCTTGGAAATCCTCATCCATATATTTCACATGAATACGTGTTGGGCGAGTAACATTCTCTGAGAGGCCCGGGATTGAGAGACAGCCCTCTTCCAAGGTAGATTTCTTTGAATTTTCATCTAACTCAAGAATATGAGCATTTATGAAAGTTTTACGATAACCTTCATACTCTGGGAAATCCTCCTTAAGCACATCCAAATCAATAACGACAACACGAATAGCCTTACCGATCTGTGGAGCAGCTAAGCCAACGCCATTACTATTATCCAGTGTCTCATACATATTCTGAATCAACTCCTTCAAATCAGGGTAATCAGGAGTGATATCCTCGGCAACCTTTCTTAAAACAGGTTGCCCATAAATATAAATAGGTAATATCATTTCTTTTATCTTCTGCTTTCCAAATAATCTTGGAGTATTATTGTAGCCGAAATCTCATCGACCAATCCTTTATTATCTCTTCTCACCTTTTTCTTCACCCCGCCATCGATCATTGCCCTATGAGCCAAGACCGAAGTAAAGCGCTCATCATAATATTCAATAGGCACTTCAGGATGCGCCTTGCGCCACCGATTGAAGAAATTTTCTACTCGAGCCAAGTTCTCACTAGGTTGCCCATTAGGTTGAATAGGCTTTCCTATAACGATTCTCTCCACCTGTTCATCCTGGATATATTTTTCGAGATATTGAAAAAGAGTAGATGTAAGAACAGTGGCCAGTCCATTAGCAATAATTTGTAATGGATCGGTCACTGCTAAACCAGTACGTTTCTTTCCGTAATCTATAGAAAGTATTCTCATTACTTCTTAAAGAGCAACCAAGCATCAGGATAGTTACCAGCGCGGAACTGATTACGACTCTGAACTGCAGAAGCTTTATCAGCGAAAGTAGAAGCTACGACACGATACATATTACGACTTGCATTGTAAACGATCTGAGCCTCGTAACCAACATTGTTCAGTGTATTCTGTAATCCTTCAGCATTTGCCTTCAAAGAGAAAGAACCTACAACAACACTAAAAGCCTGAACACCCTTACCAGAAACCACAGTAAAGTCTTCTGTACGAACAGTTGCATTATCTACATTATCAACAACTGTAGTCTGAGTTGCTGTCTTGGTCTCGAGTGGAGTTACTACCGGAGCATCTGCAGCAGGTTCCTTCTGTGCATTTGCAGCTTCCTGAGCCTGAGCTTTCTCGTAAGCTTTCTTATATGCACTTTCACTAGATTTACAACTTGTAAAAAGCATTGCAGCACAAAGTCCTGCACACAAAACCATATATTTTTTCATTGCTAAAATTGGGTTATAGTTAAACTATGAAATATTTATTGGGCGAAGTTACAAAATATATTGGGAAAATATAAAGAATGTCCGCATAAAGTTTGTTAAATCAAGGTAATACAACATTTTTAACGAAAAATTAAGGTAAAATATATGGTTCTTTTATCCCTTTTTATTAAATTTGCCATTAGAATATTGTTTAACATCAAAAAATAAAGGAACATGAAAACATTAGGTTATTTAGGCGCATTCCTCGGAGGCGCACTCGCTGGTGCAACATTAGGTCTTCTTCTCGCTCCTGAGAAGGGTGAAGACACACGCAATAAGATTTCCAACGCTGTTGATGATTTTTGCAAGAAACATGACATCAAGCTCAGCAAAAAAGATATGGAAGATTTAGTAGACGACATCAAGGACGCAGCTCCTGAGGTTGGTTAATTCAAAAAGATTATATTTTGTTTTCAAACGATCAAAACATAGAAACTATTGGGCAACTCGTTGAAGTGCTCAAGCATTATATCGGGCTTCAATCTGAATATATGAAGCTCGATGTAGTAGACAAGGTAGTACGACTACTAACAGCCATCACAATGGTTATAGTTTTCTCCGTACTCCTTATTCTTGCTCTAATTTATCTTTCGTTTGCAGCAGCCACGGCTTTAACGCCATTAGTGGGAATGCCATTAGCTTTCACCATTGTTGCAGGCGCTTATCTATTCATTTTAATACTAGTTTGGACGAGCCGCCACCAACTTATCGAGAAACCTTTGGTGCAGTTCTTAACTAGCATTCTTATGCAGAAGTAACATGATAGAAGATCCTCAGTTTACATATAACTCAATTACCGATATCAGGTTGCGTAAGGAAATCCTACACAATGAGATTTTGGAAGATAACGAGAAAATCAAAACGTTATGGGGTAGTCTGTTTAAAAAGTCAGATGCACTTAACAAGAGGTCAACACCTTCAAAGCGTATCAATAGCATTTTGAATATTGGTGCTGGAGTATTGGATGGTGTCATCTTAGGATGGAAACTATATCGTAAATTCAAGAAATAAGCATTAGATTTTAGACATAAAAAAAGGAGTACCGCCGTACTCCAACCTTGTTAACCTTAAATCTAATACTATGAAAAACACAGTGCAAATATAAGAACATATTTTATATATAGCAACTGTTTATCTATTTTTATTTCGATTTTTACATTCATTTAACATATTAAACACCGTAATTAACAACTTTAAAAGGATATTATCTGACCATCGAAGCCAAATTCTACCCCTTTAGGCAAACGTTTATTTGCCTCATCATGCAAACCAATTTCATGTGTCAAATGAATAAGGACAGTACGTTCCGCTCCGATTCTCCTGCTCACCCTAATAGCATCCTCTACCAATTGATGACTATGATGCGGTTTGTCCCATCTTAAGGCATTGATAATCAATATTTTCACACCCTGTAGATATTGATATTCACTATCAGCCATTGTCTTCATATCCGTGATATATGCCAAATCGCGAAATCGATATCCAAGAATAGGCATTTTATCATGCATTACTCTAATCGGCAATACTTCCACATTACCGATTTTCAGAACTTGATGCGGTTCTATCTTATGAAGCGACAGTTCTGGAGCTCCTGGGTATAAAGGCATTCCTTCTGGCGGAAAACAATACGGCAGCATACGTCGCATACCAGCCATCACTTTTTCCTCAGCATATACATCTACCCCATTAAATCGATGACAATAGGGACGCAAATCGTCCATTCCGCCAACATGATCATAATGGATATGAGTAACAAAGACTGCATTTATCTTACGAAATGGTTGTGTAAGTAATTGCTCTCGAATATCAGGGCCTGCATCGATTAATATTCTTGTATCGCCATCTTCGACGAGAGCTGCAGTACGCAGCCGATGATCTTTAGGGTTTTCAGAACGACACACCTCACATTGACATCCCAATACTGGCACGCCATTCGAAGTTCCTGTTCCCAATAATGTAATCTTCATCGAATATTAACCTCTGGATATATATCAATGCCAAATTTCTGTTTGACATCTCCCTGTATTTTTTTCATCAAACGAACAACATCCTCGCCTGTCGCTCCTCCACGATTAACAAGGACGAGTGCCTGTTTATCATAGACACCTGCAGCACCTAGCGTTTTTCCTTTCCAGCCGCACTTTTCTATCATCCATCCTGCCGGGATTTTATAACCGCCATCTACCTTGAAGTAACGTAGGTCAGGAAAACGATCTTCCAATTCTTTCTTTTTATTTTCATCCACAATAGGATTCATAAAGAAACTGCCTGCATTACCCCAAATCTTAGGATCTGGCAACTTTGCATTTCTTATCTCAATGATCACATCACGCAACTGTTGGGCTGTAGGTGTTGCTATTCCGCGCTCATCCAATTGAGTACGAATGTTACCATAATCCAATCGCGGAATAAACTTACGATTCAGCCGATATGTAACATGCGTTATCAGGAACTTGTCTTTCCATTCATGTTTAAATCGGCTCTGACGATAACTATAACTACACTCATCATTATTTATCACCCGCACCTTACCAGTAGCAATCTCCACAGCCTCAATGGTATCAATGATATCTTTAGCTTCTGCACCATAGGCGCCGATATTCTGAACCGCAGAAGCACCTACTTCTCCAGGAATTATTGATAGATTTTCTGCACCATACAACTGATGTTCTACGCAGAAAGCAACGACGTCATCAAAGACCTCACCACTTCCACATCTCACCAACACATCATCATCTTCATCTCTCAGTATCTCTATGCCTTTAATCGCACTATGTAATACTGTTCCTTGATAGTCTCCCGTAAGTAGAAGATTACTACCTCCACCCAAAATCAATAAAGGCAAATCATCCTGTGTCAGTAAACCAACAACCTTTTGAGCTTCTTCTACAGAAGAATATTCAACGAATCGATGACAACATGCATCAATACCGAAAGTATTATGATTTAAAAGACTAAAGTTATTCTTGTCTAACATATTATGTATTCAGTTTTGTGAGCATCCATTTTCCACGAATCTTACGGAAGTAAAGTTCGGTCTCCAAACCGTTAGCAATACCTCGGATAACGAAGATTTTTTGGTTACTCTCTGTATATTTCTGTCCATAGATAATATTATAAATCATCTTGGAAGGTAATTCCGGCGCAAAGGCAGGCCATGTTTCCGGATCAATATCTCCCGACATGGTAGAGAAATCATCATCCGGGTCAGGACCTGTGAATTTAATAGGAGAAGCAAGATGACGATTTTGGAAAGCCGTATCCGTAGCAAAAGAATGATAGAACTTCAGGAAGCTCGCATTCTTATTCGTATACATAGGTTTATAATTAATTGAAGTAAGCATCCATAAACCATTTATACGATTGAAAAGATATTGCTTAACCAGACGTTTTGCGAAATACACTTTTTCGATGACGACATGGTTGATACTGGTATCCTTTACTATTTTCATCTGCTTAGGATGATCAAATATCACCGTATAGTAATCCTGACGCATAAAGAAATGTTCCATCTTCCAAGCGTTCTTTCCGACAGAGTGACTAGGTTTCTCGTTATGATACACTTTCAGAGGAAACACGATGCGCTTGAACTGCAGTTTCTTATTAGCAGCAAAATTAAAGATAAAATCATCGAAAAGTTCATCCGCTGCCTTAGGCATAGGTGTTTCGGCAATAATATCTTCGGCAGAATCTTCAAGGACAGAATCCTGTTGGGCAGAATCCAGTAAAACCGAATCTTTAACAGGAGACGGTTTCTTATCGGTACATCCTGTTGTCATCACCATTGACAACAAGGCCAACGCACATGCTATATCTATTAGTCTTTTCATGCTAGCCTCTTAAATTTTAGGCAAAAGTACACAAATTCTACGACATAACACATTAAATTTCGAAAAAACTTATATTTCTCAATTCATCATGCTTTTTTCTTAATTTAAATTACTACCTTTGCAACCAAATCGATTAGAATAAAAACGTTTTTACAATATGTTATTAGAGAAAATTGAATCACTACTACAGGATGTGAGCAATCTTACAGCCAAGAATGCTGAGGAAGTAGAACAACTCCGCCTGAAGTATCTGAGCAAGAAGGGCGAGATCAATGCCCTGATGAATGATTTCCGTAGCGTTCCAAAAGAGCAGAAAAAGGAAATCGGAATCAAGATTAACGAATTGAAGACTCGTGCAACTGAGGTTATCAATGGTTTGCGCGAAAATCTGGCCGAAGCCGAGGCTACAAGCGACGACATCGACCTTACTCGTACCGCCTATCCTATTGAACTCGGTGCACGTCATCCACTAACCATCGTCAAAAACGAAATTATCGATATTTTCGGCCGTATGGGCTTTACTTTATTCCAAGGTCCTGAGGTCGATGATGACCAGCATGTTTTTACCATGCTAAACTTTGCTGCCGATCATCCTGCCCGTGATATGCAGGATACTTTCTTTATCGAACGCAGCAACCCTGCTGATGTCACCAAGAACGTATTACTTCGCAGTCACACTTCTGGCGACGAGGCTCATTTCATGGAGAACCATCAGCCACCTTTCAGAATTCTCTGTCCTGGTCGTGTTTATCGAAACGAGGCCATCAGTGCTCGTGCTCACTGCTTCTTCCATCAGGTGGAGGGGCTTTATGTAGACAAGAACGTAAGTTTCACCGACCTTAAACAGGTTTTGCTCACCTTCGCTCGCGAGATGTTCGGTCCTGACACCAAGATTCGTCTTCGCCCTAGCTACTTCCCATTCACAGAGCCAAGTGCTGAGATGGATATCAGTTGTAACATCTGTGGCGGTAAAGGTTGCGGTTTCTGTAAGCACACAGGTTGGGTTGAAATCCTTGGCTGCGGTATGGTAGACCCACATGATCTCGAAGCTTGTGGTATCGACAGCAGCGTCTATACTGGTTATGCTTTCGGTATGGGTGTTGAACGTATTGCTAACTTAAAATATCGCGTAAGTGATCTTCGTATGTTCTCAGAGAATGACACAAGATTCCTCGATGAATTTAAGAGTGCCTATTAATAGGTCATTCATAATATTACAATGCTATAACTAAAAAAGTCTGAGCTATTCGCTCAGACTTTTTGTTTTTCGTATATCACTAACGACTAATTCTTTTCTACATTTTCAAAAAGATTCTCCTTCGAGATCTTCTCATGCTTCGAGCGGATCTTAAACTTGTCGAAACCTTCTCCATATACGCCGATTACATTGGTCTGCGTTACAAAAGCATCTGGGTCTATCTCATTGATGATACCAAAAATAATATTGCTTTCACGACGTTTTGCCATGATAAAAAGCATCTTCACCTCATTACCTGTATAGAATCCATGAGCTTCTATAACTGTTGCTCCACGATGAGGGAACACTGCAATACGGCTGGCAATTTCCTTATACTTATCAGAAATAATAAAGAACTGAACACTACGATGCATTGTGTTTACAACCTGGTCGACGCAGAACGAAGAAATCATCAACACGACATAGCCATAAATTACTTGTTCCCAATTGTGAAAGACAAGATATGAACTGGAAATTATGATAATATCACACGTCATGATGACACGACCCAAAGAAATATCCCGGTATTTGTTCACGATAGCCGCTATAATATCCGTTCCACCGGTAGATCCATTAAAAGCAAACCCCATTCCAACTCCGGAACCACAAAAGATTGCGCCTATAATGGCTGCCATAAAAGGCTGATCTGCCAACAACTGGAAATCATGATGCCCTGCAAAAAAGGCCGTAAGAGCTGTCAACACCAAAACTGCATAAATGGTTTTCATACAAAACTTCCAACCTAGAATAATCAAGGCTGCAACCAAAAGGATTGCATTTATCGTAAAATATGTAGTCTGAACAGGTATATCCAATCCCCAAAACACAACAGATGCTATACCAGGAACACCTCCTGTCGTTATATTGTTAGGAAGCAGAAAGACATTCCATCCGATACTATAGGATATCATTGCAATACCTATCATGAAATAATCCCTCAGTTCGGTCATCAATGCTTTTTTCTCGATTTTCATGATTTCTCTCGTTATATTTTAAATTTAAATGCAAAGATACAAAATAATAAGGTGATAGAATCATCCATCACCTTATTTTTTTATTCCTCACCAAACTTATTTATAAATTCTTCTTCACTAATAATCGGAATATTCAATTCGTGTGCTTTTTTATTTTTACTACTCACAGATTCTATATCATTATTGATTAGGTAGTTCGTATGTTTACTCACGCTACCGGTAACCTTTCCGCCCTGACTTTCTATATATGCCTTCAGAGCGTTACGGTTCTTATAATGATACACATCACCCGTCACCACAAACACTAAATCTTTACACTTTTCACCGGTCGGTTCCATTACCTCCTCGCGAATATTAAGTTCTTCCATAAGATGCTCTACGATACGAAGATTTTCTGGATTACTGAAGAACCTGACTACCGATGCACTCTTCTCGGGTCCTATGCCATCGATCGATGCAAAGATTGTCTCACGAGTGTCTTCACTAAAGAGGTCACCCTTCTGAGATGCAAACAAGTCACCTTCTCGAGAAGCACTAGCCATTTTAATAATTTCCTCCAAGGAACAGGCACTAAGCAGTCGCTTGCATACATCTTTCCCCACAAGAGGTATATTCAGAGCATACAAGAAACGGCGACTATCCACTTCTCTACTTTTATCTATAGAGCGCATAATATTTGCAGCACTTTTCTGCCCAAAGCCTTCCATCATCGACAGTTCGAAGATGTGCTCTCTCAAAAAGTATATATCAGCATATTCCTTCACCCATCCTAAATTGATAAACTTAGAAATTGTCTGTGCACTGATTCCGTCGATATTCATTCCATCTTTGCTCACAAAACGGGCAAATTTTCTAAGTTGCTTGGCTGGACAACTCTCATTTGTACAATGTAAAGTACGCGTTCCACTGTTTTCACTCTCTATCACTCGAGTTGGAGCCCCACAAACTGGGCACTTATCAGGGATTATCAAATCTCCTACCTTATCGACGACATGAATTACCTTCGGGATAATCTTATTCGACTTGATGACGCTCAACTTGGTACCGGCATCTCCAATCCCCAAGCGCTCACATTCTGAAATATTACAGAGAGAAGCACGCTTCACCATAGTTCCTTCCAGTTCTACCGGACGGAATACTGCCACAGGCGAAATTGTAGATGCAGCACAACTCCATTCTATATGGTCGAGTTCTGTTTCTGCGCTCTCATCTTGCCACTTAAACGCATATCCCGCACGAGTGGCATGATGTCCTGTCACCGAACCCGTCAAACTGTAAGCATAATCATCATAGGCAATGACAAGTCCATCCACTGGGAAAGGATTATCACGACGGGTAACCTTCTGTGTCCACTTGTCGATGACTTTTTGAATATTCCCTTCGGTAGGACTTTCTATTCTCTCGCGCTCTACAGCATTCATTCCATTTGCCTCGATAAAATCCATTCGATCTCCCCATCTGTCTATCGGTTCATCAACATGTACCAAGGTAAAAGGAATCCACTGCAAATGGCGCAATTTCACCTCTTCTACATCTTTCAATGTCAGCGAGCCACTTGCCAAGTTGCGAGGATTGGCATAATCTTCTCCACTCTCGAGTAAGAATTCCTCAAAATCTTCATAAGAGATTACACACTCTCCACGAATAACGATATGCCCCGTAGACTTAATTTTCTTAGGAATTCCTGCAATAGCACTGGCAAGATGTGTGATATTCGTTCCGACATGTCCATTACCACGAGTCACCACCTTTGTAAGTCTTCCCTCATCGAAGGTGACAACCAGAGTAAGACCATCTAGTTTCCAAGACAACCATATCGGGCGTCCTTCTGCCCATTTAACCAAATCAGCAATACTCTTGGTTTTAGCCAAGGACAAAGCAGCAAACTCATGTTCCTCTTTTTTTCCCGACAATGTATCAGCAGACACGTTATGCGTAGGCGATTCTTCGAGCACAACACCAGTCTCCTTCTCCAATATTTTCAGTTGATCAAACAGATGATCCCACTCGTAATCGGTCATCTGTTCGCCTTGTCCATTATAATATGCATCAGAAGCCTGATTGAGTCGAGCAATCATCTCCTGCATTTGTTGTATCTTGTCAATAGCCATAATATTTGGATTTTAGTGCAAAGATACTATTTTTTTTCTTATCTTTGCACCATGGCAAAGAAAATAGTAATAGGAATTGATGTCGGAATCTCAACAACAAAGATTGTAGGTATCGACGAAAATGGAATGGTCATCTCGCCTATCCGCATTAAAGCAACCGACCCTATCACGTCATTATATGGTGCATTCGGTAAATATCTTCATGACAACAAGATTCATCTCGAAGAGGTTGAACACGTGATGCTCACTGGCGTAGGAGCTGCATATATCGAAGAAAACATGTATGGACTGCCTACCACCAAAGCAGAAGAATTCATTGCGGATGGATTGGGAGCACGCTATGAGTCGAAACTCGACAAGATGATCGTGGTATCTATGGGTACGGGAACGTCTCTTGTTGTATGCGATGGTGATGACATCCATCACATCGGTGGTATCGGCATTGGTGGAGGAACGTTAGCCGGACTGTCACGTATCATGCTGAAAACTGATGATATCAAACAGATTGCATCCTTAGCCATGGAAGGTGACATTTCTAAAATAAACCTCCTCATCGGCGATATCAGTGCTAAACCTCTTCCAGGATTACCTATGACTGCTACGGCAAGCCTTTTCAGTAATGCCAAGGCTAATGCTTGTCGAGAAGATATCGCCATCGGACTGATTTACATGGTACTACAGGCCATCGGTTCGAGTACGATACTTTCTTCATTGGGTACGGGAATCAAGGATTTTGTAATGATTGGTAACCTTACATTATTGCCACAATGCCGTGATGTTTATCCTGCTATGGAAAAACTATATAATGTGCATTTCCGTATACCTAAATATTCTGAATTCTGTACGGCTATCGGAGCTGCTCTTGCCTACAAGTATAGAAAAGGAAATAACATTACTCCAAAGTACATATAACAGTCTCGATTTACGTAGTTAACTGCATCAGCCTACGTAGTTAACTATATAAGCCTACGAAGTTAACTGCATAAGCCGATGCAGTTAACTTCGTAAAAGTACATACTTAATTACACAAATTGGTACTATTAATATAACCTTTAAAGTTACGTTCCGACCAATTGATTATTGTCTGTGAAGCTTTCACTGTTTTCCCTCCGAGTGTCGCCTGTTCTAGATATTCCACCCTCTTCGGCCATCCGATATAAAAATAAGTTTCCGTAAGTGACTTATCTGCCACTAGGTCTCCTCCCCCAGTACTCATCGTGGTAAATCCCATATCCCTGACATCTTTCGCAGGTATTGTCACCTCGCTTCCATTGAAAATCCGATAATCACCTTTGGTATCATTCTCAGGATCTACAGGCTCTACATATCCCGCTATCATCATATTCTGAGTCTTATATCCCAAATCACTCGAGGATTTTGAGAATTTTCCAATCTTAAATTCCTGTCCATGATTACCAAACAGAAGTTCGAGTTCACCCAGTTGCTGCATCACAGAACTCTCATCATCCATTTGCAGACCGAGAAAACTCATCAGAGAACTGCGTGGCATAATCTGTGCAAGAGAATCGGTATGAGAATAGATGGAATCAATCGCCACACTATATATATTGTATAGTCGATCACGAACAGAACGCCAATTCTCTAAATGTAGCATATTACCATATTCACCAACTGTAAAATAGAATTTATAATGCTCCAATTGAGAAAAACCGCTCAGTATTTTCTTCTCATACGAGTAATCTTTCATCTTACTCAAATCAAAAGCAGAATACTGTAATTCCATACGATATCCACCCTGGGTAGAATCAAGTACGGCTATTTGGAAATTATAGCTATAATCTTTCTCCTTAATGGTATCATTATCATGAAACTCGTACGACATCTTATCAACATGATAATTCATCGTGTCGCCTTTGCAAAAATATCCCACTACCGCAATTGTAGTGTCTCCTGAGAGCATACCGATACTTGCGCCATCCGCCGGTGAAAGCAAACAAACAATAAAAATAAAAATCAGAAATGATATTCTACTCATCTTTTAAATTACTTTTATACGTACAAAGTTAGCAAAATTACATCAAAACACGAATTTTCCAATCAAATACTTGCAAGATTCCAGTAAAAATTACTATCTTTGCAAACATGAGAATAGATATCGTAACCGTTTTACCGGAAATGTTAGAGGGCTTTGTGCATGAATCAATTCTGGCAAGAGCACAGAAGAAAGGCTATGCAGAGATTCATTTGCATAATTTACGTGACTATACTTTAGACAAATGGAAACGTGTAGACGACTATCCTTATGGAGGTAGCGCGGGCATGGTAATGCAATGCGAACCTATCGACAGATGTATAGAAACCTTGAAGGCTGAGCGTGATTACGATGATGTAATCTATACCAGTCCTGACGGTGAGACTTTCAATCAGAAGATTGCTAACGAGATGTCGATGCAAGGTAACCTCATCATTCTCTGTGGTCATTATAAGGGTATCGACCAGCGTATACGCGAACACCTTATTACTCGAGAGATTAGTGTTGGTGATTTCGTGCTTACTGGTGGCGAACTTGCTGCGGGTATCATTACTGATGCCGTCGTAAGACTAATCCCTGGCGTACTCAGTGACGATCAAAGCGCATTGAGTGATTGTTTCCAAGACGATCTTCTTGCGGCTCCTATCTACACACGCCCTTCTAACTATAAGGGATGGAAGGTGCCAGATATCCTCTTGAGTGGAAATGAAGCTAAAATCCGTCAATGGGAATTTGACCAGGCCATAGAAAGAACAAAGAAGTTACGTCCTGATTTGCTTAAAAAGCAGAATGGGAAAAGAAAATTTTAATTATAAGAGATAGAAAAGAACTCATCATCAATAGTGAGGTATTATACCTTATTATATATAAGAGATCAAGTTTAGAACAATTTACTTTTAAAAAAACATTTAGAATAGCCTTTTTACAAGAATAATATTATGCCTTGGCCTAAAATGGTCGGAGGCAGTGTTATATGATATTATAAACCTCATTTTTAGATCATAACGATAATGTTCGTTAGGGGGGGATAGTCCGACGTGAGTTGCACTATTCCCTTTTTTTATATCCAATAAAAGGGGAAAAATTGATATGAAAGGAGTAAAAATAGCACCTTAAGGGTATTATTTGACATCCTCAGAGCGCAACTATTGACTTATAATCAATCCTGCATCAAAAATTCCCCCATAAAAAACAAATTCTACTACATACTATTCATTGTAATTAATGATATTTGCATCAAACAAAAGTTTAAAACAAAAAACCTAAAATAGAAATTATAGCGAGAGTATGAAACGAAACCTAAAAAACTTATTACTTAACGATCATGAGAATACTTCATTTACAATCATACCTAACACAATCCATAAAGATTTTGGTTGTTGCTACAACTACTATTCTTGCAATTACACTAACAAGTTGTAGTGCGAGTTCTGACGATACTATATCACCTGTCAAAACGGAATCCTTGGAATCGTCTACTAGTTCTACTATGCAACTTATTCACGATACAAAGGCAAAAATCAAGGCTACCTTCAAAATAAACGGTGTCGACATAAATAACCAATCAAACAATATAAAGGACGATAAGATAGAGGTTACCAGCGTCACTATCCATACAGGTGTGGAAACAATCAATGCAAGCAAATACGAAATCGAAAACGGATTAGTATATGCCAAACCTGTAAACGGGAATGTAACCATCAGAGTACACTACAACGTAAACTGGTATAATCCAGCCAAAAAGGCTGTAGACTCACGAACCGATTACAAAGACATTACAAGCTATCTCTCTATAGAACAGGGCAAAGTCGTTGACCTCATCCTCGATATCATCGCGGACAACATCAACTTCAACGCAACTGTTAGTGAATGGGTATTATGATATGTTTTTCATATATTATACAATCGCTATAAATTAAAATCGTTAAGGTACACACAAGGCAGAAATTTTAAGAGCGCTTAAAATTTTCTGCCATTTTTTGCACGTTTTCAAAATAAAATCACTATCTTTTCACGCAAATATATAAGAACAAAGAATAAGGATATTAAGAAAATTACTCAAAACGACTATAAGAACGATTAGTGAATATAACTTTTTATCCTTCAGAAACAGTAAGGACGACTGTGGCTATGTGTATTAAACATATGCCTTTAATGTCAATAGTATTATCTCGGGCGTTATAATTAGGGTATATTCAATTAGTAAGATGTGCTTTTATTTTCCCGACTTCAATCCTTTGAAGATGGCATGAACTTGTGCCAATAGAGAATTTTCCCCTTACAAGTCAAGACGTAATGTCTGATGACAAGCTCGTGATGCGTATAAGTAAATATGAAACAAAGAATTAAGACTGGTCTGTTCATGTTCGCACTCACTTCCATCTTGTGTGGTTGTGGCGAAGAAGATTTCCTTCGGCGTTCCGACTTGGTTAATCCTCAGTTGATATACACCAATCTATCTTTAGATATCGATTGGCTTACCAAGTATGGAGACTTACCCACAGGAATGACCATATACACTTTCGGTAAAAATACCGGTACTCAATATGAGTTAAGTGCAGACGTGAACACCATTGATCTATATCGAAATGCAGATAGCTACAAGGTCATGGTATTCAGTCTTACTCCTTCAGAATATGGTAGTCTACATTTTGAAGATTTAGACAATTCTCAAAAGGCTGCCGCTATGCTCAACAGATATGAGTGCACTGATGGATGGAATCAAGGCACAACTTATCAGTATGAGCCGGAAAAGATTGGAGCTAGTGTTGACACTTTGAATTTAACTCCACAAATGGTAGAAAAAACATTGTGTTGGCAACTCGCTCACAAGGATTGCCACGAGTGTTTGGAAGGCGATACTACGAAGGCTATATTCAAAGCATTGCCAATTTCACTCACCAAGGAATTCACCATCAAAATTCGAATCAAAGGCATAAAATATGCCAAGAGCGTGGTTGGTGAAATCAGTGGACTGGCCGAAGGATGGATGTTGGCATTAGAACATGCCACTAAAACCACTGGCACCAATAGGTTAAACGAATGGATAGCAAATGTGACAACATCGGGCGATAAGGATGGATGGATAACCAAAACCATCACGACGTTCGGACTTCCATACGGAAATGATGTCGCTGGAAACAGAAATGACAACGATAATGTATTGAAGTTGTATTTCGAACTGGTAGATGGAAAAACGACGGTCTCCTATTCGTACAATGTTGGAAACATGATAAAATATAGTGAGGATGGTAACCTCATTTTAATTATTGACACAGACATATCAGAAAGTCAGCCAATGCCGAACTTACCTGAGGTAGAACAAAATGGTAACAATAAGGGAGGTATAGATGCCCATGTAGGAGATTGGGGCGAAGGCGGTGATGTCATAATGCCTGCGTAATAAAACAAAAAAAAGACCACATATTAAGACGACAACAGAAAGAATAAGAAGTGTATAATGACGAAGCATCTTGGATGTAGAACGTGATTTTGTAACTTTTATATAAATTAAAAACGTATGAAAAAGTATTATCTGATCATTAGTGCTATGGCATTAATGATGGCTGCTTGCACGGAAAGTGCAGAATTTGAGAATGATTCAATGACTTCTGTAAACGACAGTAAAGTTGAAGTCAATTTTGGATCTTATGTTGGTTAAGGTACTCGCGCTGGTGCAACTGGCGTATTGACAACCAACGAATTGAAGACTACTGGTTTTGGTGTTATGGCTTCATATACCAACACCACTGCATGGGCTTCGGCTACTGGAGAAGCTAAGCAGTCAAACTTCATGTACAATGAAGGTATTACATGGAATGGTTCCACATGGACCTATGCCACAACAAAATACTGGCCTAATGATCCTGCTCAGAAGATTAGCTTCTTTGCTTATGCTCCTTATGTAGAAACAGCAAATGGAGAATCTGGTATCACCGCTATTGATGATGCTTCTGTAGAGGATCCTAAGATTTCTTATAAACTGAACCCAGCAAACTTTGTTGACTTGCTTTGGGCAGATGCAATAGATCAGAGTAGAATGACTAACGGAAATCGTGTATCATTCAACTTCAAGCATATCGTTTCTAAATTCATGGGGGACGTAAAGGCTAAGATCTCTAAAGAGGAACTCGCAGGATTAAATGATCCTATCGTTACTATCGAGAAGATTATTGTTGAGAATTCTGATGATAATATTGCTACAAGCGGTAAACTCGACCTCCACACGGGTACTTTTGTTAATGATGAGGCAACAGCTCCTGCAACTTTCAAGGTAGAACTTGAAAATACTTCCTTTACAGATGCTGCAAAAGAAGATGCAAAGACAAACATTGATCTTAAGGCTAAGCCAACTGCTCTGGATGGTAAGGGTTTGACTACTACTGCAACAAGTATTCTTAATTCTAAAGTTTCTACTCCAGTATTATATTTCCTTCCTGGTACATAGCCTAAATTCAAGGTTACCGTAATATATTGGGTAAGAACCAAGGATGCTAAACTTCCTAAGGGTGTTACTAATGTAGCTCAGACTGTAACAAACGAGATTCAGTTCCCTACTCCATTTGAGCAGAACAAGAAATACAACTTGGTTTTGAACATCGGTTTGAACTCAGTACAATTCCAAGCTGAGGTTGAAAATTTCGATAATACTGACGAAGGAACTATTGAACAGACAGTAGACCTCCCAATAGTAAACGGAACATTGAATTAATTCGCTAAAGACAGGATAATACAACATTATATTCTTAGTGTTTAGAGTATTTGATATGAACAGATCAAGTATCATAAACATTTGGGGATTTCTCTTGCTGACAACCTTACTCTATGGTTGTTCTGGAGAAACCCCTGAATCCTTGACACCTTCTTCTGAAGATGCCATGCGGATACCTATGTCTTTTCAAATCTACTCTGCACGCAATACAACCCAGTCTAGAGCCAACACAGATTATTACATCGACGGAACTGAAAGAAAAACTCTTCCTGCGGGCTCTAGCTTGGGCGTATTCGCATATTATACCAATAAAAAGACTTGGTCGGAAGCAAAATCTAGTATTGAACCCAACTTTATGAACGATCAGGAGATGAAAGTCATGGCTTCGGTCGGTCAAAATGGCGTAAGTCTAAGCTATAATCCTACTAGATATTGGCCAAACGATGATAATCAGAAAATCACTTTCTCTGGATATTATCCTTTTGCAAGCGAAAAGGATAACCACGGTATCAGTATCATCGAAGGAGTACTTAACAACTTTAAGCCTGCTCTCAACTTTAGAGTCAAAAATAACTCCGCTGAGCAAATCGACCTCTTATTGAGCGATGTGCTCAACGATAGAACAAGATCTGATGCTACTCATCCCTTGGTTCTGAAATTGAATCATACACTATGTCAGATTGTTGTCAAGATAAAGCTTTCTGACGAGTATAAGAACAAAAATGTAAAACTCACGGGGAGAAACTGGAAGATAAAGGGTGTGTACAATACTGGTAATGTATATATGGATTGTACCAATCCTCATGCTCAGGTGGTAAAATGGCAGGACAGAAGTTACAGTACCGGTAACTATACCACATGGAGATATGAGGCTCACCCTGCTGACAATGCCCATGAGGATACTACAACCAGTAACAATGATGTGTTACTGCTCATCCCCCAAACTGTCACCTCACACGCCGTTATCCGTATTGGATACGATTTAAAATTCTTTGCCGATGATCATACTACTGAGTTATATCATTATGATAATAATACAACGGAGATTGACTTGAATAAGGCGGGTATCACAGAATGGAAACCCGGCATGAGATACACTTATACCTTTGTCGTAGGCCTCAACGAGATCAAAATAGATGCCACAACGACAAACTGGTTAGAGGAAACAATTAATTACGACGAAAACTTCAATAATTAATGGTAAAGATTAGTCCATATCAGCAAATATCAACAATGTTGCCCATAATGTGTATCATTATGGTTGCTGCTTGTACTGACTCAGAACCGACTCAGACGAGTCCTGTATTTTCAGATCATGCGGTCCTTTTCTCGGCTGAAAATCATGATACACGTTCCGCTGAATACTTTTCAATCAATAATGATGACGATCTAAAGGATAAAGGATTCAGATTATGGTGCTATTATACTGGTACTGACGATTTTAAATCGACAAAGTCTGAAGATGGTGTGCAGACTATCATGGATAATTTACCTACCCAATGGATTGCTTCTGACAACGCATGGAGCTATGGAACGAAGCGCTATTGGCCTACTGGAGAAAACAAGCTATCGTTCTTCGCTCTCGCATATAACTCTGACTGTAAACCTTTTCCAGGCAAGGACTCCGAAATGAGAATCATCTTAGGAAATGACGTTACGACAGGACTTCCAACCCTTACTTATAAGAATGGAGACATTCCAGGCGGACAGGAGGATATTCTTTGGGCGACACGCACAAATGGTATGCCATATACCAACGAGACAATGCCTAAAGACAAAACTGTACACCTGCAGTTTAATCATGCATTAGCAAAAATTTCACTTGGAATTTCGGCCTCCGGAACATGGGACACGAAGAGTGAACAGAGTGAGGTTAGGGAGGTCAACCAATCGTGGTATACTTCTTACAAGGAATATACCGTTACTGAAACTACGACGGCAAAGATGCTCATCAAGAACGTTACTGTAAGCAACTGCTACGAAACAGGAACTTTATTACTAAATAATACTGAGGCATATATTCCTGTATGGGAAAATCGATGGGGTAACTTCTCTTACAACTTCGATACAGATATCAATAGTATCTTAAAATATCATGATGATATTGGGCTCGACAATCAACCTGATGGAATTACTGACAAGACGCAGGAAATCTTGGAAAACAATAAATATTTCACGATTATCCCACGCGAGGTTGCTGCTGAGAACAATATGCAGGTAAAGGTAACTTATGTAAGACTCTTCAAGAAGACGACATATACATTCCGTGCTAACAAAAACTTTTGGGGATATTATGAGGACTTCAGTTGTATCAATGCGGATAATCCAGATGTCGAATGGGAGCTCGGAAATGAGGAGACGGTAACTTCTGAATGTAATAGTAATATCATTGGAGGTAAGAAGTATAATCTACTCTTCAACTTTGACGCCAAATACGCAACAATTACACTAAAGCCTATGCCTTGGGAGGTTGAAGAACAAGAGATTACTTCGGATAATACCATTAATATTGCAGAAGGTGGTACGATCAAATTCTTAGATCTCTCCTCTGACGTCAGAGTAGATTATGAAAAGGGCTATTGCTACACAGGTCCGAGAGATGTGAAACTCAAATTCCATATCAGTTTGCCGAAAGGTAGCAAATGGATGGCAAGTTTGATTACGCTGAAGGGTAACGAGAATGCTTTTACATTCGTCGACAATGAAGGTAAAGAGGTAGCAACACTCGAAGGACCTATCGGAGAGGAAGCCATTATACATATAAAAGCTAAAAATGTTCTCACGACTATCGAGAACAGAGCATTACTCCGTATCTATGCAATCACTCAGGATGGCAAAACAAGCATCATACGAAGTCTTGTACCTAATACCTATAATTATAATGAGTGGACACTTATTCAGGAGGTAAACGAATGATAAAGAAAATATTATATATCTTTTTATTACCACTACTCATGCTGTTGTGCTTGAGCAGTTGTTCTGAGATAATAGAAAACGAGATGGAAGGTGAGAAGGGATATGTGACCCTTAGACTTTCTGTTCCGAAGCCTGTTATCACTACTCGTGCGGGAACAGAGAATGAGGATATAGAAGGGCAAGAAAATGCAATAAAAACAGCGACTCTATTCTTCTACAGAAATGAGGATGATGAAGATACACAAGCTAGATATACCGTAAATGGTGTTACCACAAACTATGATAGTACCACTCATAGCTATACCGTCAGTGTTCGATTATCAGTACAAAACCGATACGATATTTTCGGCGACAAGGACAATGGTCTGGGTAAAGTCTTCGTCGTCGTCAATCCTACGGCAAACTTTGGTAGCGGAAAAACAATCCGTGAAATTAAGCAAACTACTACACAGACGGCATTCGACACCGGCAAACCTACTAGTTTCGTAATGGTAGGTCAGGGGGATGTCACATTGACTGATGAAGTTGCAATAGGAGACGTCAATCTGCAAAGAGAGGCTGCAAAAATAAGACTTTATCTGAACATATCCGAGGAAGTACAAACTGAGGAGAATCTTGTGATTACAAAATGGAAACCTGATTTAGAGAACAGTGAACTTAAATTGGTGTTGAACAATGGCGTAAACAAGACGCTGCTCGGTGGTGGATATGTAGCAGATGACAAAGATTTTTTCTCACAGGAAGTAGACTTCGTACAAGGAGAATATAAAAGAAATTCTTCTGACGAAACGTCTTATTCTTATGCGAGTTCACCTCTATACACTTATCCTTCAGCATGGAATGGAATAGATTCGCACGAAATGACCTTGATACTCTGTGTACCTTGGTATAATACCACGACCAAGACTACCCGACTTTCTTACTATCAGCTCAGTGTGAATAATATCAAGAGGAAAGTAGAAAGTAACCATTATTACAAGATATTCCTTAATGTAAATAGTCTGGGAAGTTCCAACAAAGGAGAACCTGTTGATATGTCTCCGGCTTCATTCATCATCCAACCTTGGGGAACTGTGGATGTGGGTACAGGTTCCCAAAACAACAAGGATGCAGATGGTATACTTATGAGATATCAATATTTGGTTGTCTCACCAACAAGTATCGACCTAAAGAATAATAACAATGCTGAAATTAGTTATTCTAGTAGTTCTGCACTTGACATGGCAAACACTAGAGTTTCAAGAGTAGAATATACCAGTTATGACAATAGTGGTTATACCACAGAAACAATTTTAGAAGGAAACCAAGTTCCTTCCAGCTATAAGATTACAGATAATGGATCCGGTAAAATCACCTTCATACATGATCAGACGGGTACATACGTGATGCAGAAAATTACGATACAAATCACAAACAACGATGGATTAAGTGAAAGTGTGAATATCGTACAATATCCGCCTATCTATATGACCAGTGAACCTGGAGGTAATGCTTTCGTAGATGGTTTCTTTGCTTATGCAGAAGATGGATCCAACTGGGGTATTCCTAACTATGATGTTCCTAACACGTATCATAGTGCTACATATGAAAGCAACAATAATAGTACTCAGAATTCATACTCATATGAGTGGCCTTCTGGCTATTACATCAATACACCTTACGGATGGCTGATGCTCTCCTATCCTTCCAACTTACAGAATGCAATCACCAACATCTTCGTGACTTCATTCAACAGAAATAATTGCACTTATTATGACGGAAGGTCTTACTACACATATAAGATTGGTGATCCGAGAGTAAACGCTGGATGGGGGACGAACGACCTCAAACCATACCTTATAGGTCTATATAAATACAAAGCATATTATTATGTCTATAAAGACTGGGAAGACGCGGACAAGATAAAGATTGCATCAAGCGATGAAAGCTGTAGGAGCATCATCTCTCCATCCTTTAAGATTAGTTCTGCGTTTGGTCTGTGTGGTGGAGGTATTCTATCTTTTACAGATGCCACCAAACGAGCTGCCACTTATCAGGAAAGTGGCTATTGTGCCGGCAGATGGCGCTTGCCTACTGAGGCCGAAATTATGTTCGTATATACATTACAACAACAGAACAAGATCGCAAGATTGTTTATCAATAACGTTTATTACTGGACTGCAAGTGGTAGAATCTTCTACAACGGGGCTCTCTACACACAAAATGAGATAGGTACAAACAGAGCATATCTGCGCTGTGTATATGATACATGGTATTGGGGTAACAGTAAAAGTAATACGCCATCCATTTATGAACCAAAACCTACATTGTAATGACAAAGATTAGATTTTACATATATACCTTATTTGCGCTACTGCTTACCGCATGTAGTGAATCTGAAATGCTGACAGGTTCTGACGGTTCTCAGAACGGTATTCCTGTTGTCATCAATGCATCATTCAGAATTCCAAAAACTGGAATGTTGTCAAGGGTTTGTGGCGAGAGTACGGAGATTACGTCACTATATGCTCTCATCTTTGATGAAAATGGACTGCTTTCTGAAATCGAAGAATGCCATCCGGGAACAGAAGCTAACCCTCAAAAACATTTTAGTCCCATGGGGGCAAACAGTCTCATTTCTTTTTATGTCACTCTGCACGAATCTCACTCTCCTCGTATCGTGCACTTACTGGCCAACTATCCATGCTCTAGTCTTGATATCATCGATGAATCGCATTTAATGCGCAAACTTACCGTCAGCAATCATGTTGACGCCTACTGGCAACGCATAGAACTTAGGGATGGTATTATTCCTGAGCAAAACTCGAATACTCCTACACAGGAAACACGAAACCATTTTCAGAATATTTCCATGATTCGTAATTTCGCTAAGATCACGATTTCTAAGGATACAGCAAATATTCCTGACAGTAAATTCAAAATCAATGGATATTATGTTTTCAATCAACCTAAATACGGAACTGTCGCACCTTATAATGTCAACTCAAATGCTGACCCTAGTGACCCTATTGCCAATCGATTTGCAAACTATATAGACAATAATGGAAACACTAGAACTTATAAAGAGCTTTATGATGATAAGTATTATGGCTATGAACCTGAAAATCGGGAATATGAACCGTATGATATAGACAATATCGCATGGAAAGTTCCTAATGAGCCTACGTATATCTATGAAGCAACATATCGTGAAGATGCCGGCAACCCATTCATTATTCTGAAAGCTAGTTATAATGGAGGTCCCGACACCTATTATAAGGCTGCATTATGTTATCCTGAGGAAAGAGAGGAAGGAGATGATACTTATAGAACTATGATATACTATAATGTGATCAGGAACTTCCGTTTTAATCTAAACGTTACACAAGTGTCTGGAGAAGGCTCGAAAACATTACAAGATGCATTGGTATCACCTCCAATGAACAACTTCCAGGGTAGTACGGAAGCGGAGGATCTGAACAATATCGCTTCTGAAAACATGAGACTCTTTATCTCTTCAACGGATATCATGATCAATGATGCTACGCCTTTCCAATTAAAATACAAGAATATCGCAGACAAGACTTCTACCCCTATAATCATCTGCAATAAGCGTAAAAGTGAATTGACAAATACCGACAATCCAAACTATTATGTTACAATTGTTGGTCTAGATAGAAATACTAAAGGTAAAGGTACAGTAATAGAAAGTGCTACACTAAGCGACACAAACGATGCTGATGGATATCGTACGATTACAATTACACCAACAGCTGTACCACAAACACAGCAAATACAGACTGTCTCTATCTATAATAGTGGTAATCTGTATCGTACTTGTAAAATCTATTATCGCAAGAAAATGGATTATTCTGTAGAAATCTCCAAATCAGGAGATGCTCGCGTCGATCAGCCTGTGAAAATTACTATTGGTATTCCTGCAGACCTCACCAAAGCTCGTTTTCCTTTGGAATTTCATATTGAGAATGCGGACAACAACTCTCTCTATCCAGATACTCAAGCCCCTGGATTCATAGAGATGCCTGTCATCGTAGATAGTAGAAAGCACTCTTATTTCTACAATAGATTTATTACTTGGGAACAATACGAGTCTGCCCCTAATACGAATGGTATAAGATACTTTGATTGCTACTTCCGTACTTATAAGGCGATGTATGGGACAACATCTATACCGGTATCTACCAATAAGTATTTTAATTCTCCGGTCAACGTAAACCTTGAGAATTAATTTTCAGAATTCAATTGGCGGCAGAAGTCTTCTCCCAAAGCGAATCCTTCTTCATACAATCGCTCCAACTTCTCTGTATCACGAGTCATTCGTTCTACCTCTAACGGACGCTTTGGTCGGATACAGACGATTTGACCTGAGGCTTCTAATTCCTCGATCTGTTGAAGTTGCTTGTTATACGACTCATGTCTATGACTCAAAGCTACACGAAGACGAGGATACTTTTTATAGATAAAGTTTGGTACTTTACGGTCTTTGCCCATATCACGCCACCCCTTGTTGCGCGTAAGAATGACGACATTACGAGAGTGACCGGTCTCCATAGCGCGATTGATTGGAATACTATCAACAATTCCCCCATCAAGCATCGGCTTGCCATCAACCATTGTTATCTTACTAACATAAGGTAAACTTGATGATGCTTTCACCATATCCAACGATCGCTGAATGTCACCATATTCATGGAGATACTCAGCCTTTCCCGTATTGCAATTGGTAGCTACGACTTCAAATTCATGGGCATGCTTCCAAAATTCTTGGAAATCAAATGGCAAGAGCTCTTTAGGAAACTGCTCATAAAGAAGTTTCTGATCGAATATACAACCTTGTGTTACTAGATGACGAAGACCTATATAATCATAGCGCGCAAGATAATCAATATTAGAAATACGAGCACGACGAGGCTGACGGCTCATATACGACATACCATTACAGGCTCCGGCGGATACTGCAACAACATAATGAAAATATAAATTATTCTTCATAAAGGCATCAAGTACACCAGATGTAAACACACCTCGCATTCCCCCTCCTTCTAAAACCAATCCTGTCTTTATATCTATTTTCATAACTATCCTTTCATCACGCTTTTATTAACACTCGACTCTTAAACTTTTATAAATTTAAAGAGGTTTCTATATTTTAGTTGCAAATATAATACATTTTTAATAGAATTTGTGTAACTTTGCAACCGAATTTCATCTAAAAGAGGAATTATGTTTAAAAAAGAAACTTATGTACAGCGCCGTAATGAGTTGAAAAAACTTATCGGTAGTGGCGTTATCCTTATATTTGGCAATAATGAGTCACCTTGCAATTTCCCAAACAATGGTTATTACCCATTCCGTCAGGATAGTACTTTCCTGTATTTCTTTGGACAGAATCGTGACGGACTTGTTGGCGTCATTGATGTTGATAATAACACGGAAACTCTAATTGGTGACGACATCGATATCGAAGATATCGTATGGTATGGTAGTGTAAATTGCGTAAAAGATCTAGCCGCAGAAGTTGGTGTAGAGAATTCTGCTCCAATGAAAACTCTTAAGGCTATCTGCAATGATGCAATGAGCAAGAAACGAAAGATTCATTTTCTGCCACCTTATCGCTATGATATCAAGTTACAGATTTTTGATCTTTTGGGCATACATCCAAACCAGCAAAAGTTAGAAGCTAGTATGCCTCTTATCCAAGCTGTAGTAAAGATGCGTTCTACCAAGACCGCAGAGGAAATCGAGGAACTGGAACGCGCTGCCGTTATCGGATACAAGATGCATACCACTGCCATGAGACTAACTAAGCCTGGAGTAACCGAGAAATTCGTAGGAGGACAAGTTGACGGCATCGCTAATTCGTATGGAGCCATGGTAAGTTTCCCTACAATATTCTCTCAACATGGCGAAATCATGCACGGCAATCCGAGCCTCAACGTATTGGAAAGCGGGAGACTGGCTCTCTGTGACGCTGGTGCGGAGACCGTAAACAATTACTGCTCGGACAACACCCGAACCTATCCCGTAAATGGAAAGTTCACACAGAAACAATTAGACATATATAAGGTAGTAGAAGAATGTCACGACATGACTCTGCAACTTGCTAAACCAGGCGTAAAATATGCAGACGTTCATTTCGCTATCTGTCGCAATATCTTCAACCGAATGAAGGAACTTGGACTTGCAAAAGGTGACACCGAAGAGGCTGTAAACGCTGGTGCACATGCCATGTTCTTGCCACATGGACTTGGACATATGATGGGTATGGATGTACACGATATGGAAAACCTCGATCAGATCAATGTCGGCTTTGACGAGGAGGTACGTCCTAACCTCGAGCAATTCGGCACCAACTGCCTACGTATGGGGCGCCGCTTACAAGAAGGTTTTGTCGTAACAGACGAACCTGGTATATATTTTATTCCAGCACTTATCGATGAATGGAGAACCAAGAAGCATTGTGCAGACTTCCTTAATTTCGACGAACTAGAAAAATACAAAGACTTTGGTGGTATCCGTATCGAAGATGATGTATTAATCACAAAAGACGGATGTCGATTCATCGGTAAAGACAGAATACCTTATCATCCACAGGATGTTGAGGATTTCATGAGCAATAATTAATATTAATAATATAAAGAAAATAGAGATTTTATTTATGAGAAAAGTATTAGCCATCGCCCTTATGGCATTATGTGCTACTGGGGTCAGCGCAAAAGCTGTAAAGGACTCAGTGAACAAGAATAAGCCAGTTTTTACTGTGATCAAGGAGAACCCTATCACAAGTATTAAAGACCAGAATAGAAGTGGTACCTGCTGGGATTATTCTACCTTAAGTTTCTTTGAGAGTGAAATTCTGAAAAAGACAGGTAAGACATATGACCTTTGCGAAATGTTTGTTGCCAACAAGACATATCTCGACCGCGCTATCATGGCAGTCCGTATGCATGGTGATGTAAGTTTCTCTGAAGGTGGTTCTAGCTATGATCCATTGTACTGTATTCAGCACTATGGTATCATTCCAGAGAATGCCATGCCATTACCAGGTACTCTTTATGGTGACTCTCTTGCAAACTTCTCAGAGTTCTTCTCTGTACTTACTCCATACGTTGAAAGCGTAGCAAAAAGCAAGCAGAGTAAACTGTCTCCAGCATGGAAAACAGGTCTTCAGGGAATCCTTGATGCATATCTTGGCAAATGCCCAGAGAAGTTTACCTATCAGGGCAAACAGTACACTCCAAAGAGTTTCGCTGCAAGTCTAGGACTTGATTGGAATGATTATGTAAGTTTCACTTCATATACACACCATCCATTCTGGTCTCAGTTTGCTGTAGAAGTACAGGATAACTGGCGCTGGCCTTTGAGTTACAATGTTCCTATGGAGGATCTTTGCAAAATTATCGACAATGCCATCATGAACGGTTATACTGTAGCTTGGGGTGGTGACGTAACAGAGGATGGTTTCACCCGTACAGGTCTTGGTATCGCATACGACCAGAAGAAAGTTCGCTCTATGGCTGGTACAGATATGGACCACTGGTTCAAACTCTCTAAGACTGCTAAAAAGGAGAAACTTGATTCTCTTGGTGTAAATGCTCCTGAAATCACTCCTACACAGCAGATGCGTCAGGATGCATTCGATAATTGGGAAACAACCGACGACCATGGTATGCACATCTATGGTATCGCTAAAGATCAGAATGGTCGCGAATACTATATGGTAAAGAACTCATGGGGTGAAAGCGGTGACTACAAAGGTATTTGGTATATGACCAAGAACTTCGTAGCTTACAAGACTATGGACTTCATGGTAAATAAGAATGCTGTACCAAAGGACATTCGCAAAAAACTTGGACTCTAATCCATAATCGGCATATAAAAAAGCGCAAAACTTTCGTAGTTTTGCGCTTTTTTTGTTACCTTTACACGCAGAAATAAAAAAAATCTAAAATGCATTTTAAATGGAAGTACTCAACACCTTCATCTGAGCAAGATGTACAAGCCAAAGAATTAGGTACGAAGTTAGGTATCAGTCCTATCTTGGCACAACTTCTGATTAAACGCGGAATTACTACAGAATCGGCTGCAAAAAGATTTTTCCGCCCACAATTAGCAGACCTCATCAATCCCTTTTTGATGAAGGATATGGACATCGCCGTTGACCGCCTCAATGATGCTATGGGACGCAAAGAACGTATTATGGTATATGGAGACTACGATGTTGATGGGTGTACAGCCGTTGCCCTCGTATATAAGTTTCTGCAACAATTCTATTCTAACATCGAATATTATATCCCGGACCGTTATGATGAGGGATATGGTGTGAGTAGAAAAGGTATAGACTATGCAAAAGAAAAAGGTGTAAAACTAATCATAATTCTAGACTGTGGCATCAAAGCTATCGATGAGATAGCATATGCTAAGAGTTTAGGAATAGACTTTATCATCTGCGACCATCATGTTCCAGATGAAATCATGCCGGACGCTGTGGCTATTCTTAATCCAAAGCGCCCTGATGACACATTTCCCTTCAAACATCTTTGCGGATGCGGTGTAGGATTTAAATTCATGCAGGGATTCGCTAAGAACAATGGCATCCCTTTTTCGCGTCTTATCCCACTACTCGACTTCTGTGCAGTAGCAATAGCAGCCGATATCGTACCTGTAGAGGACGAGAACCGTATACTCGCTTTCCATGGACTCAAACAACTCAATCAAAATCCTTCCGTAGGATTAAAAGCCATTATCGATATCTGTGGACTTAATGGAAGGGAAATTTCCATGAGTGACATCGTTTTTAAGATTGGTCCTCGCATCAATGCTTCCGGACGCATGGAAAATGGAAAAGAAAGTGTCGATTTGCTTGTAGAGAAAGATTTTAGTTCTGCTCTGAGAATGGGAAAGCATATCAATGAGTACAACGAACAACGGAAGGATATTGATAAACAGATGACAGAAGAGGCCAATCAAATTGTCAGTAGATTAGACTCACAAGCTCATCGTTCTTCCATTGTACTATATGACGAAGGATGGAAGAAAGGTGTAATTGGCATCGTCGCATCACGATTAACAGAAATATACTTCCGACCAACTGTAGTTATTACCCGAGATGGAGAACTGGCCACAGGATCTGCACGCAGCGTAACAGGATTTGATGTTTACTCTGCTATCAAGAGTTGCCGAGATTTACTTATCAATTTCGGAGGACATACCTATGCAGCTGGTCTGACACTTAAATGGGAGAACATCCATGAATTCAGGGAAAGATTCCAAAAATATGTGGAGGAACATATCGAACCTGAACAAACAGAAGCAACACTTGATATCGATGCCGTAATAGACTTTAAAGATATTACCAAAAAGTTACATAACGATCTGAAAAAGTTTGCTCCATTTGGTCCTGGTAATCAGAAACCTGTTTTCTGCTCTATAGGTGTCTACGATTATGGTACCAGCAAAGTTGTTGGACGAGAACAAGAACATATCAAATTAGAACTTGTTGATTCTAAATCTAGCAATATTGTAAATGGTATAGCTTTCGGACAAAGTGCAAGTGCAAGATATATCAAAAGTAAACGTTCCTTTGATATTGCATACACGATAGAAGATAATGTCTTCAAGCATAACCAAGCACAATTGCAAATCGAGGATATCCGTCCGAACGAACAACAAGAACTATAAATCTTATGGCTGATAAATATCTAAAGGTATTACAGCAATACTGGGGCTATCCCGACTTTCGCGGAATTCAAAGGAATATCATAGAATCTATAGGCGAAGGACGGGATACGCTTGGACTTATGCCTACAGGTGGAGGTAAATCTATCACTTTCCAGGTTCCTGCACTTGTCAAGGAGGGAGTCTGCATCGTCATCACTCCTCTAATCGCATTAATGAAAGATCAAGTTGCACATCTATGTGAAAGGGGAATACAAGCTGATGCGATATACTCAGGACGTACCAGACAAGAAATAGTACAGGTACTGGAAAACTGCATCTTTGGTGGCGTCAAAATACTCTATGTATCACCAGAGCGACTATCTTCGGAATTATTTCAGAAGAAGTTCTCCCACATGAAGGTTAGCTTCATCACTGTTGATGAAGCTCATTGCATTTCTCAATGGGGATATGATTTTCGACCATCTTACTTAAGCATCGCTGATATTAGAAAACTCAAGCCTGATGCACCGATATTAGCCCTGACAGCAACAGCTACTCCAGATGTTGTAGAAGACATACAAGACCGATTAGGTTTTAAGGAAAAGAATGTCTTCAAGATGAGTTTCTACCGGAAGAACCTAGCCTACGTTGTTCGCAACAGTTCGGATAAATTCCAAGAATTGGTTCATATTTTACGCTCTGTTCCTGGCTCATCTATTGTATATGTGCGTTCTAGAAAAAGATGCAAGGAAATATCAAATGCACTAAATGACTCTGGAATATCTGCAACCTTCTATCATGCAGGGCTAGATTCTGTAACAAAGGATGAACGGCAAGACAAATGGCAACACGATGAAGTACGTACCATGGTCGCTACCAATGCCTTTGGTATGGGTATCGACAAACCGAACGTACGGGTTGTCATACATATAGATTGTCCAGATTCTTTGGAGGCTTATTTCCAAGAAGCGGGTCGTGCAGGACGTGACGGCGAAAAGGCATACTCTGTATTACTCTACAATGATGGAGATAAACGTAAACTAGAAAAAAGAATCATCGATTCTTTTCCTACCAAAGAATATATTGCTGATGTCTACGAACATCTTGCCTATTTTTATCAGATCGGTATAGGAAGCGGAAAAGGAAGAACATTTGAGTTTAACATAGAAAAGTTCTGTTTCACTTATAAATATTTTCCAATTCCTGTAGACTCAGCTCTAAGGATTTTAGAACGCTCGGGGTATATTCATTACGAAAGTGATCCTGATGACAATGCTCGTGTCATGTTCAAACTAACAAGAGAAGACTTATATTGTCTCAGAACAACGAATCCTGACGAGGAGAACGTAATTACTACCCTACTACGCCTATACGGAGGTTTATTCACAGACTATGCTTATATCGATGAAAGTATGATTGCTATGCAAGCAGGAGTTGATAAGCAACAATTATATCTTATTCTAAAGAGCCTCTCAAATAGAAAGATAATAGACTTTATCCCTCGTAAGAAAATACCATATATCACTTATCTTCAAAGGAGAGAGGACGGAAGCAACATTTTTATATCTCATGAGGTATATGAAGAACGTAAGGAACAGTATATCCGACGAATCCGAAGTATAGAAGCATATGCAAAGAATGATCATGTTTGTCGCTCCAGACAATTATTACGATATTTTGGCGAAGAAAATGATGAAGACTGCAAAAAATGTGATGTCTGCTTGTCAAACGTGTCCGAAAATGTCCAAGAAGATCGTCTTACAACAGGAAGAAATAAGATCATGGAACTTTTAAACCATAAAGAAGTCACCTTAAAGGATATTGAATCAATAGAACTACCTAGAGATATTATCGATAATGCACTACAACAACTTGTCGATGAAAACATCATAGCCATTGAGGGTTCTCAAGTCATCCTCATTCATTAAATTATACATAAAAAATGAGGATGACTCTCTCACGAGAACCATCCCCCCAAACATTATGTACGAGAAAAAAATTAGTCTTCACCATCATACTCTGGACGAAGCTTACGAACAGTTTCACCTGCACGCCACATTTCCATATCATGCATAGCTTTAAGTTCAGCATTAAGTTTAACACGATAATCAGCTTCAGAGTTTTTATCAATTGAAATCTGTGCTTCATTACCAGTCTTAACTGATAAGTACAACCATTCCATTACAGGCTTGATAGCCTCACGGAAACGAGGAGCCCAATCAAGAGCACCACGCTGTGCTGTTGTAGAACAGTTTGCATACATCCAATCCATACCCTTTTCACCAAATAGAGGCATCAAACTCTGAGTCAACTCCTCAACAGTTTCATTAAATGCCTCCGATGGAGAATGTCCATGTTCACGAAGTACTTCATACTGAGCTTCCAACAAGCCCTCGATAGCACCCATCAATGAGCCACGCTCACCAGTCAAGTCTGATGTTGCCTCACGCTGGAAAGTAGTCTTGAACAAATAACCTGCACCAATACCAATACCGAATGCAATAGTTTTGTTTTCTGCATTTCCTGAAGCATCCTGATAAACTGCATATGAGCAATTCAATCCACGACCTTCCTGGAACATTGTACGAAGTGATGTACCAGAGCCCTTAGGAGCAACCATGATTACATCAATATCCTTTGGAGGTACTACACCAGTACGATCTTGCCAGTTAATAGCGAAACCATGAGAATAATATAATGTCTTACCTGCAGTAAGATACTTCTTAATCTGTGGCCATACTGCTATTTGACCAGCATCAGAAAGCAACATACAAATAATAGTACCTTTTTGAACAGCTTCTTCAATGGAAAATAGAGTCTTTCCTGGGACCCAACCATCAGCAACGGCTTTTTCATAAGTCTTACCCTGTCGCTGACCCACAATCACGTTGAACCCATTATCTCGAAGGTTACAAGCCTGACCTGGACCCTGAATACCATAGCCAATGACTGCAATCGTTTCATTTTTCAGAACTTCACGTGCTTTCTCTAATGAGAACTCTTTGCTGGTGACAACTGTTTCAATTACGCCACCAAAATTCATTTGTGCCATATTACAAATTCTTTAATTGCGATCATCGATGATCGCGGTTCTAACGTTATATTTATTCAATTGTGTTCGCTCACAATTTCTAAGTGCAAAGATAATAATTTCTAACTAAACAACAAAATTTTCTATCACTTTTTTACGAATTTGAGCAACATTCTTACAACTTCTTGTTCTATATCATTTTTTTCGTTGCTTTTTGTTATTCTAATTGAATATTCATTATTATTTTCTTGCAAATAGATGTTCAACTTATCACCTTGATGACTTTCGGCGACATAAGCTATTTCTATCCTTTTTAATTGATGACTTCGATAGAAATCCAAATCGAAAAGATCTAGGACATGCTCCAGATATTTTATACTATTTATATGTCCATTCACATCAACATCATTATAATAGGTATCAATAGTACGGACAAGTTTCACGTCTCCATCCAATTTCACTCTGGAACTTTTGGCAATCGGACATTCCTTATCTTTTTCTATGTATTTCTCGATAAGTCCATCATGAATAGTCAATATATCTGTAGGCTGTCGCGTATCTGTATCTATCATTGCCCAAACACTTCGACCATAGCCATAGACTTTTGTATTATCTCTACTTACGACTTTGAAATTTCTACTTGTAAAGAATTTCATGGTCCCTTCTACCCAAGTTTCAATACTAAACTTATCGTAAGCCGATGGCATTTCTTCCATTTCTATTGCCAATCGACTAAGAACCCAAGTCTTATGTATAGGATTCAGATAACTTATTCCATATCCGCGATCGTTACTATGAAAATCTGCAGCATTAAGCATTAGATTTCCTAAATATCCCATCATCAGATGATGAGAGAAATCACAATGGAATGGTTCTGACAAAAAATTATATCGTCCAACTTTTGATAATAGCTCGCACATATTTATTCTAATTTTATATTACTAATTTTTCGATACCTATTATATATGTATTACTTATCACTCAACAACTCACTCACTGGTTCCTGAAAACTACGTGTCACCGCAATTCTTCCACTTCGAGTATATTGCAACATACAATCAAACTCTTGCAAACAATGAAACAAATCTGCAATATCTTCTGTCAAACCAGCAAGGAGCACCGTACTATAGGTTGGATTTACTTCCATCATTCTAGCATCATGTCTACGAATCGTACGAGAAATCTCAGGATTATCCAACAGTTTAGGAGTCGATATTTTAAAAAGGGCTACCTCATGAATGAAAAGTTCATCATCTGTGTAATAACTACTTTTTACAACATCAATCTTCTTCTCTATAGCCTTATTAATCTTATTGATTTGCTCTTCATCACTCCATACCGTTATGGTATATTTGTGTATACCATTAATACTACTGGCAGATACATTCAAACTCTCGATGTTCACCTGTCTACGAGTAAAGACAGCTGTAATTTGATTTAGGATACCAGCGATATTTTCCGAGTAAACCAGTAATGTATATAATTTCTTATTTTCCATATCAACACTCTTTTAATAATCCAAGACCAGTTCCATATCATCAACACTCTTACCAGGAAGTGTCATCGGAACGATATCTTCATCTTCCTTGATAGCACACTCGAGGAGATAAGGCCCCTTCGTTTTCAACATCTTGTCAATTTTGTCCTTAAGATCTTTACGATCGATAACAACATCATAAGGAATATTATAACCCTTAGCGATATCTTGATACCTAGGATTCAACATATGTGTAAACGAATGACGTCCTTCAAACATCAAATCTTGCCACTGACGAACGTTTCCAAGATAATTGTTATTCAACAGTATCATCTTTACAGGTGCCTGCTGCTCCATAATGGTACCCAATTCTTGTATACTCATCTGGAATCCACCATCACCCATAAAACAGCAAACCGTTCTGTCAGGAACTCCAAAACATGCGCCGACAGCTGCAGGTAGAGCAAAGCCCATCGTTCCAAATCCTCCACTTGTAACGATAGAACGTTTACGCTTGAACTTAAAATATCTACTTGATATCATCTGATTCTGTCCTACATCATTCACTAATACTGCCTCACCATCGGTAGCATCAGCAACAGCATTGGTGACTTCACCCATGAGTAAAGGTCCCTCTGTCGGATGAATATCTGGATCTATCACTTTTTCCTTCTCCATTTCATAGTAAGGTGTGAAAGACTCGATCCATTCCTTATGTTCATTTTTCTTAAGCAAACGTGTTATTGCCGGTAACGACTGCTTACAGTCGCCAACAACAGCAACATCTGTTTTTATAACTTTATCTATCTCTGCATGATCGATATCCAAGTGTATGACCTTGGCTTGCTTAGCATAAGTAGAAGGTAAACCGGTAATACGATCACTAAATCTCATACCAATAGCGATAAGTACATCGCATTGCTGAGTCTGCATATTGGTAGCATAAGAACCATGCATACCCAACATACCCATATTTAAAGGATGATCGCTCGGTAATGCAGAAAGACCTAGCAAGGTTCTACCTGCTGGGATATCAGCTTTCTCCAGAAACTCGAGCAATTCGTTTTGAGCATTACCGATTTCCACGCCATGACCTACCAAAGCGAAAGGCTTCTTCGCATGATTGATAAGTTCTGCAGCCTGGGCCACAGCATCCTGCTTAACTTCTGGATATGGATTATAAGAACGAACCTCAGTAGTCTTTACTGGACCATTCCACTCACAAGTATGAGTCTGAGCATTCTTAGGAAAATCAAGTACCACAGGACCTGGTCGACCGCTCTTCGCGATATAGAAAGCGCGGCTCACTGCCCATGCCACATCTTCAGGACGTCTTATCTGATACGCCCATTTGGTAATAGGTTGGGCAACGCCAACCAAATCAACTTCTTGGAAAGCATCTGTTCCAAGGGCACCGACACCAACCTGACCTGCAATAATAACAACAGGAATACTATCTACCATAGCATCGGCAACACCAGTCAACGTATTCGTAGCACCAGGTCCACTCGTAACCAAAGCCACGCCCACTTCTCCACTCACTCGGGCATATCCTTCTGCTGCATGGGCAGCAGCCTGTTCATGACGAACTAGGACATGATCAAACATTTTGTTTTCACCTCTGGTGTAACCATATAGTGAGTCGAATACTGGCATTATAGCACCACCCGGATAACCAAATATTGTTGTTACCCCCTCGCTTTGTAATGAGCGCATCAGCGCTTCTGATCCTGTTATTATCTCTTTTTCCATGTCTACTTAGTCAATGATACGTACTCCACCTTTATCTGCCGAACTAACACTCTGAGCATAAGCTCGTAATGCTTTGCTGACGACACGTTTTCTCTTTAAAGGTTGTTGAGGACGTGATTTTAATTCTTCATCACTCAATTTTACATTGATTGTTCGGTTTGGAATATCAATGACGATGATGTCACCATCTTTGATCTTTCCTATATTACCACCAGCGGCTGCCTCCGGAGAGATATGTCCGATACTCAATCCTGATGTTCCACCAGAAAAGCGTCCATCTGTAATCAGAGCACACTCTTTACCTAGATGACGGCTCTTGATATATGATGTAGGATATAGCATTTCTTGCATTCCAGGACCTCCCTTTGGACCTTCATGGGTAATAACTACGCAATCTCCGGAATTAACTTTCCCTTCAAGAATGCCATTACAAGCATCTTCCTGTGAATCAAATACTACAGCAGGACCCTCAAAATGCCAAAGCCCTTCATCAACGCCTGCTGTTTTAACAACACAGCCATCTTGGGCTATATTTCCAAAGAGTACGGCTAATCCTCCATCTCTTGTATAAGCATGCTCTAAATCACGGATACAGCCATTGGTACGATCTGTATCAAGACTTTCCCACTGTGCATCCTGACTTCCCATGACAACAGAGAATTTGCGACCAGGAGCTGAATGATAGATACGATCTGCATCAGGATCCAAAGAATCACCTGTGATATCGTATTTCTTCATCTGCTCACTTAATGTTTTCCCATCTACTCGTTTCACATCTCCATGGATAAGTCCACCCTTATTGAGTTCATTCAGGATTCCTAGAATACCACCTGCACGATTACACTCTTGAACACTATATTTCTGTGTATTAGGAGCCAACTTACAAAGACAAGGAACCTTTCTACTTAACTGGTCAATGTCTTCCATCTTGAAATCGACATTGCCTTCCTGGGCTACTGCAAGTAAATGAAGTATCGTATTGGTACTACCACCCATAGCAATATCAAGTGTCATCGCATTAAGGAAAGCATCACGAGTAGCAATATTTCGAGGCAAAACGCTCTCGTCACCATCTTCATAATATGCGAAAGCATTTTTTACAATCTGTCGCGCAGCTCTTTTAAAGAGTTCTACACGATTTTTATGTGTTGCAAGGATCGTTCCATTACCTGGGAGACTTAAACCTATAGCCTCGGTAAGAGAATTCATCGAATTGGCCGTAAACATACCAGAGCAACTTCCGCATCCTGGACATGCGCACTGCTCTATCTTTATGATATCTTCATCGCTCACCGTCTTATCCGCACCATTGATCATTGCTGTAATCAAATCGGCATTTTCTCCTTTCCATCGTCCAGCTTCCATAGGACCACCAGAACAGAAAATCGTAGGGATATTCAGTCGCATGGATGCCATCAGCATTCCCGGAGTAACTTTATCACAATTGGAGATACAAATCATTGCATCGGCTTTATGTGCATTTACCATATACTCCACTGAGTCTGCAATAATATCACGTGAAGGCAAAGAATATAACATACCATCATGTCCCATGGCAATGCCATCATCAATAGCTATTGTATTAAATTCTGCTGCATAACATCCCATAGCCTCTATTTCCTTCTTCACAATCTGACCGATTTCGTGAAGATGAGTATGCCCTGGAACAAACTGAGTAAAACTATTGACAATCGCAATAATTGGTTTACCAAACTGTTCATGCTTCATTCCAGCCGCAACCCACAAAGCTCGGGCACCTGCCATTTTTCGGCCTTCTGTACAAACTGCACTTCTCAACTGATGTTTCATATTGGTCAATTTATTAATCTCCTCTTATATAATCCGTACAAATACAAAGATGACGAATCGCACATCGCTCATCATACATCTCGCATATATATTATGCGCAAAGGTACGGATAAATATTGTAACAACCAACAAATTCGTGCATATTTTCAAAAAATTACGCAAACTTGTTACTAAATATAATATTTTACTACCATATTATAACACATAAATATTAATAAGAGTATAATTAAATAAAAAAATCCCCGATGCAATGCATCAGGGATTTATATTTAGGATTGAAGTATTTCGTTTAGATTACTTTACATAAACAACAGCCAAACGGTTAGAAGTAGTACCCTGTACACCCTTACCAGTAGCTTCATCTACAACAACACCCTTGCCCTGAAGATACTTAGCAACAACATCAGCACGGCCCTGAGAAATCTTATCGTTAATTTCCTTAGAACCTTCTGGAGAAGCTGTACCTACGATCTGAACGTGCTTACCTGCCTTAACAGCATCAAGAGCTTTCTTAGCTTCCTTGGTAAGAACAGTTTTGCCCTGAGCAAATGTTACGAATACAAGGTTCTCAACCTTAACCTCCTGTGGAGCTGGAGCTTCCTTAACAACTTCCTTGATAACTTCCTTAGGCTTCTTTGCCAATTCGTTGCGAAGATCATCAATCTTTGAATTCAAAGCGTCGATTTCTGCCTGATCGCGAAGCTGAGCAATCTTGAAGTTATGAGTACCGTTTGATGTACCAAACTTGTATACCAAACCTGCGTTCAACTGAACATAGCTCTTATTGATGTTCCAAGCAATATCACCAACATTGTTTACTGGATACTGAGCTTCCTGAGCATCATTCAAACCATAGTTGATAGAAGGCTCAATATAAACCTGCCAAGCCTTGTTTCCACCAAAATTATATGCGAAATCAAGTGCCAACTTCTGAGTAAGGTTATTCTTACCTGTGGCGGTACCAGCCTGATAAGCTGCAGAGTTACCAAAAAGATGACCCCAACCAAGACCAGCTACTGCTGTTACCTCGAAAGGACGTGGCTCACCTTTGTAACCGCCTAACCAGTTACTCAAATTGACTGTACCTAACAAACTTGTGTTCAAATAACGTACAAAAGTACCAGTAGGAGCATAAGGCTTTACTGAAAAATATGCGTTACTCTCAACTGCAAGACCCAATACTGGAGTGAAATAACGACCAATACGAACACCTGCATTAGGATTAAGATTCTTTAACCATGCGTGACCTGTAGTTTTAGTAGCCAAACCACCATTAATACCAATGTAGAAGTTGTCGAATGTTTTACTTTCTTCTACAGTCTGTGCAGAAGCTGATACTGCAAATACAGCAGCTGCGAACAATAAAACTAACTTTTTCATGTCTCTCTGAAATTAATTATTAAAAAGATGTTAATACAATTCTTCAGTACTTATTAAAGTATACTTACTATATATGTTGCAAAGTAATAAAAAAAAACAATACGTTCCAAATATTTTTTATAAAAAATTATGTTTAACAACATAAGCCAAGCAAAAACTCCCCGATAACAGGACTTTTACGCCTATATATCGGAGAGTTTTCTCTTCAAAGATTCGCACACCTTATTATATTAAGGAATTTTTCTTTATTTATATCACTAGAAACTGCGTTTCCTACAGTTATAGTTTAAAGATTTTCAAACTCCTTGCTGGTATCGAATAGTCTTTAAGTTGCAAATCAACAGGCAACGCATTAACGACTTTCAACCACACATTTCCGCTTCTACTGTCCTTTACGACACTTGCAGCCACATATTTTTTCAATTTATCCGGAACATTCAATGAGAGATGACTATCAATATAAATATCACCACTATGAGTAGAAAAATCCTTCTGAACTTCATAACTTGGAGTTGTCTTCACTTGCTTGTCATCAAAATATATCATATCTGGGCTCCAGTTTCCATGAGATTCTTTACATAACAATGGGGCATACGATGCCATTTCTACAACATCTCCATTACGCTCGATGTTACAGAGATATAACGCCTCTGCCAGTGCATTATCTACAGCATTCTCTCCTCGCGATGCATATTCGCCAAGATATACTTTAGGACTATTACGATTATAGTCATCATAATAATCTTGGTGATTGACAAACCATCCCGGTGATTCATAATAGTGTTCATCTACCGCTGTGAAAAGATTCTTACCATTCATCTTTTCTCGTTTTGCTATTTTCCATCCCTCCTGATAATCTGAAGAAGGGAAATGGAATGGTCCTACGGTACCGATAATTTCTATATTAGGATATTTTGCCTTGATGGCTTTACTAATCATCAGATAGCGTTCTTCGAAGACTGTCGAGATTAGATCTTCGTTTCCTATACCTATCATCTTAAGATTGAAAGGAGCAGGATGACCTGCCTCTGAACGCATTCTTGCCCATTTCGATGTTGCAGGATCACCATTCGCCCACTCTATCAGGTCTAGAATGTCCTGAATATAGGCTTTCATTTCTCCCATTGGGATTCCGCCCTGTTGTCCACCTAAACCATCTTGATTGTTTGATGAATTCTGACAAGGTACACCAGCAGCCAACACTGGTAAAGGCTGCGCACCAATATCTCCACAGAACTGGAAATATTCATAGAATCCTATTCTGCGACTTTGATGATAATTCCAGATATTACGTGCTGGTTTACGATCCTTGAGAGGGCCAACTGTTTCTTTCCAATTATAAATATTATCCAATCCATCTCCATGCAACATACAGCCACCAGGGAATCTCATGAATTTTGGCTGCAGGTCGGCTATCGTCTGTGCTATATCCTGGCGGAATCCATGTCCATGAAAAGTTTCTGCAGGCATCAAACTAACCATATCGACCCCAACCTTACCTTCTTTCTTTGCCTGTATCTGCAAGGTCAGTTGACGAGGTTCTGGCAGTTTCTCTCCTTTCTTCACCGTTTCTAAGGTTAATTGGAAATGCTGCCACCCTAATCCTTTAATCTTTATTTTATCTTTAGCAACAACTTGATTCTGCTTATCAACAAGCATAACCAGCAATTCATTTTTATCATTGCCGATACTCTTTGCATCAACAGAAAAATCATATACTCCACCACGATCAAGGATTCCATCCCATCCTTCATTAACGATCAACTGTTCTTTATCTAAAATAGCATAATGAGGATTATTGACAGAATTCGGGTTTACATCATCTATCACTAGTTTACCTACCGGAGAACTCCATGCCGTCTGAGCATTCCATCCTTTATGGTCGGCCGAAGTATATTCAAAGTCACCGTTTTGTAGGAGTTCTGCACTTAGGCCTCCATCAGCAGCATAACTGATATCCTCGAAGAAAGCGCCTATCAAACGATTAGAAATTCGTTTCTGCTTATTATAATCTATAACGAGAGAACCAGATACAGACTTCGAAATATCTTTTGTAGTAGGCATTTTCTCACTTGCCTTTTCTGCCTCCTCGGCCATAGCCTTCTGCCAATCTCTTATATATTTAAGATGTATGGCAGGAATTTCAAATTCATTTCCCTGATACAGTTTTCCATTTATCTCTGCTTTATCCTGTTGCCAAAGGATATCATCAGCTTCCGCGGGAATTGTATCCTCCTTGAAAGTACGGAAATCTTCTGATGCTTGCACATATCGTTTACCTTGTTTGGTCTTTACATAGATATCAAAAGTTCCATTGTCCATCTGATAAGCTACAGGATCCATGATTCCTTTTTCTCGCATAATCGGGTAATCCTGAGGACGCCAATTGATAAGGTCTTCTGAATAGGCAACAGCAAAACATGGCGAATAATCATTTACCCCCCATATAGCGCGCCATGTTCCATCATTTGCTTTAAGAACAAAAGGATCATACATCTTCTTTTCCCTACCCCATTGACCATAATCGCTACTCACAACTTGTCCCAAGTCATGCCATAATTCATCTTCACCTTGATAGGCGATATGGAGTCCTTGATCGGGAGCGGGACTGTAAACAAAGATATCACAGGTAGAATCTCGTCCCACAATAGAATATGCGGGTTCTACATTTTGTGCCTGCGTCGCACCTGCACATAATACGAACAGGAATGATAACATTGAGTTTTTAGGTTTCATCTCTACGTCTTAAGTATTTACATGATTAATTTAAATCTTCGCAAAGATACAAAAATTCCTAAATTCCTTCTATATATATCTACTTAAAAAATGTATATAACTGCATTCGTTTACGAAGTTAACTGCATCAGCCTACGAAGTTAACTGCATCGGCGTACGTAGTTAACTGCGTAGGCGTACGTAGTTAACTGCATAAATGAACATATATTTGCAAGCCATAAGGTGGAATATAAAAAAGCAAATCCATAGATCTCTAATCAGAGATTATGGATTCACAGGATTGTAACTTTTAATTATTGAACTTTCGCATGTAAGAAATCACATGCATATATTAACGTAAATTTGGAATAAAAAAGGCTTCAAAGTTTGTTTAACTCATTGAAAATGAGTAATTTTATAGTGACCAAACAATAAAATT